>Ga0302248_1000111_pt1 | contig 92552 bp, 86 predicted proteins | sample AAG_UR_Leu_MG_FD_193528 | JGI IMG/M metagenome (GOLD analysis project Ga0302248, IMG submission 193528) | Enriched activated sludge microbial communities from anaerobic digester in WTTP, New Holstein, Wisconsin, United States - AAG_UR_Leu | ecosystem: Engineered > Bioreactor > Anaerobic >...
AGAGTCAACAAGGCCTGTCCCGGCGGTGGAGAAAACATCGAGGTCGACTCTGGGAGATCGTTCAACGGCAGGACAACGGACTCTGACTCCGTGAATCGTGGTTCGAATCCACGTCTCCCAGCCAAATAATATCAAGGGGTTAGCCAGGTTAAGGTTAACCCCTTTTGTTTTTTGAATGATTGACGGGGCGAACCATTTTGTCCATAATCCATCCGTGAACAGTGAGGGAGGGGGGCGGCAGCCATGAAGCTTTTTCCCAAGGAAGTGCAGTTTTCCGATAACTTCGAGGAACTGGCGGGAAAGATCCAGGAAGGAAGCGTGCTTTTTGTCGAGATATTGAACGACTACCGGAATTCGAAAGGAAAGATATCCCAACTCAAAGAGATCGAACAGCAGGCGGACGTGATTACCCACCGGATCTACCAGGATCTCCACAAGACCTTCATCACCCCCCTGGACCGGGAGGACATCTATTCCCTGGCCAACAAGATGGACAGCATCGTGGACATGATCGATGAGTCAGCCAGCAAGATGAATCTGTACCGGATCAGGGAGCCCCTTCCCGCCCACATAAAACTTGCGGTCATCCTTAACAGATCGATTGCCCTCCTGAATAAATCGATCCATGCCATGAGAAACCGCAGCATGAACGTCCGGATGATCCTGGATGCCTGCGTGGAAATCAATTCCCTGGAAAACGAGGCGGATCATGTGTTGCGGGAGTCCATGGCGGAGCTTTTCGAACGGGAAAAAGACGCCATCGAATTGATCAAGAGCAAAGAAGTACTCGAAAGAATTGAAGAAGCCACAGATATCTGCGAGGATGTGTCCAACATCCTCGAGGGGTTCATCCTGAAATACGGATAACCGGTCGATACCTATTTGACACTGCCGGCGATCTTGGCCCAGGAGTCCCGGAGGGGGACGATACGGTTCAGAACCGTTTTCCCCGGTTGGGAATCTCGGGTGTCCACGCAGAAATAACCCAGACGTTCGAACTGATACCGCGCCCCCGGCGCCGCGTCCCGGAGGCTCGCCTCCAGATGGCAGCCGGTAAGGGCCACCAGGGATTCGGGATTCAGATCCCGGGTGTAATCTTCGTCCCGAGGTTCGGGGACCCGGAAGAGCCGGTCGTAAAGCCGTACCTCCGCCGGGACGGCCTGCGCCTCCGCCACCCAGTGGATGACCCCGGGGATCTTCCTGCCGTCCGCCGGAGGACCGCTCCGGGTCTCCGGGTCGTAAGTGCAGTGGATCTCTTCTATGGCGCCGGTCCGCTCATCTTTCACCATCCGTTCGAAACGGATCACATAGGCGTTCCGGAGCCGCACCTCGCGACCGGGACCGAGACGGTGGTACTTCTTCGGCGGCTCTTCCAGAAAATCGTCCCGTTCGATATAGATGACCCGGGAGAAGGGCACGGTGCGCGTTCCCATCTCCGGCTTTTGGGGGTGGTTGGGGGCGGTGAACTCCTCCACCTGTCCTTCCGGATAGTTGTCAATGACCACCCGGAGGGGGCGCAGGACCGCCATGGCTCGGGGAGCCCGTTCGTTCAGGTCTTCCCGGACGCAATGTTCCAGCAGGTCCATGTCCACGAGATTGTCGTTCTTGGCCACGCCGATGGCGGCGGCGAAGTTCCTGATTGCCTCCGGCGTGTAACCCCGGCGTCGCATGCCGGCCACCGTGGGCATCCGGGGATCGTCCCAGCCGGAGACGAATTTCTTTTCCACCAGTTCGATAAGGCGGCGCTTGCTCAGGACGGTGTAACTGACGTTGAGCCGGGCGAACTCGATCTGCCGTGGCCGGCGTCCCGTTATCAGTTGTTCCACGAACCAGTCATAAAGCGGGCGGTTGTTCTCGAATTCCAGGGTGCAGATGGAATAGGTGATCCCCTCCAGGGCGTCGGAGAGACAGTGGGCGAAATCATACATGGGGTAGATAACCCAATCGGCGCCGGTCCGGTAGTGGGGTTCCCTCTTGATGCGGTACATGATGGGGTCCCGCATGACGATATTGGCGGCGGCCATGTCGATCTTGGCCCGGAGGACGTGTTCCCCGTCGGCGAATTCCCCGGCCCGCATCCTTGCGAAGAGGTCCAGATTCTCCGCTATGGCGCGGTTGCGGCAGGGGCTTTCCCGGCCCGGTTCGGTGAAGCTGCCCCGGTGTTCCCGGATCTCGTCGGCGCTCATGCTGTCCACGTAAGCCTTGCCGTCCTTGATTAGTTCCACGGCGAACCGGTAGAGCGGTTCGAAGTAATCGGAGGCGTAATAGAGCCGGTCCTGCCAGTCGAAGCCCAGCCAGTGGATGTCGTCGATGATGGACTGAACGAACTCCAGCGATTCACCGGCGGGATCCGTGTCGTCCATGCGGAGATTGCAGGTGCCGCCGTACTGGGCGGCGATGCCGAAGTTAAGGCATACGGACTTGGCGTGGCCGATATGGATGTACCCGTTGGGCTCGGGCGGGAAACGAACGGCGACAACGCCGTCGTTCTTGCCGGTTTTGATGTCGTCCTCGATGACATCGCGGATGAAATCGCTGGGGGGCGGATTCGTTCCTTGGGTCATGATCTTATAACTCCTGAGGATGTATTATGGAAGTCAATCATCTCTTTAGATATGATTTCAGGCGGATTTATTCTGAAAGAGATTTTCGAAGAAACCACGTTTCTTTTTGGGGACGAAAATCGCCCCTTCGTCGTAATCTACGATCAGTTTGCCCTCGAGGTGATCCATCTCGTGCTGGACGATACGGGCGATGAAATCTACATAGCGTTTGCTGACCTTCTGGCCGTGCATGTCGAAGCCCCGGACCTTGATCTCCGGATAGCGGGCGATGTCCACCTTGATGTCGGGACAGGACAGGCAGCCCTCGGAGAGGATTATCTGGTTGCCCCGTTGCTGGGTCAGGCGGGGGTTGATGAGCACCTCCACGTCCTTTTTTGTCCAGGTGCCGTCGGATGCCCCCTCCCTGGTAAAACCCCGGTTGCGGAAGATGATGATTTTCTTGGAGATGCCGATTTGCGGGGCCGCCAGCCCCGAGGCGTCGTTCCTCTCCAGGAATGCATCGACGAGGGTTTTTACGGATTTTCGGGCCTCGCCGTCCAGAGGGATGGGGAGATCCGCGCAGGGTTGTCTCAAAATGCGAGTTTCTTCTTCATTTACATGGTCTTCGGACCAAAGGGTCAGGACTTTTTTCATGGCCGTGCCGCGCCTCTCATTATATATATGTTGCCGCCGGCCGCGTTCGCTCATCGTGAGGGGAGTGGGAAAGGGTAATTAATATGGACGGCTGGGCTATCCACCTATACCACCGGGATGCTATTTATGCAAGACGAACCGCGACGGCGAATAATCTTGAACAAATGCCGCCGATTTGATAGGTGACTCGAGGATATGCAAAAGATTGTCAACCAGACCATTACCGCCATCGTCCGCCGGGAGTTTTCCCGTTCCCTGCGTTTCGAAGCCGGTCGCCCGCCGGCGCTGCCCCAGGCCCGGGGAAAGCTGCCCCGCCTGCTTTACCTCCACGTCCCCTTTTGCGAAAAGCTCTGCCCTTACTGTTCCTTCAATCGATTCCTCTTCGATGCCGCCCGGTGCCGGCGCTACTTTCAGGCCCTGCGGCGGGAAATCCATCTCTACCGGGACCGGGGCTATGATTTTGCCGGCGTTTATGTCGGCGGCGGGACGCCGACGGTGATGATCGATGAATTGGCCGCCACCCTGGAAAGGGCGCGGGAGTGCTTCTCCATTCGGGAAGTATCGGTGGAGACCAATCCCAACCACCTGACGGAAGACCGCCTCGCCATTCTGAAGGCGGCGGGGGTGAACCGCCTGTCCGTAGGGGTACAGAGCTTCGACGATGGTCTCCTGAAGGATGTGGACCGCCTGGAAAAATACGGTTCCGGCGCGGATATCGCCGCCCGTCTGGGTGCGATCGGCGGCCGTTTCGACACCCTCAATGCCGATATGATGTTCAATTTTCCCTCCCAGACCCCGGAGATCCTGGCCCGGGACCTCGATGTCCTGATGGGAATCGGCGTCGATCAGGTGACCTATTATCCCCTCATGGTTTCCGACTCGACGCGACGGCAGGTGACGGCGAAGCTGGGCGAGGTAGATTACGGTCGGGAAGAGGATTACTACGCCCGGATCCTCCGGCGCCTGCTCCCCACCTACCGGCTTTCCTCCGCGTGGTGCTTTTCCCGGCAGAACGGCATGATCGACGAGTATATAGTTGATTACGACGAATATGCAGGCCTGGGTAGCGGTTCCATCGGCTTCTTGGGCGGCGCCTGTTATGCCAATACATTCGATATATCTGAATACATTGAGAAAATTGAAAGAGGGGAAATGCCGCTCATGGCGGCGAGAATCTTCAGCAGGAAGGATCGGCTCCGCTATGATTTTCTGATGAAGCTCTTTGGAACGCGGCTGGACTTGAGGGAGTTGCGGAACAAATACGGAGTGAACCCCTGGGTCTGCCTCTGGTTCGAGATCCTGGCGTTCCTCCTGGCGGGAAGCCTGCGCTATCGGAAGGGGAGGCTGACCCTGACGGATCGGGGATGCTACAGTTGGGTGATCATGATGCGGGAGTTTTTCATCGCTGTAAACAATTTCCGCGACTATTGCCGGTCCCGCCTGAACGGCTGACCGGTACTGATTAAGGAGGAGGCCATGGATGACCGGCAGCGGTTGTGGCTGCAACAGCTTCCCAAGATCGACGAACTTATGCTCCTGCTCGAGGGCCAGGGGGTGGCGGACCGGGTGCCCAAGGCTCTCCTCAAGGAGCTTTGCCGTGCCGTGGTGGAAAAGCGCCGCCAGGGTATCATCGCCGGAAGGGGGGGAAAAGAGGAACCTGCTCCTTCCCTGACGGGGCTTGCCGAAGAAATAACCGGGCAAATAGACCGGCTGCACACCCGCCGCCTGCGGCGGGTGGTCAATGCCACCGGGGTCATCCTCCATACCAACCTGGGCCGGGCGCCCCTGTCCCCGGCGGCCCGGGAATGCCTCCTCGAAGTCGGTTGCGGCTACTCCAACCTCGAGTTCGATCTGGAAAGAGGGACCCGGGGGTTGCGATACGATCACGTCCAGGAACTCCTCCGTCTCCTCACCGGGGCTGAGGACGCCTTGGTGGTCAACAACAACGCAGCGGCGGTCCTGCTGGCCCTGAACTCCCTGGCCCAGGGTGGGGAAGCCGTCGTATCCCGGGGGGAACTTATTGAAATCGGTGGTGAATTCCGTATCCCCGAAGTCATGGAGAAGGGCGGAGTCCGCCTCCGCGAGGTGGGCACCACGAACCGTACCCGCCTCCGGGATTACCGGGAGGCCGTCAATCCCGAAACCCGCCTGCTCATGAAGATCCACACGAGCAATTTCAAAATCGTCGGCTTTACGGAGGAGGTGCCGCTCCGGGACCTCGTGGCCCTGGGCCGGGAATGCGGCCTCCCCGTGCTGAACGATTTGGGCAGCGGCTGCCTCTTCGATCTGGACCGCTATGGCCGGCAGCGGGAGCCGACGGTGGAAGATGTGGTCACGGCGGGGACGGATGTCGTGACCTTCAGCGGCGACAAGCTCCTGGGCGGTCCCCAGGCGGGGATCATCCTGGGGAAAAGAGCCTTGCTGGAGCGGATAAAGAAAAATCCCCTGAACCGGGCGCTGCGCATCGACAAGCTGACCCTCGCCGCCCTGGAGGGGACGCTGATCGCTTACCTGAACCCGCGGCAGGCCCGCAGCGATCTGCGGGTCCTCAAGGCCCTGACGGAGACCCGCAACGAGGTTCGGGTGCGGGGGAAAAAGCTCCTCCGGAAGCTCCGGACGGCCGGGATGACCGGTGTCGATTTCTCTCTTCGGGAGGGAACGGCGGCGGCGGGAGGGGGCTCCCTGCCCGGCCAGGAAATCCCCACCTTCCTCGTTTCCCTGGCGCCTCGGTCCCTGTCTTCCTCCCGCCTGGAGGAACGCCTCCGGGGTCTGGAGGTCCCCATTATCGCCCGGATCGACGGGGAAGAGGTCCTGCTCGATATGCGCACCGTGGCCGAGGAGGAATTCGTTTTTATTGTCAACGGATTGCGGAGTATATTTTTTCCGGATGGCCGATAATTCCCCTCCCTCCCGCCGCTTTGTTGTGGGTGAAGAAGAAGGAGGCCTGCGCCTCGACGTCTTTCTGGCCCGCCGGCAGGACTTTCTCTCCCGTTCCCAGATCCCCAGGGCCCTGGCGGCGGCGGGCATCCTTCTCAACGGCAAGGCGCCCAAGGCATCCACCCGGGTGCGGGGCGGCGACGAAATCCTTCTGGTGATTCCCCCGCCGTCTCCGAGCGAGGTCGTGCCGGAGGACATACCCCTGAAAATCGTCTATGAGGATTCCTCCCTGCTGGTGATCGACAAGCCGCCCGGGCTGGTAGTCCATCCCGGGGCGGGGAATCCCCGGGGAACCATAGTCAACGCCCTGCTCCATCACTGCCGGGACCTTTCGGGGATTGGCGGCGTACTGCGCCCCGGCATCGTCCATCGTCTGGACAAGGACACCTCGGGATTGATGATTATCGCCAAATCCGATCCGGTCCACCAGGCGCTGGCGGCGGATTTTCAGGCCCGGCGGGTGGAAAAGCTCTACCTGGCCCTGGTGTGCGGGGAGATGAAAGATGACGAGGGGATCGTCGCTCTTCCGGTGGGGCGTCATCCCGTGGAGCGCCGGAAGATGTCCACCCGGAGCCCCCGGGGGAAAGAGGCTGTGACCCGCTGGCAGGTCCGGGAACGGTTCGGAGCGGCCACCCTGGTGGCCGCGGCCATCGAAACGGGGCGGACACATCAGATCCGGGTGCATCTCACCTCCCTTGGGTATCCCATCGTCGGCGACCGCGTGTACGGTAATCCCAAGAAAATCATGGAGATAAATGATCAGTCGCTGCGGGGGCGCCTCAGGGAGATGAAGCGACAGGCCCTCCATGCCAGCCGGATCGCCTTCGTGCATCCCGCCGACGGCCGCCCGCTGTCGTTTTTGTCGCCCCTGCCTCCGGACATGGAGGATCTGTGCCGATTTCTCAGGGAGAGGATGAGCGGCGATCCGGCCGCCGGCGGGTAGGGCCTCGGGAAGAAATGAGAACAATATGGATCGTCCGCGGGCCGCATTAAAGAATGTGCTTTTAATGAATAATTATAGATATATACGAAGATTTATTTGATGTTGGGTGTCTTTTTTGGGGGGTGTCGAGCATGGACAAGCCATTGCCGGAAGAGGGCATGTTCGTATGGAAAAAGAATGGGCCGGTGGAATACTTCACCTCTCCGGCCTGGGAGGCCTATCCCTTTGTGACCCATGCCTTCTGCACCCGCCGGGGCGGAATCAGTTCCGGACGCTTCGCCGCTCTCAATATGAGCGGCCGGGAAGGGGAGGAGGAGGCCAATGTCAGCGCCAACTGGGATATCGCCGCCGCGGCCTTCGGCATTACCCGGCGGCATTTTTTCCGGGTCCATCAGGTCCACGGCGACAAGATTCTCGTCATCGACGGCGCGGATTTTCTCATCCATACCTGCCGCCCCCTGGAGTACGACGCCGTGGTTACAAAGCGACCGGGACTTGCCCTGTGCATCCTGACCGCGGACTGTGCGCCCGTATTGGTGGTGGATCCGCGGCGGCGAATCGTCGCCGCCGTCCATGCGGGCTGGCGGGGAACGGCCCTGAATATCTCCGGGCAGGTAGTGACGCTGCTGCGGGAACGTTTCGGGAGCCGGACCGAGGATCTCCGGGCGGCTGTCGGTCCCGCCATCGGCCCCTGCTGCTACGAGGTGGACGATGCCGTCCGGGCGGCCATGGACCGGCATCCGAACCGGGACGCCATTTTCACGAAACAACCGGAACCGGGTAAATGGCGGCTTGATTTGGCCTTGGCCAACCGCCTCCAGATGGAAGCCGCGGGGTTGACCGGGGACAATATCCATATGGCGAACCTCTGCACCTCCTGCCGGCGGGATCTTTTCTATTCCCACCGCGGCGAGGGGGGGAAGTCGGGCCGACTCCTCAATTTCATCATGATTTCTCCATGAAGAAAAATCCTTGACATTACCGTCACGATCGGATAAAAATACCCGCACTTTCAAAAGGCTCAGGCCAGTACCTACCGTCCGGAGCATATCCGGCGTTCAGATGAGCAGACCTTTTGCAATCCACTAAATCTTTTTATCTGTAGTTGCATGGTAGATTCTCATTTATAACATTCTGATGGATAAGTATAATCAACAATTATAGCTCCAGCCTCGGTCCCGGTTGCCTCCGGCGCCGTCTATATAACCAAATTAGTTAGGATATTCACATATGAACATCGAAGATATCAAAAGGCTTCCCATTAGCGAACTGGCCAATCTGGCCAAGGACCTCAACGTCGCCGGCGCCAGCGGCATGCGTCGCCAGGACCTGATCTTTTCCATCCTCCAGGCCCAGACGGAAAAAAACGGCTTGATCTCCGGTACGGGGGTGCTGGAAATCCTCCCCGACGGATTCGGCTTCCTCCGGGCGGTGGATTACAACTACCTGCCCAGCCCCGACGACATCTATGTCTCGCCTTCCCAGATCCGCCGCTTCAATCTGCGGACCGGCGATACCATTTCCGGCGAGGTGCGACCTCCCAAGGAGGGGGAAAAATATTTTGCCCTCCTCAAGGTCGATACGGTCAACCATGAATTGCCCGACGCCACCCGGGACAAGATCCTCTTCGACAATCTCACGCCGCTGTATCCGGAGGAAAAGTTGAATCTCGAGTTGGATCCCGACAATCTTTCCACCCGGATCATGGACCTCTTTACCCCCATCGGCAAGGGACAGCGGGGCCTGATCGTCTCGCCGCCCCGGGCGGGAAAGACGATGCTCCTCCAGGATATCGCCCGGAGCATCGCCGCCAATCACAAGGAAGTGACGCTGATGGTCCTCCTCATCGATGAACGACCGGAGGAAGTGACGGATATGCAGCGGAGCGTCCAGGGCGAGGTCGTTTCCTCCACCTTCGACGAACCGGCAACCCGGCATGTACAGGTAGCCGAAATGGTTATTGAAAAGGCGAAACGGCTGGTGGAGCACAAAAAGGATGTGGTGATCCTCCTCGACAGCATCACCCGTCTCGCCCGGGCCTACAACACCGTTGTGCCGCCCAGCGGCAAGGTCCTCTCCGGCGGCGTGGATTCCAATGCCCTGCACAAGCCCAAGCGCTTTTTCGGCGCCGCGCGGAATATCGAAAACGGCGGCAGCCTGACCATCATTTCTACGGCGCTCATCGACACCGGGAGTCGTATGGACGAGGTCATCTTCGAGGAGTTCAAGGGGACGGGCAACATGGAACTGCATTTGGACCGCCGCATCGCCGACCGGCGGATCTTCCCCGCCTTTGATCTGGTCCGTTCCGGGACGAGGAAGGAGGAGCTCCTTATACCGAAAAACAACCTCAACCGGATCTGGATCCTCCGGCGGCTCCTTCAGGAAATGAACCCGGTGGATGCCATGGATTTCATCATCGACAAGATCCGGAAGACGGAGAGCAACCAACTCTTCCTCGATTCCATGAATCAGTGAAAGTCCCGATGAAAAATTTTCCTTGAATTTATTTGTGCCGTGATTATAATGCGACCCCATTTTCATCGGGAGAAAGGTTAAAAAAAATGAAAGAAGGCATCCATCCCCCCTATTATGAAACGACCATTACCTGTGTCTGCGGAAACGTGATTCCCACCCGCTCGACGAAAAAGGACATCAAGGTGGAAATCTGTTCCCAGTGTCATCCCTTCATGACGGGGAAACAGAAGATCATCGATACGGCCGGCCGGGTTGAGCGTTTCCACAAGAAATATGCCGGTGTCGTAAAAAAGAAAGGCAAATAGAGGCGGGGGTCATTTCCGTTTCTCCCTGTCGAGAGGATTTCCCGTGCTGGCGATGACTGCAAAAACAGCGTGGATTCCGGCGTTTGTGAGGCATCGAAGGCATTGGATTCCGGGGCGGCGCAAGATAGCCGGTGTGTCGCTCGCGTACCATCCCGTCATGCAAAGGCAGGCAAACTGCCCCACCATCCCCGCCGCTGCCGCTGCCGCCGCACCGCTCGGTTACCGTCCGGCGGGAGGGGACATTTTGATTCCTTCCCCCGTTCCCTGTCTTCACCACACCGAAAGCGCGGCTTAATGCTCATCCAATCATGTTTTTGTCCGACCGGGGCGGGGAGGCTCCCGAAAGCGCGGCACAGTGTTTATGCGTCCGTAAAAAGTCGAAAAATGCTCTTTTCCAGAAATTCGCGCCTAATGTTTTCAGCAAGTTACGGCGCTGAATTGGGCAAATTCCGACTTTTGCGAGGTCCGCAATGTTTATAAATCCTTAAAGGGACAGTCCCAGAGTAGATATTTGGGACAATCATTTGGAAATGTACAGTAGATTAAAAGAAATCGTCGGAAGATACGAAGAATTGCAGAGACTGCTGAGCGACGGGGAGATCGTTGCCAAGCAGTCGCTCTATCAGAAATATGCCAAAGAGCATGCCGATCTCCACGACCTCGTCGAGGCTTACCGGGCCTATGAAGAGGTGCGGGGGCGGATCGAGGAAGGCCAGCTCCTCTTGAAGGAAAACGACGAGGAGCTCAAGGAGATCGTCCGGGAAGAAATGCCGCTCCTCAAGGCGCAACTGGAAGAACTGGACGGCCGCCTGAAGGTCCTCCTCCTTCCCCGGGACCCCAACGACGACAAGAACGTCCTGCTCGAGATCCGGGCGGGGACCGGCGGCGATGAAGCGGGGCTCTTTGCCGCCGACCTCTTTCGGATGTACGGCCGCTATGCGGAGCGGTGCGGCTGGAAGATGGAGGTGATCAGCAACTCTCCGGCGGGCGGGGTCGGGGGATTCAAGGAAATCATTGCCCTCATCGAAGGCCGGGGGGCATACAGCCGCCTGAAATTCGAGAGTGGCGTCCATCGAGTCCAGCGGGTCCCCGTAACGGAGGCCCAGGGTCGCATCCACACCTCGGCGGTTACGGTGGCCATCCTTCCCGAGGCGGAAGAAGTGGATGTTACCATAGATCCCAACGACCTGCGCATCGACGTTTTCCACTCCAGCGGCCATGGCGGCCAGTCGGTCAATACCACCGATTCCGCCGTCCGGATCACCCACCTGCCCACGGGCATTGTGGTGTCCTGCCAGGACGAGAAATCGCAGTTAAAAAACAAAAACAAGGCCATGAAGGTGTTGCGGTCCCGACTCCTGGACGGCATAACCCAGCGCCAGAACGCGGAGATCTCCCAGACGCGGAAGAATCAGGTGGGCAGCGGGGACCGCAGCGAGCGGATCCGGACTTATAATTATCCCCAGGGACGGGTGACGGATCACCGCATCGGCCTCACCGTTTACAATATCGAGAATTTTCTGGATGGTGACATCCAGATGTTTATCGATGCCCTGATCGCCCATTTCCAGGCGGCCGCCCTGCAGGGAGGAAGCCAAGGTTGATGATGCCGGCCCCAGGACGGCATGCCGGACCCCGGAGATGGCGACCGGCCCCGCAACCATGACGATCCGGGATTGCCTGGTCCAGGGGACCGCCGCCCTGGCCGAGGCGGGGAGCGCGAGTCCCCGTCTGGATGCCGAGGTCCTGCTGGGGCATGTCCTGCAATGGGAGCGGTCCCGGCTTTTCCTCCATCCCCACCGGGAACTGACGGCGGAGGAAGCGGAGCAATACCGCCGATTGCTGGCCCGGCGCCGGGAGGGTGAACCGGTGGCCTACATCACCGGGGAGAAGGAGTTCTGGTCGATCCCCCTCCAGGTCGATCCCCGGGTCCTCATCCCCCGTCCGGATACGGAGATCCTGGTGGAGGAAGTCTTGACCCTCCTGCCGTCCCCGGGGGAGCGGACGCCCCGGCTTCTGGAGATCGGCGTCGGCAGTGGCGCCGTCAGCATCGCCTTGGCGGCGGACCGGAAAGATGTCCGGCTGATCGCCACGGACGTCTCCGCCGCCGCGGTGGCTCTCGCCAGGAGCAACGCCGTCCGGGCGGGGGTGTCGGGAAGGATCGCCTTTCTTGTCTGTTCCCTTTTTGCCGGTCTGGATGGACTTTTCGACGGCATCGTATCCAATCCCCCTTACATCGCCGATGGTGAATTTGCCGACCTCCCGCCGGAGGTGCGCTGTTATGAACCCCCGGGCGCCCTTCGCGGCGGGCCGGACGGGATCGCTTTTCATCGGGAAATAATCGGCGGCGCCGAACGTCTGCTCCGCCCCGGAGGTTTCCTGGCACTGGAGATAGGGTCGGGCCAGCGATGTATTCTCGAGGAACTATTGCGGAGGTCGGCGGCTTATGATAGTGTTTCCTTCCGCAGGGACTATGCCGGCTGCGACCGGGTGCTCCGGGCAAGGAGGATTCAGTGATGGACAAGATAATCATTACCGGCGGCCGGCGGCTGCATGGAGAGATAGAGAACAGCGGCGCCAAGAACGCCGCGTTGCCCGTAATCACTGCGGCGCTCCTGACGAAGGGCTGGAATTCCTTTGCCAACATCCCGAGCCTCGTCGATATCAAGACCATAAAGAAACTCCTGAAAAGTTTCGGCGTCGTTTTTGCCGAAGAAGGGTCAACCCTCAGGGTCAATGCCGGAGACATCGCCTCGTGCCAGGCGGCCTACGATCTGGTCCGGACGATGCGGGCTTCGGTCCTGGTCCTGGGACCCCTGGTGGCGAGAATGGGGGAGGCGCGGGTCTCCCTGCCCGGCGGGTGCGCCATCGGCGCCCGGCCGGTCAATCTCCATATCCGGGCCCTTCAGGATATGGGAGCGGAGGTGGAGCTGCAAGACGGCTATGTCGTAGCCAAGGCCCGGCGGCTGAAGGGGGCGGAAATATACTTCGATATGGTTACCGTTACGGGGACGGAGAATATCATGATGGCGGCCACCCTGGCGGACGGAACGACCATTTTGAAAAACGCCGCCCGGGAACCGGAGGTGATGAATCTGGCGGAAATCCTCATCGGGATGGGGGCCAGGATCGCCGGCGCCGGTACGGACGTCATTCGCATCGACGGCGTTTCCTCCCTGCACCCGGTGGAGGGAACGGTGATCGCCGACCGGATCGAGGCGGGGACCTTCATGATCGCCGCCGGGATCGCTGGCGGGGATGTCCGGATCAACGGCTGCCGTCCGGGACATCACGATGCCCTCATCGCCAAGCTCCGGGATGCCGGCCTGGAGATCGAGACGGGAGAAGATTTCGTCCGCGCCGTCGGCGAGGGCCGCCCGCGGAGCGTGGACGTCAAGACTCTGGCCTATCCGGGGTTTCCCACGGATCTTCAGGCCCAGTTCATGTCTCTGATGACCGTGGCCGGTGGTCTGAGCGTCATTACGGAGACGATCTTCGAGAACCGTTTCATGCATGTCAGTGAGTTGATGCGTCTGGGGGCGGAGATCGTCATCCAGGGCAGCAGCGCCATCGTCAAGGGAGTGCCGGCCCTGCGGGGCGCCCCGGTCATGGCCACGGACCTCCGGGCCTCGGCCTCGCTGATCCTGGCCGGCCTGGCGGCGGAAGGAATAACGGAATTGTCGCGGGTTTATCATCTCGATCGCGGTTACGAGCGCATCGAAGAAAAATTCTCCCGGCTCGGGGCGGCCATCGAGCGGGTAAAGGCATGACGGAGATTGCTCCCATGAGACTGATCGGTACGGACGAAGCGGGATTTGTGGAGTATTTCCGGGGCATCATGAATCGAGGCGGCGGTGACGAGGTGCTGCGGATGGCGGTGGAAAACATCGTCCGGGAGGTGGCGGCTCGGGGGGATGAAGCGCTCTTCGAATATACTTTGAAATTCGACGGTTATGATCTTAAAGCGGCATCGGTGCAGATGACCAGGGAGGAAATAAGGGCCGCGGCCGCCCTGGTGGCCCCGGCGGACCGGGAGGTGCTGGCCCTGGCCGCGACCCGGGTGGAGAGGTTTCACCGCCAGCAGTTGCCGGCGGACTGGATGGACGAAGAGGAAGACGGGGTGAGGATCGGTCAGCGGTTCACCCCCCTGGAACGGGTGGGTATTTACGTCCCGGGCGGTCTGGCCGCTTATCCTTCCACCGTAATTATGGCCGCCGTTCCGGCCCGGATCGCTGGGGTGGAGGAGATCGTTGCTGTGACGCCCCTCCGGCGGGGGTCCCTCGACCCCCTGGTGGCCCTGGCCATGGAATTGGGCGGCGTGAACCGGGTCTTCAAGATCGGGGGCGCCCAGGCCGTGGCCGCCCTGGCCTACGGTACCGAGTCGGTGCCCCGGGTTGACAAGATCGTCGGGCCGGGAAACGCCTATGTGGCGATGGCCAAACAACTGGTATTCGGAAGGGTGGACATCGATATGATCGCCGGTCCCAGCGAGGTCCTCGTCATCTGCGACCATACGGCGCCGGTTACCTTTGTCGCCGCCGATCTCCTCGCCCAGGCGGAGCATGACGAAATGGCCAGCGCGGTGGTGTTGACCCCCGATAGGGAGATCGCCCGGCGGATCGTCGCGGAGGTGTCGTCTCAGTTGGACGGTCTGCCGCGGGAGGCGATAGCCCGGCGGTCCCTGAACAGCTACGGCGCCGCCGTGGTCACGAAGGATATCGAGGAGGCGGTGGCGCTGGCCAATCTCTTTGCCCCGGAGCATCTGGAATTGATGGTGGCCAACCCCGGTGAGATCGTTCCCCGCCTCCGCCACGCCGGCGCCATCTTCATCGGTCCCTATACCCCGGAGGCCCTGGGAGACTACATGGCCGGTCCCAACCACATCCTGCCCACGGGGGGAACGGCAAGGTTCTCCTCTCCCCTGGGGGTCTATGATTTTGTCAAGCGGACGAGCATCCTCTCCTTTACCGGACCCGCCTTTCGGCGTTACGGTCCCCAGACGGAGCGTTATGCCTCCCTGGAAGGCCTCCACGCCCACGGACGTTCCGTCGCCGTCCGCCTGAACCATAGGGAAGATTGAACGGCGGCGCCGCAAATAGGGCTTGACAAAATGGCGGCTTTAATTATTATTGCCCCTGCGTTTCCACATGGGCGGGCGTAATTCAGCGGTAGAATGTCAGCTTCCCAAGCTGAAAGTCGAGGGTTCGATTCCCTTCGCCCGCTCCATTATTGACATCAAGGGGGCACGGATATGGATCCGGCCCCTTTTTTCGTGGCCGGAGGAGGCGGTGAATGAGTGATGGGGACGGAAACCGTTATCGGGTCGAGGAGATAGTCGCGGCCGTCACGCTCTGCATGGCCCTGTTGTTTGTCGCTACCCCCCTGGGGAGAGAGCATCTCCAGCGGTCACGGGTGCAGGAATGCCAGGCCCAGCGTTATGAGACCGAGCGGGCGGAGGCGGCCTACCTGCTGGAAAAGCGGGCCGCGAGCAGGGACTTCGCCGCTCTGGTCGCGGCCAAACTCCTGCCCCGGGAACCGTCCTGCCCCGCCGGCGGAGCTTACATCTGGCTGCGGCGGCAACCCCGGCCGCTGCTTGGCTGTTCCATCCACTATGCCCCCGCAACGGTTCAGGAAGATGATCATCCCATTTATACAAACGATTTCGATGGCTTGAGTGGTCTTACGATCCTCTCGGGGAGTTGGAATACGGAAAACGGCGTCCTGGCGTCCCGCCCCGGTGGGGAGAACCGCCTCACGTTCGGTGAAACCGTATGGAAGGACTACGAAATTCGGGTGAATGCCCTCCTCACCCGGGGCGACGGCTATGGCATTTATTATCGTGCCGACGGCCGCCCGGACATTTCGGGCTATTGTTTTCAGTACCATCCCGGCGGGGGCAATAAATTCCTCGTCCGCAGGGTTTCCGGCGGCGTCGAGCAGTATCCCCTCCAATACGCCGGCATGCCGGCGGGATTTGCCATATACAATCAGGGCCATGAAATCAGTATCGCCGTCCGGGGCGACCGTCATACCGTCAAGATCGACGACCGGACCGTTCTCGATTTCAGCGACGCCGCCTTTGCTTCCGGCGGCGGCGGTTTTCAGACCCGGGGGAGGTCGGAGGCTTATTTCGATGCGCTGAGCGTGCGGCAGCGGTGAGGGAGCGACGGTGAACGATCCACGGCGGGAATTGTTGTGCCGGGGTTGCGGCAAACCCATTCTGGGGCTCCAGGGCGAGCAACTTGAGGAGGAGGGGCAGTACTACTGTCCGCGCTGTCTCATCGCCCTGGCGGAGAGTTATATCGAGGAGCCGCCGCTGGAGAAATCATGGTGGCGGCTCCTGCGGGAGACCAGGGCCTGGATGGTTTCCATGTACCTGGTGACGGCGGTTTCCCTGGGTGTCGTCGTCTATCAGTTTCCCAGTTTTCTGGCGTCGTGGCGGGAACTGCCGCCCGTTCGTTCCGGCGGGATCTATGCCACCGACACTAAAACAGATAAATGTATCGACAATCTCTGGCGGTCCATCCAGGAGTGGCAGCAACGTAAAAAGGGCGCCGGGGCGCCCCCGGTCTGTCCCGCCAGCGGGAGGCCCTATGTGGTCGTTCCCGGAACGGATCCGGAAATCCACTGTCCCGATCCGGGGCGTCACGGTTTCCGGGATATCGTGGCTTCAACCCGCCGTCCCGTTCCGGAGTTGAAAAGGTAAGGGCGGTCGCATCCTCGGACTTCAGGAGACATTCCGCCAGGAGACGCGCCGGAGTCGCTGCAAGTCGTCGAGATTGCCTATATTGCTTATGGCCTGCCGGCTGAATCGAAAGTCCGTGCCGCTGAAATCGAGGGCCCGGTTCGTATGGCCGATCGTCACAAGGGTCCCGTAGAGGATCGAGGCGCCGCCCAGGCTGATGGTGCTGTTGTTGCCCATCAGGACGACCACCCCTTCGAAAAGCTTGGTGCCGGTGAGGATGAAACTGCCGCCGTCCTGGACGATTACCAGACCGGAGCCGTTGGCGCTTACGGTAAGGCTCGAGCCGCTTCCCACCACGGTGATGCCTGGCTGGGCCCGGGTGCCCGTGCCGCTGGTTTGATAGGTATTGGGGTTGGCCAGGACCTGATTCACGAAGTCCGTCCATTCCTGTTCCGTCTGGATGCCCCCGCCGACCCGCAGGGGCGGGCTTCCGGCGAGGAAGGAAAGATTGCCCGTCACGGTCGGCGCGACCGCCGGCGCGTAGAGGCCGGGCATCGCCCCCGTCGGGGAGGACGCGGTCCGGCAGGCATTGCCGGTGCAGTTGGGATTGGCGGGGAGGAGGTAATTGTTGCCGTCGATATTGGTGCCGCTGCCCCCGCCGCTCTTCAGGTTGACCGTCGCTCCGGCGCCGAATATGGTTACGGCGCCGTCTACGCTGAGGGGTAGGATCCCCGCCCGCTTGAAAAAGACCTCGATGGTCTTGGAGGCATTGCTCCCCGCCGTGCCCGTCATTTCGAACTTATACAGCCGCTGGGCGCTGTCCATGCAGGTGATGTCAACGGAGGAACTGAAGGAAAACCCTGGCGGCGGGGTTATGTCCACGGTGACCGTCCCGCCGTTGCTGGCGGGATAGGTGACGGTCTTGACGGCGGCATTGGCATCGGTGCGCAGATGATCTATGAGGAACTCCACTCCCGCTTCGGCATTGTAGGCCGCCTTGGCATACTCCCGGTAATTGCCGGCGATCTTGAGATCCGTGGAGGTCGTCATCAGGGCCGTGGTCCCCAGGAGGAACAGCACGGCGATAATCGCCAGGGCCACGGGCAGGGCGATGCCGTTTCTCTTGCTCCATATTCCCTGCCGCCCTGTCTCTTTGCTCGTCCGCTGATGAGATGACGGGTTCATACTCTTAAAAATCCTCATATCTTAGGGGCATCATGTTTTACTGCGCCCGCGCCGGGCGCGGGGGTTCTTCCCTCATGCCCCCTTCTTCCGAGTAACTTAACTCGAGTTACTACACGCCAAGGCGCCCCAGGGGGCGTGGGTCGCTATTTACTATGAGGCCTTTGAAAAATGGCTTCGCCGCGCGGCTCAAAAATCTTTTTCGCCTCTGAATGGGTAACGTATAAACCTTATTCATTAACAAGCGTTAAGTTCAATCACGCAACGGCGAAAAACATTTGATTCGCCGCTTGCGAACCATTTTTCCGCAGTTATGCAAAGCTCTCACTATGTGGAAACGACGCCGGTCGCCCCTGTATTCGCCGCCGCGGCATTGTAGGCGCCCAGATTTCTCGGCACCACAAAGGACTCCAACTGGTAGCGCCGGTAGTGATCGCCGGCGGTCGGGTGGGTGTAGAGGGGGTCCGGCCGGGCGGTACGGGTGATGATGCTTATCTTTATCTTCCGGATGGCGGTCAGATCGGCTGTGATATTGCCCTCTCCGTCGTAATAGGCGAAGGACAGGGCGTCCACGTATTCCACCACCGGCAGCTTGGTGCCGTTGCTGGTGCGGTTGAGAGCCGGAACGCCGCTGGAGGAATCGACGTTGAAGGCGATGTTTTCATCCTTGTTGGCCGTTCCGGCCGTGGTATCGCAGTTGGCGTTGAGATCCGCCACAAAACCGATTTCGTCGGCGCCGGCATGGGTGATCCCGGTGCAGGGGGCATTGGCCGCCGTGGTCGTTCCCGTGCAGCGCCGGACGGCCGTCACGGGATCCGGACAGGCGGCGGATATCTGGTTGAATCCGGCCATGCTGATCTCCCGGATCATCATCGCCATGGCCATCCGGGCGTTCTGCTGCATCTCGGTGATCTGTTCCTGGTTGCGGTACTGCCGGTTCTGCATGATGAACAGGGAATAGACCGCGCCTACGACCACCAGGCCGATGACCATGGCGATGAGCAACTCCGGCACGGAAAATCCATCATTCCTCTTGGACATCCCTTCAGTCCCTCGTCCGGATGGTCTTCAATTCCACGGTGCTGGGCTTTCCCTGCCAGGTCCAGTTGACCGTCACCGTGATGATTTTATAGTCGTGGGGGGAAGGCGCGGATTCAAGGCTCCAAATCCTGGTGTAAATGCCGCTGGCATCCGTCCCCTCGGAGAGGCTGTCGTAACTCCTTCCCTTCATTTCTTCGATCTTGTCCCGGGCCAGCGTCGTTGCCGAGGTCATGGTCTTGCTGAAATCGCTGGTCTGGGTGTTCGTGGAGGTCATGGTTGCCAGCCCGATTATCGCCACGGCCACCAGCAGGATGGCGATGATGATCTCGACGATGGAAAACCCCCGCTGCCTTTTCCGCGCTTGGGATGGAGAACCCGTCATGGAGCCGTCTCTTTTACCTAAATAAGCTTGATGTATGTGTTCGACAGGTCGAAAAAAATCTCTCCGGAAGCCGGAACATAAACCATTCCTCCTAAGGGCAACCGGCGGTTTCCTCGACCCTTATCCGCCCGCTTTTATTGAGGCTCAGCCGGTTCGGCTTCAGCCCCGGCGCCCCGTGGATGCAGATCGTTCCCGTACTTGCGGTCCCATCGGGGTAGAAGGTCAAGACCGCACCCGTGGCGCCGGTAAATGTTACATCATAATAGGTGGGGTGGATATCCTTGACGGAGACCGCCTCCACGGAATCCATCACCCCGTTTTTGTTTACGTCCCGGAAGATGGTGAACTGATGATGGCTCCCGATGTTCATGGCAATCCACCGGTTCTCCGTCACCGCTTGCATCCGCATGGCCATGAGACTGTTTTGCAGTTCCCTGACCGCCCCGTTGAGTCGTCGTTGGGCCAGGTAATGGCGGAAGGTGGGAATGGAAATCGCCCCCAAAATCGCGAGGATGGCAATGGCAATAAGCAATTCCACCAGGCTGAAGCCCCGTCTGTTGGATCTTTTGACAATCAAAATTCCGCTTTCCCCTTCCGCCCCGCGGGCGCCTTGCACAGCCGTTGCGAGAAGCCGGGACCTCTGTCCCGGACTTATTGTTTATATAAAAATATCATAATGTCCATGACAAGACAAGGAAATCAAAGACGTTGATTTTTGCTTGCATTTGCCTCGCATTTATGTTAGCGAGCTTCCGACATCATCGTTGCGTTGCAGATGAGTGGGCGGTTGCCCACTTTTTTTTTCCCACGGGATTATGAGTTTGATCAGAAAAGAGATGGAAGAGCGGATCTGGACAATTACCGAGCCGGCGATCGTCGGCGAGGGAATGGAGCTGGTGTGCGTGGAATGCCTCCGGATGAAATCCCGCTGGCTCGTCAGACTATATATCGACAAAGAGGGGGGTGTCACCATCGACGATTGCGCCCTGATTAGCGGGCAGGTGGGAGATCTCCTGGCGGTCCATGATGTGCCCCACGAGGCCTACACCCTGGAGGTCTCTTCTCCCGGTTTGGATCGCCCCCTGGTAAAGGATCGGGATTTTCTGAGATTTCAGGGGCGTAAGGTGGCGGTGCAGACGGAGCAAAAAATTGACGGAGCGCGGAATTTCAAGGGCATTCTGAGGGAGTACCGCATAGGCGAGGACGGGGGGAAGACCCTCGTTATCGAGAGAGAAGGGAAACTCACTGCCATCCCCAGAGAAGCGGTGGCCAGTGCCCGCCTCGAATATGTTTGGAATGATTGAGTAAGTTAGAGAAATCATCATCACCGATGATCACATGGAGGAAGATGGCATGTTGTCGGAGCTGAAACGGCTGATCGAACAGATGTGCAAGGACCGGGGACTCGACAGGACGATCATTATCGAAGCCCTCGAAGCGGCGATGCTGAATGCGGCCCGTAAGAAGATGGGACCCCAAGTGGAGATCGAAGCCCATTACAACGAAGAGGCGGGTGAAATAGAGGTCTTTCAGTTTAAAAGGGTCGAGGAGCTGGTCACGGATCCCGACATGGAGATATCCCTTGCCGAGGCGCGGGAGATGGACGAGGAAGTGGAACTGGGCGACAGCCTGGGCATGAAGGTGGATACGTCCACTTTCGGCCGGATTGCCGTCCAGACCGCCAAACAGATCATCATCCAGCGCGTCAAGGATGCGGAACGGGACAACATCTACGAAGAATTCAAGGACCGCAAGCTGCAGCTCATCAACGGTTTTGTCCAGAGGTTTGAAGGGGGCAGCATCATCGTCAATCTGGGTCGGGCGGAAGGCGTGATCCCGGTTTCGGAGCAGATCTACCGGGAGGTGTACAAGCGCGGGGAAAGAATCAGATCGTTCATATGCGATGTGAAAAGGATTACCAAGGGGCCGCAGATCATCCTCTCCCGCACCCATCCTGGTTTCTTGAAGGCCCTGTTCGATGTGGAGGTTCCGGAGATCTCCGAAGGGCTCATCGAGATCGTCAGCGTGGCGAGAGAGCCGGGGAAGCGGGCGAAGATCGCCGTTCGGAGCAAGGATAAGGACATAGATCCGGTGGGGGCATGCGTCGGCATGCGGGGTTCCCGGGTCCAGAGCGTCGTCCAGGAATTGCGGGGCGAGAAGATCGACATTGTCCCTTACTCCGAAGATCCGGCCAAGTATGTCTATGCCGCCCTGGCCCCCGCCAAGGTGGATCGGGTCCTGATCGATGTGGAGAATCGGAGCATGGAGGTCATCGTTCCCGATGACCAGCTTTCCCTGGCCATCGGTAAGAATGGCCAGAACGTCCGTCTGGCCGTCAAGTTGACGGGTTGGAAGATCGACGTCAAGAGCGAGTCTTCCTCCGCCCAGCAGGAAGAGGACAGCCGCCGGGAGCTCAAAGCCCTTCCCGACATTACGGAACAGCAAATAGGGGGCCTCATCAAGGAAGGGATAAAGAGTCTGGCACTAATTGCCGCCGTGGATGCAGACACCATTATGGCCGTGTCCGGAGTGGACAGAGAACAGGCGGAGGGGTGGATCAAGGCGGCGACGGGGATGATCGAGGAAGCGGCGGCGGAGGCGAGGAAATGAATCGTCGGCGCCGCGGAAACAGGAGCATGAACAGGCTCGGAATATGAGGACGCAGTAGCGGGAGAACCACTATGTCGAAGAAAAGAGTCTACGAACTGGCCAAAGAATTGGGCGTGGATAATAAGGAACTTATTGCCCGTCTGGAAAAAATGGGGATTTCCGTCAAAACCCACTCCAGCACCCTCGAGGACAGCGAGGTAGAGCGGGTTAAAAAGGAGTATCTGGCGGCCGAAACACACGAGATGGTCGAGAAAAGGGTCAAGGCCACGGTCATCAGACGCCGGGCGGTTCGCCCCGTTGTGGAGGAGGCCTCGGAGCCGGAGGCGGAACCGGAGGCCGGAGAAGCGGCGCTGCCCGCCGAAGAGCCGGTCGCGGTGGGTGAGGAAGGAACCGGGGAAAAGGAATCCGCCCCGGCGGGGGAAGTGCCGGCAGCCCCGGCAGCGCCCTCTCCCGTGTCGCCTGTGGATGCGGAAATGACTCCCGTAAAGTCGGAAACTCCTGGAACGACTCCGGCCGTGTCACCCCTGACGGAGACCCCGTCGGTCGCCGCTCCCGTTTTGCCCATAGCCCCTCCACCGTCGGCGCCCCGGCCTCCCAAACCGGAAAAGAAGGATGGAAAGCTTTTGATCACGCCCCGCAGGCCCCAGGATACGGCGGAGATCATTAGAAAACCACTGGTCAAGAAGATTGATGTCGAGCCGGGCAAGGCACCGGCGGCCCCCGGCGCCGTGAAGAAGCCCGTGAAGTGGGAGCCGGAAAAAGACAAGAAAAAAGGTAAAAAACCCGTAGAGGTGGTCATTAGCGACCAGTTCCCCGCCCGCAAGAAGGCCTTGATCAAAAAGGTCGTGGACAAAAAGGTCCGGATCGAAGATCTGGAGCGGGACGACCGGCCGGTCCGGTGGCGGGAGGAGAAAAAGTCTGGAGCGGCGAAGCTCAAAAAGACGGAGATAACTACTCCCAAGGCCATCAAGCGGCGCATCAAGATCGCCGAGACCATCACCGTCGGCGACCTGGCCAAGAAGATGGGGGTCAAAGCGGGAGAAGTAATCAACAAACTCATGGGGCTCGGTTTGATGGTGACGATCAACCAGTCCCTCGATTTCGACACGGCGACGCTCATTTCCGGGGAGTTTGGCTATCAGGTGGAATCCGCCGGCATGGATTTTGAGGAAACCTTCGGATCCGCCGATACGGGAGAACGGAACCTCAAGCCAAGGGCTCCGGTCGTAACGATCATGGGGCACGTGGATCACGGCAAGACGTCACTCCTTGACGCCATCCGGGAAACGAACGTCATCGCCGGGGAGGCGGGGGGGATAACCCAGGCCATCGGCGCCTATCACGTCCATCTCAAGGACCGGGACATCGTATTCCTCGACACGCCCGGCCATGAGGCCTTCACGGCCATGCGGGCCCGGGGCGCTCAGGTGACGGACGTGGTTGTCCTGGTCGTGGCGGCGGATGACGGGGTGATGGGTCAGACCATCGAAGCCATCAACCACTCCCGGGTGGCCGGCGTCCCGATCATTGTGGCCGTCAACAAGATGGACAAGCCGGGAGCGGATCCCCAGCGGATCAAACAGGCCCTGACGGAATACGGCCTCGTCTCCGAGGAGTGGGGGGGCGAGACGATCTTTTGCGAGGTGTCCGCCAAGCAGCGGACGGGGATCGAGTCCCTCCTGGAGATGATCCTCCTCCAGGCCGACATCCTGGAACTCCAGGCGGATCCGGACCGGCCGGCCCGGGGCATCATCATCGAATCGAAGCTCGACAAGGGGCGGGGACCCGTGGCCACGGTCCTCATCCAGGAGGGGACCCTCCGGGAGGGCGACACCTTCGCCTCGAAGACGGAATACGGCCGGGTCCGGGCCATGATCGACGATCAGGGACGGCGGGTAAAGGAAGCAGGCCCCTCCATGCCGGTGGAGGTGATTGGTTTTTCCAGCGTCCCCCAGGTAAGCGCCGAGTTCCTCTGCGTGGAGGATGAAAAGAAGGCGCGGACGATCGCCGATTACTGGACCCGCAAGGAAAGGGAAAAGGAGCTGTCCGCCACCTCGAAGATCACCCTGGAGCAGCTCTATCAGAAGATCAAGGAGGGGGTGAAAGATTTCAACGTCATCGTCAAAGCGGACGTTCAGGGATCCATGGAGGCCATCACCGAGGCCCTGAACAAACTGAGCACCGCCGACGTGAAACTCCGGATCATCCACAGCTCCACGGGGGCCATTACGGAGACGGATGTCATGCTGGCCTCTTCCGCCAATGCCATCATCATCGGTTTCAACGTCCGGCCGGACAGCCGCGTGGTGGAGGTGGCGGAGCAGGAAGGCGTGGAAATCAAACTCTACGACATCATCTACAACCTTCTCGAGGACGTCCGGGCGGCCATGGAAGGGCTGTTGGAGCCGGTTTACAGGGAGGTTGTCCAGGGGCGCGCCGAGGTGCGCCAACTGTTCAAGATTCCCAAAGTGGGAACGATTGCCGGTTGTTACGTTACGGACGGCAAGATTTCCCGGGCCGCCAATCTCAAGCTGGTACGGGAAGGAGTGGTTGTTTACGACGGTCGGATCGCCTCGCTGAAACGGCAGAAGGACGATGCCCGGGAAGTGGCGACCGGTTACGAGTGCGGCATCGGCATCGAGAACTTCAACGACCTCCACGAGGGGGACGTGATCGAGGCCTATATCAACGAACAAGTGGAACGCAAACTATAAGCCATCTATGATCGTGGGCGTGGGAATGGTGGAACTGTGGCTGCCGGAGTGCCGGTCCCTTAAGGAGAAGCGCTCCGTCCTGACGAAGCTCATAAAGCGGACGCAGAACGCCTTCAACGTCTCCATTGCCGAGGTCGGGGACAACGACGCCTGGAAAAAGGCCCGGGTGGGGTTTTGCGTGGTGGGAAACGACCGGCGGTACATCAACGCCAAGATAGATCATATCTTCAACTATATGGAAGGGATGGAGATCGCCCAGGTGATCGGTACGAATCTGGAGATAACCAGTTATTCGGAGTGGATGGAAGAAAAATCCGGGCTGGGGGAAACCGCGGAAAAATATGACGACTTTTAAACGGGCCCAGCGGGTGGCCGAACGGATCATGGCCGAGCTGTCCGAGATCCTGGCCCGGGAAGTGAGCGACCCGCGGATGAAGAGTCTTACCATCACCGGGGTTAAGGTAACCGACGATCTGCGGTTGGCGCGGATCTATTTTGTAGAGATGGGACAGGACGTATGCCGTCCCGAGATCCGGCAGGCCCTGCAGAAGGCGAACGGCTTTCTGCGCCGGGAATTGGGAAAACGGCTGGAACTCCGTTACGTTCCCGAAGTCGTCTTTTCTTTCGATCCGTCCTTTGCTTACGGAAGCCGCATCGAAAGTATATTGGCCGGGATTCGTGCCGGACGGGAGGAAAATGATTCAACGGATAATTGACCTGATCGATCGTTATCACAAGTTTCTGATTACGGCCCACGTCAAGCTGGACGGCGATGCCCTGGGTTCGGAGCTGGCTCTTTGCCGGCTGCTCGGAAATCTCGGTAAGGAGGCGGTTGTTTACAATCAGGACTCGACGCCCCGTAACTACCGTTTTCTTCCCGGTGCCGGGGACATCGTCCATGTCCTGCCGGCGCCGGCGGCCTTCGAGGCCGCCTTCATCCTCGATTGCAGCGAACTTGAGCGGGTAGGCGATGCCGCCCCCGACATCGGCAACGTTCGGCAACTGGTCAATATCGATCACCATGTTTCCAACCACGGCTTCTGCGAGATCCGGCTCATCGATCCGGCGGCAAGTTCGACCGGGGAGTTGGTTTTCCGCCTCTTCACGGCGATGGGGGCGGACATCGACCGGGAAATGGCGACCAACCTCTATACGGCCATTCTTACCGATACGGGCGGATTCCGCTACGGCAATACGGGTCGGGAAGCCTTGGCGGCGGCAGGGTCTCTCGTCGGCCGGGGCGCCGATCCCCAGTGGATATCGGAAAATATCTATGAAAAATTCCCCCGGGCCAAAATAATGCTCATGGCCCGGGTGATGCAGAGTCTCAGCTTTGATTGCGGGGACCGGGTCGGATCGCTGACGGTCCTGCTCCGTGATTTCGAGGAAACCGGCGCCCTTCCCGAAGATACGGAAGGACTGGTGGATCTGCCCCGGACCATCGACGGCGTCTCCGTATCAGCTCTCTTCACGGAGATTGGGGATCAGCGCTTCAAGATCAGCCTCCGTTCCAAGGGGACCACGGATGTGGCCCAAGTTGCCGCCTTTTTCGGCGGCGGGGGGCATGTCAATGCGGCGGCCTGCCGGATCGCGGGAGACATCGCCACGGTGAAGCGGCGGCTTTTTTCCGCCCTGTGCCGGCCGGAATGACGATGCACGGGGTGGTCGTTATCGACAAACCCCCGGGCCGGACTTCCCATGACGTGGTCCGGGCGGTGAGAAAGATCCTGGGCGGCGTCCGGGCCGGTCATACGGGAACTTTGGATCCCCTGGCCACGGGGGTGCTGCCCGTGTGCATCGGTGAGGCGACCAAACTCGTCCCCTTTCTTATCGGGGCGACCAAGGAATACCGGGTGTCCATGCTCCTGGGGGTCCGCACGGATACCCTGGATATCGAGGGACAGGTGATGCAGCGGCGGTCGCCGGAGGTTGCCGTTGATGCCGTTCATGAGGTTTTGAAACGCTTTGTGGGGCGAAGCGAGCAGACGCCCCCTCGCTATTCGGCGGTGAAGGTGCGGGGCCAGGCCCTGTACAAATGGGCGCGCCGGGGAATCGAGATGGAAGCGCCGCCCCGTCCGGTGGAGATTTACGAGTTGGACATCGAGGAAGTGTCCCTGCCCCATGTGCGGTTTCGCCTGATCTGTTCGGCTGGGACCTATGTCCGTTCGCTCTGTGGCGATGCCGGCGAACTTCTTGGCTGCGGGGCCTGCGTGGCGGAATTGCGGCGCACCCGGAGCGGCGCCTTTTTCGAAGCGGCGGCGGTGCAGATGGGGCCGGCGGACCGTCCGGAAGAGCTCGAGCGGCTTTGCGAGCGCCTCATACCTTTGGCGGCGGCGCTTCCGGAGCTGCCGGCGATCACCCTGCCGGAGGCCTGGCGCCAGAGGATCCGGGACGGCTGGCAGCCCGGTGCGGAAATGGTAAATAATCGTGATGATATTCCTTTTCTTGCTCCGGGAGATATGGTAAAGCTGACCGGAAGGGATGGAGAACTGACGGCGATTGCCCGGACGCTATACGGCAGTCCGGACCTTCCGGGCCTGACCGGCGATGTCCCCGTGATGAAACTGCTGCGGGTTTTTAACGAAAATTGAATAAATTGATATAACCAGTTAAAGAGGGAGGAACAAAAGTGTTAGATTCAGAAAGAAGGCAAGGAATCATTGCCCAATACAAATTGCATGAAAAGGACACCGGTTCTCCGGAGGTCCAGATTGCGCTCCTCAGTGCGCGGATCGAGTATCTCACGGAGCATTTCAAGGTCCACAAGAAGGATCACCATTCCCGGCGAGGCCTGTTGAAACTGGTCGGCCAGAGGCGGCGCCTGCTGGATTACGTAAAGAAAAAGGATGTCGAACGTTACCGGGCCGTAATCTCACGGCTGGGACTGAGAAAATAGCGAAAGCAATTAGAGAGGATATGAAATTTTGATGAAAGAAATATTCGAGGGCGAATTTGCGGGCAGAACTCTGTCGATAAAGGCCCGTTATTTGGCGGAACAGGCCGACGGGGCCGCACTTGTAACCTATGGAGAGACGATGGTACTCGTGACGGTCGTCTCCTTGAAAACCGGGAGAGATGGTATCGACTTTCTTCCCCTGACGGTTGATTATCAGGAAATGACCTATGCCGCGGGGAAAATCCCCGGCGGTTTTTTTAAACGGGAGGGGAGGCCGAATGAACGGGAGATCCTGACCTCCCGCATGATCGATCGTTCGATCCGCCCGCTCATCCCCAAAGGTTATAATTTTGAGACCCAGGTTGTGGCCAATGTCCTTTCCCTGGATACGGACAACGATCCGGCGGTGGCGGCCATGATAGGCGCCTCGGCGGCCCTGGAGATGTCCAATGTCCCCTTCAAGGGGCCGGTTGCCGGCGTCCGCGTGGGCAGAGTGGACGGCCGACCGGTCTGCAATCCCGGGGCCGAAGCCTTGAAGGAAAGCGACTTCAACATCTTTCTCACGGGGAGAAAAATCGCCCCCGGGTCCCAGGGCCGGGATTTCGATATAAACCTGGTCATGCTGGAAGGGGAGGCGAACGAGGTTGCCGAAGATGATCTGGTTGCCGCCATCAATGCCGGTCTGGAGGCCATGCGCCCAATCATCGAACTCCAGGATCAACTGCGCAGGAAAATAGGGAAGGAAAAGAGGGCCCTGGCGGAAGCAGCGGTGGATGAAAAGTTGGAAAGGCTCGTGGCCGATACGGTGACCTCAGGCCTGCAGGAGGCTTACCGGACCCCGCGGAAACAGGAGCGCTATGCCATGATCGACGCGCTCCGGGATAAGGCCGTGAAGACCTGTGCCGTGAAGACCCCCACTGACGGTGATTCCGCACCGGTTCCCGATCCGGCCCTGGTTCCCCAGGTTTTACGCAGCTTCGATAGCCTGGACCGCGGTATCCTGCGCGAGAAGATCCTCCGGGAAAAACGACGCATCGATGGTCGTTCCTTTACGGAAATCCGGCCCATATCTTCGGAGGTCGGCCTGCTGCCCAGAGTCCATGGATCCGCCCTTTTCAACCGGGGCGAGACCCAGGCCCTGGCGGCCATGACCCTGGGGACGTCTTCCGATGAGCAGCGGATCGATTTCATCGGCGGCGAGGAGCGTCGGGCCTTTATCCTCCATTACAATTTCCCCCCCTACTCAGTGGGTGAGGCGAAGCGGCTCGGCAGCCCCGGCCGGCGGGAGATCGGGCACGGCAACCTGGCCCGCCGGGCATTGTCCCCGGTACTGCCGCCGGCGGAGACATTTCCCTATACGATCCGCATCGTTTCCGAAATCCTGTCCTCCAACGGCTCATCTTCCATGGCGACGGTCTGCGGCGGCTGTCTGTCCCTTATGGACGGCGGGGTGCCCATCAAGTCCCCCGTGGGCGGCATCGCCATGGGTCTCCTCCAGGAGGGGGGCGAGGTGGTCATCCTTTCCGACATCCTGGGCGATGAGGACCATGCCGGGGATATGGACTTCAAGGTGTGCGGTACTAAGAACGGCATCACGGCCGTGCAGATGGATATCAAGATTGACAATCTTACGGAAGACATCCTGCGGCGGGCGCTGCAACAGGCCCGGGAGGGAAGAATTCATATCATCGACCGGATGCTCGAGACGCTGACCGAGCCCCGGGCCGACATCTCCCTCTATGCGCCCCGGATCACTACCGTCAAGGTGAAGCCGGAGAAGGTCCGGGACGTCATCGGCAGCGGCGGCAAGAACATCCGCCAGATCGTCAGCGAGACCGGGGTGACCATCGATGTGGAGGACGACGGCACGGTCACCATTGCTTCCGCCGATGCGGATGCGGCGGCCCGGGCCGTGGCCATGGTCCGCTGGCTCACGGAAGAGGCGGAGATCGGCAGGATCTACACCGGGACGGTGAAAAAGGTAGTGGACTTCGGCGCCTTCGTGGAGATCCTGCCCGGGACGGAAGGTCTGGTGCATATCTCCCAGTTGGCCAAGAACCGGGTCAACAAGGTGACGGACGTCGTCAACGAGGGCGACGAAATCATGGTCAAAGTCCTCGAGATCGACAAGCAGGGCAAGATTCGCCTGAGCAGGAAGGAAGCTTTGGAGGCGGATGTATCGTAAGACGATTCTGGACAACGGACTGCGCATCATCTCGGAGGAGATCGAACATGTCCGTTCCATTTCCATCGGCATCTGGGTGGAGTGCGGTTCCCGTTACGAAGACGAACAGTCCAACGGGACCGCCCATTTTATCGAGCACATGCTCTTCAAGGGCACGGAGCGGCGGAGCGCCTTCGATATCGCGGCGGACATCGATTCCGTCGGCGGCGTCATGAACGCCTTCACCAGCAAGGAGCTGACATCTTTTTATATCAAAATCCCGGATTACCATCTGGAACTGGCGATCGATTTACTGGCCGATATCTTCAACAATTCCCGATTCGACGAGGGGGAAATCCTCAAAGAGAAGTCGGTAGTTCTCCAGGAGATCAGCATGCTGGAGGATTCTCCCGACGATTACATCCATGACTTTTTCGAAGCCAATTTCTGGCGGGCTGACCGGCTGGGGATGCCGGTCTTGGGGACCAGGGAACGGGTCGAACGCTTTACCAGGGATTCCCTGCGGGGTTTTTTCCGCGGTCGTTATCGAGGCCGGAAAGTCATCCTGACGGCGGCGGGACATTTGCGGCACGACCGCCTCGTGGCGCTCGCCGGCCGTGCCTTCGGGAAAATGGACGGCGAGGCGGAACCGATCGGCTTTACAACGCCCACCGTGTCCGCCAATATTTCCGTTCTGGAAAAGGATCTCGAACAGGTCCACCTCATGATCGGGACCATCGCCCCCTCGTCGCGGAGCGAACGGCGCCATGCGGGCTTTCTCATGAACGCCGTCCTGGGGGGGAGCATGAGTTCCCGCCTCTTTCAGGAAATCCGGGAAAAGAGGGGCCTCGCTTATGCAGTGCACTCCTACATTACCCCATACATGGATACGGGGATGCTGGCCGTCTATGTGGGGACGGGCAAAGAAGAGGTCCCGGAGGTATTGGGATTGATCCTCAACGAGCTGATGCGTCTGACCGGAGAGAGTCTGACCGGCAGGGAACTCCAGGGGGCGAAGGAGCTCATCAAGGGCAATTTCCTCCTGTCCATGGAAAGCACGGACAACCGGATGACCCGACTGGCGAAAAACGAAATCTGTTTCGGCCGCCACGTACCGCCGGAAGATGTGACGGCGGCCATCGACGCCGTCACCGACGGGGATGTCCTGACCCTGGCGCGGGAACTTTTCAACCCCAGCACGATCTCCATCTCCGCCATCGGTCCGGTGTCGGAGCGGGATCTGACGCTCCATGTCCTGAACGGATAGGCGGCGGGTAGGCAGCAGGGCGAAGGGCGGCAGACAATATTGAATGAGATAGAAATAGAGATCGTTCAGTTACCGGGATGCTCGGATCTGCCCCTGCCCAGGTACATGACGGAGCAGGCCGCCGGGATGGACATCTGTGCCGCCGTTGCGGAGGAAACGACTATTGCGCCCGGATGCCGGGCGGTGATTGCCACCGGTTTGGCCATCGCCCTTCCCCCGGGTTACGAGGCCCAGATCCGACCCCGGAGCGGCTTGGCGATGAAGCACGGCGTGACCCTCGTCAACGCCCCCGGCACCATCGACGCCGATTACCGAGGCGAGATCAAACTCCTGCTGGTAAATCTCGGCGACAAACCCTTTACGGTGCGGCGCGGGGACCGGGTGGCCCAGATGGTGATCCAGCGGGTGAGCCGCGGACGGTGGCGTCGCCGGGAAGAACTGCCTCCCACGCCGCGGGGCGGCGGGGGATTCGGACATACTTGAATTGTTGCCGTTACCGTCGTGAAAGGTTATGGGAGAGCTTTGCATAACCGCGAAAAAATGATTCGCAAGCAGCGAATCAAATGTTTTTCGCCATTTCGTGGTTGAGCTTAATACCTTGTATTGAACAAGATTTATACGTTACCCATTGAGAAGCGAAAAAGATTTCTGAGCTGCGGCGAAGCCATTTTTCAAAGATCTCTATGGGTAAAAGGTAAAGAGTGAGTGCGTTGAGCATCGCTAAAGCGGCGCTAAATAAAGGGGCATGAACCCGTAAACGGCGTCTTTTTAGAGGTTTACATTATGAAGAAAAACAGGGTGAGCAAGACCTATCAGGAAATCAACGAGAAGATCCGTCAGGGCAAGGCGGTGGTGTTGACCGCCGAAGAGATGATCGACGTGGTGGAACGCCACGGCGAGGCGGAGGCAGCCCGACGGGTGGATGTGGTGACCACCGGGACCTTCAGCCCCATGTGCTCCTCCGGCGCCTTCCTCAATTTCGGTCATACCTCCCCGAAGATCAAGGCGGCCCGGGTGTGGCTCAACGACGTCCCGGCTTACGGCGGCCTGGCGGCAGTGGACTGTTACCTCGGCGCGACGGAGGTGGCGGAGGGGGACCCCCTGAACAGCGTCTATCCCGGCGAGTTCAACTACGGCGGCGGGCATGTCATCGAAGACCTCGTGGCGGGCAATGTCGTCCGGCTTCGTCTGGAAGGCTACGGCACGGACTGCTATCCCGCCCGGAAGCAGGAGCGGAACATGACCCTTTCGGACATGCGGGACGCCATCCTCTTCAATCCCCGCAATGCCTACCAGAACTACAGTTGCGCCGTAAACGTGTCGGACAAGACAATCTACACCTACATGGGGATGCTCCGTCCCCGCCTGGCCAACGCCAACTATGCCACCTCGGGGCAGTTGAGCCCCCTGTTCAACGATCCGTACTACCGCACGATCGGTCTGGGGACGAGGATCTTTCTGGGAGGCGCCCAGGGATACGTGGCCTGGCACGGGACACAGCACAATCCCCATGTCCAGCGGGGGAAAAACGGCGTACCCCGGGAGGGCGCCGGCACCCTGGCGACCATCGGCAACCTCAAGGAAATGTCGCCGCGATGGCTGGTGGGGGCCAGCATGCTGGGTTACGGGGTCTCGTTGTATGTGGGGATCGGGATCCCCATTCCCATCCTCAACGAGGAGATGGCCAGGTTTACGGGCGTCCGGGACGACGATATCTATGTTCAGATATATGATTATAGCATGGATTATCCCAAGGGCGATACCAAGAGCCTGGGAGAGGTAAGTTATGGCGATTTGCGGACGGGGGAAATCGTCCTCAACGGTAAAAAAATTTCCACCGCTCCCCTGTCCAGTTATTACAAGGCCAGAGAAATAGCAGTGATATTGAAGGAGTGGATCGAGCAGGGAGATTTTCTCCTGGGCGAGCCCCAGCATCTTTTGCCTTCGGTTTGAGGGGAAGATAAAAATTTTTCGCTGGAACATATTATTTTTATTGCGAAGAGAGGATTTTTATTTTACAATAAGCAAAATTTGATCATTAAAAGCAGGCATCATGAAAATCGGGCGTTACGTGTTAGCGTTGGCTCTATTCATAGGCGCCATGATGGTGTTCGGCAACCGGGGCCTGATCGATAATTATGTGATGCGGGAGCAATTGCAGACCCTGAGCAGGGCAAACCAGGAAATAGATAATGAAAACAGTGAGTTGCGGAAGATAGTGTATTGCTTGCGGACCGATCTTCATTATATAGAAATGGTTGCCCGCAACGATCTCGAGATGGTCAAGAAGGGGGATCTGGTTTACAGAAGCGCCCGATAGACAAGTAACTCTGCGAGAACAATGATCGACTTCAAATCACTATTTGCCAGAAAGAAGGATCCCGCGGCGGCAGTGGCGCCCGCGGCGCCGGCCAAGGAAAACAAATTCAGCAAAAGCCTGCAGGGCCTCACCCAGTTCGATCTCAAAAGCCTCTTTTCCGGAAAAAAACAATTCGTCGGTCTTGATGTCGGTTCCAGCTCCCTGAAACTCGTCGAAATCCTGGGTGACAAGGGGGCGTACACGATGAACCGCTTCCTCATGACCCCCCTGGCGCGGGGAGTAATCGTCGATGGGGCCGTCACGGATGTGGATGCCCTCGCCGAGGCGATCAAGGGGCTTTTCCAGAATTCCAGCTGTCAGAAGAAGGAAATCGTCGCCTCTCTCTCCGGCCATAACGTCATCATCAAGAAGGCCCCCTTTCCGCAGATGGAAGACAAGGAACTGCAGGAAACCATCCGGGATGAAGCGGGGAAATACCTCCCCTTCGACAATATGGATGACGTCAATTTCGATTTTCAGGTCCTGGGGCCCGCGGCGGGGAATCCCAACCTCAACGAAGTCATCATTGTGGCTGCGAAGAAAGAAGTCATGGATGGATATGTGGAGGCAGTTGAATTGGCGGGTCTTTCCCTGGCGATCATGGATGTCGACTCCTTCGCCCTGGAGACGATGTACATGGAAAATTATGATTACGAAGAGAACGACGTCGTCGTCATTGCCAATATCGGAGCCGGCATCACCAACCTCAACGTCCTGCGGAACGCCACCTCCATCTTCACCCGTGATTTCACCATGGGCGGCAACATGATCACCGAGGCCATCGAGTCCCAGTTCGGGGTCACCCCGGAGGAAGCGGAAAAGATCAAGATTTTCGGTCCCGAGGGGGATGAGTTTGCCAAAAGCGAATTCTTCCGGAATACCCTCATGTACCTGGCCGATCCCCTCTGCGGGGAGATCGAACGCTCCATCGATTATTTTCGCTCCACCTACAGCGATGAGGACATAAAGATGATCCTCCTGGCCGGCGGTGGCGCCAATATCCCCGGCATCGCCAACGATCTTGCCCAGCGGATGTCCGTACCGGTGGAGATCATCAATCCGTTCCGGAAAATCAACTACAACCGCAAGCTCCTGGATGACGAATACGTCAAGGAGATCGCCCCCATTGCCGCCGTCGGGGTGGGGCTGGCGTTGAGAAAGCTGGGGGACAAATGATCCGGATCAACCTTCTCCCCTACCATGAAAAGGCGAAAAAGGAGACCCAGACCCGGCAGATCGTCATCATCGCCGGCGCCTTTATCGTCTTCCTGCTAATTGTCGGGGCTGTGCATCTGTGGATCACCATGTCGGTCAGCGGCCTGGAAAAGGACGTCAAAACCAAGGAAGAGCGGATTGTCGTCCTCAACAAGCTCATCGGGGAGGTGGAGCAGATCCGCAACGAGAAGAGGATCCTCGAGAGGAAGCTGGGGGTCATTCAGAATCTTGAAAAGAATCGCAATTATCCGGTGCGTCTTTTTGCCGATGTGGCCTCTCAGGTGCCGAACAAAGACGTCTGGCTGGAGAAGCTCTCCCAGAAAGGCCAGTCCCTGGCGTTGGAAGGCAAGGCCCGGGACAACTTCGCACTCGTCCGGTTTATAAAGAATATGGAAGGTTCCATGTATATCCAGTCGGTGGAATTGGTATCCTCCAAGCAGACGGAGGTTTCCGGGATGAAGCTCCAGCAGTTTGTCCTGGCCTGCGTCCTGAAAAGTGGTGTGTAAATCATGGCAATCACCGCGGAAGATCTGAAAAAAATCTCACCCAGGATGCTGGCCTTGCTTTTGGCGGTGGTCTTTCTGCTCTTGGGCTATTTCTACTGGTTCTTCCTCTTCCAGGCCGCCTGGGAGAAACGCACGGCCCTGCGGACCAAGACGGAGGAACTGGCCCAGCAAATCGCGGACAAGGAACGGATTGCCGCCCAAAAAGACAAATATCTCAAAGAAGTAGCGATGTTGAAAGAGGCCTTCGTCATCGCCCTGACCAAGCTGCCGGACCAGCGGGAGATACCGGGACTGCTTCAGTCCGTCTCCCTGGCCGGGAAGGCCGCGGGGGTGGAATTTCTCCTTTTCGAGCCGAAGCCGCCGGAGATACCCGCGGCGCAACCGGCGGGGAAGGGGGCGGAAGTCCGGGCCAACTTGAAACCTTCGGACCAGCGGGTCGAACAAAAGCCTGGGGAACAGGCCAAGGGCGGGCCGAAACCACCCTCCCTTCCGGACAGGTTTTATGAAGAAATACCCGTAAAGGTGAACCTTTCCGGTAAGTTCAACGGCATGATCTATTTCTTCGAAAAGGTCTCCAAGTTGCCGCGGATCGTCAATATCGAGGATATCTCCTTTGGCGATGCCAAGGATGTGCCGAGACGGGGCCGGATCGTCAATGCGAACTGCACCGTCAAGACCTATATGTTTACGGAAAAAGTAGAAAAAAAAGGCGGAAAACCGGATGAGACAAAAAAATGACCTGCTGATGTGGCCATTGATCCTGGCGGGACTTTTTCTTGTCGTCGGGATTGGATGGTCCGCTCCGCCGCCCGACACCAAACCCGGCCCGGCGTCGCCCGCGGCGCCGACTGCCTTCTCCTACGATCCCGCCGGAAAGCCGGATCCCTTCCAGCCCTTTGTTGAGGCGGAGTTGGCAGCCCGCAAGCGCCTGGAGATGGCGAAACAGAAAAATCTTCCCCTTTCCCCCTTGCAACGGGCGGGGGTGGAGAGCTTCAGACTTCTTGGCATCGCGGGAAATCAGAACAAACGAACGGCCCTGATCCAGGATGTCTCCGGCCGACCTTACTATATCTCGGTAGGCACGCACATCGGACTCCATAACGGCAGGGTGGTGGAAATACGCGGCGACCGGGTGGTGGTCGCGGAGCCGGTCCCGACCGGTGGCAAAAAGGATAAAACACGGATAATAGAAATGAAGCTTCGTAAAGAAGAAGAAAAGGGGAGACCATGAACGGATACTTATCATGGACTTGCTGGGCCTTGGTCGGCGTCTTGCTTTTCGGAGGCATCGGAGTCGCCGCAGGGGCATCGGCGCCGGGCGGCGGGCAGGCCGGACCGGTGAAGGTGACGGCAAAGGCGGACAGCCAGACGGGTTATCTGGAAGACATCCTGTTCGAGAAGGAATCCGGCCGGGAAAAAGTGGTCCTGGTCCTCTCCCGCCAGGCCGGCGTCCAGATCGACGGCAAGGCCGAACCGGCGCTGCTGGTGCGGATACCCAATACCTTCGTGCCTGATGACCTCCGCAAGACCCTGGGGCAGGGCGCCTTGACCAGCGTCCTCCGGGCGGTTCCCAGTCAGGGAATGGAGCAGGGCAAACCCCTGGCCATGATCACCATCGAGTTGCAGCAGCGGCGTCCCTACCTGGTGAAACAGCAGGGAAACAACGTCATTATCGATTTCAACCTGGGCGCCCAGGCGGCTGCTATGGAAGACGGGAAGAGTACGGTCGCCGCCGCATCCTCCCGGAATCAGACGGCCCCGGCGGCGACAGGCAAGACCGACGCCGCCGTCTCCGCGGCCGCCGCGAAGGATGCGGGCAAGAAAGATAACGGCAAGGCCCGGGGGCCATCCCCGGATGGGGAAATGAAATATACCGGGCAGAAGATCAGCATCGATTTCCATGAGGCTGATCTCCGCGCTGTGCTGCGGCTTTTGGGCGAGCAGGCGGGAAAAAGCATCGTCACCAGTCCCGAGGTCAAGGGGGTGACGACCATAAGCATGCAGCAGGTGCCCTGGGATCAAGTCCTCGATACGCTTCTTGGTCTGCACGGCCTTACCAAGCGGGAAGAAGGCAACGTGATCACCGTCCTCACCCTGACCCGGGCCAAGCAGGACGAATCGGACCGGGCGGCGGCGGTGGAGGCGCGCAAGAAGGCGGAAGAAGCAGCCAAGGAGGCCGCCAACAAGATGGATCTGGAGAAGGGCAAACTCAGGCAGCTACTGATCGAGGCGAAGATTCTCGAGGTCAACGAATCCTTTCTCCGGCAGATCGGTGTGCGGTGGGGCGCCGGCGCTCAGACCAATCTGGGGAACAACGATTACTCCATGGGCATGCTGGGCGGCACCGGCAACTTGACGACGCCCATCACCAAGCTCAACACCGGCGTATCCCTGACCAGGGACGCCCTGGCGCTGGGGTTTGCCACCACTGCCTTTGCCCCGACCCTGGGCATTATCCTGGGTGGATCGAATGCGGTCCTCAACGCCCAGATCGCCGCCCTGGATACCACGACTAACGGCAGACTCCTGTCCTCGCCCCGGGTTCTTACCCAAGACACACAGAAAGCGGTTATCGAACAGGGCGAGGAGGTACCCGTGGTGACGCCGGGAACGGCCAATAATCCCCCGACCACGACCTACAAACAGGCCACCCTGAAACTGGAGGTGACGCCGGAAATCAAGTCGGATGATCATGTCCTGATGACCATCAAGGCGAAGAACGACCGGCCCAACAAGGCGGAAAAGGATCTCAACACGGGGAATATGCCCATCTACACCAACAGCGTCGATTCCAAGGTAGTTGTCAAAGACGGCGATACCATCGTCATCGGCGGCATCCTCAAGACGGAAGATTCAAAGGTTACTTATGGCGTTCCCTGGCTCTCCCAGATCCCGGTACTCGGCTGGCTGTTCAAATACGACGACATCACCAAGACCAAGCGGGAATTGCTGATTTTTGTCACACCGAGGATCATCAAGGCGGAAGACGCGGCCTTCACCAGGATGTAGATCGTAATTACGGCGGGCACGGCGACAAATAACATCGAGATTATCAGACATGGTCCGCCGGGGCGCGAGTTCTGCCGCTCCCCGGCGGGTTATGGGAAACATCTTGAATCGGCTTAGAATTTATACCCTACCTGACCCGTGACGATCCAGCCATAGAGGTTCACCCCCACATCGTTTCCCTCGAAGCCCATATTGGGTCTGGTCCAGAGGTATTTCCCCTCCGCCCCCACGTACCATTTATTGGGGAAGTTATAGTTGGCGCCCACCCCGGCGAAACCTCCGAACGCCGCCGTGTTGGAACTGGGCGAACCGCTGGCGGTGGCCGTTTTGCCGCCGATCTTGGCATTGACGGCATAATCCAGCTTGTAATTGACAAAATAGGCGCCCGCGCCGCCGAGGGCATAAACCTCGAACTGATATATGGGATAGATGACCTTGACGGTGGCTGTTACCGGAATGATCCAGAGATCCAATTTTGCGTTGCCGCTAAGATAATCATCGGCGGAGGAGCCGGCCAGAGTTGAGGAGTTGCTGGTCTGAAAATATCCCACCCCCAACTCCAGGGCAAAATTGTCGTTCAGATAGCGGCCGTATCCGATCTCGCCGTTGAAGCCAGTGCTGAAGCCCTTCAAATCCGTTGATCCCGGGGTGAAGATTCCTCCCTTCAGGACGAAATAATTTTTACCCAAAGAAACGCCTGCGGTATCCGAACAGGCCGGCGATCCCAGGGCGAGGAGAGCTAAGGCGGTGAAAAAAGTGATGATAACCGATTTCCAACCAATCTTCCGTGCAGCGTCTTTTTTTATTTTCATCATTCCGGCCTCCTTGGATATAGGTTTGTCCTAACTGCATATCATCTTATGGCGGTAATTTCCGATCATGAATTTGGCATCATTATGCCGTAATTTGTCAAGCGATATTTCCGGCGCTACACCTCTATTGTAAAAGGATAATAGGACGCTTGATTTTTCCTTCGCGGTTCATTATAGTATATCGTCAGGTCAAGATCTTCAGGAGGGAAAGATATTCTTGCGTATCCGCGGACCCGATAACAGGGGCTTCACACTGGTGGAATTGATCATCGCCGTGGCCATCTTCGCCATCCTCGGGGCGATCTCCATCCCCACCTTCCAGGGTTTCCTGGCCCAGCGCCGGCTCAACGGGGCGGTTCGGGAACTCCACAGCAACCTGATGTCCATGCGCATGCAGGCGGTAGCAGAAAACAGGTGGATCGCCCTGAATGTTGACAACAACCACCAATATACCATCTTTCGAGATACGAACCAAAACGGCGCCATAGATACGGGGGAGACCTTGCTTATCAAGGACCTGCACCCCACTTATTACGACGTAACCATAGATACCGCTTCCAGCGCGTCAGGGGTGACCTTCAGACCGAATGGCACAGGCAGCACGGCCACCCTGCGCCTGAACGGATCCACCGGGACCAAGACGATTACGGTAACCAGCAATGGACGCGTCAAGACCAGTTGAGAGCGGTTCCATGAAAGCAGATGGCAGGCACAGCGGCTTCACTCTCATCGAGATCATGATTGCCATCTTGGTCCTGGCGGTGGCGTTGATTGGACTGGCGGCGGTGACGACGACGACGATCAAGGGCAACTCCTTCAGCAAGGCGATGACCTCGGCGACGACCCTGGCCAACGACAAACTCCAGGACCTGAAGGCAAGGACCTTCACCGGCACATCCGTGGACACGGATCTGACCGGCGGCAGCCATTCCGATACCGGCAATCCCCTGCTGGGGATATACAACCGGACCTGGACCGTTGCTGATACCATGGGGAGCGGCGGCAGCATCCGTTACAAAACGATTACCGTCACCGTGGCCTGGACTTGGCAGGGCTTGAGTCACAGCGTCCAGCTCCGGACCATTCGCGCCCGGGATTGAAAGATGAAGATCAACGGCTTGAATGATATGAAAAGATGGGGTAATCGCCACAGTCGGGATGGGAGGGAGAATCCGGTTCAGGCCATTTATCGCCGGGGCTTCACCCTCCTGGAATTACTCATCGCCATGGTGGTGGGCCTCGTGGTTTTGGGCGCCGTTTACGCCGTTTTCACCATGCAGAACACCCAGTTCAGCAATCAGGAGAGCCAGACGGAGATGCAGCAGAACGCCCGGATCGCCATCGAGATGATGACCCGGGAGATCGGCCTGGCGGGTTATCGCGATATTACCTTGACGATGACCGATGCGGACTGCTCCGGTTCCGGGGGAGGCTTGCCGAATTGCTCCGGAGCGACACCCTGGGCATCGGGTTACTGCCTGGGGATCATGACGGCGGCGGCCGACTCCATAAAGTTTACCCTCGATATCACCGACAGCGCGGGGACGAACAATGCCCCCAATGGCACGGTGTGCAATGCCAATGAAATCATCACCTATGATCTCTATACCCCCTCCAGCGGCGTTCAGTCGCTGGGGCGAAAATCTTCCGCGTCGGCGACAAGACAGCAGGTGGTGGAAAACATCGATGCCCTGACCTTCCAATATTACAACAGCGCCGGAACGGAACTCAGCCAGCCGGTGGCGGATCTGGGGACTATAGCCAAAGTCAAGGTCACCGTGCGGATGAAAGCCGCCAAGGAGGACCCTGCTTATAACGATCCTACCTATGGGGACCACTACCGCCGCTACGAACTGACCTCCTTTGCCGTTCCCCGGAACCTCCTGATCAATATCGGCGCCACGACCAGCACCGGGACTACTTCCGGATCCACGACCACGGCGGCCTCCAGTTCGACCACCGCGGCAAGTACGGCGGCTTCCACCGCGGCAAGTACGGCGGCTTCCACCGCGGCAAGTACGGCGGCTTCCACGGCGGCCAGTACGGTGGAAACCACCACTACGACCACCGTCAGCGGTTCACCCATCACCAACGTCACCCAGGATCCCGCCGGCGGCTCGGTGGCAAAAAATACAAGCGTGGAGATTTGCGCCGATATCAGCGGCACCTACAACAGCAGAAAACTGAAGACAAACAAGGGCGACAACCTCACGATGACGCTGGCAGGCGGCAGCACCTATTGTGCCACCATCCCCAAACACAACAACCAGACGGTGAATTATTGGATAGAACTTACGGACACCGGCGGTTTCGTCACCAACGGTTCCACCTATACCTACGAACAGGAAAATTGAACCATGAGAAGGATAAATCAAAATGCCATCTGGAGGAACGAGCAGGGCATGGTCCTGGCGGTGGCCCTGATTCTTATCGCCGTCCTCGTCCTGCTGGGGACGACGTCCGTCATGACCATCACCACGGATCTGAAGATCGCCAGCAATTACCGGGAAAGCACCAAGGCCATCTACAATGCCGACGCCGGGGTGGAATATGTGGTGGATTACCTTCGCAACAACGCCGTTACCTATCCCGCCGCCAATGCCAACCGCGCCCAGATCGAGGCGGGGACCTGCGCATCGAGCTACTGCACCCAGATCGCCGTTACCCCCCCGGGCGGATTTGCCTTCTCTTCCACGGTCAGATTATATACCCTGGATGTCGCCAATAGAAGGTATCTCTACCGGATGACGGGGACCGGGGCGAACGAGGCGACCAAGACCGTGGAACTCGTGATCAGCCGCACTTCCCTGGTCCCCGCGGGGGCCGACGGGGCCGTGGCCATGTACGGAGGGGGGCCGACGGTCGCCCTGAAGACCGGCGGAGGCGGCGGGACGAACCTCGACGGGAACGACTATGCCCTTCCGGCCAACCCGAACTGCAACGGAAGCGCCTGCCGGACCACCGGTTCCGCGACGGGGGCGAAGCCGGGCCTGTACACCCCCTCGGTTGTGCCTACCGTAACGGGGGATACAAGCCACATCGACGGGAACCCGCCGCAACAGGTGGGGGGCGGTTCCCATACCGAGGCGGAATGGCAGGCCTTCGTGAACATGGTCCTCGCCGACCCCTCGCTCTACGTCACCGGGACCCTGGGGACCCGGGCAAATCCCCTGGTCACGGTAGTGCCCAGCGGCTCCACCCTCAACGGCACCGCCAATGGAGCGGGAATCCTCATCGTGAACAACGGCGGCGGCTTCCACATGGGAGGAAACTCCTGCTACGAGGGGATCGTCATCCTCCTGGGGAACGCCACCCTGACCGCCACGGGGACGGCCATCGTCTATGGCTCCGTCGTCACGATCGGCCACACCTCCAAGACGGTGGACGCCAACGGCACGACGGATCTTTATTACAGCAGCGCCGCCCTTACCAACGCAGCCAACAGCAGCGGCATGACCCGCATCCAGCGCAGCTCCTGGCTCGACGTTCATACCCGATAGCCCGATCATCCCGGGGCACGGGAATGCGATTGGCGATGGCCCTGCTTGTGTTGTTGTTTTTTCCGTTCCTCGACGGTCCCGCCACCGCATCCCATCTCCGCATCCGCGGGGGAGGGGATGCGAACCCTGATGCAAAGTGGCATCCTCAAGGTCGTCAGCGGCGATACGGAGTTCGTGAAAGTCCTCAGCGTCTGTATGCGCTGATGTAAAATTTTGTATTTACTCGCCTTATCATTATGCCAACCTCGCTGTTGACTTTTCCCGTTTAGTTTGAGATAACATAGGCGTACGTCAGAGATGAAATCCGTTTTATTTTGTGCCGCGAGGGAAGTTGGTGAACTTCAGGAGGGCAACATGACTTCGATGGTCAACAACACCGATAAAAAGGGCTTCTCCCTGGTGGAAATCATGATCGTTATCGCCATCATGGCGATTCTGGCCGGAATCGCCGCCCCCTTCATGCAACCATACATGGCGCAACGCCGCCTCAGCGGCGCCGCGCGGCAGGTCCATACGGACCTCCTGGCGATGCGCATGCAGGCGGCCGGGGAGAACAAATGGATCGCCCTCAACGTGGACGATGCCCAGCAGTACACCATCTTTCGCGACCATGCGAAGACCGGCGTCAAATCTTCCCCGGGCAATGAAATATTGGCCGTGAAGGATCTCCATCCCACTTATCACGACGTGACATTTACTTCCGCGGCCAATACGGTGGTGCCCTTCGCTCCCAACGGAACGGCCTGCTTTTCCGACGGATCGTGTGTTTTGGCGACTTTGGGTTTCTCCTCGCCCGGGGGAACGAAATCGATAACGGTCACTCCGGCGGGGGCGGCCAAGATCAACTGACGGATGTAAGTCATGACCAGGAAATCCACGGCCACGCCATCTCGAAATCGCGACGGCTTTACCCTCATCGAGAATGTGATTGCCATCTTCATGATCACGGTGGCCGTCATCGGGATCATCTCGGTGACGATCATGATCATCAACGGAAACGACTTCAGCAAACGCATGACCACGGCGGCGACGCTGGCGAAAGGCAAACTCGAAGAGGTCAAAAGGAAAGCCCAGGGCTCTTACAGCGGCATCGTCGCCGGAACGACCACGGATTATTTCAACGAGGATTCTTCGACCGGGGCTTCCGGCGCCTTTTTTACCCGGATAACCACGGTATGGGCCGACACGCCGGCGACCAACATGAAGACGGTGGAGGTCGAGGTGAACTGGCATTGGGGCGGTCTGAGTAAGGTGAGGCTCAGAACGATCGTGGGCCAATGAAGGTACTTGCGGGTATGGTTTTCCAGGGCTTGCGCCACCTAAGGATATACGGCCGTTACGGCCGCGGCGGGAGGCGACGGCCGTTATGGCGCCCCCGGTCCTCGGGGGAAGGCTTCACGCTGGTGGAGTTGATCATCGCCGTGGCGGTCGGACTGGTGGTCATCGGGGCGGCTTATATGCTCTTCACCGTTCAGAACAAACAGTTGGGCAATCAGGAAGTCATCGCGGAGATGCAGCAGAACGCCCGGGCGGCCATGGACATCGTTACCCGGGAGATACGCATGGCCGGATACAATCCGCACAAAACGGCGCCGTTGACCAGGTGCACGGGAACTACAACCACGGCGGCTACATGTGTCGGCATCAAGAATGCCGGCGCCAACACGATCAGCTTTACCGCCGACCTGAACGGCAATGGCGATCTGACGGCCGGGACGGCCAATCCCAACGAGAACATCATTTATGACCGCTACCTCAATTCCGGGGTCTATAGCCTGGGAAGGGAAGCCAATGGCACCAAATATCCTTTGATCGCCAACCTCGATTCCTTGGGCTTTGTTTATCGTGACGCCACGGGCGCCGTCACATCGACTCTGGAGGACATCTACGAGATTGATGTCACGATCCGTACGATTGCCGCGAAAATGGATCCGTCTTATCCGGCGAACGGCGGTTACCGTACCTATACGCTGACCTCCAAGGTGAACCCGAGAAACTTGGCCTATTGAAAATGACTCGACAAACAGCCATGAAAACAAAAAGATGGGCACAGACCCCGATCAATGAACACGGCATATCGCTGGTTGTGGTTATCCTGATCATATCCGCGCTCGTCCTGCTGGGATCGACGATGGCGATGATGACCGCGACGGACCTGAATATATCCGGCAACTACAAGCTTAGCGAGCAGGCCTTCTATGCCGCCGAGGCCGGCGTGGAAGAGGCCCGGGCCCGGATGCGGTCCAACGCGGCCAACCCCATTACGGACAACCATCCGACGCAAACCGGCTGGACGGCATACATCGGCAGCGAGACCAAGGCGCAGGGCAAGGGATTCAGCAGCGGCAACGCCCTGCATGTACGCGCGGCGAGCATCCAGTCGGCGCTGGATTACACGGTGAAGATCGTGCATCTTACCGACGGCGCCGGCAATATCCTCACGACCTCCGACGGCAGCATCATTTATCGCGTGACGAGTTACGGCACGGCGGCCAACGCCAGCAAGACCGTGGAGGCCGAGATCGCCAAACCCACCCCCATACCCGCGCCGGCGGCCCTCTACGTGAAGGCCCCGACCACCATTCAGGGAACCAGCACCAATGTCATCGGCACTGATCAATGCGGGGGGGCGAATAAACCCGGCGTCGTGACCACCCTGGCCGCCGGCACGGTTACCGCCACCGGGGGACCCTCAGTCTGCGGCGTCAATGCCGCCTGCGGGACGGCCGGCGCCTGGGACGTCGTCGGCGGGGGGCCGGACATCAACGTCCAGTCGCTTATCAATCAGTACAAAGGTTCGGCAACCCATAATTACAGCGAATCCGCCGCCACCCACACGGGGATGAACTGGGGGACGCCGACGTTGGGGGCAACCCTTCAAAACGCTTCCTCATGCAGCACGTTCAACATCGTCCACTACAACACCCTGGGAACGGATATCAAACTGGCCGGCGGTACATCGGGCTGCGGCCTGCTCCTGGTCGAGGGGGACCTGGAGGTCAACGGCGGCTTCAGTTGGTATGGGATGGTGCTCGTTTCAGGGTCGGTGCGCTATCTCGGCGGGGGTGACAAGAACGTGACCGGGGCCATCCTCGCGGGCAGTTCCATGGATGCGGACCTCGTGGGCGGCAATGCCAATGTCGTCTATTGCAGCTCCGCCATCAACAACATGACGGCAAACTCACCCTGGCGCGTCTTGAACTGGATCGAAAAGAACTGACCGTCTTTTTTTCCTTTCAGGGGCGGTCCCACCACCCCGCGGGCAGTTTTCCCTTGTTCTTTTTCGTAACTTCATCGGTCAGATCGTAGATCTGCGCCGACTTTTGCCGCAACTCTTCCAGTGCCTTGGTTTTGGCTTCCTGATCCTTCTGCCGCGTTGCCTGGCGGACTTTTTCGGAGAGTTGGTCAAGTTCCGCCGTCATTTGATCTTTCTTGCGCTTGTAAGCCGGAATGTCAACCTTCTCTTCCCCCGCCGTTTCCGCGGCGGCAGGCTTTGACTTTCCGGTGGCGCCGCCGGGTGACGGGGTGGAGCTTCCCATCGGTAAAGAGGACGAAGATTCATCAGGGGGCAATGCTTCTTCCCGGAAGGGGGGCTGGAGGGAGACGATCTTTTTAATCGTGCTCCTGTTCAATCCCACCGTTCCCCCCAGGTAATAGAAGCGCAACTCCTCATAGGTGTGCCAGTATTCCGGTGTGGTGAATTCGCTGCCGTTCTTGAGAATAATGAGGAAATCGGCGGCGGCCGCCCCCGGCAACAGGAAAAGGCACAAGGCAACGATGATTTCCACCCGGCGCTTCATAAATAAATTCCCGATGACAAGATATTCTCCCTCCTTACTTTGTACCTATATACGGTCTCGTTTCCCCGGTGTCAATATCAATACCGTCCCCGGCCGTCGTTGGATTTCTTGCTTGACTCTCTCCTGGGGCTGTGTTAGCGTGACACATCATTAAATATATATTGTAAAAACAATAATATATGTAGGTTTGTCCCTCCGGAGGAGTCTTGGATTTTTATCGACAGGCCCGAAGTTTACTCGATGAAGAGAAATATGCCCGATCCTTGCATCTGGCGCAGGAACGGTTGCGGGGCGCTCCGGAGGACGTGCCGGCGACGCTGGTCCTGTGCCGATCCTGGTTGGGGTTGGGTCAACTGGACGAGGCGGCGGCGGCCTTCGCGGCGATCGAACCTATGAACGAGGAAATCGCCCGACTTTTGAAGCTGCTCGGTGACGCCTTCCGGGGACGGGGCGACCACGGGCGGGCGGTGAAGTGCTATCAGCGGAGCATGGCCCTCCTTCCCGGCGTCGAGGAGCTGCGGGAGGTGCAGAGCTCCCTGGCGGAGCTCATGGAGGATGATGAGGAGCCGACGGCCGGACCCGCCGGCGGGGAAGGATTCCAGACCCTCACCATGGCGGAACTCCACATCCGTCAGGGTCACTACGAAGGGGCCCGGGAGATCCTCACGGCGGTCCTGCTCCGGGAGCCGGAGCACCGGGACGCCCGGCGGCGCCTTGCCGAGGTCCTGGAACTGATAAACAAAAAAAACCGTGATCTTCCTATTGACAAAAAAACCACGGTTGTGCATGAACTGTCGCGGTGGTTGATCAAACTCGGCGGGAAGGGACAATGACAAACGACACGGCGGCGATAGACGGAAAGAGGATCGAACGGATCTATGAAAGGATCGATCCGAAGGAATTCGACGCGCTCCTCTTTTTTGACATGAAGAATATCCGTTATTTGACTGGTTTTACCGGCAGCGACGGGGTCTTGATCCTCCAACCCGACCGGGGGATGCTGCTGGTGGACGGGCGCTATGTCACCCAGGCCGCGGAGCAATCCTCCCATTGCGACGTTGTCCGGTACCACGACAAGGTCAGCGGCATCGTGGCGGCGCTGGCGGAACGGGAGGCGGGGCGCGTAGGCTTCGAGGCTTCCGCCCTGACCGTGGAACTTTACGAAAAACTCCGGGAACGGATCCGGACGGTGCGGCTGGCGCCTCTCGACGGGGAAATTTCCTGCCTGCGGAGCCGCAAGGATGCCGGAGAGACATCCCTTCTCCGCCGGGCCGTCGACATCGCCACGGAGGCCCTCACGGCCATCCTGCCGCTCCTGCGTCCGGGACGGACGGAAAGAGAAATGGCCCTGGAGTTGGATTACCGAATGCGGGCGCTGGGTTCCGAGGAGAATTCCTTTCCCACCATCGTCGCCTCCGGGCCGAACGCCGCCCTGCCCCACGCCCGGCCGGGGGACAGGAAACTGACCGCCGGTGACCCCGTCATCATGGATTTCGGCGCCGTTTACCGCGGTTATCACTCCGACGAGACATGCACCTTTGTGGTGGGCCGACCCGAAGAAGAGTTCCAAAAGGTTTACGGTATCGTGAAGGAGGCCCATGACCGGGCGATCGCCGCCATCAGGGCGGGGGTTTCGGGCCGGGAGATCGACGGTATCGCCCGGCGGCATATCGAGGAGCAGGGATACGGGTCGCACTTTTCCCATGGGACGGGTCACGGCGTCGGTTTGGATGTCCATGAGGACCCGCGGCTGTCGCCGCTTTCCGATCAGGTCCTTGCCGCGGGCATGGTGGTGACGGTGGAGCCGGGGATTTACCTGCCGGGCCGGTGGGGAGTCCGGATCGAAGACATGGTGCTGGTGGGCGAGGACGGCTGCGAGGTGTTGACCAGAATGCCGAAAGAGCTGAAAATCATGGACTTATAATAATCTATTGCGAAGGATGCACTGACTATGAAGGTATTCCCAGACGATTTGCTTTACAGTCGCGAGCATGTATGGGTCCGGGTCGAAGGAGACCTGGCCACCATCGGTATTACCGATTACGCCCAGGAGAAGCTTGGGGAGGTGCTGGCGGTGGATTTTCCCGAGGTGGATACGGAGGTGGAACGGGATGAACCCTTCGGCGCGGTCGAATCCTCCAAGGGCGCCGTCGAACTGATTTCCCCCCTGTCCGGGAATGTGCTGAACGTCAACGAGGATCTCATCGACGATATCGGCATCGTGAACAGCGACCCTCATGATACCGGCTGGATGATCGTCGTGGAGATGCATGACCTCGATGAACTGGACGATCTTCTCGACGCCCGGGGGTATCACGACTTCATTCTCCAGGAAACGGAAGGGGACTGATCCGGGTGAAGAATTGGCGGCTCCTCCCGTTTGGCCGGTACCCTGCCGGGGAAAACATGGCCATCGACGAGGCCGTCTTCCGGGAAGTGGGGCGCAACGGGGGGCCGCCGACGCTCCGCTTCTACGGGTGGTCCGCCCCGGCCGTTTCCATCGGATACTTTCAATCCGCCGCGGCGGAGATAGATCTGGAGGCCTGCCGGAAGGCGGGCGTGGCGTTGGTCCGCCGCCCCACGGGAGGCAAGGCGGTTTACCATGACGGCGATCTGACCTACGCCGTAATCGCCCCGGAAACAAATCCCCTTTTCCCTCCCACGATTACCGGGACCTATGAGGCGATCGGCCGCTGTCTGGTCCGGGGTCTGGACCGGCTTGGTCTTGAGGCCGTGCTGGCGGCCGGGGACGGGGCGTCCCCCCGTGGCGTGCCGGGGGCCGGGACTTTAGATCATGGGCATGAATCACCTGCGCGCAATATGCCGCCCGGTGGTGATGGTGAGCGGAGAGATACGACCCCGGCGGCCTGTTTTGCCGTTCCCTCCCGTCATGAGCTCCTCGTCACCGGCCGGAAGATCTGCGGCAGCGCCCAGGTGCGTTCCCGGCGGGCTTTTTTGCAGCAGGGATCGTTGCTCATGGATTTTGATCCCGACAAAACCGCCGCGGTCCTCACGGGCCGGGGGGGGACCTGGGAGGGGCAGGCCCGGATCCTCCGGGGCAGGGCGACGGCCGTTTATGAACACCTGCCCCGCGCCGTGACGGCGGAGATGGTTATCGCCACCCTGCGGGAGGCGTTTCAGGAGCTCTGGAAGGTTTCGTTCGTCCCGGAGGCGTTGACGCCGGCGGAGGAGATGCTGTCCGGGCGTCTGCTGGCGACCAAATACGGTCAGGAAAGCTGGAATCTAAAAGGCCGGGCGGAAACGATCATTGCGGATCGTTGACGGTTTGACGGATGACGGTCCCCTGGCGGGTCGGAAAACGCACTTTTCGTTTTGTGATCATCAATCAGCTCCCAAGAACCGCATGCCCATGCCAGGCACGACGAAAAGTATAACGATCCGGCTGATTGAGGATGTTTTTATATAAGCTGAGAGAGCTTTGCATAACTGCGGAAAAATGGTTCGCAAGCGGCGAATCAAATGTTTTTCGCCGTTGCGTGATTGAACTTAACGCTCGGTAATGAATAAGGTTTATACGTTACCCATTCAGAGGCGAAAAAGATTTCTGAGCCGCGGCGAAGCCATTTTTCAAAGGTCTCGCTGATTTGAGGCCTGCATGCGGGCGAATGACGGCAATCCGGAGGAGGAGAGAGAAGAGTGGACCTCGAAAGTCTGATCAGGAAGGAGATCCGGGGGCAGCGGGCCTATGCCGTGGAGGAGACGTTTTGTCCCATCAAGCTCGACGCCAATGAAAATCCCTATAACCTGCCGGCGGACCTCCGGCGGCAATTTTGTGAGCGGTTGGCAAACGTGGAATTCAACCGTTATCCCGAAGCGGGCTCCCCCTCGCTGCGCAGGCGCCTGGCGGAGCAGCTTGGCGTCGCGGCGGAGGAGATAATGGTGGGCAACGGTTCGGACGAACTTATCCAGATCCTCTGTACCGCCGTGGCCGGTCCGGCCGCCACGGTCCTCCTCCCTTTCCCGACGTTCGTCATGTACCGCATCACTGCGATCAACAGCGGCTGCCGGGTACGGGAGATCCCCCTGGACGGGGAATGCGATCTGGATCTCGCGGCCATGCTGGCGGCAATCCGTTCCGACCGGCCGGCGCTGGCCTTCCTGAGCTATCCCAACAATCCCACCGGCAATTGCTTCAGCGAAGAAAAGATCGCGGCGATCATCGCCGCCTTTCCCGGCATCGTCGTCGTGGACGAGGCCTATTTCCCCTTTTCCGGCCGGACCCTCCTGCCGTGGCGGGAGCAGCATCCCAACCTGGCGATCCTCAGGACCGTATCCAAGGCGGGGTTGGCCGCGTTGCGGGTGGGGTTTCTCATCGCCCGCCCGGAATTGATCCGGGAGCTTGACAAGATCAGGCTTCCCTATAATGTCAACACCTTGTCTCAGCAATTGGCCTTGGCGTGCCTGGATGCCGGGGAGGCGCTCGACCGGCATGCCCGGGAGGTCGTCGCCGGCAGGGAATTTCTGGCCGCCCGCCTCAGCGCCTTACCGGGAATCCGCCTTGTAAAATCCTCGGCAAATTTCTTATTTTTTTATTGCGCTTTCGATGCAAATCATATATGCAACTACCTCCTTGAACGGGGAATCCTCATCAAAGGCTTTCCCACCCTCGGCAGCCTGCGGAACTGCCTCCGGGTTACCGTCGGAACTGCCAAAGAAAACGAGGAGTTTTTGAGGGTAGTTCAGGAATTTATCGCAAAGCAAGGGGTGTGATTCAATATCTGCAACAACACAGGGTAGGTCACGGCACAGAAATGTTCGCAGGCGCCGTACCGCCCTTTTTTTGCGCCTGGCGACCTTGTCTCGGTCGTCGTTCCGGCGCGGTAATCAGGTAATTTAGATTCAGGGATGGATTCCCGGTCCATCCCGAAACGGCGGGTCCAGGGGAATGTCTGGAGCCGGTTGGGCGTTTGGTATGAGGTAGATGCGATTTTAACATGTAAAGCGAAAAAGATATAGAAAGGATTGGAGATTTTGGAAGTAAAGGTATTCGATAACGATGTTGAGAAGGCACTGAAGATCCTCAAGAACAAGCTTTCCAAAAGCGGTTTGTTCAAGGAGTTGAAATTGCGGCGCGCTTACGAGAAACCTTCGGTGCGAAAGAAGAGAAAGGCGATCGAAGCCCGGCGGCGCTTTGCCAAGGTACAGAGAAGGAAATCTTCATAAGCTTTGGAAGAAAAACAGTATCTCGTCGATGCCCTGACGATTCAGGAGTCGTGGCGAATCTTCCGCATCATGGCGGAGTTTGTCGATGCCATCGAGACCCTGTCGGGGATCAATCATGCGGTGAGCATCTTTGGCTCGGCCCGGGTCAAGGCGGGGGAGTCCTATTACGAAAAAACGGTAGTTCTGGCCCGGCTCCTGGCTAAGGAAGGCTTCAGCGTCATCACCGGGGGCGGCCCGGGGATCATGGAGGCCGCCAACAAAGGGGCCGCCGAAGGGGGCGGCAAGTCCGTGGGCATGAACATCCGCCTGCCCTTTGAACAAAAACCCAATCCCTACGCAAATATCCATATCGATTACAAGTATTTCTTCATCCGCAAGGTCATGTTCGTCAAGTACGCCCTGGCCTATATCATCCTTCCCGGCGGATTCGGCACCCTCGACGAGCTTTTTGAGGCCCTGACGCTGATCCAGACCAAGAGGATCAGAAGCTTCCCCGTGATCCTCATGGGGAGCGAATACTGGAAAGGCCTCCTCGACTGGTTGAAAAAGAGCATGCTCCGGGAAGAAATGATTCTGTCCGAAGATCTCCATTATTTCCAGGTCATCGATGACCCGGAAGAGGTGGTCAGGCACATCAAGAGATTCGTTATCGTTTGACAAGGAACAACCCTCCCCGCCGGCAAACGTTTTTTCTCGGAAAAGATAACGCAGGCGTAAAATGAGCGGCTGATATTATTAGCGCTTAGGTTGATGATGGTGACTGGTTAATGGTAAAGGGCGCATCGACACCTTCCCGCATCGACTGGCCAAGGATCGGCGGGCCCGGTAAGAAATCGAGCGGATCGACGGGGAGCGCTGATGAATACGGACAATAAGGGTCTCCAAGCCGACGTTGACAGGATTCTCCGGGAAATTCAGGGGGGAAGGATCGCCCCGGCCTATCTCCTCTGGGGGGAGGCGTTCCTCGTCCGCGAGGCCCTGGACGGGATAGTCAACGCCCTGGTTCCCGAGGCGGATCGGGCGTTCAATCTCTTTTTCATGGCGCCGGAGCAGGTGGACGTGGACCGGCTCTGCGCGGAGCTTAGCGTCGCGTCCCTTCTCCCCGGAACCAAGGTCGTCGTGGTCCGTCAGGCGCCGTTTCTCCTTGCCGGCCGCCAATCTCCTGCGCAGATTGTCGAAAAGGTCCGGGAATGCCTGGAAGGGGAGCCCCGGCGGGCGGCCAGGGAATTCATGACCTTTCTGGGGATGGCGGGCTGGAGTCTGTCCGATCTCCATGAGGACGGCTGGCGGCGGATCGACGCGGCGGAGTGGTCCCGCCTCCTGCCGGGCGACGGGAGCGATGACCTGGAAAAATGGCTGCCCCGCATCCTGGAGATCTGCGCCGGCCAGGAGGGCCTCTCCCCGGGACGGAAAACGGACACGGAACGTTTGGAGGAACTCCTTATGTCGGGGCTGCCGGCGGGGAACGTCTTGATCCTTACCGCCCCGAACATCGACAAACGCAAGCGCCTGGTTAAGATTCTCACCGAAAAGGGCCGGGTGGTTCAGTTTTCCGCCGTCCGGGGCGAGGCCCGCCAACAGAGCCTGGTCATGGCGAAAACAAGAGCGTTGCTGGAGCGATATGGGAAGACCCTCGTTCCGGAGGCGTGGCAGGCACTGGGCCGGAGGACGGGTTTCGACCTGTCCGCTTCCACCCAGGCCCTGGAGAAACTGGCGGTTTTCACGGGGGAGCGGCGGGAGATCCGGCCGGAAGATGTAAAGGAGGTCATCGGCAAGACGAAGGAGGAGAGCGTCTTCGATCTGACCGCCGCCCTGGGGGAAAGGGCCGCCGCCCGGGCCCTGCGGATTCTCCGGGAACTCCTTGCCGACCAGGGCGTGCAGCCCCTAATTGTGATGGCCATGCTGGTCCGGGAGGTCCGTTTTCTTCTCCATGCCCGGATATTCATCCATGGCGGCCGCCTGCCGTCCTGGAGGCCGGGGATGGATTACGGACAGTTTCAGGCCGGAATTATGCCGGAGATCAAGGCATTGGCCGCCGGCCGGGAGGAAAAGGGCGAGGCCGGCGATCTGGCCGACGAAAATCCCTATGTCATCTTCCAGGCCTGCCGGCGGGCCCGGGACTTCTCCGAAGACACATTGATCGCCTGTCTGCGGGAGCTGGCCCGACTGGATGTGCAGATGAAAACCACCGGCCGGAATCCCCATCTCCTGCTCGAAAACTTCATCCTGAATTTCTGTGCCGACAGGAACGCCGGCGTCAGAGTTTGACAAGGCGTTTTAGGTACTCCCGCTCCCGGCGGGATATTTTTCTTGCCGGCCCTTTCTTCTTCGTTCCTCTTTTACCGGCCGCCGGCTCTTCGTCCCGGCCGTCGAGGCCGCTTTCCGGCTTGTGCCCCGCAGAAGGCCCATGATCGCCGGTGACGATGGCGGCGAAAGTGGGTGATGCCACCACCGTGCCGCCGCACCGTTCCACAAAATTGCCGATGTCCCGGTCCGAGGTGACCACCACGAGCTCATCGCTCGATCTCTCCGCCAGGCGCTTGATGACTTCGTCGGCCTTCTCCCCCCGGCGGGAATAGAGGATATCTATGCCCCCGGCCCGATCCCTTTCTTCCTGCGCGGAACCACCTTCCCAGCCGTCGAAGACCACCGTCAGGCGGTGTCCTTTTCGTTCCCGGTAGGGGATGAGGAAGCGAAGCAAGGCCTGGCGGCCCTCTTCGAGGGTGAGACGCTCCGCCCGCCGGAGCTGCTCCGACTGGCGGATGAGATTGTAACCATCGATGATTATGTGCATGAGAGCTTGCTTTTCTATTGTCTTGACCGATCGAGTTATGCTAAAGTTCCCGCCTATGCACGATGTCAACTTCCTTGTGAGCAAGTGCGTGCGTTTCCGGGCCTCGAAGGGACCGACGAGGGTCCGGATGGCTTGGCAGCCTAATCCTTTGTTATTACTATTCACCGCTTCTAATCAAGTCCTAAAATGGCCGGCAGCCTTTATCTTTGGGGGGAACAAAAAGAAAAGATAAAAGTAACCGGATAGTTGCATTTTTATGTACAACCTAAAAAAAAGAGGAGGGAATTTTATGGCAGAAAAAGTTTATGCACCCGGAGAACCTTACAAGTATCAACTGTTGATCAAGCACATCCTCGAAATGCCACTGTCTTTTGCCCCGAACCAGGAAATCGTTTACCGGGACAAGGTGCGTCTTACCTACCGGACCCTCAACGAACGGATTCATCGCCTGGCCAACGGCCTGGAAAAGATCGGCGTTGGGCCCGGAGACAGGGTATGCATCTTCGATTACGACAGCCACCGCTATCTGGAGTGTTTCTTTGCCGTACCCATGATGGGCGCCATCATGCATACCCAGAACTGGCGGCTTTCTCCCGAGCAGATCCTCTATACGATGAATCATGCGGAAGACAAGATCGTCCTGATCCATCAGGATTTTGTGCCCCTCCTCGATGCGATCTGGGACAAGCTTACGACGGTCAAAAAGGTCATCCTGATTACCGACGACGGGAACAAACCGACATCGAAAGTGCCTTTCGATATGGAGTACGAGGAAATGCTGGCGGCGTCGCCGTCGGCGTATGATTTCCCCGACCTGGACGAGAACACCCAGGCTACGATCTTCTACACCACCGGCACCACCGGCCTGCCCAAAGGGGTTTATTTCTCCCACCGCCAGTTGGTCCTCCACGCCCAGGCACTTCTCTTGGCCACCGGTTCGTATGCCTCCATTGGCCGCTGCCAATCCAATGACGTCTATATGCCCATCACCCCTATGTTCCACGTCCATGCCTGGGGCTTTCCCTGGGCGGCCACCATGCTGGGGGTAAAGCAGGTCTATCCGGGACGTTACGAACCGGCTATGCTCCTGAAACTCATCCTTACGGAGCGGGTCACCTTCTCTCACTGCGTCCCGACAATCATTCAGATGCTGGTATCCAGCCCGGCGGCGAAGCAATACGACCTTTCCTTCTGGAAGGTTATCATCGGCGGCGCCCGCCTCACCAAGGCTCTGGCCCAGGAGGCCATGAAACTGGGCATTCAGATCTTTGCCGCCTACGGGATGTCGGAGACCTGCCCATTGCTTACGGCGGCCAATCTCAAACCCTGGATGCTGAAGAATTCCATGGAAGAGAACGCCGACACCCTGGTCAAGACCGGTCTCCCGGCGCCCCTGGTATATGTGCGCCTCAAGGATCCCCTGGGGAAGGATGTGCCTCATGACGGCGTGGCCACTGGGGAAGTATGTGTGCGGTCCCCCTGGCTGACCGAGAGCTATTACAAGGATCCGGAACGGTCCAAGGAGCTCTGGACGGATGGCTGGCTCCATACCGGTGATGTGGGCTTGATCGATGTCGAGGGCTACCTCCAGGTCACGGATCGCATCAAGGACGTCATCAAGACCGGCGGCGAATGGATCTCCTCGCTGGAGCTGGAAAACATCATGTCCAACCACGAGGCGGTCATGGAGGCGGCGGCCATCGGTCTCCCCGATGCCAAATGGGGAGAGCGGCCCTTCCTGGTGGTGGTTTTGAAACCGGATTACGCCGGCAAAGTCACGGGTGAAGAACTGCGCCAGTTCGTCCTGAAGGCCTCTGAGGCGGGAAAGATCCCCAAATACGGCGTTCCCGATCGGGTGGAGATCGCGGCGGCCATCCCCAAAACCAGCGTCGGCAAGATCAACAAAGTGGAACTGCGCAAAACATATATCATTTGAGAAACGGGAAACTACCGGGCTTCGAAAAGATTTGTGAAACGTAAAGAGCGGGGAGCGGCCCGGGCGCCGCTCCCCGCTCTCAACTGAAAATCCGTTCCTGTATGGTTGAATCTCTCGGGGTTAGATACCCCGAAGCTTGCCGCGAGGTAGTTCATTTCATTAGCTAATAATTTTCCTTCCCTTCAAGGGGAGGATCGATGTCGGGATGGGCCCGGCATTTTATGAACATTAAGCTTCGCTTTCATCGCGCCTTGCCCACGGATCTTTTTACTTCATCGTCTAAATGATGACTTTTTTCAGGTTCATAAAAAAATTTGCGGGATATCTCCGCGGTGAATATGCTTGACCGCGGGGCGGAAGGGATGTAAGTGAACACCGGCAAAAAGTAACCGTCTGACAGACTCATCTTGGCGGTTGGTTCAAAATTGAGTCAGGTGAGGCAGTAAGGCAGGAGTCAGTCGGCGGGGAGGGGCGCCGATCCTTATGAATACAATATCAGGAGTAGGGATGTGAAAACAAGAATTACGGAGCTTTTGGGAATCAAATACCCCATTTTCCTCTCGGGAATGAGCTGGATCAGCGTTCCGAAGATGGTGGCCGCCGTGTCCAATGCGGGCGGACTGGGCATCCTGGCGACGGGGCCCATGGATCCTGAAGAAACGCGGAAGGCCATTCGGGAAATTCGCTCGCTTACGGACAAACCTTTCGGCTGCAATGCCACCCTGCTGATGCCGGGGGCGACGGATAACGCGAAGATCCTCCTCCAGGAGCAGGTGCCGGTGATCAATTTCGCCCTGGGCAAGGGCGACTGGCTGGTTCGGGAGGCCCACAAGTACGGCGGCAAGGTATTGGCCACGGTAGTCAACGCCCGGCACGCCCAGCGGGCCCAGGATTACGGCGCCGACGGCGTCATCGCCACGGGCAACGAGGCGGCGGCCCACGGAGAGGCGGTGACGACCATGGTTCTTATCCCCAGCCTGGTCAATGTCCTGGAGATACCCGTGGTGGCGGCGGGCGGCATTGCCGACGGCCGGGGGTTGGCGGCGGCCCTGGCCCTGGGGGCGGAAGGAGTGGCCATGGGCACCCGGTTCATGACGACGAAAGAGAGCCCTCTCCACAGAAATTACAAGGAACTTTCCATCCGGATGGAGGTAACGGATACCCTCTACTCCAAACGGTTCGATGGGATCTGGTGCCGTGTCCTCAAGACCAAGGCGGCGGAAAAGGCCCTCAAGAAGGGAGTTGATCTTCCCGCCGCCTTTGTCAACTCCCGGGATGTGGCCCGGCAGATGAAGATGCCCTATTGGAAACTCTTTATCGGCATTCTTGCCTCGGGATATGAAAACGCCATGAAAATGGCAAATATGGCCAATGGTTTCAAGGCCTTTCAACTGGCCACGGAGGAAGGGGATCTGGAAAAGGGTCTCCTGCCTGTCGGACAGGCCACCGGCCTCATCCACGACGAGCCCACGGTCGCCGAGGTGATGGAAAGGATTGTCGCCGAGGCCCGTCAGGTACAGGAGCGATTGGCGGCCAAGCTTGCTTAGGGGATCTTGACCCGGCCGCATAATTACAACAAGTTACGGGATCTGATTTTTTACGGCATCGTAAAAAATCATTTTTCCCTCCCCCTGAAGGGGAGGATGATTTGCGGCTTTTTGCCGGGGTGTCATTTTTAAGTAATCTAATTTTTTACGTATTCGTCACATTGATGAGATAAAAAAGGAGAACCAGCTCTATTTATTCTTTCAGGGTGGCGATGGTCCGCCGGTAATCCGGGCTGGAGAATACGGCGTTGCCGGCAACGAAGGCCACCGCCCCGGCGGCGGCGACAGCGCCGATGTTGGCGGTGGTGATGCCTCCGTCAACCTCGAGAAGTACGTGGGGGGCCGTTTCGTCGATCATCCTTCTTGCCGCCTTTATCTTGGGAATCATGGTCGGAATGAATTTCTGGCCGCCGAAACCGGGGTTGACGGTCATGACGAGGAGCAGATCGAGATCGGACAGCACCGGCTCGATCATGGCAGGCGGCGTGGCCGGGTTCAGCGACACGCCGGCCTTGCACCCCTTCTCCTTGATGTAGGCGATGGTGCGGTGGAGATGGACGGCCGCCTCCACATGGATGGTGAGGAAGTCGCTGCCGGCCTCCAGAAAGGCGTCGAGATAGCGGTCAGGTTCGGCGATCATGAGGTGGACGTCGAAGGGCAGCCGGGTGATCTTCCGCAGGGAGGCGACCACTCCCGGCCCGATGGTAAGATTCGGAACGAAATGTCCGTCCATGACGTCGATGTGGATCCAGTCCGCCCCGGCCGCCTCGACGGCGCGGATCTCCTCCCCCAGGCGGCTGAAGTCGGCGGATAGGATGGACGGGGCAATGATGCGCATGGGTATCCTATACCTTAACGGCGCCGCGGAGTCAATGCCGTACCGTCACGGTAGCGATGATTCGGCGCGACGGGAAATGCGTCCGGGAAATGCCCCGGGAGCCACGATTGAAATTGCCCGCGGCAGCTGCTCGGATGCTTGGGATAGGTTGCGGCTGTGATCGCCGGCGGGCCATTTATCAGCGCCCCAGACAAGGATCAAAAGAATTCGGGATGCATTTTTTTCTCTACAATATCGTTCTTGGCGCCGCGGCTTTCGTCGCCATTCCCTACTACGGATTGAAGATGGCGCTCACGGGGAAGTACCGGCGCAGCCTGGGGGCCAAACTGGGGAGGACGCCGTCGGAGGAGTATGAACGGATGCGGGGGACGCCGCGGATCTGGATTCATGCCGTTTCCGTCGGCGAGGTGACGGCGGCGGCCCCCATCGTGACGGCGCTGCGGGACCTGCGACCCGAGGCGTGCATCGTAATGTCCACCAGTACTGAAACCGGACACGACATGGCCCGCGGACTCGTGACGGACGCCACGGCAATCATCTATTATCCCCTCGACATTCCCCCGGTGGTGGAAAAGGTCCTGGATCGGGTCCGGCCCGATGTCTTTGTCATGACGGAGACGGAAATCTGGCCCAATTTTCTCCGTGCCTGCGGTCAGCGGGGCGTCCGTATCGTGATGGTCAACGGCCGGATCTCCCCCCGCTCTTTTCGCCGGTACCGCCGGACCCGCTACTTCTGGGAAAGAGTCCTCGTCTTGGTGGATCGTGTCGGCGTCATCTCCGCCGTGGACGGTGATCGCCTCCTGTCCCTGGGGCTGCCCCCCGATCGGATGGATATCCTGGGAAACGCCAAATACGATGGGCTGGCGGCCAAGGTGTCCCCGGGGCTCCGGGAGGAGATCTCCCGGCGGCTCAATTTATATCCCCGGGATGAAGGGCCGGTTTTTGTGGCGGGGAGCACCCATGAAGGTGAGGAGACGGTGGTGCTAGAGGTTTACCGGGAACTCCTCCCGGAATTTCCCGCCCTCAAGCTGATCCTGATCCCCCGCCACGCGGAGCGGGGAGCGGCGGTCCGGGACCTGTGCCGCCGCTATGGCTGCGAGGACATCATCACCCTCCGGGAGATCGCCGGGGGAAAAGAACGCGGCGCGGAACGGCTGATCGTGGTGGATGTCATCGGGGAGCTCTTCAAGATCTACAGCCTGGCGACAGTGGTGTTCTGCGGCGGCAGCCTCGTCCCCCGGGGGGGCCAGAACATCCTCGAACCGGCGGCCTGGGGGAAAGTGGTCTGCTACGGACCGTCCATGGAGGATTTCCTCAAGGAGAAGGAACTGCTGGAAAAGGTGGGAGCGGGGGTGCCCGTCGCCGACGGCCGGGAACTCCTGGTGTCCCTCCGCGGGCTTCTGTCCCGGCCCGACGTGCTGGCCGCTCGCGGGGAAGCCGCCCGGGCGGCCGTCGTCGCCAACCAGGGGGCGTCGAGAAGGTATGCGGACCTCATCATGAGGGCGCTTGGCGGCACTCCATCCCCCCGGCCTCGGTGAGGACGCCCGCCGCCGGGCAGCGATAATGATTCGTCGATAATTATGCTCGCGAGGTCTGGAAGAGACGGTTGAGCTTTTCGGGAAGCTATGCCTGAAAGCAGCCAAGTAACCGATTAAGGTGCCTATGGACATTATCCAAGCATTGACAAATACTACATACGCGAATCAGAGTTGCTACATCGACAAATAGTTGAATCGATACGATTAACGTTGGGAGAGCGGTTGTCCTGTATCGAAAACAAAGCCCACCAGATCGGAACTGGTTAAAGGGGGATGTCCATGATGATTCATGGAAGGGAATTTCAAATTGCGTCACTCAATGAAATTCATTTCAAGATGGTCGATATATTAAAGACTTTTCCGAGGGGAAAGGTGTTGGATTTTCCCGCCGGGACGGGGCGTCTTGCATGGATGCTGTACAACGAGGGCTTTGATGTAACAGCGGCAGACATCGGTACAGACGAATTCCGCAACCCGGAAATTCCCATTGTCAAGGGCGACCTCGATATCAGGTTTCCTTTTAACGATGGGACCTTCGATTATGCTTGCTGTGTTGACGGGCCAGAACATGCAGAGAATATATACCATACATTCCGCGAATTTTCCCGAGTACTGAAAAAAGGCGGGCTTTTTACAATGAGCTACCCGAATTATTCCAATATCGAATCAAGAATGCGCAACATTTTCTACGGAGTTTTGGAACCGGTCGAGCCTTATAACGCCAAAAGCTACAAGAACAACGGTCATATCAGCCGGCCGCCTTACGCGCTTTTGAAAATGGCTCTTAATTACGCTGGTCTGGAAATTGAGAGAATCGAGGGCGAGAAGACAAAGTACAACCAGTTTTTTTTATTGCCAATGGCAATGATTATCCTCTTATTCACGAAGATTAAAGGAAACAAGGGACGGCAAAAATACTGGCTTGATGAATCCAACTCCTGGAAAATTTTAATGGGAGGCAACGCTATGATCCTCAGCACACGGAAGTTACGCTGACATCAAACCAATGCCATTAATTTAACGCCATATCGAAGGCCGGCAACTACCGGTATCTGGGTTTACCAACCCCCTGGATCAAAAATAATAAATGCAACTTCATGAGCGGACATTACTTAAGGAATGGGAACTCTTTACCAATCTTCAGATTACTGTTCCTGGGCCCGCCGTAGGTACTCCTGCCATTTGCCGTCCACCCAGCGCTGCATCTGGTGGAGCTGTTCGATGTTCATCTTCCGGAATCTACCCTGTTTTTCCAGATAATTGATCACCGGCAGGCGGTTGCCCTTCTCGGCCATGGACTTGCTGCGACCGGTGAAGCGGAAACGCCCGTTTTCGATCTCGAAGAGGGGGGAGACGCCGGTCTCCACGGCCAGGCGTCCCATCTTCACCGTGTCCTTGGGAGGATAGGCCCAGCCTGGGGGGCAGGGGACGTAGAGGTGGATGTAGCGGGTGCCCCGGATCTTCTTGGCCTTGACGAACTTGTCGTAGAGGTCGATGGGATAGGCCGGCGACGCCGTGGCCAGATAGGCGATGTCGTGGGCCTCCATGATCTTGATGAAGTCCTTTTTGTGCTGCTGCTTCGTGGCGATGGGGGTCGTGGTCGTCAGGGCGCCCAGGGGGGTGGCGCTGGAACGCTGGGTCCCCGTGTTCATGTAGCCCTCGTTGTCGTAGCATACGTAGATGAAGTCCGTGCCCCGTTCGGCGGCCCCGCTCAAGGCCTGGATCCCCATGTCGAAGGTGCCGCCGTCACCGGCGATGGCCATGACGGTGATGTCCGTCCGGTTCATCGCCTGGAGTCCCGCCACCAGGCCGGACGCCGAGGCGGCGGTGCTGGCGAAGGAATTGTTGAGGCAGGGGATCATCACCGGCGTGCTGGGATAGATGCCGTGGAGGACGCAGAGACAGCTCGCGGGCAGGGTGACGATGGTGTTTTCCCGCAGGGCCTTGAGGGCATAGCGGTAGGCCAGGGAAAGGCCGCAGCCCTGACAGGCCCGGGTTCCCGGGAGGATGTACTCTCTCGCATTGATTTTGAATAGATTTTCCGGCATTTTTTCACCCCGTAAAGCAGTTGAGCCATGATGTAGGCTGTTCGAATATTCCCTTTTCCATTGCCTGCCAGGACGCCCGGGCGGCGTCGGCGATCTCCCGGGCCTTGACGTCCCGGCCGCCGAGGCCGGCGATGTAGTTATGGATCGGCGCCTGGCGCTCCGCCCGGTAAAGGGCGGCCTTCAGGTCGGAGCATAGTGCCCCCTCGTATCCGTAACTGATCCCCTTTTCGAAGATCACGATTCCCCGGGCCTTCTGAAATGCCTCCCGCAGGGCCTGGGCCGGGAAGGGACGGAAGACGCGGACGCCCACTACCCCGGCCTTGATGCCCTCCTCCCGCAACATGTCGGCGGCCGTTGTCGCCTCGCTGGCCATGGACCCCATCCCGACCAGATATACTTCCGCGTCCTCGGTGAGATATTCCCAGTGCAATCCCCCGTGGTCCCGGCCGAAGACCTCGGCGTAGTCCCTATTCGTCTCTTGGATGACGGCGGACGCCTTCTCCAGGGCGGCCTGGAGCTTGTAGCGCATCTCCATGTAGCCGTCGCAGAGAATCCCGGCGCTGTTTTCCCGCCGCCAGGGGAACAGGACGGGGTTGAGGTTCCGGGGATCTTCAGGGGAGAGGATGGTATGAGCCTGGTACGGAGGGAGGAATTCCCGGACCCGGTCGGCCGCCGGGACGGCGACGGGCATCATGGTGTGGGACAGTACGAAGCCGTCGTAGCAGACCATCACCGGGACATATGCCGCCTCGGCGATCCGGTAGGCCTGGATCACCGTGTCGAGGATCTCCTGGTTGTTCCGGCAATAGATCTGGATCCAGCCGGTGTCGCGCTGGGCGAGGGAGTCCTGCTGGTCGTTGAAGATCGTCCAGGGCGCCCCGACGCCGCGGTTGACGCAGCACATGACGATGGGAAGCCGGGAGCCGGCGGCCCAGTGGAGTTGCTCGTGCATGTAGAGGAGGCCGTTGGCGCTGGTGGCGGTGAAGACCCGGGCACCTACCGTGGAGGCGGAGATACATACGGTCAGGGCCGTATGTTCCCCTTCGACCCGGACGTATTCGGCCTTCAACTCGCCGCCTTCGATGTATTGGGAGAGGATCTCCGCCAACTGTGACTGGGGGGTGATGGGATAGGCGGCGACGACCTGCACGGCGCTTAGTTTTGCCCCGATGGCCGCCGCTGAGTTGCCGGTCATGATCTGGACGTTATTCATCGTCTTCGCCCTCCCTAACCATAGTGATGGCCTTGGCCGGGCATTCTTCGGCACAGACTCCGCAGCCCTTGCAGTAATCCAGATCGATTTCCACCGGCATCGTCGCCTTGACCACCCCTTCGGGACAGTAGAGCCAGCAGAGGAAGCAGGCCGCCTTCTTCTTTACGGTGGGGATGCAGCGGTTGTGGTCGATGACGGGGCGTAAACTCCGCCAGTCCCCCGTCTTTCCCCCTTCGCCGATGGCCACTGTGCACATGGCCGAGATACTGTCGTCTCTTTTTGCGTTCATGGTTTGTCTCCGAGATTGGTTTCTTCGTACGCCGCCTTCACGGTGGCGAAATTCCGCGCCCCCTGTCCCGGCGGAAGTTTGTGGTTCAGGGCCTTTTCGAGATTATCCAGGGAGACAAGACCCGTGGCACGGGCAAAGGCCCCCAGCATGGGGGTGTTGACCACCGGCGCCCCCTCCTTGCTCAGGTGGTGCCTGAGGGCGATGCCGGCGGCATCCACTACGGCCAGACGACAGCCTCCCTTTACCTCCCATTTCTCCAGCGGCTTCCGTGTGTTGATGATGAGCACGCCGTCTTTCCGGAGCCGGCTGTAGATATCCACGACCCGAAAGAGGCTCTCATCGAGAACCACGGCGATATCCGCCGCCTCGATCTGCGAGAAGATCCGGATCGCCTCCTGGGCGATACGGGTGGAGGCGGCAACCGGCGCCCCCCGCCTTTCCGGGCCGAAGGTCGGTGCCGAAGTCACGCCCCGGAAATCCTGGAGATAGGCTGCCTCGGCCAGCATCTGGGCGGCGATCACCACCCCCTGTCCCCCTCTTCCATGCCAGATGATTTCGTACATGCTTGTCCCGTCCCCTTTTTGTGAAATGAAATAAAAGAGGCCACGGATTTTCCACCCGTGGCCTCTTAGGAATTTTCATTTGTAATGCTGGCTTAAGTCCTAAAAACGCCGGGCGGTGGGTACAGGCCCACCAGAAGAAGAGCGAGGCGCAATAACCCGAAGCGGTTGTTCAACATCTCAAAAGCCCTTCTTTCTTTACCCGTCATCTTCCTTGTTGCCTTGAAAAAAAGTTGACACAACGTAAAATAAAAATCCGGGCTTGTCAATAGGAAAAATAATGGAAATTATTCCCCCATTGACCTGGGGGGGCGTTTTTTGTTAAGGTCCCAAGCAAAAAAAGGAGGGTGTCATGGAGCTCGGATTGAAAAATAAGGTGGCCCTGGTGGCCGGAGGAAGTATGGGACTGGGAAGGGCGGTAGCCCTGGAGATGGCCCGGGAGGGAGCGAAAGTGGCCATTTGTGCCCTCGACGATCCTTCCCTGCCGGCGGCGGAGAAACTCATTCACGGTGAAACAGGGGCGGAGGTGTTGGCGGTGGCGGCGGATGTGTCGGATCCTCTCCAGGCCACCCAGTTTGTCCGCAAGGCCCTGGCCCATTTCGGGACGGTGGATATTCTGGTCAACAACGCCGGCGGACCGCCGTCGATGAATTTCCTGGAGATCGACGACACCATGTGGAGCAACGGATTTCGCCTGAACCTCCTGAGCACCATCGTCATGACCCGGGAGGTCGTCCCGGTGATGAAGGAAAAGCGCTGGGGGCGGATCATCAACATGACGTCCATCTCGGTGAAACAGCCCATCGACGGCCTGATCCTGTCCAATACCGTCCGCTCCGGAGTCATTGGATTGGCCAAGACCCTCTCCACGGAACTGGCCCCGTTCAACGTCACGGTGAACAGCGTCTGTCCCGGCTACACCCTGACGGACCGGGTGCGGAATCTGGCCAAAGTGGTGGGGGAAAAGGAAAAGGTCGCCCCCGAGGCGGTCATCAAGCGCTGGGAGGCGACGATCCCCATGGGCCGCCTGGGAACTCCGGAGGAATTCGCGGCCCTGGTGACCTTCCTGGCCTCGGAGCAGGCGGGGTACATCACCGGGGCGGCAATTCAGATCGACGGTGGCTGGTACCGGGGCGTGATGTAAAAAGGGATCGTTATTTGCCGCCGGCGGCGCTGGCTTCCCGCAGGCCGCCGGCGGCGTCGGGATCGCCGGGGCGCAGGGCCAGGGATTCCCGGAAGGCCGCCGCGGCCTCTTCGTGGCGTCGAAGCTTCAGCAACACCGCCCCCCGGGTATAATGAAGCTCCGGATTCCCTGGCTGTACCTTGAGGGCCGTCGCCAGAAAGGGGAGGGCGGCGGCGTATTCCCCCTTTTTGTACATAGCGACGGCCATGTTCCGGTTGGCGCCGGGATAGGCGGGCATGATCGCCAGCGATTTCATGAACAGGTCCTCGGCTTCCTCCATCTGCCCCCGGGCCGCCAGGGCGGCCCCCAGGTTGTTATAGGCCCAGTAATTGTCCGGGACGACCCGGATGGCGTGTTCGTAAAGGGTTACATTGTCCCGCCAGTATCCCGTCTGTTTCCAGGTCAAAAAACTCAGGGCCAGCACCACCGTAAGGGCCAGTCCGCCGGCGACTCTACTGGACGGCGAACGCTGGACTATGCGTGTTTGGGATAGCTCCGGGAACGGGGTGTCCCTTTTTGACTTTTCACGCCCCGAGATTGATCCCCCTTGAGACCCTATGGAAGCATTCTCGGCCGCTGAAACTCCATTAATCCTTCGGGTGAGATCCCACCCTCCCCAGGCGACCATGATGAAGATGCCGATTAACGGGATGTAGGTGTAACGGTCCGCCATGGCCTGGACCCCCACCTGGATGAGGCCGATCACCGGGATGAGGGTGCCCAGATACCAGAACCAGCCCACCGGGAGGTAGGGATGCCGCTTCCCCAGCCGGAGGACGGCGGTGGAGACGGCCAAAAGCAAACCCCCGGCGCCGACGGCCTTCCACAAAGGCAGGGTGTGGAGGGGATGGGGATAGAAAACCGCCAGATTTAAGGGCCAAAAGGTCTTGCCCAGGTAAGCGACATAAGAGACGAGGGCATTTTCCAGGCGGACGGCCAGGGGGAATTGGGGCAGGTTGTAAAGGACTCCCGATTTCAACTGCACGGTGAAGACGATGATGCTGGCCGCCGTCGCCAGGATCAGCAGCGGGATCTTTTCAATGATCAGACGGCGAACCGGCGCCGTCGGCGCCGCCACAATCCACGGCGGAGGGGTGGGAGCCCTCAATGCCTTGTCTGCCGCTCCCGTCGATGTTTCGGATGCTCCTTTCCGTCCGCCGTGTCTTTCCCCCCATCCGGCTATCCTCTTGTCCTCCGGAGTTAAGTTTGCGGGTATTCCTTTTCTGCCGCCGTGTCTTTTCGCCGTCGGCGTTGCCCCCGTTTTGTCGTCAAGAGAGCCCACATGCTCAGACGGGTGCCGCTTCGCTCCATTCTTTCCCCCCGGACCGCCGGCAAGGGGTCCCGGCTTCTTGTCCTTGCCGGTTCCTAACCGGAAAGAAAGCCGGGTCATCCTCCCGAGGGGCCAGAAGTCGAGGAGCAGCAGAACGAAGGGCAGGGTGACCAGCATCTGTTTGGCCGTCAGCCCCAGGGCAAAGACCGCGGTCATGGACAGATAGCGCCGCCAGTCCGGCCGGCGGACATAACGGATATACATAAATATGGTCAAAAGCCAGAAGAAGCAGCTCAGGACATCCTTACGTTCGGCGGCCCAGGCCACTGATTCCACATGGAGGGGGTGCAGGGCGAAAAGGGCGGCCGTGAAGGCGCTCGGCCAGAGGGCGCCGGTGAGGAGCCGAAGCAGCGCCATGAGCAACAGGGAATTGACAACATGGAAGGCGACGTTGACCAGATGGTGCCCCCCCGGATTCAGGCCGAAGATCTCTACGTCCACCATATGGGAGATCCAGGTGAGGGGGTGCCAGTTGTTGGAATGATGGGAGGTAAAGGCCCAGGCGATATTGTCGAACGTGAGGCCGGTCCTTACATGGGGGTTTTCCGTGATGTATTCGTAGTCGTCGAAGTCGATGAAGGCGTGATGGCCGACCTGCCCGTAAACCGCTATGGTCAGGAGGACAATCCCCAGGGAGATCCAGAGGGATTTCTTTTGGGGCCGAAAAAAATTGTGGTTTCCAGTGGGAGAGCTCATCGCTGCTCCAGTTTTTTGACTACCCTCGCCAGCCTGGCGATCAGGGACGGCAGCGTGTTTTTGTCCAGGGCGGAAACGGCCACGGCCCCGTAACGCCGGCAGAGGGTGGCAAGGAGTTCCCGGTCGGCCACGCGGTCCTCCTTGTTGAAAACCATTACGCTGGGCTTGTCGTTGATCGCCAGTTCCGCGAGGATCTTTTCCACCGCGGCGATGTGGTTCTCGCAATCCGGATTGGCGGCGTCCACGACGTGCAGCAGGACGTGGGCTTCCTGGAGTTCGTCCAGGGTGGCCCGAAAGGCGGCGAAGAGGTCCGGGGGGAGATCACGGATGAAGCCTACGGTATCGGTGATCACCGCCTCCGTGTCCCTGGGGAAGCGGAGGCGGGAACTTTTCGGATCGAGGGTGGCGAAGAGGCGGTCCTCGGTGAAGACATCGCTCTGGGTCAGGCTGTTGAGGAGGGTCGATTTGCCGGCATTGGTATAGCCGACGATAGAGATGACCGGCAGGCCGGTCTTTTCACGCTTGACCCGCCGTTGTCCCCGTGCCTTTTCGATGTCCCTTCGGGCCTTCTCCAGGAAATGGATCCGCTCCCGGATCCGGCGGCGGTTGATTTCCAGCTTCGTCTCTCCCGGCCCCCGGGCGCCGATGCCGCCGGTAAGACGGGACATGGCGGTATGCTTGGTGGCGAGGCGCGGCAGAAGGTATTTCAACTGGGCCAACTCCACCTGGATCTTGCCCTCCCGGCTGTGGGCACGTTGCGCGAAGATATCGAGAATCACCTGGGTCCGGTCGATAATTTTCATTTCCGTGAAATCCGCCAGGGAACGGACCTGTCCCGGGGTCAGCTCGTGATCGAAGATGAGGAGATTCGCTCCCATCTGGAGGGCCTTGATGACCACGTCCGCCAGCTTGCCCCGGCCCAGGACGTAGCGGGGGTCCCGGACGTTCCGATACTGGATCACGGTGTCGAAGACCTCGACGCCGCTGGAACGGGCCAGTTCCTTCAGCTCCGCCAGAGAGAGGGGGGCGTCGGCCATGGGATCGGTTTCGACGCGGATCAGGATTCCCCGGTCGGCGGCTTCGACCTTGCGGGTCTTCTGGCGGCGGACGAATTCCCCTTCCAGGGCGGCAATGAAGGAGGGGAATTCGATGCCTATCTCAGTGGGGCGGCGGGATTCCAGACAGTTCCAGAACGTGCCCTCGCTGTTTTCCGGGATGAGATGGGCGCTGTGGACGACGCCGGGGAGGCCGTCGGGGAGGACCTCCAGGGCGGAGATCATGTCGAGGCGCAGGAGGGCCAGGTCCGTAAAGTCTTCATCAGTAAGCTTCTCGCCATGGAGATGGGTGTGGACCAGACGCAATCCCTTGAAACGCACCGAGGAGGCGCGGAAACCGTCGAGATTGGGGATGACGATCCCCTGGTGATCGCCGACGATGACATAGGCGATCTCGCCGCGGCGGGTGATCAGGAGGCCGAGCTGACGGTTGACATGCCGCGACAGTTCCGTCAACTGCCTGGCCAGCTCCTGGGTCAGGACCGCATCCGGGGGGAGACGTCGCCGGTAGAAGAGTCCGATGCGCCTAAGCTGCTCAGCCCCGAGTCCGTTCAGGTTGCCGTATATCTTCTGGATGGCAGCGCCTCCTCGATGTTGCTTGTCATTTGCCCACCTGATCCGCGCCGCCGCCCGCCGCCGCCCTGACTCATGTGTCCGTTCCCGGCGGGAAAGGGGCGGGGATTGGACACTCCGCGCCTCCTAATCTACACGCCGCCGCGGATGACATCGGTCTGCTTTCAGGATTTGTTCTATTTGAATTTCTGGGGGTTGACCTGCTTTTCCATATTATCGAGGAAACTGGACCAGGTGTTGGTCTGGAAGGCGGTGACGAGTTTCCGGGGGTTGCCGGCGCCGCATTCCGGGCAGGTCAAATCGTCCGCCGCCTCCCGCATCTTACGGAAGGCCTCGAATTTGTGTCCGCATTTTCGACATTCAAAATCGTACAGGGGCATTTTATAACCTCTTGAAAATATTTTATGTTACGATGCAAGGGAGCTTTAGAGAAGTTTTACCAGGGCGGCGATAACGGCGGCCTGGGCAACAAGGAGCCCGGCAACCCTTTTGATTGTTTCTGATTTCATAGCGACCCACGCCCCATAAGGAGCCTTATCATGAATCAACTTGAGCGAAGTTACTCAGAAGGAGACGTTCGATTTTCAAGGTAAGGCTCATTTCGAGATCTTTCAGATCCTGCTTCGTGGCAAGTCGCTCCGCGCTGATTTCCCGCAACGCCTCCGCCTGAGATTCCGTGCAGCCTGCCGCCCGCATCTTTTTCACAAAGGCGAGGGTAGCGAAGGTTATAAAAGTTGCCCTGGTCTTTTCCTCTGCATCTTTACAATTATTGCAATTTACACGAAAAATAAAGGCTTGGCAAATCCTTTTTGATGCTGAGGGGGATAGCTTTGTCAAGATCATGAGTTGCGTAAAGAAAACCCCGCTGTATATACGAAGCGAAAAAAGGCCCCGGAGAGTTGATCTCCGGGGCCGGTACTGCTGATAGTTGTCGGTAATACGACTTAGAAGTTTAAGGTTATCCGATGGGTAAGGAGGTAGTTGTCCTTCACGGTCGCGTTGGAATCGTAACCCTTGAAGTAGTCGCCCGTCCACAGGTAGCCGAAGCCCACCATGTAGGTGAGATTGTCATAGATCTTGTAGGAACCGGTGAGGTCGAGTTCAGTACCGTACTTGCTGGAGGTGAATTCCCGAACAGCAGCGCCGGTGTACCATCCGAGGGTGCCGGTGGCGCCCACGTCGCTCTTCGGCTTCTTGTCGGCGTTAGCCATGGAGATGGCAACCTTGAAGTCCATCTTCGGGGTCGGTTTGAACCCCGCATAGAGCTGATAGAACCAGACGTTGTCCATGAACACGTAACTCGTGGTGAAGCTGCCGGTTCTGGGGTTTCTCGCGCTTGCCGGCGCGATATTCCCGTACATCTGGCCGAGGTTGTCGCCGTAGTCGCTGTTCCAGAGGATCAGGGCGCGGTTGAAGCCGTAGTTGGCCTGCAGGGCGCCGGCAATGGAACCGGAAACCTTGTCGGAATCGGACATATCGTCGCCGCTCAGATAGACGAACTGGGCGCCGAAATAGGCGGGTTTCCAGTCGTACTTCGCATGGACGAAGGCGCCTAAGGCGCTGACGCTTACATTCTGGGCCGGGGCGTTAATATTTACTCCCCCCGTGGGCTGGCCGACCGAGGCCGTTGCGGCGGTGCTCTCATAGGAACGGAGATCGCCCCAGCCATAGACACCTTCGGCCTCGATGAAGAACTTGCCGAAGGTGAGTTTGGTGTAAGGATACACACCCATGAGTTGGGTCAGATAACCGTTTCTCTCTTGCCATTTGCTCGCCGAGTTGCGGTTGTACTGATAGAGGAGGCCGACTTCGCCGTTCTTCAGTTTGTAGGTGACGCCCAGATCATAGACGTCCTTGTCGGCGTCATTGGCGATGCCGATGTTGGCCTTGTTGAGTCCGACATATTCGGCCCGTTTTTCAACGGCCGCCACCGCCATCCAGGGACCCTGGCTGTAGAAGTACCGGATGCCGCCGGCGGACAGGGGGGTATTCAGGAAGTCCGTACCCCACATGAGGAACTGCATGTAGCCGATCTGGAACTTGCCGAAGGGGACGTTGAAGTCCAGATAGGCCCGTTCCCATTCGAGGTTTTCCTGGGCCTTGGCGGTAGCGCCGCCAACACCGGCCGGAGTCTGGGTGCGGGACTGGGTCTCGCCCGTGCCGCCCGCCCAGGACTGATCGCCCCAGTGCTTTTCCAGGGCGTCGAAGCGGGTGACGAGTTTCAGACCTTCCACGACCTGGAACTCGATGTTCGTCCGGAGCCGCTGGGCATACCAGGCGTAAGGACCGCGCATCGACCGGCTGTCACGGGTCGTCCCGTTCGTTCCGTCCGGACCCCAGGCGCCCGCGTTAGCAAAACCACCCGCATTGGCGCTTACCGGTGCGGGCTGCTCACCTTTATCCAGCAGCGAGGGGTTGTCCACGTACGCACCGAAGGCGTAGTACTGGCCGCTGAACTTAACATCTACCGCCGCGGCGGGCATGGCGAAGGCCACGATCAGCCCGAGGGACAGTAAAATTACCCATAATTTTCTCATTTGTTTCCTCCTGATGAGAGAGTTTGTCGATTTTCTTCCTCCCGAAGAAACGGGCATTTCCCGGGAGTTTCCCTTACGTTGTTTTCCATGTTCCTGTTTTATCATGGTTTGTTTCTTTGCCGTGCATCCCTCCCCTCCTTGAATTTTTGGGCACCCTAACACCCCCGGATGAGGATGTCAAGACCTTTTCGACAAAAATTGCCGCCACCGGCCGGCGGATTCGACAAAAATGTCGTTTGTGGATCGTAAAGCAATTAATATGCCCTCTCCTCCAAAAAGAATATGGACAGCTAAGGAGCAGCGCGATGAAGCGGCGGCTGAGGACCGCCGTGGCACTTTCCGCTGGCGGACGGTTGTGGACCGACGGAATAAAAAACAGGGCATAATGGTCTTTTAAAACTCTCCATCCCGGCGGGAGCCGGGGGTCATGGCGTATGTAACTAACAGATATTGCATCATACTTGTTTTTGACCATGTGACGGGGATGGATGGCTTGGCGACTTTATCTTTGCGGTCGTCGGAATGTGATTCGGGGGGCTGTTTCTGGGGGACGGGGTGCCGCGACCCTCCAGGGGTTGCTTATGGTGATGCCATATGGGGAGGAGGATCACGGGTGATCGGCATCGTCTCCGGTGGGGTAAAATTGACACATCGCCGGCCCGGATCGGGAGAATGAGTTGTGATTTTGACACGCGGGGCGGGAAGGGGAAAAGATCGGGACCGTTGCCGTCCGAGAGCGCCAAAACGCCAAAATATCTCTTGACATGAGGTACATATTGATATACTGCAAGTCGCGTCAAGTCGGGACCTCATGGTCACCTCGACTTATGCCTTGTCAACGCCGTTTAATTAGGGTTCCCGCCCCGCCGGTCATGTTTTCGCAAGCTCTTAACCGTAATTGCCGGCGGACATAATCCCGTCCGGGACCGGGGCGCCCGAAGCAGTATCCTGACAAGCTCATCCAATAAATTAGGGAGGTAACAAAACAGTATGGCAGAAGAGAAGGTTCAGTTGAAAGAGGTTTATCCCGTACCGGAGAAGGTCAAGAAGATGGCCTTCATCAGCGGCCGGGAAGCCTACGACAAGCTCTGGAAGCGTTCCATTGAAGATCCGAACGGCTTCTGGTCAGAGATTGCCAAAGAGTATGTAGAATGGTTCAAGCCCTTCGACAAGGTCATGGACTACAACTTCGATATCAAGAAGGGCGATATCTATGTGAAGTTCTTCGAGGGCGGGAAGCTGAACGTTTCCTACAACTGCCTCGACAAGAACCTCAAGACCCGGGCCAACAAGGTCGCCATCCAGTGGGAAGGCAACGAACCCGGCGAAGACCGGGCCCTCACCTATCAGCAGATGTACGAGGAAGTCTGCAAATTCGCCAATGTCCTCAAGAGTCTGGGAGTCCAGAAGGGCGACCGCGTCTGCCTCTATCTTCCCATGATCCCCGAACTGGCCATCAGCATGCTGGCCTGCACCCGCATCGGCGCCATCCACAGCATCGTCTTCGGTGGTTTCAGCTCCGACTCCTTAAGAGACAGGCTCCAGGATTCTACCGCCAAGGTGCTGGTCACCTGCGACGGGACCTTCCGGGGCGCCAAGGCCGTTCCCCAGAAGGACAGCGCCGACGCCGCCGTCGCCGAGAGCCCCTCGGTGGAAAAGATGATCGTCGTGCGGCGCGTGGGCGACAAGATCAAGTGTAACTTCAAGGCCGGGCGCGACCTCTGGTGGGATGAAGCGATGGCCAAGGCCTCCGCGGATTGCCCCCCCGAATGGATGGACGCGGAAGACCCCCTCTTTATCCTCTATACCTCCGGCTCCACGGGCAAACCCAAGGGCGTTGTCCATACCACCGGCGGCTATCTCACCTTTGTCGCCTACACCCACAAGATGATCTTCGATTACCATGAAGAGGACATCTACTGGTGTACCGCCGACATCGGCTGGGTAACGGGACATTCCTACATCGTCTATGGTCCGCTTTGCAACGGCGCCACTTCGGTCATGTTTGAAGGCGTGCCCAACTATCCCGATATGAGCCGCTTCTGGAAGACCGTGGAGAAGTACAAGGTCAACATCTTCTACACAGCCCCCACGGCCATCCGCGCCATCGCCAAAGAGGGCAACGAATGGGTGAAGAAGGCGGACATCTCCACGCTCCGCATCCTTGGCACCGTCGGCGAGCCCATCAACCCCGAAGCCTGGAACTGGTACTACAACGTCATCGGCCGCGGCGAATGCCCCATCGTCGATACGTGGTGGCAGACCGAAACGGGCGGCATCCTCATTACCCCCCTGCCCGGCGCCATCGACATCAAACCCGGCATGGCGACCGTGCCCTTCATGGGCGTCTGGCCCGTCCTCGTCGATGACGAAGGCAAGGAATTCACCGAGACGGTGGCCTCCGGCGCCCTCTGCATCAAGGTTCCCTGGCCGGGCATCATGCGAGGCGTCTATGGCGATCCCAAGCGTTTCCAGGAGACCTACTTCGAGCAGTTCCCCGGCTACTATGTAACGGGCGACGGCTGCCGCAGAGACAAGGACGGTTACTATCAGATCACCGGCCGTATCGACGACGTCATCAACGTCTCCGGTCACCGCATGGGAACGGCGGAAGTGGAAAGCGCCCTCGTGGCCCATGCCAAGGTCGCGGAAGCCGCCGTCGTCGGTTATCCCCACGAAGTTAAAGGCCAGTCGATTTACGCCTATGTCACCCTGAAGAGCGGCATCGCCAAGAGCGACGACCTGAAGAAGGAACTCGTCGCCCATGTCCGGACCCTCATCGGGCCCATCGCCACCCCGGAGAAGATCCAGTGGGCCGACGGTCTGCCCAAGACCCGGAGCGGCAAGATCATGCGCAGGATCCTGAAGAAGGTGGCCGCGGGCGACATTGGCGACCTCGGCGACACCACCACCCTGGCCGATCCTTCCGTGGTTGACGACATCGTGAAGAACCGGCAGTAAAAACTTTATAAAGTAAAGGCTTTAGTTTCCCCGCCTCCGACCCCGGTGGTCAGGGGGCGGGGAAATTCGGTTGCCGCGATCCTAATAAATCTGACATCAATTATCTGACCGATGTGCCCGGCGACGCCGGGCGTCGGTTCGGGAAGGAGGACAATGTGAATATTGTTGCATGTGTAAAGCAGGTTCCGGATACGGAAGCCCAGATCAAGGTCAAAGGTGACGGATCTGGCATCGAAGAGGGCGGCATCAAATGGGTCATGAACCCCTATGATGAATTTGGCGTCGAAGAGGCCCTGAAGCTGAAAGAGAAACTCGGCGGCGACGTGACTATCGTTTCCGTAGGTCCGGCCCGGTCCATGGAAACGGTGCGCACCGCTCTGGCCATGGGGGCCGAAAAGGGCATCCAGATAGATGATCCCGCCCTCAACAACGCCGATGCCTATGCCACGGCCGAAGCCCTGGCGGCGGCCATCAAAGGCATCCCCCACGACATCATCTTCTGTGGTCAGCGGGCCATCGACGATGACTCCGCCCAGGTAGGTTCCATCCTGGCCGAACTCCTCGGCATCCCCCAAGTGACCTTCGTGACGAAGTTGGAGATAAACGGGACCGCTGTGAAGGCCACCCGGCCCATCGAAGGGGCGTCCGTGGTCATCGAGACCTCCCTGCCCTGCGTCATTACGGCCACCAAGGGTTTGAACGAACCCCGCTATGCATCGCTGCCCGGCATCATGAAGGCTAAGAAGAAACCCGTGGACATCAAGAAGGCGGCCGATCTCGGCGTCTCCGGCGCCTCGAAATCCAAAGTGGCCAAGTTCGCTCCGCCCCCCGCGCGTCCCCCCGGAAAGATTCTCTGTGCGGACGACACGCCGGAAGGAAAAGCGGCCGAGCTGGCGAAACTCCTTCGGGAAGAGGCGAAGGTTATCTAAATTATCTAATGAACACGGAGGAATGAGAAGATGGCAAAAGGTGTATGGATAGTAGCAGAACAGAGAGACGGCGCCCTGAGGAAGGTCAGCTTCGAACTGGCGAGCACGGCCAGGAAACTGGCGGATCAGCTTGGCGAAGAAGTCGGCGCCGTCCTGTGTGGTTCCGGTGTCGAGGCCATGGCCGCGGAGCTGGGAAAATACGGTGTGGATAAAGTCTATGTGGCGGATAATCCCGCCCTGGAACCCTATACGACGGACGCCCATGCCGCGGCGGTGGCGAAGGTCGTGAAAGAGAACGATCCGGCCATCCTGCTTTTGGCGGCTTCCGCGCAGGGCAAGGATCTGGCCCCGAGCGTAGTAGGCAAACTGGCGACGGGAATGGCCACGGATTGTACCGACGTCAAGATCGACGGCGGCAAGCTGGTGGCCGTACGTCCCATGTATGCCGGCAAGTGCTTTGGCGAAGTGGTAGTCGATACGTTCCCCCAGATGGCCTCCCTGCGTCCTAACGTCTTCACGATCGTGGAGTGCGCCAAGGCGGGCGAGGTCGTAAAATTCGATGCCGGGTTGGGTGAAGCCAAGACCAAGGTGGTGGAAGTCCAGAAAGAGGCCTCCGGTAAGATCGACGTCGCCGAGGCGAACATCATCGTCTCCGGCGGGCGTGGTATGAAGGGTCCGGAAGGTTACGGAATCCTCGAGGAGCTGGCCGGGCTTCTTGGCGCCGCCGTCGGCGCATCCCGCGCGGCCGTGGATGCCGGTTGGCGTCCCCAGTCCGATCAGGTCGGCCAGACCGGCAAGGTCGTTTCCCCGAACCTCTATATAGCCTGTGGTATTTCCGGGGCCATCCAGCATCTCGCCGGGATGAGTTCCTCGAAGTACATCGTGGCCATCAACAAGGATGCCGAGGCGCCCATATTTGCCCGGGCCGATTACGGTGTCGTGGATGACCTCTTCAAGGTTGTGCCCGCGCTGACCCAGGAAGTGAAAAAGCTGTTGGCTTAAGAATCAAAACCGGGGACGCCCCCAAGGCGTTCCCGGTTTTTTCATGGTTGTACAACATATAAATGTCGCGAGACTCTCGAATGCCGGTGGCGGGAAAAACGCTCGGGCCTTCCGGTCTCGAGTCAGGGAGGATATATGGAGCTATCTAATTTTTCGATCGGCCATGAAGGGCGGGAGGTGTTCTGGAATGCCGAGCATTTCGAACCCATCCTCTTCGCCTTGACCTTTGTCGCCTTGGCCATCTTTGCCTATGGAGTGTATCGGCGATGGCTGATGTGGACGGCCATCGGCAAACCGGAAGACCGGTCGGACGACCGCAACGAACGAATCAAAACGCTTTTGAAGAACGGGTTGCTACAGCTAAAGACCTTGGCCGATCCTTATCCCGGCATCATGCATGCTTTGATATTTTTTGGATTCGTCGTGCTATTTTTCGGCGCTGCCTTCGATGCCACGGAATTTCATGTGGCCGAGCCTTTAGGGGTCCCGTTCCTGGTCGGCAAGTTTTATCTGGTCTTTTCCTTCCTTATGGATCTCTTCGGACTGGCGGTGCTGGCCGGGGTCCTGATGGCTCTCGACCGCCGTTATCTGACCAAACCGGACCGCCTCGGCTACCGGGGAACGCCCGATAACACCGCGGATGACGCCATCGTCCTGCTTATAATTGCCGGGATCATCGTTACGGGATTCATCATCGAGGCCCTGCGCATCCATGTTACCTGGCAGCAGACCCCTTGGGAGGTCTGGTCCTTTGCCGGCTGGACCATCGCGAAGGCCTTCTCCGGCGTCGATGTCGGCGCCGCCAAGGCGATGCACAAGTGGACCTGGTGGATCCATACCGCCTTTGCCCTGAGCTTCATTGCCTACATCCCTTTTTCACGGCTCATGCATATCATTACCACCCCGGCGAATTACTTCATGGCGACCAGGAAACCTACAGGCTTTCTGGAGCCGATCAAGGATTTCGAAAATGCCGAATCCTTCGGGGTGGGAACGATAGAGGAGTTTACCTGGAAGCAGATCTTCGATTCCGATGCCTGCACCCGGTGCGGGCGCTGCCAGGACGGATGCCCGGCCTACCTGACCGGCAAGCCCCTGTCGCCTAAGAAACTGGTCCAGGACCTCAAGACCTACTGGCTGGAAAAGGCCCCCGCGGCCGTTGCCGCAAGGAAGGAACAACTGCTGGCCGACGGCGAGGACGGAGCGAAGATCCACCCGAAGCTGAAGGCCCTGTTCGGCTGGCTGAACAAACTGGACAAGGTGGTGGATGAAAACCTTCCCAAAGGTCCGGAACCGACGGAAAAGGCCATGGTCGGAGAGGTCATCGATCTCGACGAACTGTGGGCCTGCACCAACTGCATGTACTGTATGGAGAACTGCTCCTCGTCTATCGAGCATGTGCCGAAGATCATCGGCATGCGGCAGTACAAGGTCCTCATGGAGGCCGATTTCGCCCCCGAACTGCAGTTGACATACAGGAACATGGAAAACAACTCCAACCCCTGGGGCGTTGGTTCTCATCTCCGCGCCGACTGGGCGAAGGAACTGGGAGTGAAGACCCTGGCGGAGGACCCCAACGTGGAGTATATGTTCTACGTTGGTTGCGCCGGTTCCTTCGACGACCGGGGGAAGAAGATATCCGTGGCCCTGGCCAAGATCCTCAAGACCGCTGGAGTCAGCTTCGGAATCCTCGGTACGGAGGAGAGCTGCTGTGGCGATTCAGCCATGCGGGGCGGCAACGAGTATCTCTATCAGACCATGGCCCAGGCCAATATCGAGGTGATGAACGGCTATGGGGTGAAGAAGGTCATTTGCACCTGTCCCCACGGCTATAACGCCCTGAAGAAGGATTACCCGAATTTCGGCGGCAATTTCGAGGTTTATCACCATACCGAGATCATTGCGGATCTCATTGACAAGGGAAAGATCAAGATCAAGGTTCCCGTGGATGATGTCCGCTTTACCTATCACGATTCATGCTTCCTGGGCCGTTACAATCAGGTCTATGACCAGCCCCGGAAGATCATCAAGGCCATCCCCGGTGCACGCCTCGTCGAAATGGAACGGAATCATGAGAAGAGCTTCTGCTGCGGCGCCGGCGGCGCCCGCATGTGGATGGAAGAGCACGGCGACCGAATCAACGACGCCCGGGCCAAGCAGGCCATTGCCGTGGGAGCCAAGACCATTGCCGTCGGCTGTCCCTTCTGCCTGACCATGATGAGCGACGGCTTGAAGTTCCACGGCAAGGAAGAGGAAATCGTGGCCCTGGATCTGGCGGAAATCGTCTGGAAGGCCATGGGCCTCGAAGCGGAGCCCGAGCCGGTTGAAGTCTGCCAGGCCTAAACGGCGGGAAAAAAACGTTGTCCGTCCTTCGTTTGGCGACGGTTATAATTTGAAGCAAAGGAGCCCCGGATCGTTATGATCAAATGATCCGGGGCTCTTCTTTTATCCATGCCGTGGGATGTTTAGTTTTAGCCGTTATGATATGGCTAAAACAGCTTTACCAGGGCCGCGATCCACTTGATAATTTCCGCCTTGGCATCGGCAAGGGCAATCTTTACTTCATCGATATCTGCTTTTGTGGCCAGACCAACCCCACGTATCTCTTTCATAATCTCTACCTGAGCTTCCGCCTGTTCTTCCGTGAAGCCCACCGCCTTCATCTTTATTACGAAGGCAAGGGTGTCAAACGTTATTGACGATGACATATTTACCCCTTTTCAAGTTAGTGTAAGCGAAAAGTGCATTACACGAATATAAATGCGGTTTCAATAATAATTCCCATTTCCACCATTTCTGTGTTATAAACAAGTTCACGAACAATGATGACATCATAAAGAGGCAACAATGAAGGATGAAAGTGTAAACACGGGAGTTTGGCAGGGACAAAAAATTTTCCTGAAAGGAGTGTGAAGTATATGGCGGATGAAAGCATCTATATGAAAAAACCATGGTTGAAGTCCTACGAAAAGGGCGTGCCGGAAACGTTGAATTACGAAGATATCTGCATGTCCGAAATCCTCGACCGGACGGCAAAACAGTTTTCGGAGCGGCCGGCCTTGATATTTCAGGGGACAACGATCAAGTTCCGGGAATTGAAGGACATGGTGGACAGATTCGCGACCTGCCTTAACGACTTCGGCGTCAAAAAGGGGGATGCAGTAGCCATTCTCCTACCCAATATCATCCCCTGCGTAGCGGCCTATTTCGCCATTCTGAAGATCGGCGCCCTGGCCGTCATGAACAACCCCCTCTATTCCGATCCTGAGCTGGAACACCAGTTCAACGATTCCGGATCAAAGGTATTGATTACTCTCGACGTATTGGCGCCCAGGATGATCGCCCTCCGCCCGAAGACCAAGATCAAGCAGATCGTTTATACCTGTATCGGCGATTATCTGCCGGCACTGAAGAGGGTCCTGGGGCGATGGCTGAAGAAATATCCTTTTGCCGATGTCCCGGCCACGGCCGATGTCTATGCCTGGAAGGATTGTCTGGCCAAGTATCCCCCGAATCCACCGGCGGTAAAGAACAACTTCGACGACGTGGCCATGTACCAGTACACGGGCGGAACGACCGGGGTCTCCAAGGGCGTTATGCTGACCCATGCCAACCTGAGCAAGCAGGTCCAGCAGGCCTGCGCCTGGTTCCCCAAGTTTGCCAAAGGCGAGGAGATCATGCTGGGGGCGCTGCCCTATTTTCATGTCTTCGGTCTCTCCGTCTCCATGAATTTTGCCATTTTTATGGGCTGGTCGCAGGTTCTCATCCCCCGTCCCCAGCCTGAGCCACTCCTCGAGGCGATCCGCAATTTCCGCCCCACCTTCGCCCCGCTGGTGCCGACGATGTACATCGGGATGCTCAACCATCCGGACCTGAAGAAGACCGACATGAGCTGCATCAAGGGGGCCTTCTCCGGGAGCGCGCCGCTGCCCGTGGAGGTGATACACTCCTTTGAAAAGGCCACCGGTGCCGTTATCGTCGAAGGCTTCGGCATGACGGAAACGACGCCGGTCACCCACGTGAATCCCTTTGCCGGCGGCGCCCGCAAGGTGGGGAGCATCGGTGTCCCCATCTCGGATACCCTGTGCCGCATCGTCGATCTGGATAACGGGACCACGGACATGCCCATCGGACAGCCGGGAGAGTTGATCGTGAAGGGTCCCCAGGTCATGAAGGGCTACAAGGGCAAGCCGGAGGAAACCGCCGCCTGTCTGAAAGACGGTTGGATGTACACCGGCGACATCGCCACCATGGACGAAGATGGATACTTCTACATTGTGGACCGCAAAAAGGACATGATAATATCCGGCGGCTACAATGTCTATCCTCGCGATATAGATGAGGTTTACTATGAGCATCCCAAAGTTCAGGAGGCCTGCTCCATCGGTATCCCCGATGCCAAGCGCGGAGAAAACGTCAAACTTTTCGTGGTCTTGAAGGAAGGGGAGACGGCTACCCAGGAAGAGCTGATCGAATACGGGAAGACAAAGCTTGCCGCCTACAAGCTGCCGTCTGAAGTGGAATTCCGCAAGGAACTGCCCAAGACCAATGTGGGCAAGATCCTCCGGAAGCAGCTCCGGGCCGAGGAGATGGAGAAAAGGAAGAAACAATGAAGGGTGGATGATGAACGGTTGGAAGTGAAAGATTGAAAAGTTAAGGGGGGCAGACCTGATAAGGGCCGCGCCCCCCTTATTGTTTTACAGGGCGGCTACGAACACCACCTCCCGGGGGAGCTTGTAGGAGGATAGATAGATCCGGCAATGGCGGAGGATCTCCTTCTCGTCGGCTTCCACGCCCTGTTTCCTGACGATCAGGGCCTTGACGATCTCTCCCCGCATCATGTCCTCCTTGCTTTCCACCCGGGCCGCCGCCACGGCGGGGTGCATCTCCAGGACGATCTCCACCTCCCGGGGATAGACATTGAAGCCGCTGGTAATTACCATCCTCTTCTTTCTTCCCGTGAGGAAGATATATCCGTCTGCGTCCATCCTCCCCAGGTCGCCGGTATGGAGCCAGCCGTCCCGGATGACCTCCGCGGTCGCCCGCTCGTCTTTGTAGTAGCCCTTCATGACGTTCTTTCCCCGGACAATCAACTCGCCTGTTTCCCCGCGGGTCACTTCTGTATTGTCGACGGCGACGATCCGGGCCTCGACGCCGGCGATGGGCGTGCCGATGGCGCCGGGTTTGTTTTCCTGTTCCAGCCGGGTGATGGTGCAGATGGGCGATGCCTCCGTCAGGCCGTAGCCTTCCACCAGCGGCGCGCCGAATTTTTCCCTGAAGAGGGGGATGAAATCGGCCGGTATGGTGGAACCGCCGGTGATGCATAACCGCAGGGAGCTCAGGTCATACTTTTCCCCGCCCTGGTGAAAGAGCATCCCGAGAAACATCCGGGGCACGGAGCAGGTGAAGGTGATCCGCTCCCTTTCAATGGTGGCGAAGATGCTCTCCAGGGTAAAGCGCTCCATAAGTACGATGCGGGCTCCGGTGCGGATCGCGGCGAGCATGTTCGCCGCCGCTCCGAAGGAGTGGAAGAAGGGAATCACCGCCAGCCCGCGGTCGGCGGGCGTTCCGTCATAAGCCTCGTCCAGGAGCACCGCCTGGGTCATCAGATTCGCGTGGGTCAACTGCGCCCCCAGCGGGCGTCCGGTGAGCCCGGAGGTGTAAATCATTACCGCCGGATCGTCTGGATCTATCGCCGGCATCTCCCAGGTTTGGGGATGGTCGCGGAGGACCCGGGTGAAGGGACAGTCCGTATCCATGCCGCCGGTGATCAGGGCGTGCCGGCAGAGGGGCAGCTCTTCCTTGATTTCCTCGTAACGCCGGATGGCGACATTCTGGGCGATGAAGAGCTTGGCGTCGCTGTTGCCCAGAAGATGCCGCAGTTCATAGGGAGTGGACATGACGTTGAGGGTTACGGCCACGGCGCCCAGCTTCTGGGCCGCGAAGTAGGAGATGATGAATTCCGGACAGTTGGGAAGCATCAGGGCGATCTTGTCGCCCCGGCTGATCCCCAGGCCGCGCAGGTAATGGGCCAGGGCGTTGGCGGCGCTGTTGAGCTCCGCAAACGTCATCCGGCATTTTTCATGGATGACGGCGATATTGCCGGGATATTTGTTCGCGGTCTCCTCTACCATCCTTCCCAGGTTCATAATTGTCTTTGCGCCCCCCTTTATCATTGATTGCGGATCGGACTCCGGATCGGCAAATAACGGCGCCCCGTCGGGCATCAGATTTACTAACCCGGTGCCCGGAGACCTCCTCGCCTCTTTTGTCGCGGCTTTTGCTTAGCACATGCCCCCGGCCTTTTCAATGCTGGAGATGGTCTTTTTTCTTGATCACGGCGGTGTTTTCATATAGGAATGAACTGCCTGCGGGCGTGCTCAATAAACTTCAAGGAGGTTGCAGCGATGAAAAAAACGATGTTGATGGCCGGGGTGGTTTTCTTCTTTTCCGTTTCTCTGGCCCTGGCCGCCGGATCGCCGGTGGGGAAGTGGAAGACCATCGACGATGAAACGAAGAAAGAAAAATCGATTGTCGAGGTTTACGAAGTAAACGGCAAGATCTATGGTAAGATTGTCCAATTGCTCCAGGAGAAGGATGGTGGGGCCAGCAAGCTGTGCACGAAGTGTCCGGGCAGTGACAAAAACAAGCCCATGCTGGGCCTGGTCTTCCTGAAGGACCTCAAGGCGGACGGCGGTGAATACACCGGCGGCACCATCATGGATCCCAACAACGGCAAGGTTTACAAGTGCAAACTGGAAGTCGTGGAAGGGGGCGGCAAGATGAAGGTCAGGGGTTTTCTCGGGTTTTCGCTGCTGGGACGCACCCAGATCTGGCATAAGGTGAAATGAGTGATCTTGAATGATATACTAAGGTTGCATAGTAAATATACGCAAGATTCTTATGCCCGAGATTATTAACGGTAATGAAATCGCCCGGGTGATCCGGGAGGAGATCCGCAAGGAAACCGCAGTGATGCGGGAGATAACGGGGGTGACTCCCGGTCTGGCCGTGGTTCTCGTTGGGGAGGACCCGGCCTCGCGGATCTATGTCCGGCGCAAGGGTCAGGCCTGCGCGGAGGTAGGCTTCCTGTCCCGGGAGATAAGGCTGCCGGCGGCGACGTCGGAAGGGGAGCTTTTGGATGTTATCACGCAACTGAACGGGGATCCCGCCATTCACGGCGTCCTCGTTCAGTTGCCCCTGCCCCGCCAGATCGGCACCCAGATGATCATCGAGGCCATCGCTCCGGCCAAGGATGTGGACGGCTTCCATCCCGTGAACGTGGGCCGCCTCATGGCCGGGAATCCCGGTCCGGTATCCTGCACGCCCCGGGGCGTCATGGAACTTCTGGACCGTACCGGTATTGCCATCGCCGGGCGGGAGGCGGTGATCGTCGGCCGGAGCAACATCGTCGGGAAGCCCCTCGCCCTGCTCCTGCTCGCCCGTCATGCCACGGTTACCATTTGTCATACCCGGACGCAGCGGCTGCCCGATGTTACCCGCCGGGCCGACATACTGGTTGCGGCGGCGGGGAGCCCCGAGATGATCCGGGGGGAGATGATCAAGGAGGGGGCCGTGGTCATCGATGTAGGGATTAACCGCCGGGAGGACGGCCGGCTGGTGGGGGATGTGGCCTTCGCGGAGGCGGAGCGCCGGGCTGCCTATATTACCCCCGTACCCGGTGGCGTCGGTCCCATGACCATTGCCATGCTCCTGCGCAACACCCTCGATGCGGCAAGGCGGATCACCGCTTCGGTTTGAAGAACGCCAATAAAGAAGAACACGTAAAAAACGATGTCCCGAATTTCGATTTGCTTTCGCATCGCGTCGTCGCTTCTCTCAACGTCTCTTTCGGAGCGCGGTTCCGCGCCCGGGAGCGGATCAGATTATGCCGCTGATCGCGAATATTTTTTGGAAGCGGCTTTCCCAGGAATGGTCCCGGAGCGCCCGTTCCCTCCCCCGGCGCCGGACTTCCTCCGCCAGCGCGGGCCGTGAAAGGAGCCGGCGGATCTTGGCCAGCAGGTCGTCGAAATCCCGGTAAGTCACTATTTCCCTGCCTATATCATAAACCCTTTCCAGTTCCGGATGATGCTCCGTGAGGTAGAGACCGCCGCTCATGGGGATCTCGAAGTCCCGGCCCTTTAGGCAGAAAGTGTCCGAATGGCCGCTGACGCCGCCGAAGCCGAGGTTGATCCGGCTTTGGGAATAGAGGCGCACCATGTCTTCCGTGGTCAGGGGGCCGTCGGGCCATCCCGGTCCCCGGGCGACGACCCTGATTCCCGCGGCGGCGATCCGGCTGATGACTTCCGGACGATTGCCGTAGCACTGCCCCACGAAGGACACGTCGATGGTCTTTTCCAACTCCCAGGGTCGGTGCAGCTCCGGATTGGCCCCTTCGGGCAGGTAGATGGGCAAGGCCCCTTCCACGACGTATTTTTTCCGGGCATCCTCCGTGCTGGTCCAGCAAAGGGTGAAGAAGCGACAGATGTCCCGGATCCCCAGGGCCTGGCCGCCCCGGATCTTGCCGACGAAGTTCTCCTTGTCGTTCAGGGCGAGGTTGATGACCGGCACTCCCAGGGCGTGCAGGGAGGCCATGGCGGCGGGCGTGATCTGCTCGCCAAAAAGATAGGTGAAGATTACATCGAGATCCCCGCCGCGTTTCAAGTCCCAAGCATAGGCCAATAGTTCCCGGTTCATCGGGGGGCGTCCGGAACGGCGCCATTCACCCGCCGCGGCGCCAGGTCCGCGGAACCAGTCGAAATGATAAACGGTCCCGAATTTCTTCAAGGCAGGATTCAAGGCCGTTTCTTCCCAGTTGTAATCGTGATAAACGGCCAGGATCTTCAACGTCCCACGGGGTTTGGGGCGGAGGGAGGGAAAGCGCTCCCGGCAGGCGGCGCGGAGGGCTTCCTCATCGGGAATGCTCAGGCGCCGGGAGGTAAAAAGCCCTTCATAATGATGGCGTTCCGCTTTTAGGCGCCGGTCGTTGCTCCATATCCGGATACGCTGTCGGTATCTCTTCAACGGATCCATGGGGAGGTCCTTCTCGCTGGTGTTCCTGATCTCGGTTGAGTCCTGTCGGGGTATATTCCCCGAAGCGTGCTTCGTTCCTTGAAGTCACGATGCCTCGCGGTCTGCCGCGAGTAGATTCGTTGGGCTGACCGCCGGCGCCCCGGGCGACGAACCGTTGGCCGTGGGGAACAAAGCCGGGGGCGCTTACCGGCGATAACGGGTGTAAAGCCGGTCTCCGTTCGATTTGTCGATCCGGTCGTTCATCATGTTGAAGACATGCCCCGCGTCCAGAACAGGGATGGAAAGGGCCGCGGAGACGTCAACACAGACGGGAAGTGCCCCGATGCCCGCCCCGGTGAGACAGAGATCCGTATCGGCGGGTACCTGCCCGACGACGACGTCTTTCATTTCCGGCCACCGGGTGGCGACGAATTCGGCGGGAATCTTGACGAAACCGAGCCGTGGCCCGCTGTCGCGGCGGGCGAACCAATCCCGGCAGGCCTGCTCGTTCCAGTCCGAACCGATGAGGCAAAGTTTTTTCCCGTCCGTCAAGCGGGTAAACGCGGGAGAGGAAAGCCAGGCATAGACGGCGTAGAAGGGGAGATAGTTGCCGCCGTTAAGGGACACGCCGTGGCGGTGCAGAAAATCGAGAAAAGTCGTGGCCGACGGACGCCTCCGAAAACCCGAAAACAGGGAGAAAATACCCCGGCGGGGTGGGGCGATGTTGCCGGGAAACACCAGGGGGGCCAGCAGGCCCGTTCGGGAGAGGCTGGTGAGGGCTTCAACATGAAAGGGCAGGGCCGCCCTGATGGCCGTCCGGGATTCCGCCTGCCGGTAAAGACCGTTGCATTCCAGGTTCCGGGCGTAAAAGGCGTATTCGCCGTCGGCAAAACGAACGACAGGGAAGGGGGCGTGCTGGGCCATCGCGGCCTCCACTCGTTCCTGAAGGCTTTGCAGGCAGGTGTTTCCGTCCGCCAGATCGGGGTGAAAGAGGCATATTTCCTCGGCGGCCATCTCCGGCTTGTTGGCCGCCAGCACGGCGAGGTTGTCGATCCCGTCTATTTCCAGGCGCTGAAAAGAGAAATCTCCGGAGATCGTCTTAAGCCCCATCTCTGCCGCCGGGATCTTTACCATGACTTTTCAAAATCCCCGGGGACGTATTTTTTGTTCAGATCTTCAAAATAACTCTTACGCTTGTTGACCAGGAAATGCTCCACGAGGTGGCGGTTGAAAATCCGGTAAAGGAAGGCCAGGGGGGTGAGGATCAGATAAAAAGTCAGCGTTAGGATGATCCGGGAATTGAAGGCCCCGAGCCGCTCGGAGAACTTAAGCCAGCCCCGGGCCAGGGCCGCGGTGATCCGGCTTTCCAGGGCGTTGCCCAAGGTTAGCAGGGCCGCCCCCCATACCAGCCAGACGGCGCCGAAGATCAGATAGGCGATAAGGACTGCCAGGATCAGTATGCTTACCGTTTTGACGGTTCCTAAGCGATCGAGTTCCACGGCGGTTTAGAACAGGGTGTAGATAAAGGGCGCCACGGCGGAGCCGCTCGACATGATCAGGAGGCCCATCAGCAGCAGCATGATGATCATGGGCAGGAGCCACCATTTTTTCCGTTCCTTCAAAAAGCCCCAAAAATCTTTCAGAATCTCCATATCGGCAAGTCTTTCCTATCCTTTGCTTTTCGTTGGCTTGAAGGTCGGGCCGGACAAAATCGTCGACCATCAAGATCCGGCCTCTCTTGGTCAGGCGGGCCCGGACGCAATGACCGCGCCCCCTTCATATTGCGAAAGCCTTTTCGTTTCGGCCTGTTCGTATAGCAATGAGTTTTTGATTATGCAAGGGAAAATAATTTCAGGGTCGTTGCCGGCCGGCGATGACCCGGGCCAGTTCGGCGGCGATGACGGCGTGACCGGTGGCGTTGAGATGATCGTCCAGGACATAGAAGTGTTCCGGACCCAACTGCCTGGAGAAATCGAGGACCAGCATGTCTTTCAAATACGGCGGGTAATCGCCCTCGGCCAGCTTTCTTTTCAGCGCCGCCGGAAACTCTCTGTTATCGTCGGGATTACGGCCGTTCATGACGAAGACGATGAGGGTCGCTTTATCGAGGTCCAGGCCGCTGTTTTGCAGGGCATACAGAAACAGATCGATCTCGTCCCGGTCAAGCTTCGGCGCCTGGGCCTGCCGCCGTTTCTGTTCCATCTCCTCCCAGCGCTTCCCGATCTTCATCCACAAATATTTCCCCGGGTAGTAACGCTGTGACTCCCGGTATATTTCTCTGTATTCTTCATATTTTTCCGCCGTCATGACGGGGAGGCTCCGGTTCTGGAGATAATACTCCCGGTTCTCCTCCAGGTCGTTGCCGCAGTATTGAATGATAAGGTATTTCAGGCGGTCCCTGGGGACGCTCCGTAGGATCCCCAGTTCCCGAACCGTCCCGTAAGAGGAAACGGCGGCATTGAGGACCTTGAGACCGGTCCGGCGCCGCAGGAGGGCGGCGAAGGTTTCATCCTGTTCCACCCCCCAGCCCATGGCGAAGGAGTCGCCGGTGACGATGATCTCGGGATGACTGAGGACCGCCTCGCCGTCCCGGACGCCCAGGCTGTTGATATCGTAGCGATTGGTGAATTCCCGCCCGCCGAAGGTGCAGGACCCGGGCTTGAGGGTGTAGCCCAGGACGGGGTCATGACGGGCGCAGGCCGCCTCGAACTGGATGGTTGGACGTTCTCGGGCGTAGAGGTAGCCGATCATATTGCCGATCCGCTGGGGGCAGTGTTTGAGGATGCCCGGGTTGCGGACGAGGAGGAGCAGCATCCCCTCCAGGAGAGACAGGATAATCATGATCAGGACGATATTAACGATGATCAACTTGCCGGCTTTTTTCAACTTTGCTTCCCCGGTAAACCCCCATGACAGTCGGCTCGCATGTTTCATCACCGCCGGGAGACCTTTAAAAAATGACTTCACCGCGGCTCAGAAATCTTTTTCGCTTCTGAAATGGGTAACGTATAAATCTTATTCATAACCAGGCATTAAGTTCAATCACAAAACGGCGAAAAACATTTGATTCGCCGCTTGCGAACCATTTTTCCGCGTTTATGCAAAACTACTCTCGCCGGGAGAAAACCTGCCCCGGGAGAAGTGGGGATAAATAGGGCGCTGTAGCTGATTTGTCAGTCGAGGCCGTACTCTTCCTGCCAGTTGTCTTTTTCCTGCCAGGGCGGCTGTTCGGTCTTGGCGAAGACGAAGTCTCCCACTACCAGGTAATCCATGTCCGTCCGCATGAAGCAGCGGTAGGCGTCCTCGGGGGTGCAGACGATGGGTTCCCCCCGGACGTTGAAACTCGTGTTGACAATCACCCCGTAGCCGGTCCGTTCCTTGAAGGCCTTGAGCAACTCCCAGAAGCGGGGATTGGTTTCACGGTGTACCGTCTGGAGGCGGGCGGTGAAGTCGAGATGGGTGATGGCGGGGATGTCGGAGCGCACATAGTAGAGCTTGTCCCGGATGGGCCGACGGTGGTAGTCCGGCGGCAGGGGGTTCCGGCGTTCCTTTCTTACATCGGCGATAAGGAGCATATACGGCGAAGGAGTTTCCGTCTCGAAGTACTCCGCGGCGTCTTCGGCAAGGACGGAAGGGGCAAAGGGACGGAAGCTTTCCCGGAATTTTATCTTCAGATTGAGGCGTTTCTGCATCTCCTTGTTCCTGGCGTCTCCCAGGATGCTCCGATTTCCCAACGCCCGGGGGCCCCATTCCATTCGTCCCTGGAACCAGCCCACGGCCTTGCCATCGGCGAGATAGCCCGCCACGGCGGCGCTCAGCCCCCCGCCGTCTTTCATCCGGTGACAGGGGGCCCGGTATTTTTTCGCCGTGGCGAGGATATCCAGGTCATCGAAATCCGGGCCCAGGTAGGCCCCGTTCATCCGGTCTCCGCCGTCCGCCCGGGGCCGGGGTTTCTGGTGGTACATGTGATGGATGGCATAGGCCGCCCCCAACGCCCCGCCGGCGTCTCCGGCGGCGGATTGGATCCAGATGCCGGCGAAGTCGCCGCTCCGCAGGAGTTTGCCGTTAGCCACGCAGTTCAGGGCCACCCCGCCGGAGAGACAGAGATTCTCGGCCCCGGTAAGCCGCCGCGCCGTTCGGGCCATCTTCATGACGATCTCCTCAGTCACCTGTTGAATGGCATAGGCCAGATCACCGTGGCGTTGTTCGATGGCCGTTTCGGGGGTCCGGCGGGGGAATCCGAAAATTGCCGCCCACTTGTCGTCCTTCACCATGCTGAGCCCCGTGGCGTAGTCGAAGTAATCCTGATTCAGCCAGATCGATCCATCTTCTTTGACATCTACCAGATGGTTGAGGATGGCCTCCCGGTAGCGCCGGACCTGCTCGGAATCGGGATCGCCGTAAGGGGCCAGCCCCATGAGCTTGTATTCCCCGGAATTGACCCGGAAGCCCAGATAGTGGGTGAAGGCGGAGTAGAGCAGCCCGACGGAGTGGGGGAAGCGCATCTCCTTGAGGATGGTGATTTCGTTGTCCCGTCCGTGGCCGATGGAGGCTGTAGCCCATTCTCCGACGCCGTCGATGGTCAGAATCGCCGCTTCGGGAAAGGGCGAGGGGAAAAAGGCGCTGGCGGCGTGGGCCAGGTGGTGATCAGTGAAGAGGAGCTTGACTCCTTTGGAAGTGCCCTTGCCGATCCGCTTCAACTCGTCGCGGATCAGTTTCTTGAGGAACACCTTCTCCTTGATCCACACGGGAATGGCGGAGAGAAAGGACTTAAGTCCCCGGGGGGCGAAGGCGTAATAGGTCTCCAAAAGCCGTTCGAATTTCAGCAGCGGCTTGTCATAGAAAACCACGGCGTCCAGATCCTCCACGCCGATCCCGGCCCTCTGCAGGCAGAAGGCTGCGGCATGGGCCGGGAAGGATGGGTCGTGCTTCTTCCGGGTGAAGCGCTCCTCCTGGGCGGCGGCGACGATCTCGCCGTCCTTCAGGAGGGCGGCGGCGGAATCATGATAAAAAGCGGAGATACCTAAGATATGCATGACGCTCCCGATGTTGTCCTTCGATAAATGTCCAGCCTTATAGGCATAATAGGTTATTCTGTCAACAGCTTCTTTGTCTCCAGCCATGGCGCCAGCTCCCGGGCGACGGCGCGGTGTCCGGCGGCGTTCCAGTGGCGATTCTTGTAGTAGTACAATTCGGCCCCCCGGTCGGCTTCGGCCCGCAGGGCCGGGGTCAGATCCAGAACGGGGATGCCGAGGTCGCCGGCGATGCCGGTGAGGATTTTATTGGGGAGCAGGAGATCGTAATCCTCTTCCCGGAGGTTATAGACCTTTTTGATCTTTTGCCAGTAAATCTCTTCGTGGATCTGGGTGACGGTGGGGGCGAGGACCAGGGCAAACCGGCTGCCCTGACGCCGGCAGCGGGCATCCGTTTCCCTGAGGATCCCCCGGAGCAGAGTCCGGGCCTCCTGCAGCGATGGATCCAGGTCTTTACGGCACAGCCGCACCTCCGGTGGCAGGACGTCCAGGGCGTATTTGTCCCGTCGCTGGTGGATGATCCGGTCGAAGAAATCGATGAGGTGAGAGCGGGGAAGGCTGCACGTCCGCCGGCGCTCGTTCCGGGGAAGGGAGGTTTTCGGGACGGGGATATTCGCGAAGGAGATCCGGCCCCGGTCGTCCAGAACGGCCCGGGGACGCTGGTAGCCGTCGATCCAGGCGGTGAGATTCGTAGTGTCGTCGAAATCGTTGCCGATATAGAAGATCATCAAGACGAGATCGGGGTGGTAGGGAAAGACCCTGGTCGTGAGGAGGAGATATTCCTGGGTGGGACCGAAGCCGTTGACGCCGAAATTGAGGACCTCCGCCGCCCCCGGGCGGGTCGCCTCCAGGACGGCGGTGAACACCTCTGTGTCCTTGACACCCAGGCCGGCCGTGAAGGAATCGCCGATCACCGCGATCCTTTTTGTTCCGGAGGCCTTGGCAAGCGGGCGTTCCCGATCCCGAAAACCCGCGGCATTGATGGTGATGGTATGCTCATATTCATGTTTGGAAACGAGGAGGCCCGACTTTCCCGGGATGAACTGCCAGCCCAGGGTATCGTCATAGGCGAAAAAGATCTCCTGTTCAGACCTTCCCCCGATCTGGGGATGGAAATTCCGCATCAGGATCTCTCCCAGGGAGAAACAGACCAGGATCGTAGCGGCAAAAAGGAGGATGTTGACGGTGAGCGCCTTCCTCCGGAAGAGGAGCAGTAATATCCCGCCAAGAAAGCACAGCCCCTGAAAGGTGGCGATCCGCAGGCGGTCGTCCGGTTCGAAATATCCGTTCGGACAGCTCCACCAGGCCAGGGTCCATTCATTGATCGCCAGGGCGGCGGCCATCATCAGGATCGCGGCGATGACGACGATGCGTCCGATATTTGTCGGCGCTGTGGCCGCGTATTTTTCCTTCATGAACAATCCCGTAGATTGATTTTAAGCAGCTTGCCCCGGATATGGATAGAAACTTACTATGAACACGTCATTTTCATACTTCATGGCACTCACCGGGGCATGGGGGCTTTTTATCACGGCGGGGCCGATAATGCCACGATTTTAGGCCTGGTTACGCAAATCGCTCGATTTATGTATCTTGCCGGTGGTGAAACCGGTTCATCTGCATATTTTTTGACGTCTTTGGTCGGACCTGCTATGAATAGCTCCATGCATAATCAGTTCAAGAACATCGCGGCCCTTGCCTTTGTCATGCTCTTGGGCCTGTATTTTGCCGAGTGGCTCCTGGGCTTTTATATGGTCCGGGCGATTCCCCGCTATCCCCTTCCTCCCTTTGCCGTTCAGAGCCATGCGTCGGTGGATTACGATGTCGTTTATCGCTATAACAACCATGGCCTCCGGGGACCGGATTTTCAGCCCGGCGAGGAATATGACGCCGTTCTTTTCGGTGATTCCTTCTTTTTCGGACAGGGCGTCGCGGAGGGGAAAACTCTCACCGATATTTTGCGGGGAAAGGGCCTCAAGGTCCTGAACGTCTCCGAGATTGCCACCAACCCCAGCGATTATTTCCACAAGCTCAACGTCATGAAGTCACAGGGGCTCCGGAGCCGGACCGTGGTCATCGGCCTGTGCATGGACAACGATTTTCAGGACATCGCGGACAAGGACATCGGTCCGGCGCTGGTCCATCGATATCGCACCCCTTTTCTAACCTACGACGCCCGTTCCTTCCTGACCCTGGAGCGCCTGCGGTATCAACTGGGCAGAAAAACCCGGCAGATCAAGGACTGGCTCAACCACCGGTTTTTCGGCGCCCCCGATCGCGAGACCTTGATGG
>Ga0302248_1000121_pt1 | contig 85093 bp, 86 predicted proteins | sample AAG_UR_Leu_MG_FD_193528 | JGI IMG/M metagenome (GOLD analysis project Ga0302248, IMG submission 193528) | Enriched activated sludge microbial communities from anaerobic digester in WTTP, New Holstein, Wisconsin, United States - AAG_UR_Leu | ecosystem: Engineered > Bioreactor > Anaerobic >...
GCCCGGCGCCGGTGGAAAAACGTCCTTGTCAGCGGCAATATTTTCTGATAGCGTCCCTCTCCCGACCTGGGATGCGTCTCGCGCCGCCGGCAAGTGGTCATCATGAAGGTGGATTCGGGGGGAAAAGCGAATGACGATTCAATACCTGAAAGGTCAAAGACAAACATCGCCGCCACATGGAAAATGAACTCTCTATCCGGCTTGCCCGGGACGTTCTGAAGATCGAAGCGGAGAGCGTTGCCGGACTCATCGAAAAATTGGACGACAATTTTACCCGGGCGGTGGAAACGATCTACCGCTCCCGCGGCCGGGTCATCGTCACGGGGATCGGCAAATCCGGGCTCATCGGAAAGAAGATCGTCGCCACCCTCACCAGCACGGGGACCCAGGCCATCTTCCTCCATCCCGTGGAGGGCATGCACGGCGATCTGGGCATCGTGACAAAGCGTGACGTCGTCCTCGCCATTTCCAACAGCGGCGAAACTCACGAACTCAACGTCATCGTCGCCAGCGTCCGGGAGATCGGCGCCGCCCTCATCGCCCTGACGGGCAATACCGCCTCCACCCTGGCCCGCTCCTGCGATCTCGTCATCGACGTGGGGGTGGAAAGGGAGGCGTGCCCCTTCGGACTGGCGCCAACGTCCAGTTCCACCGCCGCCTTGGCCATGGGTGACGCCCTGGCGGTGGCCCTCATCGAAAAGCGGAAATTCAACGAAGCAGATTTCTACAAGTTTCATCCCGGGGGCAACCTCGGCGCCCGCCTCCGGGCTCGGGTCCGGGAGGTGATGATAGCCGGCGGCCAAACGCCGAAAGTCCTCACCGGCGCCACCGTCGCCCAGGCCATCGAGGAGATGGACATCAACAACAAGGGCTTCGTCCTCATCACAGACCGCAGGAGCATCCTCCGGGGCATCTTCACCGACGGCGACCTCCGCCGCCTGGTCAAACGGGGCCGCATCGATACCGACGGCCCCATCGACGCCATCATGACCCGAACCCCCAAGACCATCGACGAGAACGCCTCCCTCGCCGAGACCATCGAGGCCATGCAGAAGGACGAAATCACCACCCTGGTGGTCGTCAACGGCCGGAAAAAACTCCAGGGCTACATCCATCTACATGACATCCTGGGGCGCGGTGGTACCCTGAAGATCGCCTTCCCCTGAATCCCCTCCGGATCGATATGGGCACGCCCTGAACTGTCCTTGCGGAAAGATCGTTTGCATTCCGTCCTTCATCCCGGTACAATGTCCATAACGGCGCGACTTGTTCCAGCCGCGGCGCCGAGCCGGCGGTGATGGTCTCCCCGGCTTAAAAGGACAAAGAAAGGAGCGCTTATGAGAGTTCGGGTATCAGCCGCCTTCGAACAGGCCGGAGAGATCCTTTGCATGAAGTATGTTTACGGAGGCAAGGACGTATATGCCCTGCCGGGGGGCGGGGTGGACAGAGACGTGCCGCTCCAGGAGGCCATAACCAGCGAGTGGAAGAACGAACTGGGGGTCAAGGTGGAGGTGGGCGATATTGTTCTCGTCGGGGAAGCGCCCGGCACGAAGCGTCATCCCCAGACCCTGCATATCATCTTCGCGGCCACGGCGGTGCACGGCATTCCCAAAGTCAGGCCCGATCACACCCATTCCCTGGACATTGCCTGGGTGCCTGTAGCCAAGCTCAATGAATGTCCCCTATATCCCGATGTGGGCAAGCAGTTGTTCGCATATTTCGCCGAGGGGCAAAAAAGGTCGCTGACCTTCATAGAAAATTGCATGGAAAGGGGCTTCTGGTGAGAGCCTTTTATGGTCGTCTTACTGGTACCACCGATTTTCACCTTAACGTCGCCAAAGAAAAAGGGGCTGCGGAAAACCCGCAACCCCTTGATTTTCATCAGTACTGGGATTGAATAAAGCTGCATCTATTCCGGCGATCAGCTCCCCGCCGGTCACCGGCCTGGCAGCATCCCTTTGCCCCGCCTGTTTCCGGTCCAACTCTTTTCTGATCGTCAAGCCTATTTTATTCAACATATAAGGTTTACGGACATAAGCCCCGGCGCCCAGTTCCAGCGCTTTCTTCACACGATCCGTTTCCGAAAATCCGCTGACGATAATCGCTTTCTGCCGGGGGTTGATTTCCAGAATGCGGCGATAGGTTTCCAGGCCGTCAATGCCCGGATCCATAATCATATCCACCACGACGACATCCGCATTATTATCCTTCAGATAGGCCACGGCTTCTTCACCGCTGGCCACGGCGCAAACCTTGTAGCCGATTTTTCGCAACATATCCATTGCCAGCGCACGCTGTTCCTGAACGTCGTCAACGACCAGAATCGTTTCCCCTCTTCCCGAATATGAATCCTTGGCGATAAATGTTCGATCATGGGCAATTTCCTCCCGGGTAACGGGAAAGTAAAGCATAAAGGAACTCCCCTTGCCCACTTCACTCGATACATCGATATATGCCTGGTGATCCTTGACGGTTCCCCAGACAACGGCCAGCCCCAGTCCGGTGCCGCTTCTACCCATAACTTTCTTTGTGTAGAAGGGCTCGAATATCTGACCCATATCATTTTTTTCTATACCTTTACCCGTATCTGTTACCCGGAGAACAACATAATCACCTTCTTTGATTTCCTCGTAATCCGCTATCGGTCTGTCAAGATATCTGTTCTCCGTCGCCACTGTCACCTCGCCGGAAACAAAAATGGATTCTGCCGCATTGATCAAGAGATTCATAACAGATTTGGTCAGATGAATAGTTGATCCCTTGATGTTCATTAAATCCTTTTCCAGCTCCATCCGGAATACAACCCCGGGATGAACGCACTTGATTCCCTCGAATTCCAGGGAATTAAAACATTCAATAATTAGCGTATTGAGATTGACAACTTCCGGAGAGGCGACACCCCTTCTCGCCAGCGTCAGCAGGTCCTGGATGATGGCCGCGCCTCTTTCGCTGGCCTGTAAAATGGAGGATGCATATCTCTTCAGCGTCTGATGGTCCTGTCCCGTTATTTTTTCCTGGAGCAATTCTGCATACCCCACCAGGACGCCCAGGACATTATTCAGATCATGAGCCACTCCCCCGGCCAAGGTTCCCAGCGCCTCCATCTTTTCGGCGCGATGCAATCTTTCTTCAAGTTTCGCCCGCTCCTGCTCCAGTCGTTTCTGTTCGGAAATATCGCGGTTGGACTGGATCGCGCCGATAATCTTTCCCTCCTGGTCATAAAAGGGCGAAGCAATTACCAACAGGTGAGCGCCGCGTCCAAAATAGACCAAGGGAGAATATACTTCCGTATAAACGGCATCGCCCCTTTTTTCCACATAATCATATTTCTTCTTTATTTCTACATGATTACACAAAAGAAGGTCGGTCAGAAAGGGAAATATTTCCTCGCAACCGGCAATATCGGAAACACTATCCATCTTGCCGATGATGTCTTTCTTCATCACTCCGGTCTGTTCTTCCATCGCCCTGTTCCAGGCGATGATCTTTTTTCTGCGATCGACGACATAGGTGGCATCGGGAAGAAATTCTATAATATCGAGCAATTGCTGGTGAGCAGACAGAAGATTCTCTTCCGCTTGAATACGTTCGGTTATGTCTTCCAAGGTTTCGATGGCGCCTACGAGGCAATTGCGAGCATCACGAATGCTGGCGGCGGTTAAACGCAACCACTTTCCGGACTCTCCCAATGCGGGGAAAAAGCTGGTGGCCTCATAGGAACCTTGCGTCAAATATGATTTCGCCTTTTTGCCGGCATACCAATGATAGACATCCTCCTCTTTTCCATCAATCAGCAAATCGGCGATGCAGGGCCGTTTTCGATCATAAAATGCCCGCCAGTGCTCCGAGGTGCCCACAATTTCCTGCGAGCTGATTCCCGTGATTTTCGTCAGGGCATGATTCCAATAGATGACATTATGATCCCGTCCGATCACAAAAGTCGGAATGGGAGAGCCTTGAATAACGCTTTGCAAGCGCTGCTCGCGATCGATACGTTCGCCGATTTCCTGTGATAATTGACGATTGGCCTTCTCAAGCTCTTTGGAACTCTGATCGACCAGATCCTGGAGCAGGATATTACGTTCAAAGATAGTATATGCCCCGCCTACGGAATCAATGCTTCTTTCCACCCTGTTCATCAAAACCCGGATTATTTTTTCCTTGGCGGCAAGGCTTTTTTCAAGCTGGATGATCTTTTCCTGATTATCCACCGATTACTACTCCTGTCAGCGTCTGATTTACATGAATGGAGTTGAACTGTTCCCCGTAGGTGCTGAAACCGATAATGTTCCGGCATGAAAGCAGGCGGTTCATCTCGTCCAACTCTCCGCAACTGTTCAGTTCCAGCTTCCGCAATATGCAATCGCACAAAAGGAATAACCGCTCGCACGGGATTCTGTTCTCCAGGGCAGTTATCTGTACCTCGAAATTACGCACGATATTCACCCCCTTACCGATGGTCATTACCAATCCTTCTTCAATGGCGCTTAATATGCTCAGGCTGTGGTCCTCATTCATTTTGTAGATAGCCCGGACATGCCAGTCGCCACCTATTTTTATGAGGAGAGGATTCTGGGAAAATACGGTGGCAGTCAATTGACCCTCATCCAGGCCGATCACTCTGGCATATTCCTGGCTGGCGGGTTCGCCGTTGATCTCGGTGATAATTCGTTGCGCCGGATTGGCGCCAGTAATCACAATCTTATTCTCTGTGGGTTGAATGTGTTGCGTCTTGAACGTCATAAACGGCAAGGAAGTCTCGAATAAAGAAAAAACCGCCGCATCGGAGATAAAGCGACCATGGGCGTAAACGGCGGTTTTCATGAATGCCAGGTCATCTCCGGATGAGCCCCCGATGATGGGAATGCCTTCGAAACAGTTGTAAAGGGATGCCAAAATTACTTCTTCACGAAGAGACAAACCGTCAATCAATATAAATCCGAACATGCATTTTTTGTCGAAATCGGTGGAAAGAGAAAGTTCCGCCCGGATGGTCGCGGCGGCTTTCTCCGCCTTGCTCAGGGAAAAACTGCTCAGGGGCGAGATAACTATGTTATGGAGATGCAACTCCTCCGACGCAATACTGGCGCCGACAATCCCGCCCTCCTGATAGCCGAACGTGGATATTTCCCCGGCAGTAGTGCAACCAATGAGGGGGCAGGCAAATTTTTGCTCCAATTCTTTCCCCAGGACATTCAGGTCATAACGGGATGAGCAGAAGAAGAATATAGCGTTCTGATTCGGCTGTAAAATCATCTCCCGCAGTTCAGCAACCGCTTCCGCTTCATTTTTAGCCAATGAGCGGCCTATTTTGATTTGCATGCGGCTTTGCCGATTCATATCAATGGTCATATTGGCAATATTCACCTGATATCATTAGATGATGATTTTGTCGTCAGTTGGCACTGATCTTAGCAAAATCTCCGTGATCGAGCAATACATCAAGCCGGCGTCAAAATATCGTCAAGCATTCGTCCCCTCATAATATCGCAGCACCCGGTCAATATAAGACTTCGTCTCCTGCGGCATCCGGTCTGAATTTTTATCGACGTTCCCCATTCCCCAGTTGTATGCAGCCAGAGTGCGTTTTATATCGCCCTGATAACGATTCAAAAGCAGCTTTAGGTAACGTGTTCCCCCCATGATATTTTCCTCGGGATCATAAGGCCGGTTGACACCCAGGTCGGCCGCCGTTCCCGGCATGAGTTGCATGAGCCCCATGGCCCCTTTCGAGGAAGTGGCGCCGGCGTTATAATTGCTTTCCACCTTGATGACGCTCCTAATCAACGATGGTTCCACTTCAAAATGCCTGGCGGCGCGATGGATGATTTCATCAATGTTGTCCGGACAGCTTGCTGCGTCAGATAATATACTTGCCTGTCGATTATTTGACGATTCCCTCGTGACGGGAAAATTGTCAAGAGACTGCCAACGTTCATGAGAATCTAACGTAATTGCCTTTATATCCATATAGTTGAACATGTTCATGACCATATGACGACGTAAGTCTTCCTGGATCAACCCCAAACGATCATCCCCGGACAAGGCTTCGGCGGCTGTTTTATCCGTTGCAACATTTTTCAGAAGTTCCGAAAACTTGACATCTCCGCCTGTCATTTGCCGGGGGGATTTATGTGTTTCGCCAGCAGACAGACGCGTCGGCATAGCCGCCGGATAATGTTCAAGCACGCTCACAAATGACATTAGGCACCCTCCGCATCCGGATTCATGCCCATGACATTTACAAGTACCATGCCAGAAAGGAAGCTTCTTTACAAACAAAAAAACCTGTTAAACAAAAGAATCGAAAGGGGAATCAGCAGACAGGCGGCAGGATGACGTTAAATTATTTTCATAAAGCAATCGACAATTTGCTTATCGAATTGCGTGCCACGATTTCTTGCTATTTGCTCGAGCGTCCACTCCTTGGTCTGGGCCTGGCGATATGGACGGTCATTCAAGATTGCGTCATAGGTATCGGCCACCGCGATTATTCTTGCCGGCAGCGGAATTTCCTCTCCCTGCAACCCGAGGGGATAGCCATTTCCATCCCAACGTTCATGATGGTGGCGAATCGTGCTGCGTTCTTGATCGAAAAGGGCAATCGACTGGAGAATCCTCTCCCCGATGTCCGCATGGGTCTTGATAATCGCATATTCTTTATCATCCAGTTTCCCAGGTTTAAGCAGTACCGCATCGGGTATGGCGATCTTCCCAATGTCGTGCAGTACGCCGGAAATCCGGAGGGATCCTATTTCCGCCTTTGAACATCCCATGTATGTGGCGGTGTCCATGGCATATTTCGTCACCCGGCGGCTGTGTTCTTCGGTATAATGGTCGCGCAGTTGAATGGAGGCCACCAGAGACTTGAAGGTATCGAGAACGTTGGCATAGAGGCTTTCATAAAGCACCTTGTTTTCCAGATTCAGAGACGCCCGTTTGGTGAGGCTGGTCAAGTAATGCAGATCTTTCTTGGTAAAAACGCCGCGATTTTTTTTCTTTCTGATGCTCAGCACGCCGAAGGCCTTGCCTCTGATCATCAGCGGCGTACAAATAAGGGAAGGGGATATCTCGGGATGCTCATCCGAGTGAATCATCAAGGCTTCACCCTTTTGAATCACTTGGCAAAAGAACGGCTGCAACGATTCATGCGTGTCAGAGGTATGAGTGCGTTCATCCGATCTTTTGGTAACTTTTCTAAAAAACTTCTGCATTTCATCATCATAAATCATGATATGGCAGATGTCGCCTTCAACTACCCGAATAGCCAATTCAGCCATTTTATTATATATTTGCTCATTTTCACCTTCGAGATTTTCCAGGGAGTCATAAATATAGCTTTTGATGGACAAATCCTCAGTCTGCTCCGTTATTTTTCTGTTCAGGGATTCATCATTGCCCTGCTGTAGTTCATTAACGGATTTTTCTCGAAGATATATTTGAACTTTATAGAGCAAATCATTGATATTGAAGGGCTTTTTTATGAAGTCGACAGCGCCTTTCTTCATGGCGGAGACGGTAAGGTCCGTCCCCGGCTGGCCGGTAATCATAATGACGGCCGTATTAGGATGCGACTCCTTCAAATGGCGAAGAAGATCCATGCCATTCATGTGGGGCATCATGATATCGCTGATTACCAAATCATAAAGATCGGATTTAATAATATCGAGTGCATCCCGGCCATTATCCGCCTCGCTCACGGACAGATAACCGGATTGACGCAAGGCATCCACGATCATCTGTCGAGTCGAGTTATCGTCATCGACCACTAAAATCTTTTTATGGCAGGGATTGTCATGATCAAGGGAGAGGGCGTGTACCATGATCAGCCTTTTATTTCGCCGCGGATTCCTTCTTGATTACATCCAGGAGGCTGTAAGATATTTTGGCAAACAAATCGGCTTTTTCCGCCTCGTTTCCGGAAAGAGTGACAATGTCGGCATATTTATCTCGCTGGGGGTTATCATATGCGTCCGGTCGATAGCGCGTCTTGAACTGTTTAGTATAAGCTTTGAGGACGCTATCTACCTGATGGGCGGATATGGTCATGATACACTTCCTCCCTGAAGTGTTATAACTCATTCATCCCTTTAATCGGCGGAAAGGTTTAAAAACTTGAGAATTTATTTTTGCCCCGACATTTTCATGTTTGGCACGATAAATGAAAATGATTTCCTGTGAATCCTGGTCATGACGGAGGTTGCAGTCATATGTCCAAGGCCATAAAAAGAGAGGACAGCGCCCTCATCCTGAAAAAAATAGATGAAGGACTGCTTCACCTCAAAAAGAAAAACATCTATTCGTGCCTCCTATGTTTCAAGGGCTCCCTGGAGATGACTTTACAGACAAATATGCTTGCCGGTGATGAAAAGCAGGTAATGCAGGCCATAAACAGCTTTCAGCAGCGCCTTTCTTCCTCCCGAACCTTTTTGGCCCTTTACGGGCCTGTCACTTTTCACGACAATGCCATCAGGACATCACTGGATTTTGTTGAGCAGCTTATCCAGATAAACGAAGAAGAGCTGAAACAACAGGTGTCGCAACCGGGACATCCGGATAGCCCCGCAAGAAAAAAAGATGTATATGTTCAAGTTCCTGACCGTACCCATACCCATTCCGCAGCGGCAAGAGACGATCTCGTCCAAGCAGCAAAAATTCTGCTGGACAAGGGGGAATATGGAAAAGCCAAGGAACTCCTCGGCGAAGACGAAGAATCGTCCTCCCTCTTACTGCAAATCGCCAACAATCTCGGCATCCAGTATCGCAAAGCGGGACAGTTGGATAAGGCCATTGCTGAATATCGCAAAGCCCTTGTTCTTTATGCCGACGACGAGGGGCTCTATTACAATATCGCCAGGGCATATCTGGAAAAAAAGGCATGGGCGGAGGCGGAAGAAGCCATGAGGCAGGGCATGGCTATCAATCCCGAGTTCAAGGCGGGAAAGGATCTTTTGATTTACATTACCAAACTCCGTGGTTTGCAGAACAAGTGAAATGCTGCGCGTCAATGCCGTCGCCATGCTTAGCCGCAGGGCCGGGCGTTGTCTCTCCCGGGTGGAACAGCCGTCTTCCGCCATTGGGAAAACCAGCGAAGCCGCCGTCAGCATCGTGAGCACCATTTTCCCCTATTCCTGAACTGAACGAGGAAGCGATTGACAAAAATCATCACGATATTTGGCACCCGGCCGGAAGCCATAAAATTGGCGCCGGTCATCTATGAGCTGCAGAAACGAAAACATCGTTTTGAATCCATTGTCCTGGTCACCGGACAACATGACGAACTCCTGGAACAGATGCTCTGTACCTTCCAGATAAAACCGGATCACAACCTCCGGGCGATGCAAAACAACCAGTCCCTGGCCGGGTTGACATCGAGGATTCTTGGCGGTCTCGACCGGTTGCTTAAAAAATACCGGCCCGATGTAATCCTGGTCCAGGGCGATACAACCACGGTGCTGGCGGCGGCGATGGCCGCTTTCTACAACGGCGTCATGATCGGACATGTCGAGGCGGGATTGAGAACGCAGGATAAATACCAGCCGTTTCCGGAAGAAATCAACCGGCGCCTTACGGATCAAATGACCGACTATGCCTTTGCTCCAACAGAAACCGCAAAAAAGAATCTCCTGAAATCAGGAGTTCCTCCACGACAGATCTATGTGACTGGCAACACAGTTATCGACGCCCTACTGCACGTCTCAAACCTCGACACGCGAACCTCGTTGCCGGCATTGCCATTGCTGCACGAGAAGATGATTCTCATCACCGCACATCGGCGCGAGAACTTCGGCAAGCCGTTCATGTCGGTTTTCAGCGCGATAAAAAAACTGGCCCAGGAAATGGCAGATGTCAGTTTCGTCTATCCGGTGCATCCCAACCCCAATGTCTTCAATATGGCCCATGATTATCTGGATAAGATTCCCAACGTCCATCTCATAAAACCGGTAGGCTACCTGGATTTCGTCTGGCTGATGCGCCGCGCCCATATTATCCTCACCGATTCCGGCGGCATTCAGGAAGAGGCGCCCTCTTTACACAAACCGGTGCTCATCCTCCGGAACAAAACCGAACGTCCGGAAGTAGTAAAAGCCGGGGGGGCAAAGCTTGTCGGCACCGATATGAAGAAAGTTTATCGAGAGACCGTTCGACTTATGACGGATGACCGCCAATACCAAAAGATGGCCCATATCATCAATCCATACGGGGAAGGTGAAGCGGCCATAAAAATCGCAGATATCCTCGAGGATGATTATGGCAAATAAAACCAACAAGTTGTTGAAACAGGCCGAAAAATATTATGCCGCGGGCGATCTGCCGCTTGCCCGGCAGTATTGTGAAAAGATTCTGTCCCGAGAGCCGGATAACCTGGAAGCCATGAATAACCTCGGTGTCATTTTGTACCAGGAAGGTTACCTTGAAGAAGCTGTCGAACACTTGCAGGCGGTCTTGAATTACGATGACAAGAATGAAGACGCGCTGGCCAATTTGGCAATGATCGCCGCTTTGCTTAAAGAAAGGAGCGTGGAAACCAACGTTTCCGACCGTTGCCTGAATGTTGGCTTCGTCTCCATCTGGTTCGAGAGAGGTCAGTCATATGTTACCAAAATGATTCGGGATGCGATTGCCGTAAAGCATAAAACCTTTATTTTTGCCCGGACCGGCGGGGTGTTCAATCAGGCGATGCTGGAGACGACCGGTCAGTGGGACGTACCTAACCTCACTGTCTGGCATCGTTACGACATTCCCGGACCGGAGATCATTCGCTGGATAAAGGAGAACCGCCTCCATGCCGTCATCCTGAACGAGGAATATGACTGGGAACTGGTAAAGGCGGTAAAAAGCACCGGAATTAAGGTTATGACCTATCTTGACTATTATAAAGATGACTGGAAAAAAAACATGGGCCTCTATGATGCCGTGCTCTGTTCGACCAGAAGGACTTACAATCTGGTCAGAGAAATGTGCCGCGCTCATTACATGGGTTGGGGTGTCGATACGGAACTTTTTCATCCGACGGAGCAGAAACCTGAATTTACCTTTTTTCACAATGCCGGCTGGTTGGGCATCAATTTCCGCAAGATGACACCTGCGGCCATCGCTGCATTCGATGCGATATCCAAAGTAATGCCCGAGGTCAATATGTTGATTCACTCGCAGGCACAACTCGATCTGTTGCCGCCGGCAATCGTGGATATCGTCCGAAATAACCGCCAGATCGTTTTTCACGAGGAAACCCTGCCTGCACCCGGACTCTATCATAAAGGCAAGATCATGGTTTTCCCCACCAAACTGGAAGGGTTGGGATTACCGCTTTTTGAAGCGCTGTCGTGCGGCCTGCCGGTGATTGCCACGAATGCACCGCCAATGAGCGAGTTCATCAGAGATGGCTATAACGGCGCCCTCGTCGATGTTGCCTTCCGAACCACGAGAGACGACAATGTCGCGTTTCCTGAAGAAATCGTGGACATGACAGATCTGGCAATTAAAATGGCCAAGATGGCCCATGATGAAAATATGCTCCATACCCTTTCTCAAAATGCTCGCATATATGCGGAAGAACAACTGGCGTTTCCACTTTTGACGGAGCGGATTCTCAACATTGTGGAAAAGGTGGCCTGAAAAATGATCATTCATCTTATGGGGGCACAAAAAGCAAATTTTCCATGGGGTTTTGAAAACCGCCTGATAAAGGCCATTCGAGAACTTGGCCATGATTTGATATCGACCGACTTTCGCCAAGAAAGGTCCCGCCTTCCCCAGCTTTTCCAGCAAAAAGCGGATCTCGTCCTTATTTGTAAAGGAGAAGGCATTGATCCGCATTTAATTGAGTCGTGTCCATGTATAACGGCCCTATGGTATGCAGAACAGGTCGGTACGCCGGAGCGGTGCGATGAAACGGCCCTTGCCCGCCGTCAGGAGCTGTCTTTCAATATCCACGCCTTCGATTATGTCTTTTCCCACGATCCCGCCAATCTGCTTGTTTACAGACAACTCGGCGCAGAAGAAATTATTTCCCTTCCCTGCGCCGCAGTGGATCCGGAGGTTAACAGAAAACTGGATAGCCCAAAAAGACATGATGTGGTTTTTATCGGCACCAAGACACCCCGGAGACGTACCATATTAGAATCATTACATAAACAAGGAATAGACGTCTTCAGTCCCGACATCTGGGATGCGGAAGATATGAATCGTCTCTTCAACGAAAGCAGGATCGTCATCAACATTCATCTTTCCGATCTTCTCAATACGGAAACGCGTGTTGCCGAAGTCCTGGGATCAGGATCGTTTCTCTTGAGTGAAACACTTTCCGATCGGGACCTTGTTGCCGAGGGAACTCATTTCATTGGATTCGATGCGGGGGATATAAATCAATTAGCGGCTAAGATCAGGCGCTACCTATCCGGCGAGGAAGAAAGAGAAAGCATTGCCGCCGCCGGCCATCGCCATATCCATCAACATCACACCTATGCCGCACGCATTAAATGCCTTTTGGAAAATATAGATATTTCCCGCAACCGTCGTATCTGGCCTGCATATATTTACGGGGTTCCCGCCAATACAAGAATGAAACCGACCTTGCGTATTGATCGTTACAATGATGCGGTCAGGAAACGTCTCAAGTCTGCCCTCCACCTATCTGAACTAACGAACAAGGCACAACATCACGCTATCGCGGATGGGCAATCGGCTACAATAAAGAAACTTGTAAACCTGGATGTCTATAAAAACGACGGCTGGGGCCTGAGTAAATTGGCGCTAAAAAAACTTTACGAAATCATTTCGGAGAATTTCTGCCCGTTATTTAGAATCATTGAATTCGGCTCGGGAATCTCGACGAAGTTTCTGATTGATTGCACCTTGGAATTTACTGACCGGAAATTTCAGATCCTCAGTTTTGACAATGATCCTGAATACATGTACAAATCATCCCAAAGTTATGAATTCTTCAATATATTATTGAGGAATCTCCTGGAATGCGACGATCCGCAATATGAATTAATGTTTCAAAACAAAAAATATTCCCGGGAATTGATGCATGACAAAATGTCGCCCCTGACCACCAGGCAGAAAAATAATTTCTATGACATAAAAGATGAAGACATCAACGGCTATTACGATCTGATGATCTTGGACGGGCCTAACGGCAATGGCAGGAATATAGGATTTCTCCATATGATCGGCCATCTGAAAGCCGGATCTTGCGTACTGATAGATGATTTTACCCATTATGATTTCGTGGATAGATTCAAATCTATTTATCCGGCAGAGGAGATATTCAGGCACGAAGGTGGTATGAGCAATCAATGGAACAACGGCGGTGATTTCATAATTTTTAGAATTACTTAGGCCACCTTTCGTAATCGAGTCAGCCGATCAAATCAGACAAGGAGATCAACGCTATGATTTGCAGAAAAACAAGATCATGGGTGAGCAGATTGCTACAAGAGAAGCGGTATAACAAAGTGTTGGACTACGGGTGCGGTAAAGTGGCAATAAAATACGCCACTCATGCCTGCGATATTCAGGATTTGTCCGAACATTATCGTCTGAAGGGGATTAGTTTTTTCATCTCCGGTGATCTGTCTATCTTCAGTGATTGGCAATTTGAATTTGTCTTTGCCTCCCATATTGCCGAACATATCGAAGATCCGACATGTTTCTGCCGCGAGTTGATGAGAATAGGCAAATCCGGTTTTATTGAAGTTCCCACACCCCTGTTTGACAATCTGATTTATGGCAATAGGGCCGCCCACAAATGGTGGGTTGAATTTTGCGACGATACCGGAAAACTCATATTTTCTCCGCAAATGAACATCGTTAACGAGTGCATTTCACCTAAAGACAATACGATGCTCTACAAATATTTCCGAAAATCCATCGTAACAGAACTGTATTGGGAAGAAGGTTTTGAATTCGAGGTAAGGGGAAACTTCATACCCCATTATACGCCGGGAGATGATGAATGAAAAAAAAGAGAAAGAAGTTACATGTGCAGACACCGGCAGCTCAGAAATCAATCCGGCCGCTGATTTCGGTCTGTCTGATCGCCAGAAACGAAGAAGAATTTCTGGATCGCTGCCTGGCGAGCATCCAATCCATAGCCGACGAGATCATCCTCATAGATACCGGCTCGACAGATCGAACCATGGATATTGCCGGAAAATACACCGACAGGATCTATCGCCATCCCTGGAACGACAGCTTCAGCGAAGCCCGCAATCACTATCTGCGTTATGCCAAGGGCGAATGGATTTTCCAGATCGATGCCGACGAAGAACTTGTTGAGGAGGACATCCCCATGATCAGAAAAGCTGTTCAGGCTCCGGGTCTGGATGGCATCATGGTGCAGATCGTCAGCAAGTTGCGCAGCGGTAAAAGCGAGGCCGTCCACAATGTGGAGCGGATATTCCGCAACAACGGCATTATCCATTACGAGGGCCGGGTCCACAACCGCCTTGTGGGAATGAATAATGCCCGGATTTTCCCAATCCGCATCCGGCATTATGGTTATGACTTGCAACAAGCGCAATCCCGGCAGAAATTTGATCGGACGGTAGCCCTCCTGAAAATGGAACTGCAAGACGACCCAGGAAATCCCCTCACCTATCATTATCTTGGCTGTTCCTACCTGAGTCAGGGCATGTTTTCGGAAGCCCTGGAGGCAAGCCTGGCGGCGATTGGTCTCGCCGATGACCGGCAGGATCGAAACATGATCTACCTGTGGTCCCGCTATAATGCGGCAATGTCCTATTACCGCCTTGGGGATCTGTCCAATGCGGAAAAAATTGCCCGGCAGAGCCTGGAGATTTATCCCCGCCATATAGATGCCCATTATCTATTGACCGCCGTATATTACGATCTGAAACAATGGTTGCCGGCCGTAGAACACGGCCGCAAATATTTGAAACTGGTGGCATCGCTGCGGGCAGCTCCAGAGAAATTCGGCAATCTCGTGAGTTCTTCCCTCAATGAAAAATGGAATATCCACCTCCTCATAGGTTTCGCCCAGGCAGAACTTGGACAAACGGCGCCGGCGGATCTGTCATTCGCCGCCGGCATCGAATCGGCGCCGGAGCCTTTCCTTGCCTGGCGGGCATTGGGAATCTATCACTTCCAGAAGAACCGGACCGCGCCGGCATCGTTATATCTCGAGCAGGCACACCGACTGCATCCCGAAGACGAGACCGTCGGGCAACTGCTGAAAAAGATCGCCGGCCAGGGAAAAGTGCCCAGTCGGGAACCTACGATCAGTTGCTGCATGATCGTCAAGGATGAAGAGGACTTCTTGGAAGCTTGCCTCAATAGCGTCAAAGACCACGTGGATGAACTCATTGTCGTGGACACCGGGTCCACCGACAATACCGTCGCGATCGCCCGTAAATATACCGATCATGTCTATTTCCACCCCTGGGAAGGAAGTTTCAGCAAGGCCCGCAATCAAGTCCTGCCTTATGCCACCGGCGATTGGATCTTTCAGATCGACGGTGATGAAGAACTCGTCGCCGGCAGCGGGGAAAAGCTGAGGACGGCAGTGCGTCAGGCAGGCGCCGCCGATGCGATTTACGTCAATATCATCAGCACATATAGCGGGGGAAACAAAACGGCCAGGCATAACTTCGAGCGCCTCTTCCGGAACAACGGCGTCATCCATTATGAAAGCATCGTCCACAACCGCGTCGTGGGCCAGACATGCACTATTCCCTCGAAGATCGAGTTGATGCACTATGGCTATAATGTTGACGAAAAGAAGGCCAACGCCAAGTTCCTCAGGACGGCCGCCCTCCTGAAGGAGCAGATTGCCCAGGATCCCGACAATCCCATGCCCCATCAGTATCTGGGCACATCCTATCTTGCTCGCGGTATGTATAGGGAAGCTCTCGAGGAGTGCGTCCTGGCGATAAGTCTTGCCGAGGACCAGGGCAATGAGGATGCCCTTTATTTATCGACCCATCACAACGCCGCCATCTGCTTCTTTCGTCTGGGCAAAATTGACAATGCCCGGGAATACTCGCTGCGCGCCTTGAAAAAAGTTCCTGAACACCTGGATTCGCTTTACATGATGACGATCCTCGCCGCCGAAGAAAAGAATTGGGAGGAATTGATCCATTTCGGTTTACTTTTTTTGAAACTTCGCGACTACTGTGAGAACAATCCCGACAAAACCGGCATTATCATCAATTCCACGATCAGTGAGGGGGGCAGCGTCAATCTCCTTTTGGGGCATGCGTACCATGCCCGTAAAGATTACCGGCAAATGGCTAAACATTATCAAGCGGCCTATGAAATGGCGGCTGACACCTGGAAGTGCTGGTGGAATATCGGCAATTTCCACATGGATCGAACGGGAGACCTCGTTTCGTCTCGTCGCTATCTTGAACTTGCCCTCCAGGAAGCGCCCGAAGAAGGGCAAATCTGGTATATGTTGGCAAAACTGCATAATATGGAAGCGAATGAACCGGAAGAAAAGCGCTGTCTAAAAAAACTCTTCGCACTGGGGACGCAGGATGTCATGATCTTGAATCGCCTGGCCTCCCTATCCCTTTCCTCCGGTGATTTCGCCGCGACACAGGAGATCCTTGACGCCCTGTTTATGATCGATAATAAAAATTATACGGGTTTATGTACCCTGGGAATCCTCAAGATGCGGCAGGACATGATGGATGAGGCCATGGAGGCTTTGGGTAAAGCCGCCGAAATCCATCCCACTGGTCCGGAATCTTGGTTTCACCTCGGCGAAATTGCCCTGCAACTGGCTCAGTATGACAATGCCAGGCTGTTTTTCGAACGGGTCTGCGCCCTGAAAAAAAAGGCATATATGGCCCTTTTACATCTTTGCGAAGTTGAACTGAGGCAGGAGCGACTGGCGGAATTTATCCACTGGTGCGACCTGCTGATGAAGGAATTGGAGTTGCCGCGACAAAAAACTCTCCACAATGTTGAAGACCTGCTCATTATTCTCCGGCAAATTCAAACGGCGCTGACTCACGACCAGGAACTTTCTCTCCGTTTCTCAGATATTTTATCTCTATACGCGCTAAAGTCTTCTCGTGCTGTTGCCGATAACTGTATCAGATAGAAGTTCTAAAGCAAAATAGGTGAAGAAAGGAGGCAACAGGCGGAAACCAGCGGCGGAATGTTATTATCAAGATTCCAGAGATATTTAACACTTTATAGACGGCAAGGATGCCGGGAATAAAAATCAAGGAGGATAGAGATTATGGGATTCAGAATTCAGAACAACATCGCGGCAATGAACGCCCAGCGGAACCTCAACATTTCCGATACGGCCATGAGCAAATCGCTGGAGAGGCTTTCTTCCGGTTATCGCATCAATTCCGCGAAGGACGATGCGGCCGGTCTGGCGATTTCACAGCAGTTTCGTGCAGATATCGCCAGTTATAAAGTGGCGAGCCGGAACGTTTCGGAAGCCAATTCGCTGGTGCAGGTTGCGGAAGGCGGTATGGATCAGATCGGCAACATGCTGACCAGACTGAAGGAACTGGCCACCCAGGCGGCCTCGGCCAATGCCGGCAGTAACCTGGATAAGATCAACGCGGAAGGCAACAAACTGATCGAGGAAATCGATCGGATCGCCGGCTCCACCAAGTATGCCGGGACGAACCTGTTGAACGGTTCTTTTGGCGTGACGCTTTCTTCGGGCGGCACCTGGACGGCCAGCACCGGCATGCAGGCCGCATCCGGCATGGCCAGCGGTCAGACTTACAACGTCGCCGTGGTTTCCACGGGTGCAGCGCAAGTGAGCATGACTGTCAGCGCGACTCTGGCCGGTGGCCAACGTTATTCGGAAACCGTATATGGGATCACCGATCCCTCGACGGGTACGACCAAGGATGTCTCCTTTGCCAGCCTCGGCCTGACGATCACGGTCAATGACAGCCTCGCTGCCGATACGGGAACCATCATTGCCAATGCCGCCACGGCCTCCAACTTCCAGGTGGGAACCACAAGTGACGGTAACGACCAGATCGGCGTCCTGATCGGGAGTGTCAAGTCGTCCGATATGAACTCCGGACTTGTTTCCGATCAACTGGACGATGCCACGGAGGCCCAGGCCTTTCTCGACACAGTGAACTCGGCGATCAGCTATCTGAGCAGCGAACGTGGTAAACTGGGGGCGGTGCAGAATCGTCTCGGCTATGCCAGCGCCAATCTGGCCACCACCGTCGAGAACTACAGCGCGGCGGATTCGGTCATTCGCGACGTAGATATGGCATCGGAAATGACCTCCTTCACCAAGAACCAGATTCTCCTCCAGGCGGGTACCGCCATGCTCTCCCAGGCGAATCAGGCACCGCAGATGGTCCTGTCGTTGTTCCAGTAACCGCGATAATCATATTTCCCCGTAAACCCCGCATCTCCGGATGCGGGGTTTTTTTTGGCATGCGCATTGCTTTATAGCCATGCAAAGACGACAAAACCGGAAAATATTTCCGGGCTTCACAAACTTTATGAAGGGAAGAGAGGAGGTGGTATTCTTTTCCGGCCAGGGTACTGGAAAAGCAACGGGAGAGGCTGTTCCAGGTAAGGTTAACCATTAGGTAAATATTGGCATGGATGCCATGTAATAAATAAAAATCAAGGAGGATAGAGATTATGGGATTCAGAATTCAGAACAACATCGCGGCAATGAACGCCCAGCGGAACCTCAACATTTCCGATACGGCCATGAGCAAATCGCTGGAGAGGCTTTCTTCCGGTTATCGCATCAATTCCGCGAAGGACGATGCGGCCGGTCTGGCGATTTCACAGCAGTTTCGTGCGGATATCGCCAGTTATAAAGTGGCGAGCCGGAACGTTTCAGAAGCCAATTCGCTGGTGCAGGTTGCGGAAGGCGGTATGGATCAGATCGGCAACATGCTGACCAGGCTGAAGGAACTGGCCACCCAGGCGGCCTCGGCCAATGCCGGCAGCAACCTTGACAAGATCAACGCGGAAGGCAACAAGCTGATCGAGGAAATCGACCGGATTGCCGACTCCACCAAGTATGCCGGGACGAACCTGTTGAATGGTTCCTTTGGTGTGACGCTTTCTTCGGGCGGCACCTGGACGGCCAGCACCGGCATGCAGTCCGCATCCGGCATGGTCAGCAATCAGACTTACAACGTCGGCGTGGTTTCCTCGGGTGCGTCGCAGGTGGAAATGACCGTCAGCGCGACTCTGGCCAGTGGCCAACGTTATAAGGAAACCGTATATGGGATCACCGATCCCGCGACGGGTACGACCAAGGATATCTCCTTTGCCAGCCTCGGCCTGACGATCACGGTCAATTCCAGCCTCGCTGCCTCCACGGGAACCATCGTCAGCAAATCTGCCGCGGCCTCCAACTTCCAGGTGGGATCGACCAGCAGTGATAATGACCGGATCGGATTGTTGATCGGGAGTGTCAAATCCACGGATATGAACTCCGGACTTATTTCCGATCAACTGGACGATGCCACGGAGGCTCAGGCCCTGCTCGACGTGGTGAACTCGGCGATCAGCTATCTGAGCGGCGAACGTGGTAAACTGGGGGCGGTGCAGAACCGGCTCGGCTATGCCAGCGCCAATTTGGCAACCACCATCGAGAACTACACCGCGGCGGATTCGGTCATTCGCGACGTAGATATGGCGTCGGAGATGACCTCCTTCACCAAGAACCAGATTCTCCTCCAGGCGGGTACCGCCATGCTCTCCCAGGCGAATCAGGCACCGCAGATGATCATGCAGTTGTTCCAATAAACTATTCATAACAAAATTTTCTAAAAACCCCGGTTCACCGGAACCGGGGTTTTTATTGGCATGCGCATTCCATCATTGCCCCTGCAAAGACGACAAAACCGGAAAATCTTTACCATTGTCCGTCGGTAATTGCTGTAAGCAAACAAATGACCTGAAAACGGGTCCAACTTTAACCTCTCCCCAACCAGAATGGACAACCCGCTGATCGCTTTCCGCATGTCCGTGGCACCGGTAGCCAAATACACCCGAACGCCTGCTCCGGGAAACATCACCGCCGCTCCAAAACATACAGAAGCTGATGTAAAACGCCAGGATCAAATCCCCGCTCAACCTCGATCCGGTATCGATCACCTATGACCAAAATTAAAGGGCTACCTTTGTCATCAGAAAACAAACGATTCAAAGAAATCTCCACCAGGGATGAAGAACCCGTTGATAATCGTTTCCGCCAGTTATTCATCCGATCTCGACTTATCTGATTGCGACGGCAGTATTCAACCTGCGTCAATCCGCTCTCCCGACATCGACGTAGCTCATCCTCCCAGTACCGCCGCTTCTCATCCCTCGCTGACTGAATCGCTGACATAGAAACTACCTCCAAAAACTTTTGGAGTAATCCTTGCCATATCTCCCTCAGACTGTGAAAATGCAGTTAATTAGACGGATATGTTGTCAACATCAGGGTATCACAGATAGTCAATTTTTGATTGTCATTTCCACACCTGAATCATCAATAATTCATTTTACAGATCGGGCTTTTCCGCTCGTTTTCCGCCCGGGGAAAATCTTTGCCGGAGCACCGGCAGAGGTTATATATATGATATTAATGGCGAATTGACGACACTGCGCGCCGTTTTTTATAATTCGTTCCAGGCCGCCGTCCGGCCGATCGGCGGGGCGGCAATTGGGAAAGGATCTCTTTTAGACAAGCTGCCAATTTCCCTCCAGGCGGGCACCGCCATGCTCTCCCAGGCGAATCAGGCCCCGCAGATGATCATGTCGTTGTTCCAGTAAACTAAGACGACATCGTAAAAAGTCCATATGCGGCGAAAGCGCTTCATCCTTCGTCACTGCGGCGTACGCACAAGTACGCCTCATTCCTCAGGATTCGCGCGCCTTGCCTCTGGAGCTTTTTACTTCGTCGTCTCCATCATGACTTTTTACGAATTCATCAACTAATCATGACAAAATTTTCTAAAAAACCCCGGTTCACCGGAACCGGGGTTTTTTATCTGGCCTCAAATTTGCAATCAAATTAATTAATTAAAGTTCCCGGCATAATTTTCCGATTTTCTCTATGAAGAGACATTAAGTATGCCTTGGATCGACAGGGGGAGGCAATGAGTTCGAGCACTAATCTGGTCAGTGGTCTTTCCAGCGGTTTTGACTGGTCCACGATGGTCACCCAGCTTATTGCCATTGATCACCGCCGGGTCGATAACGTGTCCACCCAAAAGACGTCAAGTGAAAACAAGCTTGCGGAATGGCAGGATTTCAACACAAAACTCCTGGCGCTGAAGACGGCGGCCGGCAATTTGAGCAGCAATGAGGCCTTTTCCCTTTTCAAGTCGTCCATGACTACGGACAGCTCCACCGTAAAGGCCGCCGATCTGCTGAGCGTTACCACCTCGGAAACCGCGGCGGTCGGCGCCTACACCCTGAAGGTCAACAACCTCGCCACGGCCCAAAAACTCTCTTCCGGCGCCTTCGCCGTTATGGACGAAGCGCTGGGGGCAGGCAGCAGCGGCGATATCCTGATCAACGGGTCATTGATCAGCATCACGTCCACCGACACCCTGGTCGATGTGCGGGACAAGATAAACAACGCCAATGCCGGCACTTCAGCGACAGGTGTAACGGCAAGCGTTATCAATTACGGCGCTGGCGACTACCGGCTGCTCCTGACCAGCGAAGATACCGGGGCTAAAGGAATCGACTTGCGGAACGGGGGAGCGGTGGATATGCTGGGCAACTTCGGTTTTACCGACTCCAGCCGGGCGGCAAGAAACCACCTCGCGGGTGGAGATCAGTCGGGCCGTTTTAACAGCACCAATGTTGCCATCAAATCTTTGCTGGGACTGACAACCGCCCAGACCGCCTCTGAAGGCGATATCGTTATCAACGGCCATGCGGTGGGCGCCATCGATCTGAATGCCGACACCCTCGGCACCCTGCAGACAAAACTTGCCGCCGCCGGTCTCGCCGCCGCCATAACCAGCGAGACGGAAGACAATCAGACGTACTATCGACTCATGATCCAGGGGTCAGGCAATACCTATGCAGACAAGAACAACATTCTCGAAACGCTGGGATTTATCGCCGGCGGATTTTCCGATGTATATGGGGTTTCCGGTGATGTGGCCAACACCTCCGGAGGAGCGGCAATAACGTCCGCCACCCTGATTAAGGACATTGACGGCTTCACCGGCTACGAATCAACGGATTATATTCACTTAGGCGGTACGGACGCCGGCGGCATCCAGGTTACCGATGACACCTTCACCCTGTCGGACACCAGCACCGTCCAGGATCTGCTGGACAAGATCGAGACGCTATTTGGGGATGTCACCGCCGCCGTCACCGGGGCGGGAAAGTTGTCGGTGGTGTCAAATGTCCCCGGTGCCAGTCCGCTTGCTATCCAGATCGCCGTCAAGAATTCCGGAAAAACGACGGACGAAACACTTGCATTCGACATAGACGGCGACATGGGCGCGGCCGCACCGGTGCGAAAACGGCAGATCGTGGCGGGGGCGGATGCCTCCGTCACTGTGGACGGGGTAACGGTCGCCCGTTCCGAAAACACGATTGACGATCTCATCACCGGCGTTACCCTCGAGCTGCTCAAGGCGGATACCGGCGTCACGGTTTCCCTGGCCATCGGCAGAGACACGGATGCCATCATGGCCAAAATCAATGCCTTTGTAGCCAGCTACAACAGCGTTGCGACTTATATTGCTACGCAGACCTCCTACGATGCAACCGAGGCTGAGACGGGTGGCATCCTCTTTGGAGACGGGACGCTGATGTCAATTAAAACAGATCTGACAGCGACGCTGCTGCAAAATGTCTGGGGTGTCGCCGCCGATTATTCCACTATGGGACTGATCGGCATCAATGTCGACAGCGCGGGACAGCTAAGTGTCAACAACACCGTTCTCCAGGGTTACCTGAAAACCAATTGGCATGACGTGCGGAAGCTCTTTGCCGTAGATGGCACAACGGATGCCGGGGCTGTTGAGTATGTAACCTACGGTGAGGACACAAAGGAGGGCGAGTACACAGTCAATATCGCCACGGCCGCCACCCGGAGCACTTCCGCGGCCTCGGATAACACCGTGTTGAGCGGCGATGAAATCCTGACCATAATTCAGGGTGATTATGCGGCTACCGTCAATTTAACCAGCAGCATGTCCATGACCCAAATGGTCAATGCGATCAATAGTGAACTCAATACCGTATATACCCAGGTGCTGGCGGGAAACGAAGAGCTTTACGCCGATCCCGGAGCGACGGCGAAAATTACGGCGGCTACAAACTGGGAAGACATTTATGCAAGTGTTGGGAGTTCCGCAGGTCTGACTGACGGAGATGTGATCTCTTTTTCGGGAAAAACGCATAGCGGCGCCGACATCAGCGGTTCCTACACGATTGACGATGCGGAAACCGACACCGTTCAAGGGCTGCTTTCCGCCATTGAAAGGGCCTATGCCAACCAGGTGACGGCCGCGATAAATTCTTCCGGTCAGCTAATCGTGACCGACAAGACAGCCGGCAACAGCAGTCTCGCCTTCTCCTTCACTTCCCAACCTCACGATCTCGATTTCGGCTCGCTGCTTGCCACCAACCCGGGCGGTCAAACCGGCCGCTACGCCATAAATATCACCGCCACAGCCGACACCGGCAACCATCTGATTTTGACGCACAACAGCTATGGCGCCGGCCACAGCTTCACCATTCACCAGAAAAACAACTTGTTATGGACGGATGGCGATCAGACTGTCAATAATGGCGTCGATGTCGCCGGAACCATCAATGGCGAAGCGGCGACCGGGGTTGGGCAGACCCTGACCGGAAACAGCGACGCCGCAAATATTGCCGGGCTGGTAGTAAAGTACACTGGCGCCGCCACCGGAAACGCCGGCGCCGTCAAACTCACTCTCGGTATCGGTGAATTGTTTAATCGCACCCTGTTCACCATCACCGATGCGAGGCAAGGATATGTCTCCTACAAACAGGAGTCCCTCAAAAACAGCATCGCCGATCATGAAACGCAGATTGACCAGATGGAGGCCCGGCTGGCATTAAAACAGGAGCAGATGCTAAACCGCTTCAAAATAATGGAGTTGGCCCTGCAAAAGCTTCAGACCCAAAGCAGTTGGTTGTCATCTCAGCTCAATGTGCTGACAGGAAGCTGAGGTTCCAAATGATTAATGATTTAAAATTGACGACATCGTAAAAATTGCCACAAGAGGAGAGTTATTATGTATAAAAATGTTTCGTCCATGTATCAGTCGGCAAACGTCCTGACGGCAAATCCTCTGAAACTCGTAATCATGTGCTATGACGGGGCGATAAAGAGTCTCAAAATCGCCAGAGATGCCTATCTGAAGAACGATTATGAAGCGAAGGCCAAAGCTCTCCAAAAGACGTTGGATATCATTCATGAACTTGATTCCTCACTGGATATGGAAAGGGGCGCCGATATTGCCAAGAACCTGCGGAGTTTATATCTTTTCATGGCTCAAGCCCTGATCGATGCCGATCTGAAGCGGGATCTCAAGACTTTTGACAGGATCGTCGGCATGCTGGAAGAATTGGCCGCGGCATGGGTGGCTATCAGCGCTTCCGAGGCGGCAAAATCTGCCGGCACAGAAGCGGAAGCAGCATTGAAAACACCCGGAATAACGGCCACGGTTGTCAGACCGAACTCCCCTGCCCGAGCGTGGAGCGCTTGAATAATCGTGGTGGTGGCATGATGGCGAACAGCTCTCTTGATACCCATACCCTGCTGGAAAGGAAGTTGAAAGCTTTTCAACACTTTCTGACCGCCACCCGGAAGTTGAAAGCTGCATTGGCAACAACGTCGACGGGTGCGATACAACGGCTGCTCCAAGACCGCGATGAATTGATCAGGATTATCGCCGTACTGGATAATGCCATCGGCAGGGAGGACTTCCGGGGAAAGTCATTGCCGTGTTCTCGTAAAAGTGAAATCTTTCTCGAAATCCGCCAAACCCTGGAGCTGATCGCGAGCGAAAATCTGGCCTGTGAAGAACTCGCGGCATTTCATTGCCGGGAAATGAAAAACGGGTTGAACGAAACCAGGCAAATCGGGACAGGTTTTCGTGTCTATACCCGTTCCACCGACGCCCTTGGGCGCCCGCCGAAATTTATCAGCTTCCGGTCCTGATTTCATTTTTCTTTCAAGTTTCTCCCGAAAATGCCGATAGAGGAATAAAAGGCTGCTGCGGCAAGGAGGTGAACAAGTTGAACATTAGCGTTGTGGAAGCTAATAATTTCACTGGAATATCGGCATCCGCCTCCGCTTGCGAACCGTCGAAAGAGAAGCATGTCGCTGCTGTTGAACCGCTTGATCAAGGCAATGCCGCGGCAACAGAAGCGGTAAACCGCATGGTCGAAGATATGCAGTGCCAGATCGACCGCATGAACGTCAGCTTGAAGTTTACCACTTACGGAAAAAAAGGGGAAAAGATCGCCGTGGTGGTTACCGACAAGGAAACTGGTGAAGTTGTCCGCGAAATACCCGCCCGGGAGATCCAGAAGCTTTACGCCAAGATGTCCGAACTGGCCGGACTGATCTTCAACCGGCAGATATAGATATTTGTCGTGGGTCAGATTTTCGTTTCCGTTCGCTATGTAGGAGGGGCGCTTGCCTGTTTGGCCAGTCTCTCCACACCTTTAGCTTCTCCTGTCATGGCCGTCTGAAAATCCACCCGGTAGTCGCGAACGTCATACTGCACATGATATGCCGGATCATCCAGAATAATCTGATTCGCCATTCTGTTGGCGGCATTGATCAGCAGCGGCGCCCGCAGATTCACGGTGACGCGGAACGGTTGGGAACGAATGGTAACAATGGCCAGGAGGGCTGCGTCATCCTTGTTTTTGATGTCGAGGAATTCCAAATCGCTTTCATAAAACGGCGGATTGTAATCCCTATTTATCGTCCGGGGATTGATGACGGCGAAAGCCACTGCGGGATCGTCTACTGCCTGCAGCCACCAGAGCGGCGTTTTATCATCCTTGATTAGCAGGACGAAACGGGACAATCTTTCGAAGCCGAGGATGGAACCTTTCATCAAAATGAATTCCTCTTTTGGCACGTCGATTTCACCAAAACGGGTCGTGTTGATCTTCATGTTCATCCCTCCTTCTGCAAATGTCCCATAATCTCCGCCAAAGTTATTTCCGGCATCATGGCCGCCTGGCGGTTCTGTTCGTGGATCAACTCATAAATCTCACTGCGGTGGACCGTTATATTTCTGGGAGCTTCCACGCCAATCCTTACCGAAGATCCTTTCATATCCAGGATTATCACCTTTATCTCGCCGCCGATGTTAATCGCCTCTCCCAACTTCCGTGTCAGGATCAACATTTACATACCCCCTTCAGTCCAGAAAGTTAAGGATCGTGTTGTTCTGAATCCTTGCCGCCACCTCGTAGCAGGCCTGGAGCGCCACCTGCTTGGCAGCGACCTGCGTGGCAAGTTCGGCGATGTCGGCATCCTCGATAGCGGAAATCATCGTCGCCATGTTTTGATCCAGATCGTCAAGGTTGTTCTTTGCCATCGCCATACGGTTGGCCACGGAACCACATTTGGAAATCGCCACCCTTACCTGCTCTTGCGCCGCCTGCAATTTATCCGTTTGCGCCGCTATCTCGTCTGGCTGGTTATTATCCAGAGCCGATTTCAGATCCGCCAAGACCTGAAAAACATCCACGCTTCCCACGCCACGGTCCGTAAATGCCGCTTCTCCGGTTATATTATATACGGCGTTTGCGTTTTTCCCCAGAGAAACGGAAAGGTCCTCGCCATTGCCTTGGTAATAGCCCGCTGCATAGGCACGCATAATAAACACATCACCGGCGGCAAAGTCGCCCGTAGCGAAGGTCATCGTCATGCCGTCGCCGAGGTTGACCCGTTCGGCAAGCGCCCCGGCCTCGCTCTCGGCACCCCAATTTTTACCGCCGTCTTTGGATACGCAATAAGTGGCGGCGTTTTCAGTGCCGCCCGCGACGATTTTTACGACATATGTCTTGTTCTGCGCCCCGGTGTATGTTCCCGCTTTTGTCACTTGACCGGCATAGGCGTTGCCGGCGGCGCCAACAGGATCGTCGCTCCTGGCCCCCTGGGCTGAAGCTGTAAAGGGTTGGACGTCGGTCCGTGATCCGGAGAAAAGATAGCGCCCACCCAGCCTGGTATTGGCCAGAGACAGCAATTGTTCATAAATTTCCTGGACATTACTTGCCGCACTCTTCCGGCTGGAGTCACTGGCCGTAGCCGAGGCCTGGGAAACAGCGAGTTCCTGCGCCTTGGCCAGCAGATCGCCGCCGCTGGTCAGCGTTGACTCCGTCATCGCTAACCAAGAATCGGTATCGTCGATATTGTTTTGATAACCGGCGATGTCGGACTGTGTTTTCCGAAAATCCACCAGCCGTGAAGAACCGATGGCATCATCAGATATCCTGTTCAACCGTTTCTGGCTGGCAAGCTTGTCCATGACCTCGCTATATTGGCGCTGAATGGTGAACATGTTGCCTACCGCCGTATTGTAGCGCATGCTATCGGTAATTCGGATGCTCATCTTCCCTTCTCCTACTGCACGAGGCTCATCAGCGTATCCATCATCTCGTCGACCACCTGGCAGAGCTTGCCGGCGGTATTGTATCCCATTTGATATTTAATCAGGTTCATCATCTCCTCGTCTATTGACACCCCGGAAATGCCTTCTCGTTGATTGGTCAACTGACTCATGACGTTGTGCTGATAATCGTTATCCCGGCTGGCTGCGGCAACGTCACGTCCCAACTGACCGATCACGGATGCGTAGAAAACGCTTATGGTGGCCTGACCATCGCTCATGATCAACTTGTCTTTCAAGGCGGCCACTGCCGCCGCCTGCTCGCCATCACCCGCTACGGAGGCGGCAGCGGCAATCTTTCCCGGATCCGCGAGGATCTCCTTGTTCAGGGTCAGGTCGCGGGCATAGGAAGTGGAGTTTTCCGGATCGGTTGTAAAAAACATTCCCCCCAGATTGCCCTTGGCGTCAAAACCCTGCCGGTGAATCTTATTTACTTCCTGCCTGATGGTTCCGGCCATGTCATCGAGTTTGTCCCTGTATTCGGGAATAGCCCGATCCCTGATGTCCAGGTAAGCTCCCAGTTCTCCCTTTTCCGCCGTCAGGATACCGTTGAGCCTTTCACCGCTCTCCTTGTACGCCACTTCCTGGAAATCCCCATCATGGCTTTTCATTAGGGCAAGTTCATGACTGATTTCTCCTTCCACCAGTGATTGACCATTGGTAAGATAGACATTCAGGGCGCCGTTGGCGCCTTCGATATATTGACAGTTAATCAGTCCGCAGAGCTTCTTGAGCAGCCCGGTACGTTCATCGAGCAGGCGATTGGCCTCGCCGGACGTACCGGAAATCTGACCTATCTGCCTGTTTAAAGAGGCGATCTCCGTGGTATAATCGTTAATATCCGCCACGGCGCCTTTGACACTGTCATTAACGCTCTGCTGAAGACTGTAGAGTTGATCGGCATAGGAATTGAACATCCCGGCCATTTCCTGAGCCACGGAAGACAGCGCATCACGTTCCACTTGTCCGGAAGGGTTGTTCGCCAGATCGTCCCAGGAGTTCCAGAACCTACTTATCACGTCGCTGAGCTTTCCACCATTGGTTTCGTCGAAGACGGTTTCCACCCTTTGCAGCATCTCGTTTTTCACATCGCCGGCGCCGACCCGTTGCGCTTGCTCGGCGATCTGCATCTCCGTATGGCTGTCGAACTGTCGCTCTATTTTTTCGATCCGGACGCTCAATTGCGCCGATGCCGATAGGGCATTCACATTGCCACTGGCCGCAAATACCGTTCGCTGCCGGGTATATCCCGCCGTATTGACATTGGAAATATTGCCGCCCGTGACATCCATGGCCATCTGATAGGACAGCATGGCGTCTTTCGAGACATTGAGGAGACTGCTTATCGACATAATGCGTTCAACCTCGTCTATTGATAAGCTTACCGTTTACGGAACCGCGCTGCATTTGACCGTTGCTGACATATCCTTTTTGCGGGCTCAGGAGCTGACGGAAGTAGTCGAGCCACCCTTTTTCATATAGCAGCGACGACTCGGCAAGCCGCTGGTTTTCCTGGTTGAGGGATTTGATTCTTAAAGCAATTTCCTTGAGTTCCTCCTGAAAGCGGTGCAGGCGCTCCTGCTGAGGAACCTGGAGGGAACTCGTCAGGCGGGACAAATTGATGCCTTCCGGCTGGATATGCAAATGATCGGCAATCTGTCTGACAACCTCCATCCGGGAACGTTCCAGAACCGCGGCCCGGTTAACCATTTCCTCCTTCATTAGATTGTGGTCGATCAAAACCGGGAGCGAAGAAAGAATGATCGCTTTTTTCTCGCGCTGGAGAAATCCTTCCATCTCTCTATAGACCGCCAATTCACTGCTTAACAGTGAGAAGAGAGAACCGTAAAGAATGATCAATTTTTCGTTCATAGCGGCAACTCCGGATATTTGCTCAGCTCGCGACGTGGAAGTCATCTTTTTTATGGCCATGCAATCGTCATACCATGACGCCCTGGGGTGCATTGATTGTAGGTATTGGATTTAGCTGCTGAATATTGTTAAATTCTCCGCAAAGAAACGAACGGCGGCTCTTGATGAGCCGCCGTTCTTCAAAACGGGAAATTTTTTCCTAGGGAGCCAGATTTTTTAAGCATAAATGTCCAGCAGGTTTTCACCGACAATTTTTCCGGCGATCTCTCCTGCGGAAACGCGATAGGAACCATTGTCTATCTGACGCTGCAGCGCCTGAACCTTTTCCTTCCGAATGTCCGGCATTGCGTCTACGATCGCTTTGATGTCCCGGAATTCCCTGGCCTGATCGGAAATTGCCACCTTCTCTTCCGGGACGAGTACGGCCGGTGATCCGCTTTTTCCGGCCGGTCCCCTGGCGGCTTCATTTTTCTGATATTGCTGAATTAACTGCAGCGTCGCATCCCGGCTATCTGTTATTTTCATTATGCACCTCTTGCCTAGTCTTCTTTAAAAGCATATATCGGCATCCGCAAGGAAAAACTTTATTGTCGCAACGCTGACGACATCGTAAAAAGTCCATATGCGGCGAAAGCGCTTCATCCTTCGTCACTGCGACGTACGCACAAGTACGCCTCATTCCTCAGGATTCGCGCGCCTTGCCTCTGAAGCTTTTTACTTCGTCGTCTCCATCATGACTTTTTACGAATTCATCAACGCTATTTTGCCGCGTTTTGTGCTTTCATGGATTTAACAACCTGTTCATAAAGAATTTTTTGCAATCCCAACCCGCCATTTCTTCTTGACAGTTCTTCGGACACATGCTGGTCCATCACCATATCCCAGGAATCGGTCTGGGTGTTTTTCGGCAAAAGACCTCCCCGGGGAATAGTCCGGCGCATCGCTTTGAACAATTCATAAACAAAAAGGGATTCGAAATCTGCACAAGCCTTTTTCAGTTGTTTATCCTTCTCCGGGGGTAAAAATGCCTCTTGCTTGACGCCGCCGACTTGTGAATTCAAGGCTTTGATCACCCCCCTCAGATTATCCGCAGTTCCGCCTGAAGCGCCCCCGCCGCTTTGATCGTCTGCAGGATCGTAATCAGGTCCCGCGGTGAAACGCCAATGGCATTAAGGGCCTGCACGACATCCTGGATCGTAACCGCCGGGGGTATCATCATCAATTGCTTCTTTTCCTCCGCAACTTTGACATTGGTGTCTTTCGCCACCACCGTCTGACCTCCCGGCGCCATGACGATCCCTTCCTTCTTATGCACGACGGTCGGCGTGGTGGCGGCAGGGGCGGGAGAAAACGGGAGCGGCTGCGATACATTGATGCTTTCCTTGATGGTGATGCTCAGATTGCCGTGTGCGATGGCAACGGTGGAGATTCTTACGTATTCGCCCATGACGACCGTCCCCGTCTTTTCATTGAGCACCACCACTGCCGACATGGCCACGGGGACATCGATATTTTCAATATCGGAAATGATGTTAGTCAGATTGGGCAGGTATGAATCATCCACCTTGACCACTACCGTCCCCGAATCTTTTGCATAGGCGCTGATACTCTCCCCCATCAAGGTGTTCAAACGGCCGGCCATTTGCCTCACGGTCGTGAAATCGGGATTGTAAAGATTCAAGGTGAATGTCTTGGCATTGGCGAAGTCCGTTTCCACCTCCTTTTCCACCAAGGCGCCGTTGGCCACGATACCCACATTAGTCTGGTTTTTGATTACCGAAGCATTGGCGCCCGATGCGGAAAATCCACCCAGCAATATGGGTCCCTGACAGACAGCGTATATTTCGCCGTCAGGAGCGCGGAGGGGGGTCATGATCAACGTGGCGCCCTGGAGGCTGGTCGCATCGCCCATGGAAGATACGGTGCAATCGATGCGGGCGCCGTTTTTGGCAAAGGGCGGCAGATTGGCTATTACCATCACCGCCGCGGTATTCTTGGATTTGAGATCCGCTATCCGTTCCCGCATGTGGACCCCTTGACGGGTCAACATATTGGCGATCGTCTCGCGGGTATATCCGTTCTTGACATCATCCCCCGTTCCCATAAGACCCACCGCCAGGCCATATCCAACAAGCTGGTTTGACCTGACGCCGCCTATCCCGCAGATGTCTTTTATTCTCGCACCCTGTGCTGCCGGGGAAGTTATAAGCAGCAGCAGCGTGAGAATGAAGAAAATCTTGCATTTATTTTTCATATGGCCCGTCTTACCCAGAGCGATGTTTGTCTTTTAAAATGGCCACACCCAATCGAGGATGCGGGTCCCCCAGCCCGGTCGCGATTTGTCGTCAATGACGCCGGAGCCCGTATAGATAATTCTGGCGTCGGCAATATATTGGGAATACACATAATTCATTGGCGATACATCCTGCGGCCGGACGATACCGGTAATGACTATATATTGATCCTCTGCATTGATGGTTATCTGCTTGCGGCCCTCCACCACCAGATTTCCATTATCGAGGACCTGGAGCACCCGCCCGGAAATTTTTGCCGACAGGGTGTTCCCGCGGCTGGTATCCCCCGATCCCTTCATGGAATTTGCGGAAGAGCCGCCCGCCGCAATCTGGGCGCCCAAATTGGGATTGGCATTGATCAGCGAGGTATCGATGCCGAACAGGGCGGAAATGCGAGCATCCGTCGAAGTCTGCCTGCTGGTGTTCGTTGCCGCTTTGTTCAGTCCCGTCGATGATTCATCGATAATGATGGTGATCGCGTCATTTACGTAGCGGGCCTTGTAATCGGAAAAAAGATTGTTGTTGTTGTTTTCACCGACCCAAAGAGAGCCGGGCGCCGGTTTCAACTTCGGGGCGGGAACCGCTTTGGGCAGCATGGAGTAGAAATCTTTCTTGATGGCATGTTCGGAAACACATGCCAGCAGCACCAAGGTCGTCAGGCTGCAGGCCACAATCCTAAAAATCGATGACCACATGATTCTCACCTTTAACCTTCGCATAGACGATCCGATTCGATGACATATTTTTAATTCTTACCAGGGCGCCCCTTACCCCGTCTTCCTCGCAAATAGCCAGCGTAGAGATAAAAATGGCGCCCCGCTCGAGCTGCAATCGCACCACCCCACCCCTTTTTACCAGTTTTGGCTCCTTCAGCACGTAGGTCGTGATTTCTCCCCCCACCGGAATGTTCGCGGCGAGTCTTTTCCCTTCCACCTGATCGCTGGAGGCGACGAGCTTGGGATCGATCCGCCGGACCCATTTCTTTTTCACCCGCACATCGGCGGCGGTGAGGATCCTGCCGTACTCCAAAGCTTCGCCGGCAACCACAATGTCGCGTGCGGCTTCGATGCGGGTATGCACGGTGAATGACCGCCGCTGTCCCTTTTTGTCCGCCAGGCGGACGATAATGGGAACCTCGCCGACGTATTCACCGGCGCCGCTCTTCTCGATATCCACCTGGAGGCCCTTTTCCTGAAGATTGGAAATATCGGGAATCTGGCCGGTAAATTCTATTTTTGCTTCATCTATAGACCACGGCATGTTTTTTTCTATGTAACGACGCACCTCATCCCGGATCCGGACTTCATCCATGGCATAGGCAGCGCCTGGCCACAACCCGCCGAGACAAATGCTAACGCTTGAGATTGTTAACAATGCCCAGCATAGCGTCCGCCGTCTGAACCGCCTTAGAATTGATTTCATAATTCCTCTGTCCGGCAATCATCTTGACCATTTCTTCAATGACATTGACATTCGACATTTCCAAAAAATACTGGGTAATGGCACCCCGGCCGTCGACATCGGGATTGCCGACCGTGGGTTCTCCGGAGGCGTCGGTTTTGTCGAACAGGTTCCTCCCGATGCTGCTCAAGCCAGCGGTGTTGACAAAACGGGCCAGTTGGATCTGGCCTACCTGAGTCGTCGCCCCCTGTTGATCCGTTACCGATACGGCGCCGGTCTTATCGACGGTAATCGTTACGGCAGTGCTGGGGATGCTGATACTTGGGGTTATCTGCAATCCGTCGGAATTGACGATGTTGCCATCCTTGTTGATTTTGAAATTACCGGCCCGCGTGTAGTAGGTTCTTCCCGTCCCGCTGTCGATCTGAAAAAAGCCATCCCCCTCGATGGCCCAGTCCAGACTGTTGCCGGTCTGCACGAAGTCGCCCTGGGTGAATATTTTTTGCGTCGAGATGGGTTTGACTCCCATGCCGACCTCAATTCCCGCCGGCAACTGAATGCCGGTGGCAGAAGTAGCGCCGGCCTTGGTCATAACCTGATACATAAGATCCTGAAAATTGGCTCGTGATTTTTTAAATCCGTAAGTATTGATGTTCGCCAGATTGTTGGCTACCACATCCTGATCGAGCTGTTCCGCCGACATGCCGGTGGCTGCCGTATAAAGCGATCTGATCATTTTTCCCTCCTCTATGCTACACGAGCTTTCCGACGCGACTCGTCGCCTGCTTGTCCTCGTCGCTAATGGTCTGCATCATTTTTTGATAACTCTCCAAGGTCCGCTGGATATCGATCATGTTGACCATTTCCCGGATGACATTTACATTGGACATCTCGATATGCGCCTGTTTGACGAGGGGATTATCGACCTTGACCGCTTTTTCCTCCGACTGGAAATATCCTCCGGCGCCCCGTTTCAACTCTTTCAGGTTTGCGAAGCTGACGATACTCAACCTTCCCAGTGACGTACCGTCCACGACCACCGTACCGTCATTTTCGATGTTGATTAACTGTCCGTTTATCAGTAGCGGTCCTCCTTCCCCCAGGACCTTTTCCCCGGTCTGGGTGACCAGATAACCATTCCCGTCGCGTGTGAAATCGCCTTTTCTGGTATAAGCAGGTCCCGATGCCGTCTGGATGGTAAAAAAACCCTCACCGCCGACGGCGAGATCTAAAGCATTTCCCGTCTGTTTGATCAATCCCGGCCGAAAGTCGATCGCCGCGGTTTCCATTGCCGGATACGTCCCGCTCATTCCCTTGTCCAACTGCTCAAGGACGATCAGATACTCCTGTTTGAATCCCGGCGTCCCGACATTGGCCACATTGCTCGCCACTGCATCCAGGCGCCGCATGTTCCGTTCACACGCCGCAGCGATTTCCTGCACATCGTAGTTCATCTTTCTCCTCAAGAATACCTGCCGTTGATTTTTGCAATAGCTGTGCCACATTTATGACACCGGCCGCTTCCGGTCCGGTCATCAATTCATCTTTATTAACAATAATATATGATGTTCTAGGTGGATGTCGTAAATTTTAGAATGGTCTTCGGGCAGAAAACAGGAAAATTTTTCCGGAAAGAAGATGTCAATTACTTGACGATGCCTTTCTTTGCTGCTCATTCATCGTATATACAAAGGCCAGAATCTCGGCAATGGCGCGGTATAGCTCGGCGGGGATTTCTTCATCTAGATCCAGACGATAAAGTATCTGCGCCAGATGAGGATCTTCTTTTATCGGGATATCGTGCTTGCGGGCCAGGGCAATGATTTTTTCCGCAATCACTCCCCGGCCCTTGGCGGTTATCCGGGGCGCCCGATCCTTCTTGGCATTATATCCAAGGGCAGCGGCCAGAGGTGGTGATGCCGGTCTTTTCATAATGTTATCATGCAAACAGGTTCAGCGCCGTGCGGATGTTAATTGCATGTGCCTCCTGATACTCCCGGCGATGCTTTGTCAAGCCGGGATCAAAAATGCAGGCGGCCTCTTCGACCACGAGTCCGGTTTCCTGAAACCGATCCTTTAGTTCCATCATGAAGGGAGCGAGGAAAATCTGAGCGGTTTCTTCCCGGCACCTGAGACGACAACGCAATTTCGCGCCCGCCAATTGCACCTCCGCCATCATTTCCCCCAATATGTCCATATCGAGAAAAAGCACGATACGATGCGCACGTGCCCCTGATAATTCTTCCCCGCGTTTAGCTTCCTTTTCGATATAGAGACTTTGAAAACGAAGCCCATCGGGAAACGCCATGGGTATCTGCAGGAGATAAGGGCTGCCTTCATCCTGAGCGAGGACATTGATCACCTGCTGGATTTCGATGGCCGTGACCGAGCGCTGCACCTGTTTCAGAAGATCGACGACCTTTTGATTTACCCGGTTGTCGGCTTGTTCAGCATCGATGCCAAGGGCCTGCAAATGTTCCGAGAGTTTCAGCAGTTCTCCCTTAAGTCCCAGGCGGTCGCGAACGACTGCCAGCCACGAGGCGCTGTCCAGGGAGCGAAAGAGCCCGGTTTCCAGCAGGAGGCCCAGACCGTGGATATAATCCTTGACAAAACCCCTGCTCTGAACGGTTTGCGGGGATAAAACCAAAGAATCCAATAATTTCTCAATCTTTTGAAGCTGAACAGCGACCTTTTCCGGGTAATATTCCGTAACGGAAGATGTGTCAATATTTTGTCTGAAGAGGGTAAAGATGTCGGCCAGGGAGCGGGGATTGGATCGATTCAGGACCAGATACTGGTTGATTTTCTGCGCCTCCGGATAGCCATCCGCGATAATCTGCAGAACCGTTTGGGGGCCCGCCTCCTCCACCCGCAAAACAAGTTCAGCACCGGGATTAAGAGTTATCCGGGTAGCGGCGATGAATCTATCCGCACCGATTTGCAGCATGACCCGGTTATCGCTTCCGGTCCACAGCACAATTCCCTTCAGGATATCGCCCTGATTAAAAAAAATTGGCCGCGCAGCAGGCTGGACATCCGCAGTGACGCTGCCGACCTGACCGGTGGTGGCCACCGGCGTGAGAAAGGAAATCATGGCGATTCCTGATTCCTGCGACGCTTCAGATTATTGATTAGTTCCACTTCCCCCGCGGTCAATCCCAGTCGTTCCGATACCTCCTGCTCGGTGCAACCATTGGCAATCATTTTCAGGGCATGATGATAATGGTCATTGTCAGCGATATTATCTATCGCTTGTCGAGACGCTTTATCCTGGGCGAGCAATTTCTCGGATTGTTCCAAAAGTTCTTTCAAACGCCTTTCCCGATCATCGAGTGAGAAAGCAAGTGCTTTTAGATTTTTCCTCCCCTCTTCCAGCGCGGCGATATATTCCGCGGACAATTTCCGCGATTCGTCCATAATTTTCTTTAGTTCTGCGATATCCGCTCCGGAGGCGTCCAGGGAACGATGCTTGCCCCGCCGATTTATCTGCCAGCAAAAGAAACTGATCAGGAGGCACAGAAGGATATCAATTCCCAATTGGATAAAAAGCAGTGAATGGATTGACACCTTACACCTTTATGTCGATATGGGTTCCATCGTCATCGGCGGATTTTTTTTCATAATCCCCAACGGGTGCGGCGGCGGGAACAGGTTGTTTTTCCGGATCCCGCCCCCGCCGGGACGATTGGCCTTCCTGCCGGCCTGGCAATCTGTGGAATTCCGCTTCGTCGGCGTCCTTGACTTTTTCCTTGAGACGTTTTCTTTCTTCGCCGAACTGCAGAGCAAAATGACGTTGCTGCAAGTCCGCATGCTGCTGCTGAACCTGCTGGATCTTCTCCATGGCTTGAAGCTGGGCAATCGATTGCTGAATTTCAACAGTTTTCAGCATTTTCCTCTCCGGCTAGGCAATGCCGCCTACTCCTGATCTTTAAGGCAACTATCGACAATTTGAAGGTGAATCTTTAGTGGCTCAGTTCAACGATCAAGCGTCGCCGTTCCCCTTCTTCCTCAATTTCCACTTTTGCATCCATGGTTCTTAAAAGGCTGTCGGCTAAAGGTAGTAAATTTTCATTCGGATTCCCGACTGCCGCTCCATATTCCGGCGCACCCGTCCCGGCGGGAGTCTCATCTTGCCGGTTCAATGGCGGGACGGGATATTCGAAATAGACCTTCACGCTATGCTTTTTTCTTATGGTTTTGATCAGCAGCGTTTTATTCCAGAGGCCGTTCATGTCATGCATTGCCTGTCGCAAAAGCGCCCAGATGCTTAAAGCGCAATTTGCATAGTCGCCGGAGACCGGGGGAATGGATTCCTCCAATTGAATTTCCTTTTTCACCTGATGTTTGAAATTGAGATAATATTCGGCAAACCTCAATTCGGTCGCCAAGAGTTGATATAGCGAAAACTTGCCAGAATCATGATTGCTCAAACTGTAGAACTTCCAGCTTACATCCTGGAACATATTGTAAAAACGATCACACTCGCTGTTGATCTCGTTAATGTCCGCCGACAGTTTCTTGAATATTTCCATCTGTTCGAGGGTGGACTGGGGAGATGACTGCTCAAACCTGGCCGCCAATTGATCGAATCGTCGTCTCATGATCTGCCCGCGTCCCATGATTCCATTGAGCGGATTGGCAAAATTATGAATGATCCCGGGAATCAGTTCTTCTAAAAAGGTGGAAACGAATGCCGCCTCCAATGCTCGATAATGATTATGCTTATCCATGATTGTCCTTTAGCTTTTATATGAATATATAGACAAGTGGTTGGATATTTTCATCTTTCTTTGTGCCCGATCCGGGCATGGGGGTTACAACAGTATATATCGATCCAAATAGACGGCCTTGACGGCGCCGGCACCCAGCAGTTTATTCAGTTCATCGGAAATATCCTTTTTCAGAATCCTTTTTTCGTCCGGCCTGAGAAGTTCCGACGATGGTCGCTTTTGGACGGTTTGATAAATTGCCTTGCGGATCTCCACTTCTTTTTCCAAAATCTCCCGGTGTCTTTTCCTATCGATATCGAGGATGATGCCACATTGCAGTATCCGCGGCTTCCCCTGTTCATCATGCACGGCAATAAAAAAACCGTCCAATTGCAGGTGATCAGAAATCAATGCCGCCACCGATGCCGCGGGATGGCGTTCCCTTTTTGCCTCTCCGGTTAAATGGCCGCCCGTTAAATACCACAGAGAGGCGATAGCTACAACCACGAACATCAAGGCTCCGGATATCCAAATCCACCGGGGCTTTATCTTCCGGGGGGATGAAGTCTCCAGGGCCGGATCCGGCTCAGGCGCTTTAGCGATTCCCTCTTCAAGATCACTGTCGGGAACGGCGACATCAATGATGTCGATGTGTGCTTTCTGTTTCATCTTCAACTTGATTGCCCGGATCGGCAGGGAAGATGACTAGCGATTATCTTCATGCATATACCGGAGGGCTCCCCGAAGTCTTAAAACAGCCTGGGAATGAAGCTGGCAAACTCTCGATTCGGTAAGCCGCAAGATGCAGCCGATTTCTTTCATCGTCAATTCTTCATAGTAATAAAGGGACATTACCAGTCGTTCTTTTTCGGGCAGGCTATCGATAGCCCTTTTAAGCCGCTCCCGCGTCTCTTCTCCGGAAAGCATGTCCAGGGGATTGCCGTGATCGACAGCATGCAGCCAATCCTCGTCGGTGTGGTAATCTAAATAGTCCGTCGTCATATCTTCCGTACTGATGACCGCTACCGCTTTAGCTCCGGCAAGGAGCTTGAAATAATCTTCCAGTGCGACGCCGAGATGGGCCGCCACTTCCTCTTCGGTTGGCGCTCTGCCTAATTTCTTTTCCAGGGCATGATATGCCTTTTCAAGCTGGTCATCCTTGTCGCGGACCGATCTGGGCACCCAGTCGTTAATTCTCAATTCATCAAGCACGGCGCCGCGAATCCGGAATTTTGCATAGGTCTCGAACTGGACATTGCGCGCTTCGTCAAATTTGTCCAGCGCCCCCATCAATCCAATGATTCCCACATTGACGAGGGCCTCTTTATCAGCGTTGTTAATAGGAAGTTTGGCGGTCATTCGCGCCACGATATTTTTTACCAGGGAAGCATGACGCAAAATCAATTCATCCCTGTTTTTCTTATCCATGGTCATGATGAATGCCCGTTTCTCCGAAAAAAACCAGGCGGCCACTTTCCACGCTTTCCGGCGTCTCGCCGCAGACCTTCTCGGCAATGCCATAAAGGCATTTGCTTGCTGGAGAAAGCGGGTATAGTTCCGTCAATGCTTTTTGGCGTTTGATAACTTCCTTGAACTTTTCATCATATAACACGTAGCCCAGGAGTTCTATTTGGAGACTGAGAAAATGATCCATGGCATGGCGCAATCGCTGAAAAACCTCCATGGCTTCACCATGGTTTTTCACCATGTTGATGATCAGGCGAAATCGTTTCCGGGCATAAGTCTGAAAAAGGATTTTCATCAGGGCGTAGGCGTCGGTCATGGAAGCCGGTTCGGGAGTGGTTATCACGAAAATCTCTTTGGCCGCCTGATTGAAATAGGTGACATTGCCGGCAATCCCGGCGGCGGTATCGACAAGCATGAAATCGGGACGTTCCTCCAAGGCATTCAATTCGTCCAGCAGGGCCAGTTTGTGTCCCCGCGACAGCTCCGCCATCTCCGCTATCCCGGATGCTGCCGGTAGCACGGCAATTCCGCCCGGGCCTCTGACGATGACATCCTTCAGGGATTTTTCTCCTTTCAAAAGGTGGTAGAGGTTATACTTGGGCGTCAGACCGAAAACCAGGTCGATATTGGCCAATCCCATATCGGCATCCATTACCAATACCTTCCGGTTCATCACCGCTAGAGCGTAGGCCAGGTTTGCCGCAATATTTGTCTTTCCGACCCCGCCTTTGCCGCTGGTGATCGCGATGACCCGAATAGCACGATTCTTCTCATCACGCTGCTTCATCGCCACCTTTTTTTGCATCGCTATTTCTTTCTTTACAAGCACTCTGAGGGCTGTCGCCTGATCCACATTCCCTCCCATCCTAATGCAAAGAGTTGCGGATAATCAATTTTGCCATCTCCCGTGGGGATACCTCTTCAATATCCTGCGGGACTCTCTGGCCATTGGTAACATAGCTTACCGTCGCCTCCGTCTGATCGAGAACATCGTACAAGACACCGAAGGAACGGCACTCGTCAAGCTTCGTAAGGGCAATCCGATCATAACCCAAGACACGATAACGTTCCGCCGCGTCGAGAAGAGACTCCCGACTTGCTGTGGAACTGAGGAGCAGATGTACATCAAGCTGTGGTTGAGAGGAGAACATCTTTTTTAAGTGCCATAGATGTTCGGTGTCTCCCGGCGATTTACCCGGCGTATCGATCAGTACGACTTCCCGATCGGCAAGGGCTTGAACGGACCGGTGGAAGTTTTCCTGGTCGCCGGCTACATAAACGGGAACGCCTAGGATCTTGGCATATATTTTCAATTGTTCCACCGCCGCGATTCGATAAGTGTCGGTAGTGATCAATCCGGTTTTCTTCTTTTCGTCGATTTTATATCTTGCCGCCAGTTTAGCCAGGGTCGTCGTCTTCCCTACGCCGGTGGGACCGACAAGGGCTTTAAATCTCATTTTCCCGATCTCCGTCTGCGGACGCAGCAGCGAATCTGCCAGGCACTGTTCCGCGACAAAAACCATCTCCTCATAATTTCTAACCTTATAGAAGCGGGCATCCTTGTGGATCATGCCGATGATCTTTGCCGCCCTCGGTTTCGAGATCCCATTGCCGATCATGCCGCGATACAATTTTGTCACCACGTCATTGTCCCGATGCTTCCCTCCCAATCCCAATACGTTAAAAAGGCTGTGCATCCCCTCTCGCAATTCCGCCAAATCTTTTTGAATATTTTGACCCGCATGCATTACCGCCAACATTTCTTTGATTTCCTCTATCTGTCTTCCGAAGTCCGCCAAGCTGACGGCATCAGCTTCCTTTACCGCATGGCATTGCCGCCTTCCTGCCGTTTCTTGATCCGGTATCTTGACGGCGGCATTGCGATCGATCGCGGCAATAACCTCGATCAGACGGGGATGTGAATTTCTAAGCGTTTTTGTCGATAATACGACGGCATCCGAACCGAGATCGTTTTTGATTTTGCATAACGCCTCCTGGACACTGGCCACTTCATAACGTTTTACTTGCATCTCAGATCTCCACCATACCAAAGGATGTTATATTTGCGTCACGGGTGATCTCGTTGTGGGCAAGAACAGTAATGTTGGGGAAGAAGCGATCAACTATCTTCTTGAAATGAACGCGTATATTGGGTGAACACATGATGATCGGTTGCAGTCCCCGTTTCATGAACTCACCGGCGATATCCTGAATCTTCTGCATGATTTTTTTGATCACATTCGGGTCGGGAGAGACAAAAGATTCATATTCCGTATGCTGAATGGCTTGCTGGATAATTTCTTCTATTTCCGGAGACAGCATCACGACGTTGACGCTGCCGGTTGCATCCTGGTACTGCCTGGTTATCGACCTCGCCAGGGATTGCCTTACATATCCTGATAATATATCAATATTTTTCGTCATAGGGACATAATCGGCAAGGGTTTCGATGATGCACAACAGATCACGAATGGACACCCTTTCCCGTAAAAGTCTTTGCAGGATTTTTTGCAGCACCCCCAAAGGGATAACCTTCGGTACCAAGTCTTCGAGTATCCGGCCGTGAGTCTTGGAAAGATTGTCCAGCAGCGCCTGCACTTCATGACGTCCGATCAGCTCTTCGACATTGTTCTTGATAATTTCTGTCAGATGCGTCGTCATTACCGTGGCGGGATCGACCATGACTATGCCCCGAGCCTGAACGATTTCCTTTTCTCTTTCCGGCACCCAGACGGCGGGCAGTCCGAAGGCCGGTTCCCGGGTTTTAATGCCAGGGATTTTCATGCCGCCGTCATCCGGAGTGATGGCCAACAGGTAGCCGGGCATCAATTCACCTTTCGCCACCTCGGTACCCTTGATGAGAAAGCTATATTCATTAGGATTCAACTGCAGGTTGTCGCGGATGTGGATGGCGGGAATAATGAATCCCAGTTCCTGGGCCAGTTGTTTGCGCAGGACCTTGATTCTTCCCAGCAATTCCCCTCCCTGGTTGGAATCCACGAGGGATATCAACCCATAACCCACTTCGAGCCCCAGGGGATCAAGCGGCGTCAGGGATTCCACCGTATCCGATATCTCCGGCGCTGGCATTTCGACCGGCTCCGGCTCTTTCACGGGCTTTCTTGCCGTCATGTTGTAAGCCAGGACGGCCATTCCGGCGGCAACCATCATAAAGGCCATCTTCGGCATCCCGGGAATCAACGCGAACACGAAGACAAAAAAAGAGGTGAGGGCAAAAGCCTTGGGCTGGGAAAACACCTGCCCTTTCAATTCTTCCCCCAGTTCCGAGGATGCGGAAGTGCGTGTTACCAGGATGCCTGCCGCCGTGGAAACTATGAGGGCCGGGATTTGGGTTACCAGCCCGTCTCCGATCGTGAGGAGCGAGTAGGTGCGGGCGGCATCCGTAACATTCATTCCCTTCTGGAGCACGCCGATAATCAGCCCGCCGATAAGATTGACCAGTACGATGATGATGCCGGCAATCGCATCACCGCGAACGAATTTGCTGGCGCCATCCATCGCGCCGTAGAAATTCGCTTCATTTTCAATTTCCCGCCGGCGCTGTCTGGCCTCTGTTTCGGTTATCAAACCGGTATTGAGGTCGGCATCGATGCTCATTTGTTTGCCGGGCATGGAATCCAGGGTGAAACGGGCGGCTACTTCGGCAATACGCGTGGCGCCCTTGGTAATAACGACGAAATTGATCAGGACCAATACTGAGAAAACGATAAAACCGATCACATAATTACCGCCGACGACAAAGGTTCCGAAAGCCTTGATAACCTGTCCGGCGGCATCTGTTCCCTTGTTGCCGTAAAGAAGCACCAGCCTTGTCGAGGCCACATTCAAGGCCAGGCGGAGGAGGGTGACTATGAGCAACACGGAAGGAAAGACCGAGAAATCTAGGGGTTTCATGACTGACATCGCCATGAGCAGGATCACGATCGCTGCGGCGACACTGATAGACAAAAGGAGATCGAGAACAATGGTGGGCAGAGGCACAATCATGACCGTCAGAATACCGACGACTCCCATCGCCAGGAAAAAGCCGCTGCTCCGGGTCAAATCGGTAAAGAAAGAAGAATTTTCCGCGTATGCATTGGCCATTTGCCGCTATCCTCTCGCATGCCGGAGACCATAGACATAAGCCAGTATCTCCGCAACCGCCCGGTAAAGATTTTCAGGTATTGCTCCATCAATATCGACCATCCTATACAATACCTGTGCCACCCATTTGTTTTCCACAATGGGAACCTGATGATCTCTGGCAATCTCCTTGATCTTTGCGGCAACATGGTCTGCCCCTTTCGCCAGCACCATGGGTGCGGACATGGCTTCGGCATCGTATTTCAGGGCCACTGCCAGATGGGTCGGGTTGGTGATGACAACATCCGCTTGCGGTACACTGGCCATCATTCGTTTCCGCGCCGCCTCTCTCTGCAAACGCTTCATTCTTCCCTTAATGAGCGGATCGCCTTCCATTTGTTTGTTCTCTTCTTTGATCTCCTGCCTGGTCATCTTGATGCTTCTTTCATGCTCCCACCGCTGATAGAGGTAATCGAGGATAGCCAGGACAATGAGCAGCCAACAGACATTGCTGAGAATCTTGAAGGCATTGACGCCGATAAAGGATATTATTTTCCATACGCTTTGTTGCATGAGGGGCAGAATACCCGCCATCTCCGCCTTGATGGTTAAAAAGGCGATCAGACTGATGATGCCGATTTTCAATATATTTTTCAGTAATTCCACAAAAGCGCGCAGGCCGAGGACGTTCTTCATGCCTTTGAGGGGGTTGATCTTGGAAAATTTCGGCGCCATCGCCTCGGGAGAAAAAATAAACCCCACCTGCAGGATGTTGGCCAGTAAAGAAACGACCAATACGGTCAAGAGCAGGGGCAGAAGCATAATGATCATCTGAAAAGATATTTCGGCAAAGTTTGAAGAGACGCTATCGGCGGTTAACCGGGTAGTTCCGGAACTTCTCAGTAAATCTGACGTCATGGTCATCATTCGCTTGAGCAGGGCCGCGGCGTCGAAATAGAAATAGATCAACGCCCCTCCCAGGATGGCCACGGACGCCAGTTCACGACTTTTCGCCACCTGGCCTTTCTGGTGCGATTCCTCGCGCCGCTTGGGAGTTGCCTGTTCAGTCTTTTCCTGTCCCTGATCGTTTTCTGCCATAGGGAGCCATCCGTTTTATGACGACAGCGTCAAATATCCATCTTCATTGCATCAGTTTAAACAGCATCGTCAGTTCGTCTTGCAACTGAAGAAAAAGACGGCCCGCCATCTTCACGAAGATGGGCGCCATCGCTCCCAGAAAAAACAGTCCCACCGCTATTTGCAGCGGAAAGCCGATAATGAACACATTGATCTGGGGAACCGTCCTGGCGATTACCGCCAAGCCGATATTGATGAGCAGTACGACGGCGACGACCGGTGCGCTGAGTTTTATGGCGATCAAAAACAAATTGCCGGTCATGGTTGTCAACAACTGCACCAAAGGTCCGGAGAAATTGAATTCCAAGGGGGGGATGCGCTGATAGCTTTCGACAAGACTAGCGAGAAAAATGTGATGGGCATCTACAACCAGAAAGACGAGCATGCCCAAGAGATAAAGAAACTCCGCAATGATGGAAACCTGCATGCTGCTCAGGGGATCGATGATATTAGCCATGCTGAAACCGATCTGAATCCCGGCCATTTCACCGGCGGACTGAATGGCGGCAAAGATGCAGCGAGCGGTAAAACCGATAAGAATGCCGACAAATAATTCCCCGGCCATGCCGGCAATCATGACGATCAAATTATCCTGATATGCCGGGGGAAGCTCGAATTGTATCAAGGGATATAACAGCAGGGCCACGACAAGACCGAGCGTCGCTTTGACCCGGTTCGGCACCGTCCGGTCTCCAAAGACGGGAATCATGACCAGAATAGCGCCTACCCGCAAAAAGATGAGGAGAAAAACCGCGGTCTGCTCAAATGACAATACCGGAAAGCCAGCCATGATGTTCTTCGCCGTTCAACATTCACCAACTCATTTTCAGCGAATGTACATGGGTATATTTTGAAATATATTGATCGTGAAACTCAATAATATGCCGATCATCCAGGGCAAGGCGGCAACCAGCGCCACTAGACAGGCAACGATTTTCGGTACGAAAACAAGCGTTATCTCCTGCACTTGGGTCATGGCCTGGATCAGGCTGACAAAGACTCCGACCACAAGTCCCACAATGAGCACCGGCGCCGAAACCAGCAGGGTGACCTTAACCGTTTCACTCATCATTCCCACAACAAAATCTATCGTCATCTATCACTCCTTGACCGCTACTGAAAGCTCTTCACGAGGGAACCCACGATGAGATACCAGCCGTCCACCAGCACAAACAGCAGTAGTTTGAAGGGTAGACTGAGCATAATCGGCGGCAGCATCATCATGCCCATGGACAGCAGAATGCTCGAGATCACCATATCGATTATAAAAAAAGGCAGATAAATCATGAATCCGATTTGGAACGCTGTTTTGAGTTCACTGATCATAAAAGCGGGAATCAGTACGGCGAGGGAGACATCGCCAGGTGTCGCCGGTTGCTTTTCCTTGGCGATCTTGACGAACAGGGCCAAATCCTTTTCGCGGGTCTGTTTGAGCATGAAGCTTTTTACTGGCGCCGCCGCCCGGTCCATGGCCTCTTCACCGGATATTTCTTCGTGGTAATAAGGTTGCAGGGCCTCCTGGTTAACCTTTTGCCAGACCGGGGACATGATGAAGAACGTCAAAAAAAGCGCCAGGCCGATGACGATCTGATTCGGTGGAATCTGCTGGGTGCCAAGGGCATGACGGAGGAGGGAGAGCACCACGACCACTCTGGTAAATGAAGTCACCATCAGCAGGATGGCCGGCGCCATGGAAAGGATTGTGAGAATGAAAAGAAGTTGAATGACCGTTGCCGCTTTCGTCGGGGAATCCGGCGCGCCGCCGCCGATATTGAGACTCACATTGGGAATGGCGAGCGGCTCTGCCCCGGCGCATCCCGGGGCAACAACGAGACAGAAACAGATCAGCAGCAGGGACATCATGACGCGACATTTAGAGAACGTAATTTGTTTCAATTTGAGCGCCTTCTCTTCATCGCCTCCAGCCAGGACTCAACGGCGGCCCGATATTGACCCGGGGGGAATGCCGTCGGTCCTGACTTTGCCTGCTGCATCCGGCCGGCGCTGATTGCGTCCAACGTCTTTTGATCATCGATTTCCATAAGGAGGCTGATCGCATTGACCGTCACCCCCATAACCAACACCCGGCCGGCGATATCCACCATCATGATGGCGCTTTTCGGTCCCAGATAATGCGTTGAAATAATATTGATTAAATTCCCCGAACCGATGCCGATGGCCGTATGCCGGGTGATTCGTTTCAAGAGATAAATGGCCCCGAGCATGATGCCCAACACGATAGACAGCGCAAACAGCATCTTGAGGAAAGAGGCCAGATAAGAGAAATCCATGAACGCTATTCCCCCTTTATCTCAATTCGTTCACTCGCTCCGCCGGCGAGATGATATCGGTCAACCGCACACCGAACTTCTCATTGACCACTACGACTTCTCCCCGGGCGATCAAGCGGTTGTTGACGTAAACATCCATGGGCTCACCTGCCAGTTTGGCAAGTTCCACCACCGAACCCTGTCCCAACTGGAGCAGTTCACTGATGAGCATCCGGCAGCGTCCCAATTCCACCGTCAGACTCAGCGGAATGTCCAGAATGAAATCCAGTTCCATATTTCCTTTGGGGACGTCCGTCTTGGTCATTTCCTGAAAAGATGCTTCACTGACTTCCTTTTTTGCGACAGGGCCTTTGGAAAGGGTCATTTCCTGCTCCACATCGTCCCAGGTCAACTCTTCGTCCTTCTTCCCCCCTTTTCCAGCATCCTCGCCGGTGGCAACACCCTGTAACAGCGCGTCAATCTCGTTCTGTTCCATAGGTCAATCCCCTTCCCGAGTAATTATTTCTGCGATTTGAACAGCTTGACTGCCCCGGTAGCTACCCGCATAACCGTCATATTTCCTAACGCCTTCCACGAAGATTTTCACCGGCTCCATAGCGAACTGAGCCAGGGGAATTATGTCCCCCGTCTGGAAGTTGACCACTTCCCCCGCGCTTATCTGCGCACTCCCCAGTTCCACAACCAGATCAACCTCAGCCAGCAGGATATTTTTTCTAAAGCGATCTAAAAGTCCCTTGTCCACTTCCATCTGCTCACTCTGAAAACCGGCCTGGAGCTTTTCCCGCAATGGTTCCAAAGAGGCATAAGGAATACAGAGAGTCATCAGTCCTGATGAATATTCAACTTCGACTTCAAAGTTTACTACGACCACTACATCCGTGGGTGACACGATATAGACAAATTGCGGATTTACTTCCGAGCGCTGATATTCCATCTTGAGGTCAATCAATCCCCGCCATGCCTTTTCCAGATCCTTCAGGGCATTCAACACCACCCGGCGAATGATGTTGTTTTCAATAGCGGTAAATTCCCTTCCTTCCACTTTGAACATGTCCCTGCCCGTGCCTCCAAAAAGGATGTCCACGAGCATGAAGATTACCTTTGCTTCGACAACAAAAAGACTCGTCCCCCGCAGGGGATCCATACGAAAAAGATGCAGGCTGGTGGGAACCGGCAGGGTCTTCAAGAATTCACCGAATTTGACCATATTCACGGAGATAGCGGTGATACTGGTCACTTTTCTCAACAATGACGAAAGGGTGGTGCGGAGCAGGCGGGCATATTTTTCATTGATCATCTCCAGGGTCGGCATACGGCCGCGGATGATCCGATCCTGACTGGTCAGGTCATAGGGGACGATATCGTCAGGATCATGGATATCCTCGAGCTCCGTTTCGATGTCGCCACCCGATATGCCCCGCAACAGGGCGTCAACTTCTTCCTGCGTCAATATCTTGTTCATATAATTTTCATCCGCCGGGAGATATAATTATTGAATGACAAATTCCGTAAAATAAACGCGTGTTACCTTTGTGTTCGTGAGGAAACTGTTCAATCTCATGGCAATTTCCTCGCGCAGACGCTGTTTGCCCGCCGTTTCCATCAATTCCCGATATGTCTTGGCCGCCAGCAGTTCCAGGATGTTATCACGCAATTTCGGTTTCAATTGATCCAGATCCTTGACTCCCTGGGGATCGGAAATCTCCAGTTGCACGACCAGCTTCAAATAGCGGTCCCCGCCGCTATCCTGCAGGTTGATGATAAAAGGTTCCATAGGCCAGATCGTGCCGATGACGGGCTGCGTGGCTGCCTGTTTCTTCACGGCGCCGACATGGGAGGTGAAGTAAAAATAGGCGGCGGCGGCGACACCAGCCGCCACAACTATCAGCGCCAGGACGATAAGCCCCCATTTCAGCATCATTCCTTTTTTCTTAGCCGGCGGCTGCTGATCCGCCTGTTCCGATGCGTTTTCTTCCCGTGCTGTTCTGGCCATGCCATCCTCCTATATCTGTCTCGATAAAATGGAAATATTTATGGGCAGCTCGTTTGCGCCTGCCTTTGTCACCCTGCCGGAAGCGCTGCCGATTCTTTTACCGCATCCGGCGGCAGCAATGCGTCCCGGTTCCATCCCTTCGCGACAGGCAAAGTAATCGGCAATGGCCGCTGCCCGATATGCGGATTCCTCCCATGACGCCTTTGAGTCTACGCCAGCGGGGGACGCATCGGCGCAAACCTCGATGCGAAGGAAAACCGCCTCATGTTTCAACGCCGTATAGATCATGGCTAAATAATTTATCCCATCCGCACCGATATTGTTGCCTGCCGAGTCAAATATCGTCGTCACTGGAATCTGCATGGTGAAGCCCTTCGGCCCCTCTCCGGCAATCATCATTTCCGTATTCCCCGGAGTGGATGTCAGTCTGGTTTTGACCCGGCGGATTGCCGCCTCGCTGTTCCGGTCGTTTTTTTCCTTCTCCGCCTTGATAGCCGGATCATTATCGGTGGTCACGAAGGGTTTAAAGACTCTCCAAGCATTGCCGCCGGTATTGGCGCTGCCTGTTATGGCGACTTGCAGCGAATTTGCCGCGTCGGCAAAATAATCGGGTTGCAATGTCGAAAAGGCCAGCAGCATCACAAAAAAAGTAAAGATTAGGGTCATGAGATCGTTGAAGGTCAACAACCAGTTGTTCCGGTCGCCGTTTTCCGGCTTCCTGTCCGTCTGTCTATTTCGATGCATCGTAAAAGGAACCGATCACGGATTCAGGAACAAAATCATCGTTTCCATTCCCTCTCTCTCCTCGGCGCGGGCGGCTCCTGCACATGAAATACCTTGGGCCTCAGATGCCAGTCGTTGCTCAGGATATGCTCCCTCCCCGGACAGATAGCGATACAGCACCGCCGCCCGCATGGACGCCAACTCCCAATTCGGCTTCGCAATGCCGTCGGCACCCATTCGGCAATCCGTAATTACTCTTACCTGGAGGTGGCTTTGGTATTTCCGGGCGTGATTAACCACTTCCCGGAGGACGAGCCGACCGCTGGGCAACAACACGGAACCTCCCGGCTCAAAAAGGGCATTCCTTTCGAGTGTCAATCTCACCCTCCCGCCAGTCATAGCGATGCCATTGCTTAATCCGGAAATCGCCATCCGGCCGCGGAGGGAAGCGGCCATTTCATATTCCCGGATCTCGCTCCTGACCTCCTTGTTGCCCGTTTTGTCGGCCACTGTTTTTTGGAGTTTGCGGACATTTTCCTCGCCGATACGGGAATGAGACAACAGCATGAGGAAAAAAACGAGCATAATCATGATCAGCGTTGCGTAGACCGATTGCCAATTCTCGCTCTGGACCAGCGGCCGTTTTTTCCCGGAAATGCCCCGACGCTCAGCCATGATAGAACCTCGAACGGCGTTCGACCGGGGCGATGAAGGAATGCAGCTTCTTTTCCAGGATCCGGGGGTTATCCCCCGCTTGAATGGATAGCACCCCTTTGATGATCAATTGCTTGATCAACAGTTCTTCGGCACTGCGCGTTCTCAGCTTGCCGGAAATGGGGTGAAAGACGAGATTTGCCAGAATAACGCCATAAAAGGTCGTGATCAGGGCAACGGCCATGGACGGTCCGATCGAGCTTGGTTCATTCATTTTCATCAACATCTGGATCAAGCCGATGAGCGTCCCCATCATCCCCATGGCGGGAGCAAAATTGCCCATACTGGCAAAAATCTCGGCGCCCAAACGATGTCTTTCGGCAATAAAATCCAATTCCGTCTCCAGGATATTTGACATCAGCGCCGGTTCATATCCATCCAGCATCATATCCACCGCTTTTCCCATAAAGGGATCCACTACACGGGCGCCCATATTTTGCAGCGCCAGGATGCCCTCTTTCCGGACTAATTTGGACATGTCCACAAGGATCTTGATGATTTCATCCGCCCGGTATTCGCGCTTAAAAAAGGCATTTTTCGCCACCTTCAAAACGCTCAGCATATCGGACATGCGATAGTTGATGAGCACGGCGCCGAAAGTTCCTCCGCAGACTATCATCGCCGAGGGTCCGTCCAAGAACCAGGAAAGACCACCCCCGGAAACCGTCGCCGTAATAACCAGCGCGAAGGACCCAAGTATGCCGATGACAGTCGCCAGATCCAAAATATCAATCCCCTGACAGTTGAGTAAAGGAGCCATTACCCATCAACGTCACTACCTGAACAGCAATTTACATACCATCCTGGCAAATTAAGCAAAATGCTGTAATATCGTGTCAATCTCGCCTTTGGAATGGAAAGGCGCCCATCGCGTCAAAAAGATTGGTAGCAAGCCGCAGACTGCTGTCACATTTTTGACGGATATGGCAAGGAAGATGTCAGGCCCAGGTATCGATCAGTGAACCGCAGGAGGGAATGCGCCGAAAACCTGCTACGGCATCATAGCTGGCCGCACCGGGATTCGCCTTGACGGCTGCGCCGGAAGCCTCGGCCGGATGATCCGCTTCATAGATGTCGATGATATCGACGATGTCTTCCGGGGCAAATACCCGCCGATGTTGATTCTCGTCCCGTGCGGGTGTCAGGGAATGCCGCTGATCCTTGGCGGAGGTCGGTTGCGGTTGGCGAGTATAGGCGACAAGCAAGGGGGGTTTTACATTCATGGCAGTAAGCGAAGACCTTTATTCGATACCGGTTCCCAGGCGCTTGTCGCGAATTGTTATTTACATAGTGATAACATGCCGCTCCGCAGTGTCGATGTGTTATCACCATTGCCAAGAGAAATCTATACCAATTTTTCAACTACCTTTTAATGTTCATCAGTTCCTGCAACATCTCGTCCGCCGATGTGATAATCCGGGAATTGGCCTGGTAAGCCCGCTGGGCGGCAATCATCTTGATGAATTCCTTGGCGACGTCGGTGTTGGAGATCTCCAGGGAATGAGACTGGAGACCGCCGAGACCGCCCTCGGAAGGCGTACCGATGGTTGCCGTCCCGGAATCCGCAGTTTCCATGAAGTAGCTGCCCACTTTATCCAATCCCCCGTTATTCGTGAAACTGGCCGTCAGGATCCGCCCCAGTTGCTGCTGCTGGCCGTTGGTGAAGAAACCCTCTATGATGCCGTTCTTGCCCACGTCGAGGGTACTGAGGAGTCCGGCGGGATAGCCGTCGTTGCCCACATAGTTGACCCGGGAATCGATGGCGTAGCTGGTGATTTCCGATACGTCCTCACTGGTCCTATCCCAGATAACCTTGCCGGCATCGCCGATGGCGTTGTCCGAGAAATGAAAGGTGGCGTCCCTTATGGTTGCTTTTTCCTCTCCCAACTGTCCGTAATGATTGGTGTGATTCAGGGGGCCGAAAACGCCGTTGTCATCGGTCAGTGTCAGGGAAAGATTACTGGCGCCCGTCTTCTTGTTAACAACGACAATATGTCCGTCTACCAGGTTCGCTTCCACTGCATGGTTGGTATAGGCCGCCTCTATATTGTCGAGGAAATCCTGAATTGTGTGGTTCGCTTCGATTTTATAGTCTTTCTTATCGCCATCGCCCACGATGCCGATTGTATCACCGATGGCAAAGGTCTTGTCTTCCGTGCCATTGTAGAAATTACCCTCCATCGCCGTCGTTTTCTTTATGCCCTCCGTTTCGTCGGCGTCGGTAAAAACCTTCTCCCCGGCCAGGATCTCCCGAGTCTTGTTCGTCACCATCGCTCCTTCCGAATCGAATTCCATCCAGGGAAAATCGGGAATGACATCCGCCCCGTCATCGACCATGGCGGAAACGGTCCAAAGTCCGTCCAGATCGGTAGCGCGGGTAAAGGTAACCACCATGGTGTGCTTGGAGCCCGCCGAATCATAGATGGTCTGGCTGGAACTGAATTTGTTGTTGGTGCTGTCGGGATCGGTATCCACATTCAGATTCAGGCCGATGTCAAACTTGGTTGTTTCGTGAGGCTTCGATTTGCGTCCGGTCAGGTTGATCTTCGACATCTCGGTTTTTTCCGTGCCATCCGGTTCGATCATGTGGCCCTGCACCAGGTAACCGCTCAAATCGCTCAGGTCTCCGCTTTTATCGATATAGAAAGACCCCGCGCGGGTATAGTACAGCAGGTCCTCCTTCTTGTCCTTGACGACGAAAAATCCCGTCCCATCGATGGCGACATCGGTAGCATTGGCCGTGGTTTCAAAAGACCCCTGGCTGAATTGGGTCGTCACCGCCGAAACACCGACGCCCTGGCCGACCTGCATGCCTCCCGAACCACCGCTCAGGCTCTGGCTGAGCATACTGGCAAAAGATGTTTCCCCCGCTTTAAAACCTATGGTATTGGCGTTGGCCAGGTTGTTGCCGATAACGTCCAGTTGCTTGTTGCTTGCCGACAGACCCGTAGTCCCGATCCAAAGAGCACTCGACATATCTCATCTCCTCCTTACGAATTTTTCTAACTTTGCTTTACTTCCCGGACATCGCCAAACGCGATCTCCTGTCCGCCTACATTCACATAGATGGACTGGTTTTTGAAACTGACCGCCGTCACTTTACCGGTAGTCAGCGTTTCCGCCGTCACGGCGCTTCCGTCCGCCCCGGTGGCGGCCACCTGGAATGTATAGGTTCCATTGTGGTTTATCCCGCCGTTCCAGGTCACCTTGTTGGTTCCGGTCGTCTGATCGCTGGCTTTGATGGTATCCACCACGGCGCCGTTAGCATCGCGGATGGTCAGTTCCACCGACTTGGCGTCTTTCGCAAGCTCATAGGCAAGATCGACGGCTTTGCCCTCGGCCTGAAAGCTATCGCCGTTGCCGACGACTACTTCCTTACCGATGAGATTCACCGCCTGGGCGTTGGCCTGGCTCATCTGATAGACGCCGAGGTTTTTTATTCCTTCGTTGAGATTGTTCAGTTGTTCCAAGCTCGAAAATTGCGCGAGCTGGGCCGCGAAATCCGTGCCATCCATGGGATTCAGTGGATCCTGATACTTGAGCTGGGCCACAAGCAGCTTCAGGAACTCGTTCTTGCCCAGGGTCTGCGTCGCTGCCTGGGTGGTTGCCGTTTCCTTGCCGTACTGGGCAATGAGGTTATCGATGCCGTTAACTTCAGCCATGACACACTCCTTTTACAATCTAGGCAAATATGCTCAAACCGTGGCTTATATAATCCATCCCCTCCACGGGGGCCGCCGTCGGATCGCTCATGGGCAAGACAGGGCTGCTATTGCCCTCCCCATTCATCATGCCGTCTTTTTGTTGCTCGTGATTCATTCCTTCCTGCCAGGCAAAAAGATTCCCGAAATTATTGCCGTCATTCATATTGTTCTGTTTCTGCAGCAGCACATCCACGCCGCTGACCTGCCAGCCCTGACTCTGGAGCGTCGCTTTCAAATCCTCGATATGAGTGTTCAAAAGCTGATGAACCTGGTCGTTGTCTACCTTCATGATCAGCTCCACGCGATCCTGTCGGACGACGATATCCATGTCGACCCGTCCCAGTGTCTCCGGATACAGGGTTATCCGTACTCTGCCTCCATCCTTGAAATCGGTGGATATGCCGTCCATCACCTGCGTCATGATGGACCGGGCATTTAATGTCCCTTCCGGTAAGCCTTTAACCACAGTGCGTTCGACCCGTGCGGCAAGAATATCTGCGTAAAGATATTTCGGCATCGCCACTGCATCTGCCGTTTCCGTCGATCTTGTCAGCGTCGGTTTCCGGTCCTCCATTCCACCGGGAAATTTGTCCATAAAACCGTTCTTAACCTCTCGGGAGCGTTCCGGCATCTGGAATTCCGGATGGCCCGGAGCAGATTCAAGACGAGAGTTTGTGGGTGCAAGTGCAACGATCGGCATGGATCTGTCTGCGACGGAATAGTTTTTCCTCACTGGTGCATGTTCCATCGCCGTTTGTTTATCTTTTGGCAAACGATCACCGGCAGCGCCGCCGTCGATATTTCCAGGTAATCGGTTCCTTCCTTCCGGGGACGTGAAAAGCTGTTGGCCGGGCATATCTTGTGCCGGTCTATCGGCATTTACGGCTCGGGTCGTCCTGTCGCTCCTCTGCCGAAGGAGAACCTGCTCCCATTCACCACGCGGCGCCACAACAGCGGCGCCATCTCGATCGAATCGCGGTTTCCCCGACAATTCATCTTCTTCCATGGCCGCGGTTTGCATTGCCCCAGCGGCTGCCGGTATTTGCTCTCGCCGTTCATTGTCGTCCCGCTTGTTATGCTTCATGTCTCGCAACGGGGCATGCTGCTGATGCGGATCGGCCTGAACCTCCATTTTCTCGGTGTCAACGACAATATATCCGTCCGTCGCGTCCGTCCGGGAAACTTCCGTATGATCCATTGAAGGGGTTTCCACCAGCGCCGCATGAACGGCGAATACGGGTTTCGTTTCATTAGGATGATATGTTTCGGCGCTGATCTTTGCAATTATCGCCGCCGTTTTTTCAATGACGGCAGGTAACGGGATATCGCTTTCAATTTGATGGTCGCCCGTCCTTTCTTCGTTGACGACGCCAGACGCAACGGGCATTTTTGCCATTGCGAGGCCCATAACTCCCGGTGCAACGACAGGGGCCAGCAGCTCCATCTCTTCCGTCCTTTCTCGATGTGGAAATTGCGGCGCAGAAACATCGGCGGCCGGAAAAAGGACCAACGCCGGCAAGTCCCACCTGGTGGACATAGTCTCGGCATTTTGCATCGTTTTCAAGAATTTTTCTGTCGGATCGGATATCTTCGCGACCTTATCCGCCATCGACAATGCCGGGCATGTTTCTTTAATTTCAACAGGCGCCATAATTGCCGCGGCCATAAAATTTACCGCCTGCTCCTGTTGATTATCGTTAAGGGAAAGCTGAGCGGAAATCAGGTTCATGATCCGGGGAAATTCGCCTTTTACTTCCCCGGGCAATGCCTGATCAGTCCCAATCCCCGCCGGCGTCATGGCGGCAGCACAAGTGAGGGCGCAACAAAGCTTCTCCCCGTTTCCTTTGCTCGCTTCCACATTCAGATTTAAAGGCGATAACAAGTTCATAACGTATCCGGCTATCCTTTTGAAAATCAGCGATGCAACGGATATGCCATGGTGTTCATCAAAGATATCGACTACAATTACGATTACTTATAGATATGACAATCTCGAGATACCGTTCCGGGTGGGGAAAAAATTGCTCGGTTGGACAATCCCGGCAGGCAGCAATTGCAGAAATTACTGCTTTTCCGGGACCGCCTTGAATCCCTTGGTAATTTCGTTCGTTATTTCCACGACTTTTTTGACATTGACGTTGGAGAGTATCGCTCCGGCTTTATCACGCTTCATGTTCATCGTGATGCCGGCCGCGGTTTTGTTATCCAGTCTTTCCAGCATTGCCCCGGCTTTTACCGGTGTGGCCGCTTCGTAAATCTTCGCCAAATCTTTGTATTTCTTGGTATCTGCGTTTTTTTCCGCATCCAGTTTCGCCTCGAGCCGCTTTTCAATTGCTCCCAGTTGATCGATCTTGTCTTGGACTTCTTTTTTCAGCGCGGTAATTTTTTGTTCTTCCAACTTGAGGGACGATTCCTTGGCATCCAGTTCAATCTTTTGCTTTTCCAGGATTGCGTAGAGTTCCCTTTCCTTTTGCAGTTCCACGTCAAGACCCCCTTTTTTTGCGGCAGGCATCATATTATGTGGATTGGGGCTGGCAACGGCCGCTCTGACAAGTTCAATCTTTTTTGAAAAATCGGTCTGATCGAAAAGTTGTCCCAGGGTGGCAATCTTTACGCCCAGGATCAGTACTATCACTATCTGTACGATAACAAGAGACTTTTTCATATATCTTTCCTTTCGTATCTCAACACCGCTGTTTCATCGGCTGCAATTCTTTCCAGAGAGGACATCTGCATTTTATGCTCGGTAAAATGACGTTCTTTCAATTTCTCGATGATTTTCCGATCCTGCATGGTTTCAAGCAAGGCGCGGCGCTTTCGCTCCAGTTCCTGGGCGATTTTCGAGATATGATTCCTCTGCAAGACGATTTTCTTGTTCCAGAGCTTGATATAAGACATCTTCAGCTCCACGTCCCCCGGTCGCAGCCGGCGCTTTTTTTCATCCCGTAGTTGCTCCATGAGCCGGTCCTTTTCCCTGCCCATGCTGGCAAGTGCCTGCTTCTCTTTCTCCAGAGACTTCATCTGATCGGTAAACTCTGCCAGCACCTGTTCTTCCTTTGTTTTCTTCGCATTGAGCACGGCCTGCAACTTAAACATAAACATGGTTAGTTACCTTTGAACAGATTGTGCATCTGCTTTCTGGTCTTAGCGATATCAACCTTCTCGTGAATATTCTGTTTGAGGAAATCGCTGACCTGATCAATCATGCTTACCGCGTAATCGATGTCGTGGTTCGATCCCTTCACATAGGCCCCGATATTTATCAGGTCTTCCGCCTTTTTATACGTGGCCAGAATATTTTGAATCTTATTTGCCATATTCCGTTGTTCATCATCGACGACATCGATCATGACCCGGCTGATGCTCTGTAAGACATCCACCGCCGGATAATGACCGCGATTGGCCAGTTCCCTGGTCAGAGTTATATGTCCATCCAGAATGGACCGGGCGGCATCGGCCACCGGTTCGTTGAAATCATCGCCCTCGACCAAAATGGTATACAATCCCGTAATACTGCCACTCCCGTCCAGTTTCCCCGTTCGTTCCAATAGTTTGGGAAGGAGGCTGAAGACAGACGGTGTGTATCCTTTCGTGGTGGGCGGTTCACCCACGGAAAGACCGATCTCCCGTTGCGCCATGGCAAAACGGGTGAGCGAATCAACCATCAGGAGAACATCTTTTCCCTGATCGCGAAAATATTCGGATATCGAAGTGGCTAAATAGGCGGCACGCATTCTGATCAGGGGATGCCGGTCCGAGGCGGCCACCACAACAATGGAACGATTCAGCCCCTCCTTCCCCAAATTCTTTTCCAGGAATTCCCTGACCTCTCGACCTCGTTCGCCGATCAGGCCAATGACATTGACATCCGCTTTGGTATTGCGGGCAATCATGCCCAACAAAACGCTCTTGCCCACACCCGACCCGGCAAAGATACCCATCCGCTGACCTTTGCCGCATGTCAAGACACCATTGATGACCTTGATGCCCAAGTCGATAGGTTCTATTATCCGACCTCGCTTGAGGGGATTGATGGGATCCGCATAGATCGGATAGGTGGCACCGGACACAATCGGTCCTTTGTCATCGATAGGCTGTCCGAGACCGTCGATCACCCGGCCCAGAAACTGCGATCCTATCTCCACACTCGCTTTTTTGCCCAGGGAGACGATCCGACAGCCCGGGCTTAAACCCTGGATCGAATCCAGCGGCATGAGGAGAACTTTTCCCTTTTTAAAGCCTACCACCTCCGCCGTGACGGGTTTCCCGTTACCGGCGGGGTGGATCGCACATAATTCACCCAGCGATACCGCCGGACCGTGACCTTCCACAATCAAACCGACGATTTCACTCACCTTGCCGTGAACTTGAATGGGATTGCATCCCTTCAGTAGTTCATGGTAGCGGGAAATATCTATCTTCACGGCGTCAGCTCTTCCGGCTACCGATGCATGGCAAGCATCGTCCGCGTCACTTCCCGCAATTGCTGGTCAATCCTGGCATCGACCTCGCCATGCTGGGTCTCGATTATCGTCCCGCCCTGCTTCACTGTTTCATCCTTCTGGAAGACGACGTTTTTCAGTCCGTCGTAATTCTGCAGGAAGTCATTTTTGATGGCCATGAGCTGATGATAATCGTCGGGGTGCAGGCGAATGGTGATGTTGTCGCGGTCAAGAACGTTTTCCATCGCCTTCGTGAGGACATGATGGATTACCTCGGGATTGCTCTTGATTTCATGATGAACGATCTTTTCCGCAATGTGCAGCGACAAGCGGATTATCTCTTCTTCCGCTTCGTGGATAAGCTGCTGCTTCAGCATGCCGATTTCCCGAAAAACTTTATCGAGGGTATCCGCCGTCTTCTGCATTTCCAGCCGGAATTTCTCCTCGTGCTGACTTCTTCCCGCCGTCACCCCCCGTGCATATGCCTGCGCTTCTCTTTGACGACCTTCCTCCTCAAATGCCAGCCGCAACCGCTCCATTTCCGACACTTGATCTTTGTTCCGGGAAGAAGGATCGGGCGCGGGGATAAAATTAACCTTTTGAAAACCCGACGTTTCCTGTCGTCCATGATCAATCATTTTGACGTTTTCGGACTTGATAACCCTGGCGCTATACATACTCATCTTCCTCGCCACCCCGGGAGATAAGAATCCGGCCCTCTGTTTCCAAGCGTTTGGTGACATCGAGAATGACTCGCTGACTCGCCTCGACCTCGGAAATCCTGATGGGGGGCATCATCTCGATATCTTCCTTGAGCATTTCCGCTCCTCTTTTGGACATGTTCTTGAATATCTTCTGTCTCATATTCTCGTCCACCACCTTCAAGGCTTTGGCCAGATCGTCACCGCTGATCTCTTTGAGAAGTTCCTGGAGACTCTTGTCGTCAAGTTTCATGACATCGTCGAAGGTAAACATCAGACTGCGGATGGCGCTTACCAATTCAGGATCCCTTTCGTCCAGAGATTCCATAATGGTGTTCTCGGTTGTCCGGCCCAGGCGATTGAGAATTTCCGAAGTCACCTTGATCCCTCCTACCTGCTGGTCCGTAACACCTCCGATGACGATCTCCTTCTCGAGGGTTTTGGCGATTTCTTCAATGAACTCATGAGAAACGCATTTGAGATTAGCCATCCGACGCACAATTTCACACTGCATTTCAATCCCGAAGTTTTCGAGAATCTCGGCAGCCTGTTCCGGTTTCAAATGTACCAGAATAAGCGCTATGGTTTGGGGATGTTCCGACTTGGTAAATTCCATCAACACCTTGGGGTCGATGTCCCGTAATTTGTCAATGATGGGGTTGTCCATACTTTTAGCCTTATCCACGTCGGCAAGAATATTTTGGGCGTCTTTTTCACCCAGGGCCTTCATAACGATATTCTTTGCCGCACCATCCTGAATCGCGATGGTGCCGCCGCTTTCTTTGGCCAGAGTGACGAATTCACGGGCCACGGAGTTGACGACATCCGCCGGAATCATCGTAATGCGATTCATGTATTTTCCCACCCGCCGTATCTCCTGTGGCCTTAAATTCCGCATCACTTCCGCCGCCACGTCTTCGTCGAGGGTGAGCAGCATGATCGCCGCTCTTTCTTCGTTCGTCATTACACCAGTCCCACCGATGCTATTTAACCCAGTTTCTCAATATTTCCGCAAATCTTTTTGCATCTGCACTGGCCAGTTGGCGGACGATCTCCGTCTCCGTCTGGGCAGCTTTTTCCACCGATGCGGCCACCAGGGGAATCCCTTCCCGCCCTGCCAGGCTTGGCGCCGGTCGCTGGATAACATCCCCCATCAGCAGCGGTTGCCCCGGCAGCACCGAAACGGCCCGGCGCATAACCGGACGGACAACCCAAAGAAAAATCATGACAAAAGTCGCCAACAGCACGACGTATTTGAAAAACGGCAGCAAGGTGTTAAAGGTGGCATGCCAGTTAGATCCGGAAAGCGCCGCCTCGACATCCATCTTATTGAACGGCATGCTGCTCACTACCACCTGGTCACCCCGGGCGGCGTTGAATCCCGCCGATTTTCTGACCAATTCTTCGAGGGCTTCGATATCCTTCTTCGGACGCTCTGAATAGACATCTTGTCCCTTGTCGTTTTTGCTGTAAAGGCCATCCACCAGAACTGCCAGCGACAGTTTACGGATCTCTCCCACGGGCATGATGGTCTTGTTTACCACTCTGTTGATTTCATAATTTATCGTTTCGTCCGTTTTTTCCCGTTCCTGCCCTGCTGCCGCTCCGGCCGCAGCACTCTTTGCTGCCGGGGTGTTTGTTTTATCCGTCTGCTTTGAGGTGCTTCTAATGACCGGAGATTCCGGATCATACATTTCTTCGGTTTTTTCGGTGACCCGGAAATCCAGATCGGCGGTTACCCGGACGACCGCTTTACCCTTGCCCACCACACTTTCCAGCATGGTCTGCACTTGCGCCGCCAAATCCTTTTCGATATTGCGCTGGTAATCCAACTGGGCGCCCGACAGGTGTGATGATTTAGCATCCCCTTGATTTTTGGAGAGAATATTTCCCTTGTTATCGACCACAATCACATCCTCCGGACCCAGTCCCTCCACGCTTCTGGCCACCAAATAGGCAATTCCGTCAATCTGATTGGCACGCAGCATCTTTCCCGCCTTCAATTTTATCGTGACCGAAGCGGTCGCCTTTTTCTGCTGGTCGATAAACAGCGATTCCTTGGGCAGCGCGATATGGACGCGACTCTGCTGTACTTCGTCCAGGCTGTTGATGGTCCGCGACAATTCCCCCTGCAAGGCGCGACGGTAGTTCAACTGCTGTTCGAATTCCGTCGCACCGAGGGTCTTGCTGTCAAATATCTCGTAGCCTACTATGCCGCCGCGCAATGCCCCGGCGGCCGCCATCTCCATCCGGAGTTCGGGAACTCGCTCTGCGGGGGTATAGATGATGTCGCCCGCGGCAGACAACTTGTAAGGCGTCTTCTTCTCCTGGAGTTTGCCCACAATGACCGCCGCATCCTCTTGGGAAAGTCCGGAAAAGAGCACCTGATAGTCCACCTGGTTGGTCATATAGACCAACAGCCCGATGACGATCATTGTCGTCAGCCCTGCTCCGGCAATCGTCATTTTCCTGACGGGTGTCAAGGCGTTAAAGTTCTGCGCCAGTCCTGAAATGAAATGTCCAAGTTGGTTCATATGTCCTTACCTGCCTTCAAACCGTCATTCTCATTACTTCCTGGTAGGCGTCGAGAACCTTGTTGCGGATCTGCATCATCGTCCGAAAGGAGATGTCCGCCTTCTCCATCGCAATGATTACCTCATGGATGCTTCCCTGATTATTGAGCTGCATTTTGGCAACCGCATTTTCAGCCTGATCCTGCAACGCATTTGCTTCTTTGATCGCCCCTTTCAGGGCCTCGGTAAACGAACCGCCTCCCGGCTTTTGCCATGTGCCGCCGTTGCTGGCCAAGGGAGGCGCAAGCAAACCGTTTTGAATGGATGTCACCTTCATGAGTTCTTAACCTCCTCCATCTTGATTCATCATAACGGCAAGTTCTATTTACCGAGTTCCAGCGCCTTCAGGGCCATGTTTTTCGTGGCGTCGAAGGCTGTTACACAAGCATCAAAAGAACGGGTGGCCGAAATCATCTCGGCCATTTCCATCACGACGTTCACGTTGGGCAGCGTTACCATCCCATTTTCATCGGCATCGGGATGCGCCGGATCATAAACCGCCTTTCCGGCCCCCGGATCCTCGGCTACTGTCTTCACCTTGACGGTCTTTAGGGCGTTCTTCATCGTATCGCCAAAGGGGGTCGCTACATCCTCCGCCGTCAAGACCACCGTCTTACGCCGATAGGGACCCCCTTCGGCGGTGCGGGTCGTGTTCGCATTCGCCAGATTGCTGGCGACAACATCCAGTTTGGTCCGCTGCGCGGCAAGTCCGTCCCCACAGATCTTGAATGTCGTGGCTATGTCCATATTCACTTCGTCTCCTTCAATACGGTGTTCAAACTGCGAAACTTTCTCGCCAGCATTTCGATCGTGGCGTTGTACATGAGATGATTCTCGGAAAGGGAGGCCATTTCCCGATCCAGAGATCCCTTCTCCTCTGTGACCGTAACTTCGTACTCTCCTGCCGATCCAGGAAATATACCCTTTCCAGACATATGTCCGGCCTGGGTCTTTTGGAGCTGCACCGGCCGCAATCCCTGAGGATCTTTTTCCTCGGAGCGCTTCAGGATCAGATCGGCGGAACGGTACTCCGGCACATCCAGATTGGCGATATTGGCAAGAAGAACCTGGTGACGTTGCGACCGATAATTCAACATGCCGGATAATGCATCCACCGTCTTGCTAAATAGCGAGAGCATATTGCTTTCCCTTTCCGGTTGCCGGGTTGACATTGACGATGCAATCAACATACCATTTAAAAACGCCGTTTTGACGGTTCATATATCCTCCAAATTATACTCATGGAGCTTGTTGCGCATCGTCCGGACACTGATTCCCAAAATCTGCGACGCCTTTGTCCTGTTTCCCTGAACCTTCTGCAAGGTATCAATTATCAAGGCTTTTTCCACCTCCCGCAAGGTCATGTTTTCCACATGCCCGCGGGGAGGAGCAACCGGGGATTCCTCCCGTGCGGGTTGGATAAAATGCAGATCGACGTTACCAAGACCGAGATGATCCGGTTCGATCGTGGCGCCCGCACAGATCAGCACCGCCCGCTCCATGACGTTTTCCAGCTCACGGACATTCCCCGGCCAGGCATAGCCGTTCATGAGATGCAGGGAAGCCCCGGAAAGCGTCAATTCCATCTTCTCGGCCGCGGTTCCATATTTCTTGAGGAAATAGTTGGCCAGGATGGGGATGTCTTCTTTTCGCTCCCGCAACGGGGGGATCGTGACCGGAATGACATTCAGACGGAAATACAGATCCGGCCGGAATTTTTTTTCCTCGATGGCGTGTTTCAGATCTACATTCGTCGTGGCAATGATCCGTACATCCACGGGAACGGGATGTTTCCCACCGATGCGATCGACCTCTCCTTCTTGCAGGACCCGGAGGAGTTTTGCCTGCAACTGCATATCCATTTCACTGATCTCGTCAAGCAGCAGGGTGCCGCCATCCGCCATTTCAAACTTGCCGATCCGGCGTTGCATGGCGCCGGTAAACGCCCCTTTCTCGTAACCGAACATTTCACTCTCAAGGAGATTGTTGGGTATCGCTGCGCAGTTGATTGCCACAAAGGGTTTCTGCTTACGGTTGCTGTGGAGATAGATGTATCTGGCCACGAGTTCCTTGCCGGTGCCGCTTTCACCCTGAACCAGGACACTGGATCTGCTCTTGGCTACATTCCTCAGCATGGTCATCAGGGACAGCATCCGGGTGTTTTCGGCGATGATCTCTTTGTGCGCCGGCTGGCCGCTGTATTCCGGCCGCTGCTGTTCAAGATCCTGTTGAATTTGCGTTGCCAGCACGTTTTTCACTGTAAATTCGAGGTCATCGAGAGAAAAGGGCTTCATGAGAAACTCCGCGGCCCCCTCTTTCATCGCCTCGACAGCGGTCTTCACGGTTCCATATGCAGTGATCAGAATTACCGGCGTTTGCACCGAGATTTTTTTAATCTGCCGCAACACATCCATCCCCCCGACCCTGGGCATGCGCATATCTGAAATCACGACAGAAAACATTTCTTTCTGAAATATTTCCAGCGCCTCCTGGCCATTCTCTGCTACCTCCACCTCATATCCGCAGGTCTGCAGCGAATCCGCCAGGGCCAATCTCATGGCGTTGTCATCATCGACAATCAGAACTTTCTTCATTCCCCCCCCTGTTTTCCGCCCTGGCATGCCGCTTAAGATCGCTCTTTTCGGAATTGCACCGGAAAGAATATCGTCAAACTGATAGCGCCATACTCCTCGGATTTAAAAGCAAAATATCCGCCATGCAGGTCCATGATGCTGTGGAGGATGGCCAATCCCAGTCCCACGCTTTTTTGATTGCTGGTCATAAAGGCTTCAAATAGGGAAGCATGATCGCCTGCTTCGGTTCTAATCCAATCGGCGCCGCTGAATCTTACACTCAGTAATTCGCAAGGAGTACGTCTTTGCGCCATTTCTTCTCCACTCCCAAACGGCAGGACCTGAGTTTCAATCGTCAAATGACATCCCTTGGGAAGGGAGTGCAAGGCTTGAAGGATCAGATTTACCAACAGATGCTTCAACATATCCCGATTGCCGGCAACGATGGGATCCACTTCCGCGTATTTGATCTTTAAAAACACTTCGCTGTTGTCGGCAATAGTTTCCGAATAACCGACAATTTCCCTGAGCAATTCATGGATGTCAAGCTCGCACAGGAATACCTGGCCGCTCCTTTTAGCCGCCATGAATTCCGCAATGCTATGATTGATGGTCTTTACGGCGCCGAGGATCTGTTCGATACGCTGTTGTTCGCGATCCCGGCGACAATCTTTCAAAAGCAGCGAGGCAAACAGTTCGATGCTGCCCAGCGGATTGCGAATCCGGTGCGCAATCTCCGTTGCCAGTTCGTGAGTGAGCCTGACCTTTGCTTCCGGCTGAAGAACCTGCACCGTTCTTTTCCCTTTCATCAATAAAAATCGCTATATTTATACAGCCAGCGGGCATCCTGGACCGCATAGTCGCTAAGCTTCGTCCAGAAAGGATCCGTACTGCCGTCTTTGATCTGCAAAAATCTTTTTTCCGCCGCCGGCCATTCTTTCGTTGCAGCAAGACGACGTCCGATAGTGAACAGCAGCCAGCGTCGCTGTCCATTACTGGCTTTTGCCAAAGACTTTTCGAGATCATCCAGCGCCGCACGAGTCAACTCATTCGGAACGGCCGACACTTGCGCCGCCGAACTTCCGGACTCAGCAGTACGGACAGGATGACGCAATGTTTCCATAAATATAGCGATCCGGGACTGCATACGGCTATCCGGAGATATTGTTCCGGCGTAATTTAGTATCCGGCGCGCCTCTGTATCCAAGGATATTTTGTGCAAGCTGTCCGCCATCTTCATTAGTCCGTCCAGATCTTCCCGGCCGAAGGCAATTCGGCCGAAGGTTCTGCAGTACAAGGCGGCGATGGCTACATGATCGCCCCGGGCATAACAGGAATCCAATAATTTCAGCACTGCGGTCTTCAACTGACTACGGGCAGGGCTCAGATACATGCCCTGCGGATACTGTTCTTGCAGCAGCAGATATTCACCGATAGCTTCCGGATAACGATCTTTGCGGAATAAGGCCTCGGCCTTTGCATATCTGACCCGCTCGTCAAAATCCTTTGCCGGATGCGACTTCAAGAGGGTATCATAAGTATCGAGTGGATCTCGGTAATAATTTATCGCCGAAAGATATACGGGAATGCGTAAGCCGGCATTCTGGACCCCCAGGTTGGCGATTTTCAGGATGCATTCCTGAGCCTCCGCGCTGTCAGGGTATTTATCGATAATCTCATTGAATACCTGTATGGCGGTATTGAAGCGCTCCAAACGATGAAAAGAGCAGCCCAGAAGATACAGGCCCATCTTAACCGTCTTCCCGTCAGGATACAGACTTATATAAGCGGAGAGCATTCTAATCGCCTCGGCAAATCTTTCCTTATGGTAGGCCGTAGCTCCGATTCGATAAAGCGTCTCTTTAGGTATATTTGTTATATGCATGTTTTCTTTTGCTATATCTTCATACAACTTCGCCGCGTTATCGAAATCGTTCATATGATAGTAGGCATCCGCCAAGCCCACAACAACAGACCTGATGTGAACACCATGGGGATATTTTTCGATATACTGCCGGTGCCTCTCAAGCGCCTGCTCATAGCGTCGCACTTCGCTCAGAAGTTCGGCTAAACGGAACAGCGCCTCCTCGCCTTGTGGGGATTCCGGATATTTCGACAAAAGATTTTGCCATTTTGCGGCGGCCTCATAATAGAATTTCAATCCTTCATAACTCCTGGCCAGGTTGACATAAACCAGTTCGTTTCCTTCCCGAGGATCGGGATAATTTCTCAGGATGGATTTATAGTGATCAACGGCAGCAAGAAGGTGAGGATTGGAACCGTTCCGACCTATCGAAAGACAGCAGTCGGCCAGCTTTCGGAAAGCCTGTTCATACATAATTGGATCGGCGGGCGTTTGACGCATTATCTGCTGGAAAAGGGCGGCGGCGCCCGGAAAATCTCCCCGGTCATATAAATCGACCGCCTTGACAAAGTCTGGATTCGCTATGGTTATTTCCTTTTTTTTGCCATCGGTCAAGACATTCCCGGCGCTTTTCTTCTCTGCCGGAACATTTTTTAATTTGGAGGAAATTATGCCAACATCTTGACGCTTCACTGCCCTCTTATTGGTCGGCGGCGAGTTCATTTTACTGTAAATTGATCTTCCCGGTTCTTCAATGACGGACTTCAATATTGCCTGGGGATATGTCTTAAGAATCCTTTTATAAACCGCCGTTGCTTCATTTTTGTGAGAAAATCTTCCGATCCTGGTGGCATAGGCGCCGTTGTCCATCTGGACCCAGACGTTGCGCATCCCTTTCCCCCGCAAATCGCGAATCGCTTTGTTTACGTTCTCCCGTTCCGAAAAAGACCCGATCTGAATAGTCCAGATCCGCAACGGAGCGGCCAGGCCTCTCTCCGGCGTCTGAAGATATAGTAAACAAAAGGACAAAAACGCGACTGATAAGAATTTTTTTACTTTCCAAGACCTTATCGTTTTCATTGCCCTGCGTGTCTCTTTGGTGAACAAACTCTAAGGAACATTGTGCAATTAATGTACCATCGGCACCCTGTCAAAATTCATCTGCCGACCTATTCCATGGCGCGTACTTTGCATCGAAGAGAGATCATCTGACTGGGGAAGGAAACTCCATTCATGGATGAGTCTAAAGAAATTTTCATTAACAGGCGAGAATACTCCCGGGTTTATGCCTATATTCCTCTGGGCTACCGCCTGGTTCCACCGTATGAGCGCCACTCGTCGTTGCGAGCCCGGATATCCGGCGAAACCGCCATTTCTGATTTCAAGCTGCTGCCGGAAATGGAAGACTTCCAGCAGGGTGAATGGTTCAATATCCTGAACAAGAAGCTCGACATGATCATCAGACTGTTGACGGTGCAGAGCGAGGGATTTCAGTCGCTGCCCTTCAAAGCGGTAAATATCAGTGGCAGCGGCATCAGTTTTTCCACACATGAATCCTTCCGGGTGGGCGATACCATCGAGCTGAAGATGATCCTGGCCAGCACCCAGTCTTTGCCCATGTACCTTTATGCGTATGGAGAAGTTAAAAAAGCGGGGCGGCAGACGAGCGGCAATGTTGTTTCCACCAAGTTTGTAAAAATGGACGATGCCATCCGTGACGAGATCGTTCGTTACGTGTTCGAGCGGGAGCGGGAAATCATTAGGGGAAAAAAGGAAGTAACACCTTAGGTAATGTAAATGCTTGTGATCATTGGCATCATTATTGTTTTGTCCTCGGTGGTCGGCGGCTACCTGATGGAGCATGGCAACCTCTCCGTACTGCTTCAGCCCGCCGAACTGGTTATCATCGGCGGCGCCGCCATTGGTTCCTTCATCATCGCCGCACCGATGAAAACCGTCAAGGCGGTCATCCAGGGTGTTCTGGGATTGTTGTGCAGTAAAACCTACCGCAAGGAAGATTATCTTGAAGCGCTGCTGCTTCTTAACGGCATTTTCTACAAGATCCGGCAGCAGGGGCTAGTGGCTATCGAATCCGATGTGGATGATCCGGAAAAGAGCGCGCTTTTCAATCGCTTTCCCGGTATTATGAAAAATAATCGGGCCATGAGTCTGATCACCGACACATTGCGCATGGTCATGACGACCACCATCGCCATTTACGAACTGGAATCTCTGCTGGACAGTGAGATCGAAAACCATTTTGAAGAGATGATGATTCCCTCCAAAATCGTCACCTTCATCGCCGACGGCCTGCCGGGACTCGGTATCGTGGCCGCGGTCCTCGGTGTTGTCCTCACCATGGGAAAGATCGGCGCGCCACCGGAAATCCTCGGTCACAGTATCGGTGCCGCCCTGGTTGGCACCTTTCTCGGGGTTCTTCTCTGCTACGGGTTTGTCGGACCGATGGGAAAGCATCTGGAGCACTCCGTCCACGAAGAACTGCAATATCTGAATGTCTTCAAAGTGGCGCTGGTCGCTTTCGTGGGCGGCGCCGCTCCGAAGGTGGCCTTGGAATTTGGACGTCGGGTCATTCCTCACGACAACAAACCGCTGTTCACCGAGGTCGAAAATATCCTCCGGCAGGCCAAAAAATAAATGGACGATCGCAATGTTATCGTAAGAAAGGTCAAGAAGAAGAAAACGCATGAACAGCACGGCGGATCATGGAAGGTGGCCTATGCTGATTTTGTCACTGCCATGATGGCCTTCTTTCTTTTGTTATGGTTGATCACCATGGTTTCCCCGGAAAAAAGACTTTCCGTTTCCGAATACTTCAAAAATTTCAACATAATGAAGGAACAAACCTCAGGATCGCGGGGCATGATGGAAAAGCAGCCATCCATGATCGGAGATACCAAGGGAACTATCCGTACCAGCATGCAGGAGCAGAGTGGAAAATCGAAACAAGACATCGCCGGAAAACTGAAACAGGCCGTCGATGAAAAACTTTCCCGATACAAGGATCAGATCTATATCGATATCGTCGATGGCGGCGTCCGCATCCAGGTCGTAGATACCGAAGGCAGCACCATGTTTCCCTCCGGAAGTGCCGATCCGACGGAAAAGGCAAAGCAGATCATCGCCATCATTGCGGAAAACACGAAAGACCTACCGAACAAGGTAGCAATTGAAGGTCATACCGATGCGGCGCCGTTCCGTGGCTCCCAGACCACGAACTGGGAGCTTTCGACCGCCAGGGCATCGGCCGCGCGGCGGGAGATGGAAAAGAATGGCACCGACCCAATGCGCATTGCCCGGGTGGTGGGCTATGCAGACCAGGAACTGTACAACCGGGACAATCCCCGGGACCCGAAGAATCGTCGCATCAGCATTACCGTCATTACCAACAGGGAACAGGCGGCATTGCGGTTATTTAACATATCTCCGGCAGGAGCGCCGCAATCTGATTAATACATTGATTTAATACTTGCTACTCTTTCCGGCTGAGACAGACGTCCACGACGAACGCGCCGGAATCCGTTTCGAAAGGGATGATAATGCTCGGTCCACCCATAACGTGGAGGATGGAATGGCTTCGTCCCGAAACAACCGTCGGTATTGCGGCCGTAATGCTGTAGCCCGCGGCCTCCAGTTTTTTCCTGGCTACTCCGGACACCATGTTGGTTAGTTCGCCTACCGCGTCCTTGATGTCCCCGTTCATGTCCGCGATTGGTTCCCCCAGCATGTTGCCGACGATCTTCAGGATTGATCCTTCACTGAAGCTCAGTGCCAGCGAGCCGCGGGCGTCTCCGGTAAGACCGATTATTCCCGAAATATCACCCTTGGCTACATTGTCGTTTTTCAGATACGGTTTACCGGGAACCGGCTCTATAAACGCCATGGTCTTGAGCACCTCCACCGTAGCCTCGAGAAACGGGTTTATAAACGCGACCTTCATAATTGATTAACCTCTCGTCTCTTCTGAGCAACTTCACTTGAGTTGCTCGGTGATTAAGCGGCTCCAGCGGGGCGACGTGCGCCTCTAATGTTTTCGTCAATCTGTACCGAGAATCTTGACAATCTTTTCGTTCAAGGTCTCCGCCGTAAATGGTTTCACGATATAATTACTCACCCCCGCTTTTACCGCGGCAATGACATTTTCCTGCAGCGCCTCCGCCGTCACCATGAGAAAGGGGATTTTTGCCAATTCCTCATCGGTGCGCACCGCCTTGAGAAGCTCCAGCCCGGTCATATTCGGCATGTTCCAGTCGGCAATGATGAAATCTATCTGTTGGGACTTGAGAGACCGCAAAGCGATGGCCCCGTCTTCTGCTTCGACAATGTTTTCAAAGCCGATTTGTTTCAGAATATTTCTAATCACTTTGCGCATGGTCGCAAAATCGTCAACGATCAGTATTTTTATGCTCTTGTCCATTAAACCTCCTGATGAAGAAAAAACAGCTAATTTCTATATGATCTTACCCCGCCATTCTCAATATCACCTCAAAATAGCCGCCACCATCGGCGTCAAAAGCCAGGCCGACCTCATCTTTTGTCCGGTTGTCGGCATCTGCCATCGAGAACGTCTCATGATAAACCGGCAATGACATTTGAAAAAGACGATCGGGATTGAACCCTTGCATGAAATCGCCGCAGATCATATTCAGACACTCTTTCAGGCAGTCTTGACGGAGCTGCTCCGTTGCCTCGGCACGATCAAGATTTAGGGAATTTTTGATCATCTGTTCCGCAACGGATTCCGAAAAATATACAACGATCTCTCCCGAGGCCGGGCCGGTGAATGTTATCGACAACATCCTTTCCCGCAAGAGAGGCGCCTGTTTTTTCCTTAGTTCCAGAAAAACATAATACATTTTCTCAAAGACCTCATAGACGGCATGCGAAAATATCTTCCTGATATCCTGTTGCTTCATCGCGCTTCACCATTTCTCATCATCTTTTCACTTTCCCCATTTTCTCCGTTGATTAACGATACAGTTAATTAACGATATGGAGAAGTTCATTCGCTTTTTCCAGTTCCTCGAACAGCGTCAACAGGCTTTCCTCCAAATCTGTTTCCTTCAGGCCGTATTTTTTCATGACATCGGTTATGCCTCGATGGGCCAAACCATCCATGCCACCGTCAATGCCCATCATCAAGCAGAATTGATCCGCGATAGAGACGAGACTGGGAATCATCGTTTCACCCGTCAGCAGGCGATCCGGCCGGTGATGATAGGCGATAGCATCATGGATCTCCGGGGGAAAATTCCAATACACGGCGATGCGCCCCCCCAGTTCGGCATGATTGATGCCAATGACGCTCTCTTCGGCTTCCAAAAAAGAATATCCTCCGGCAGCCATCAGCGCGAAGATCTTTTCTGACGATTCCTGAACGAATTCACCCATGACCAGTTTGCCAACATCATGGAGCAGGGCGGCGGTATACAGTACGGTATCCTCTTTCTTGTTGATTCGGCGGCTGAGGATCTGCGACATCAGGGCAACCGCCACGGAATGTTCCCAGAGTTCCCTGGTTTTCATCCCGTATCCGGCCGTCCGTTTTGCAAAGATGCGACTGACACTCGCCGTCTGCAATGCCCGCACGAGATTCTTTTGACCCAGATAGATCACGGCATCATGTATCGACTTGATCTTCTGCCGAACACCGAAATAAGCGGAATTGCTGATTTTGAGGATATTGGCGGCAATGGCCTGATCGTATTTGATGACGCTGACAACATCAGCGACGGCATAATCGTCGTTCTTCAGCAGTTCCGAAACTTTATGAACTGTGGCGGGAAATGCGGGCAATTGTTTGATGGACAGGAGTATTTTTTCAATCATTCAAAGCTCCTTTGCCATACCACCCGAAGTCCGGATAAAACATCTGCCGTCGGCGATCTGGAGACGCACCGTCCGGTTATAATTCTGTCCAGTATCTTCGGCTTCGATCATTACATTGTTTTTCCAAAAAATCTTTCGGACGGCGGTCATATTTTTCTGACCGATCCGAAAATAATCGCCATCGTTTAAGATACTTGCCCCACCGGCAATCTTTACGATCAGGCGTCTCTTTTCCGCACCGAGAGCGTAACAGGATTTGAAAAGAAGCGGTATCCCGATATCGGCAAACATGGCCGGACATTCGGCAGCCTTTTTTTTATCAAGATTTGAATCCGGCAACATATAATGGAGCAAACCGCCCACCGAAGCCACCGGATCATAAATGATTACGGCGATGCATGAACCCAAAGCATAGGTCACGAGAACATCTCCCGGCTTCCTGCTGCAACCGAAGTCAGATATGCCGACAATCACATCGCCCATAATCATTTTTTATTTGCATTTTTATCCATAACAACATGCAAATAAAGGACCATTTGCCGGCACAAAGAGGCACTTTGAAGATTTTCACGACGGATTTCTAGGAAATATTCGGGGATGCTCAGGGCTACAGACGTTTGAGTTTCTCTACGAGGGTCGTCCGCTTCAGGTTCAGCATCTTGGCCGCCTTGTTCTTGACGCCGCCGCATTTATTGAGGGCCTTCAGAATCAAATCTCTTTCATATTCGATCAACATCTTATTGAAATCAATCCCTTCCTCCGGCAAGTCCAGATGGCTCGCCGTCGGTGTCAAGAGGCTCTGTTTATGGATTTTATTCGGTAGGTCCTCAAGCGTCACGGCGCCGTTTTCTTTCATTACCACCAGCATTTCAATAAGATTTTCCATCTCCCGCACGTTCCCCGGCCAGGAATACGCGGTCAGCGCCGCCATGGCATCCGGATCGATGCGGCTGACATTTTTTTTCTTTTGCTGATTGAATTTTTTTAGAAAATGATTGGCCAAAATCGCCTTGTCCATTCCTCTGTCCCGAAGGGGAGGAAGGAAGATCGGAATGACATTAATGCGGTAATAAAGATCCTCGCGAAACTTTTTCGCCTTTACCAGTTCTTCGAGATCCTGATTGGTGGCCGTAATGATGCGAACATCGGCGGTCATGGTTTTGACGCCGCCAATTCGTTCGAACTGCTTTTCCTGAATGACCCGCAGGACCTTGACCTGGAGGGACGGACTCATATCGCCGATCTCATCCAGGAAAATTGTACCATTCTGGGCCAGTTCAAATCTTCCGACACGCATGCGAATCGCCCCGGTAAATGCCCCCTTTTCATGGCCGAACAGTTCGCTTTCCAGAAGCTCTTCCGGTATGGCGCCGCAATTGACGGGCACTAATGGTTTGTATTTCCGATCGCTGTTGAAATGGATCGCCCGGGCCACCAGTTCCTTTCCCGTACCGCTTTCCCCATGGATCAAGACCGTACTGTCTGTCCTGGCTACTTTTTCTATCTTTTCAAATACTTTCTTTATGGAATCGCTGTAGCCGATCATCTTCCCGAAATCAAAGCGATCCTTCAAACGGTCTTTAAGGTCGACGTTCTCTTCTTTCAGCCGGGCGAAAGAAAGAGCGCGGGATACGGTAAGTCTTACCAGGTCGTCTTTGAGAGGTTTGGTAATATAATCGAATGCTCCCATTTTCATGGCATCAACCGCGGTCTGCACGCTGCCGTAACCGGTCGCGAGAATGACGAGTTGCTCGGGGTTGAGTTCCTTAACATTCTTCAGAAGCTCCAGGCCGTCCATATTTGGCATGCGGAGGTCAGTCAGCACAAGGTCATAAACCTCCCGCACATAGGCTTCCAGTGCCTGCTTGCCGTCGTTGACAGCATGGACCTCATAACCGCATGACTCCAACAATTCCTGCAGATTCTGCAAGTTCATTTTTTCATCTTCGGCGACGAGGATCTTGAAAGCCTTCATGGTCCACCTTTTAAATTATGGGGGGCGGATGTGTCAATCTGATGACATCTTTCGTCAATGATCATGCGTTGTCAAGAAATATTTTTCACTCATCGGTAAATCTTCCCGGAATTATATCGATACCGATGATCAAACCGCCCTCCCGTTAATGGTCCGAATATTGCAAATCCATTCAAGCCGTACATTGGGCATTGACCAAGGATGTTTTTCGGGTGTCTGTTATTTAACACGAATACGCAATTATCGAGCTTCGAAAGGAGATCTTCGTCATGAAAAAAGCTCTTTCCCTTAGCCTGAAAATGGTCGCCGGCAGCATCCTGGCGGTGCTGATTCCCCTCCTGGTAATCGGGGGCTTTGCGGCGATCAAATCCGCCAGTTCCTTCGCGGAACTATCTTTTCAACAGGCAGCCAACGTCGCTAAGAGCCTGGCGGAGATGGTCGAGCTCTCCCTTATTGAAGAAATTAAGATGACCAACGGACTGTCGGTGGATCCGGCGATCAAAGAGGCGGCAGCGGGAAATACCGATGCCGCCATGAGTAAATTGACGGCCATGATGGAAAAGATCGGCAAGGAATATGAAGTCCTGTATGTCGCGGACGCGGCCGGCATCATCCGTGCCGACGGTTTGGGCGGTTCCTATCAAGGCATCAACATCGGCGAGCGGGACTACTTCACCGCCGCCAAAGCCGGCAAGGCCAATGTGGGAACGCCCATCAAATCCAAGAAAACAGGCAGGCCCGTCGCGGTGGTCGCCGCGCCCATATACGACCGTTCCGGAGCGTTCAAAGGGATCGTCGCCGCCGCTCTCAAGATTGACTTTCTGATCGACCGCATCGCCGCCCTCAAGGTCGGCAAAACGGGTTACGCCTTCATGGCCGACAAGACAGGTATGATCATCGCCCATCCCAAAAAGGAGTTCATCTTGGATTTAAATATAAAAAATATTAAGGGTATGGAAAAGATCACCGCCCAGATGCTGGCCCAAAAAGCGGGTAAGGATAATTACGCTTTCAAAGGAATCGAGAAGATCGCCTGTTACGCCCCGGTTAACCTGACAGGCTGGTCGATCGCCCTGACCCAGGACAAGGATGAGTTTCAGGCGCCGGCACATGTCATTCGCAACACTATCATCATCATTTCGTTTGTATTTATAATTCTTACGATTATTGCCGTCTACTTTTTCGCCCGGAGCATTTCCCAGCCCCTGACCCACGCGACTCATCAGTTGATGGAGGCGGTCGCCCAGGTAGCCACAGGCTCCGATGAAGTGGCATCATCCAGTCAAGCCCTGGCGGAAGGCGCTTCCGAACAGGCCTCGAGCCTCGAGGAAACCTCTTCCTCTCTCGAAGAGATGTCTTCCATGACAAAACAGAACGCCGGCAACGCCTCCGAGGCCGACAGTCTCATGAAGCAGACCAATCTGGTCGTCAAAAAGGCCAATGACGCCATGAAGGATTTGACCAAATCCATACAGGACATCACCGCGGCCAGCGAGGAAACCTCCAAGATCATCAAGACCATCGATGAGATTTCCTTCCAGACCAACCTGCTGGCGTTGAATGCCGCAGTGGAAGCCGCCCGGGCCGGGGAAGCGGGATCGGGATTTGCCGTAGTCGCCGCAGAGGTACGCAACCTGGCCATGCGGGCGGCGGAAGCCGCCAAGAACACCTCCCGGCTCATCGAAGACACCGTGAGCAGGATTCGTGACGGTTCAGAAATCGTGGATAAAACTAACGATGCCTTTGTTGCCGTAGCCGCCAATGCCTCCAAGGTGGGGGAATTGGTGGGGGAAATTTCCGCTGCCTCCAACGAGCAGGCCCAGGGCATCGATCAGATCAACAGGGCGGTTGCCGAAATGGACAAGGTAATCCAGCAGACGGCCGCTTCCGCGGAAGAATCGGCCTCGGCAGCGGAGGAAATGAATGCGCAGGCCGTCCAGATGAAACAGATATCCATGGAGTTGCTCGATATCATTGGCGGTCAAAAGGCGAATAAGGTCGCGTTTACTCAAAATGGCCGCCGGTCCAGATCAGGAAAAAGAAAAATCCCTTCCGGGAAGGTGACCCCATCGAACAAAGCGGCGCCAAATGTTGCGGCACTGCTCGCCTCCCCAGGGACAAAGTTACAAACACCGCCGGATGGCGCTGATGAGTTCAAGGATTTTCAATAGACTGACCAATGATGATCTACTCGGAACTTCGCGATCGGGAGTTTGAAAAAATCAGCAGGCTCGTTTACGACCTCTGCGGGATCAATCTTCACGATGGTAAAAAAGAACTCGTCAAGGCCAGATTGGGCAAACGCCTGCGGGACGGCAAATTCAAGTCTTTTGCCGATTATTGCCGGTATGTTACCACCTCCGAGGGAAGAGATGAGTTGATCACCATGATTGATTCCTTATCTACGAATCTTACCTATTTCTTCCGTGAGGAAAAACACTTTCAACGGTTGAACGCTATCCTTCCCCTGCTGTTGCAGCCCGGAAAGAGGTCCTTAACTCCCAGATTGAAGGTATGGTGCGCGGGATGTTCCACCGGCGAGGAAGCATATTCCCTGGCGATAACTATCAAGGAGATTCTCGGCGCCAAAACCGGAGAGATAAAAATTTTGGCTACGGACATCTCTACCAGGGTTTTGAAAACAGCGATAACCGGCATATATCCGGAGGAAAAAATAAGAGACATTCCTAAAGATATCCTCCGCCGTCACTTTCAATACGGTACCGGGGCTTCAGCCGGCCTCTACCGGGTCAAAACGGAATTGCGCCAGGCCATCGAATTCCGGCGCTTTAACCTCATGGAACAGCCCCCCGCAGATTTCCAGTTCGATATCATTTTCTGCAGAAACGTTATGATCTATTTCGATAAAGTCACCCAGAACATGCTTGTCAATCGTTTTTTCGATTGCCTAACCAAAGGTGGCTACCTGTTTGTGGGCCATTCCGAAAGCCTGACCGGGTTGAAACATCCCTTCGGCTATATCGAACCGAGCATATATAGAAAGGTAATCCCGTAAATGGAACGAGCGGAGAAATCATCGCCGCGGTAGGAAGTAAAGAGCTTTATCTTATGAGGAGTGACAATAAATGTCCTGCAATGTTCTGATCGTAGATGACTCACTGTCCATGAGATCGGTTATCCGCAAGATTCTCACTCTTGCCAGATTCGATGTAGGTTCCTTCTTTGAAGCGCCGAATGGAAAAGAGGCTTTGCATGTGCTGGCATCTTCCTGGGTGGACGTCATTATTACCGATATCAATATGCCCGTAATGAACGGAATCGAAATGATTAAAGAACTCCGTCAAGATGATCTTTATCGGAATATTCCGGTTATTGTCGTGACCACGGAAGCCAACCGTGAGCGTATTGAAGAAGCTGCCCGTCTGGGAGCCAAGGGTTTTCTGAAAAAGCCTTTTCTGCCTGAAGAACTCAAACATGTTCTCCAATCAGCATTAGGTTTTGCCAAGGACGGTATCTATCTGGAAAATGTTGAAAATGAAGACGGAGATCTCGATTTCTGAAATCGAAGATAATGAACCGCGTGCTGATGCAACCCGATATTATTGACTATATGCTCCTGCCGGGTCAAATATACGTGAGTCAAGAACCTGCGCGCATCTCGATGGTTCTTGGGTCCTGCGTGGCTGTTTGTTTATGGAATTCGCAACATAAGATAGTCGCCATGAGTTCCTATCTTTATCCATTTACGATGGTGGAGGCGGAGGCCACCGCTAAATATGGAAATGTAGCCTTGATCTGCATGATGCGCCTGATCGCCACTCACGATGTAAAAAAAAACACCTGCAGGCACAAATCTTCGGAGGCGCCGCCCTCGATAACCCTGCATGCCTCGACATCGCCAAGGAAGACATTGCCGTGGCCAGAAAGTTTCTGGCGAAACATGGCATCAAGATCATATCTGAAGATACCGGAGGGAACATGGGTCGCAAGATAGTTTACAACACCCTGACCAATGAAGCGATCATTTACAAGGTGCGCCAGCTTCGTCGTTGCGACTGGTATCCCTATGAGCAGGAGGACCGCTAATTTTGGCAAAGATCAAAGTCCTGATCGTTGATGACTCCGCCATCGTTCGGAAAATATTTTCGGAAGAACTGGCAAAATATCCGGACATCGAGATCGTCGGAGCGGCGCCGGATCCCTTTGTCGCCCGGGACAAGATCATCAGTTTGAAGCCTGATGTCATCACGCTGGATGTCGAGATGCCCCGGATGGACGGTTTGACATTCTTGAGAAAACTGATGAAATATTACCCTCTGCCGACCATAATCGTCAGTTCTTTGACGCAAAAAGGTGGAAAATTGACTCTGGAGGCTCTTGATATCGGGGCCGTGGACGTCATAGCCAAACCGGGAGGTTCCTACAGTGTCGGGGATATGAGCGCCCAGCTCGCGGAAAAAATCAGGGCGGCCGCACGCGCCCGCGTCTTTCGATCATCTTCCCGACAAGAGTCTGTATCCGCCGCTGTGGAAGCGCCGCGGGCACTGGCGCAAACCACCAACAAGATCATTGCCATCGGTGCTTCCACAGGCGGAACGGAAGCTCTGAAAACAGTTCTGACCAAACTTCCCCACAACTCCCCCGGGGTAGTTATCGTACAGCATATGCCGGCAAATTTTACTACAGCCTTTGCGGAACGTTTGAACAGCCTCTGCCAGATAAGCGTGAAGGAGGCTAAAGACAACGATTCGGTGATTCCGGGAACGGCTCTTCTCGCCCCGGGTAATTATCACATGATCCTGAGACGCAGCGGCGCCCGGTATTATGTGGAGATAAAAACCGGCCCCATGATCCATCATCAACGGCCGGCGGTGGATATCCTTTTCAAATCGACGGCAAGATTTGCCGGGGCAAACGCGATTGGGGTCATACTCACCGGCATGGGGGCGGACGGTGCGGAAGGACTCAAAGAAATGAAGGATGCCGGTGCGGGTACCATCGCCCAAGATGAAAAAACCTGTGTCGTATTCGGAATGCCGAAGGAGGCTATCAAGCTTGGTGCCGTGGATCGCATCCTTCCGCTGGACCACATTGCCGCAGAAATCTTAAGGATGGTTTAGCCATGGATTATGAAAAAATCTCAAATCTTGTGGACCGCATGGCCTCCGATTTTCTGTTCTTGAGCAGCCGTGAACTGGACATCCCCACGGCGGGTGTTTTCCTGAACACCTTGGAAAGCATTCTCGCTGTCGCCGGCCAACTCCGACTGCCACCCATCCAGAAAGTCGTAACCGCCGTCAATCATCTCCTGGAACAGATAATCATGGATAATGTCCGCGATAAGACCAGCGGATTTGATAGTTTCGAGAGGGGCATTTCGTTGATGCAAGAAATAGTTCGTGATTATCAGCAAAAGGAGGTCTGTGAACATGAGGACGCTGTCAATCGGTATATCAAGAACATCAGCGACCTGACAGGATATCAGCCGCCCGGGACCCTGGCGGCTGCTGAGGAATCAGCGATGCCGGCAACAGAAGCACCGGCGCTAAAAACAGTCACGCCAATCCTGCAAGAGCAGGATGAAGGCCTCCTCAGAGATTTCATTACCGAGTCCTTCGAATACATTGAACAAATAGAGGTAAATATTCTCAATCTGGAGCAAAATCCCGAAGATAAGGAGTTCATCAATGCTATTTTCCGACCTTTCCATTCCATCAAAGGCGTGGCCAGTTTCCTCAATCTCGATACGATCCGTGATCTGGCCCATTCCCTGGAAAATCTTTTGGACAAGGCACGCAACGGCGAACTGCAGGTAACCGCGGCGATTATCGACGTCATCCTCGACGGCGCCGATGCTTTGAAATCATTGATCGTCCAAGTTCGGGACAAACTGGATGGCAAAACAGATGCCGCGGAAAGAGAAGATTTGACGCAGTTGCTGGAACGCATCCACCGGCTCGATAAAGGCCTGGATTTGGAACCGGCCCCCAAACTCGTCGGTGAGATTCTGTTGGATGACGGCATGATCACCAAAGATGCCTTGAAAGAAGGGCTGAAGGCATCTGCAGACAATCCCGGGAAGAAACTGGGCGAAACCCTTATCAGCGAGGGACTGGCCACGCCGAAGCAGGTCACGAGGGCGCTGCGCAAACAGGCTGAACATATTAGCGATACTTCCACAATACGTGTCGATACGAGAAAGCTTGACGACATGATCGATATGGTTGGGGAACTTGTCATCACGCAGACAATGATTCAACAGGATATTAGCAACCAGTTGACTACCGACCGGAATCTCATGCGGAACATCGCTCAGCTCTTCCGCATCACCTCCGGGTTGCAGCGGGCGACGACCAGTCTTAGGATGATCCCGATCAAACAGGCATTTCAACGCATGTCCCGGCTCATTCGCGACCTTGCCAAGGACAGCGGCAAGTCGATCACTGTGGAACTGGTGGGCGAAGACACGGAAATCGATCGCAACATGGTCGATGAGATCTACAATCCCCTCGTGCATCTGGTGCGCAATGCCGTCGATCACGGACTGGAAGTTCCCGCGGCGCGTATTGCGGCAGGAAAGGACGAAAAAGGCGTCATCAAGCTGAAAGCTTATCATCGCGGCGGCAATATCATCATTGAAATATCCGATGACGGAGGCGGTCTAAAACCGGATAAAATCCTGAAAAAGGCACTGAACAATAGCCTGATCCAGGATGGCGAGGCACTTACAGAACAGGAAATATACCGGCTGATACTTCTGCCCGGGCTATCTACAGCGGAAAAAATCACCGATGTGTCCGGAAGAGGGGTGGGAATGGATGTTGTGAAGCAGGCTGTCGATCGTCTCCGCGGCAAGATAGAAATTTCTTCTTCGCCCGGCAGGGGAACGACGTTTACCACCAGTTTCCCCCTCACGATGGCCATCATCGACGGCATGATTGTCAAGGTTGGCCGGCAGCGTTACATCCTGCCCACGACCGCCATCCGACAGGCCATACGACCGACTCGCGAGTCATGCACCAATGTCGTGGGCAAGGGAGAATTGGTCAGCGTGATGGGTGCGCTTCTTCCCCTCATGCGACTCAGCGAACTATTTACCGTCCAAACAGACCCCAAAGATCCCTGGGAATCGATTGTGGTGGTGATGGAAGGGAATGGTCGCGCCAAGGGACTGATGGTCGATGAAATCCTCGGCAAGGCGGAAGTAGTCATAAAAAGCCTAGGAGACGCTCTGAAGAACATTAAGGGTATTGCGGGAGGAGCGATTCTGGGTGACGGTCAGATAGGCCTGATCATTGACACGGAAGGTTTGTTTAACCTAAGCGAATCGATCTCCTGACTTTTGGATGAATGGAAATCCGCAGGGAAAATAATGATGCTAATCGACATAATGAAGAATGAAAAGGAGGCACGAAATGACGGATGAGGCAATAAAAACCATCGATGAAAAAATCAAACACAGCCGGGAACGGGAGGGGAAATATCTCACTTTCGTTCTGGCTGGAGAGGAATACGGCATCGGTATTCTGAAGGTCCGGGAAATCATCGGCATGATGACCATTACCACCGTCCCCCAGACGCCCTTGTACGTTAAAGGCGTGATCAACTTGCGCGGCAAGGTCATCCCCGTAATGGACCTCAGACTCAAGTTCAGCATGGCCGCCATGGAATATACCGAAAGAACCTGTATTATTGTTGTGGAGATCACCGGTCCCATGAGGAAGATTCCCATGGGTATCCTGGTGGATTCCGTATCGGAGGTTCTGAATATCAAGGCAACGGATATTGAAGAAACCCCCAATTTCGGCAACAAGCTCGAAACGGAATACATTCTCGGCATGGCCAAGACCGGCGGCGGGGTAAAGATTCTTCTGGATATTGATAAGGTTTTGAATAACGAGGAACTGACGGCCCTGGAAAGAGCCGCCTGAATATAATAATGATTTTCATTTCAAATGAAGGGGGGAAATTTTTATGACGATCAATCAGAAATTACTGCTCATCAGTGGAACAAGCGCCGCGCTCATCCTGTTCGGCGGCGCCATGGGTTACCTCAGCGCCGGGGAGTATTTAAACGGGATCATGAACAAGGGAACGATCATGGTAATGCTGGCGATGGGAACGGTTTTTGGCGCGGCCCTGTCCATGGGTACGGGGTTTATCATCTCCCGTTCCATCAGCAGCGCTATCAGGGAAACCATCGACGGTCTTACCGACAGCACCGTGCAGGTGACCGCCGCCTCGTCGCAGGTGGCATCGGCCAGTCAAAGTCTGGCGGAAGGTTCCTCCGTCGCCGCTTCGGCGATAGAAGAAACCTCCTCATCCCTCGATGAGATGTCTTCCATGACCAGAAAGACCCTTGAAAATTCGAGCTTGATGACCAAGACCGGAGATATTACCTTTACAGCCATGAAGAACTCCCATAAATCCCTGCGCGACACCGACGCCTGTATGAAACGCATCGGCGAATCAGGGGCCCAGGCGGCAAAGATCATCAAGACCAGCGATGAAATCGCCTTTCAGATTAATCTGCTGGCCCTGAATGCTGCCGTGGAGGCCGCCCGGGCCGGAGAGGCGGGAGCAGGTTTTGCCGTCGTTGCGGAAGAGGTGCGCAACCTGGCTATGCGTTCGGCCGAAGCAGCGCGAAACACCGAGTCGATTATCGGAGAAATGTCCCGGGAAATAAAGGAAGGAATGTCCCTGGTCGCCAGGACGCTTGAAGAATTCTATAAAATGGGTGAAGAGGGCAAGAAAACCAATATGCTGATCAAGGAGATCGATTCCGCCATGCAGGAGCAGGCCCAGGGAATCGAACAGATCAATCGGGCCATCGGGGAAATGGATAAGATCACCCAAAAGGCGGCAGCCAACGCCGAGGAAACGGCCAGCGCCGCTGAGGAGCTGTCCGCCCAAGCCGCCCAGATGGAATCTCTCGTAGCGGATATTTCCACCATAACCGGTATGACCGGAAATAATTCGGGATTAGCGCCGTCATACCTGACAGTCGTTGACAGTCCGGGGTGCCAAAGCATCGCCGGCAATCATCCTGCCGGTAGAGGCATCCGCAATAGATTAGCCTCGCTGGCGGGCAATGAATCAGCCTATGGGGAATCCGGGCGAGCAAGGACAACCATCGTCCGCCCGGATAAGATCATTCCCTTGGAAGAAGACAATGCAAAATCTTTCTGATACTTTCGGCCCGCTGTCATCAATATGGCAGCGGGCCTTATCCTGTTGTGAGGACCATCGGGCATCATGAATGTCCCCGTAGAAGAGTTGCAGCTCGGCATGTTTGTGGAGATACCGCTGTCCTGGCATGAACACCCTTTTTTAAAAAACGCCTTCCTCATCACCTCGCAAGACGAAATACAAAAGCTTAAAAATATCGGTATCAGGCATGTAAACGTCAATCTCGAACGGAGTCGCTTGCAGAGGGAAATGGCGCGAAGATCTCCGGCCGGCTCATGCGAAAAAACAGATGACGACGACAATGCCTCCATTGTCCCGGGAGAACTGATCATCGCCATTCATGACCACAGCCTCGCTCCGGAAAATAAGGCGCACCTGGTCGTTGAACACTCGATTACCATGATGAAGAACATGCTGGCCAGACCCACGGCATCTCATATCGCCTCCGCCAAGCAAGGTATTTCCGAGATCGTCAATCTCATCCTCAATGATGATCAGACAACCTACCATCTGATCAATATCACTTCCCATGACTTTTATACCTATACTCATTCGGTTAATGTCGGGATTCTGGGGGTGGCCCTGGCCAAGGCCTTGTTCCATAATTCCTCCGACCATGACCTTCATGCCTTGGGTTCCGGATTCTTTCTCCACGATCTGGGCAAGGTCAAAGTGAAGCCGGAAATCATCAACAAACCGGATAGACTTACCGACGAGGAGATGCGGGAGATGCGCCGCCATCCCGCGGAGGGTTACAAAATACTTCTGGAGACAAACCAGTTGACCAGGGAATCACGGATCATCGTCCTGCAACACCATGAACGCGTGGACGGGTTGGGATACCCCAAGGGTTTAAGAAGGGAGGAGATACACATTTACGCCCGTCTATGTGCCCTGGCCGACGTTTACGATGCCTTGACTTCGGAAAGACCCTACAAGAAAAGCCTTGTTTCCTTCGAAGCTCTCAAGCTGATGCGGAAGGAAATGCTTACTCATTTCCAGGCTGATCTATTCGAAAAATTCGTCCTGATGTTTAAAGCGCCGGTCCACGGTTACTGATAATGGAGTTTTTCTTGAGGTCGGCAATAAACAAATGTATCGCCTCCCGGGCATGCTGATGCGCTTCGTTATGGAAATCGATCCGGAATTTCAAACCCAAGCGCACCCGGCTCTTATCCTTGTGAATGGTTCGCGACTCCGCTTCCACAACAATTTCCGGCGAAACATCATGCAGGCTGAATGACAGGCGGACCAGAGCGCCGATTTTCAATTCCGGGAAATCGGCATTTACCGGTAACGAGATTTCAAAGCTGCAGCCGCCGCTGCTGAGATCGGAAATAAAACCCGCCAGGCCATCTCTTTCTTCCAGGTCGCCGGCAAAATGCATGGAAGCCGGCAAAATGCAGATAAATCGTTCTTCTTTTCGGAGATTGATGCTTTCCACCATTTTCGGATAGGCAAATATTACCAGGCGGATCGACTCTCTGATCAGTCCAATGAGAGTGGAACGGAAGCCATAGATATTGCCGCCATGTACATACCGGATGATGATATGGTTTTTCTTGTAGAGCTTATTGCCGATACCGGCCAGCATTGGCAATTTGACGAGCAAATATTGCCCCTGCTCCATTCCGACAAAGAGACCCCGGCAGGAACCGATCCCCTCCAGAGCCACATGCACATATGAACCGATCGTCAAACCCATGCATACCGGCCCTACATCCAACGGCTTTATCTTCCTGGCGCTATCGCTCATGATGTCAAAGGTGCCCCGATTTTTCCGGACATTATGATAAAAATTTTTTTTCTGTCAAGGTATAACATGTTAGGTTCATCCGGTTGATGCGTACTTTTTGTAGTTGAAAAAAATGGACATACCCCCCAAAAGGAAATTTGTTGAGGATTTCCAATTACAAAAGGGGAAGCATGTCCACGAGTCTCTTGTACCACGGTT
>Ga0302248_1000129_pt1 | contig 80553 bp, 64 predicted proteins | sample AAG_UR_Leu_MG_FD_193528 | JGI IMG/M metagenome (GOLD analysis project Ga0302248, IMG submission 193528) | Enriched activated sludge microbial communities from anaerobic digester in WTTP, New Holstein, Wisconsin, United States - AAG_UR_Leu | ecosystem: Engineered > Bioreactor > Anaerobic >...
GTGGGGCCGGTTCGAATTCTATCTTCTGGTGCGCTCAGCGGAGTGACACCGAATAGATGTTTGGCCCATCCCGCCGAATCCTGCCTTCCCAACTTGACAAAGGCTTGCTCATAGATGTCCTCTGTGTGCTCTGTGGTGAAGTCCGTTGTTGTTGTCTTCCGCGGACTGCTTGCGGGTTGCCTGTGCCGGGCTTATAATCCCCGAACGGAAGCGGCCCTGCGGCCGCTTCCATCCGCGATTCCCCGGAGGCGGCTGTGTCCAAGGCTCCAGAACAGGGCGGCAAGGTGCTGGTCGGCATCGACCTGGGCGGCACCAACCTGAAGGTTGGGCTGGTCGGCACCGACGGCAGGTTGCTCGCCGAGAAGCGCGCGCCTACCGAGGTGTCCAACGGCGCCCGGGCCGCCGCCGACAACATGATCCGCCTGGCCCGGGAGCTGCTCGCCGAGCGCGGCCTCTCCGCCGGGGACGTGATCGCCGCCGGGATCGGCTCCCCGGGGCCGCTCAACACCCGCACCGGGCGGATCGTCAAGACCCCCAACCTGGTCGGCTGGGACGGCGCGCCGCTGGCCCCCTGGGTCTCCGAGGGGCTGGGCGTCCCGGCCTTCCTCGAGGGCGACGCCAACGCCGCCTGCTGGGGCGAGCACTGGGTCGGCGCCGGCCGCGGCGTGGACAGCATGGTGATGATCACCCTGGGCACCGGCGTCGGCGGCGCGGTCATCCTGGCCGGCGAGCTGGTCCGGGGTGTGGACGACACCGGTGGGCACATCGGCCACGTGACCGTCGAGCCCGGCGGGCACCAGTGCGGCTGCGGGGTCAAGGGCTGCCTGGAGGCCTACGCCTCGGCTCCGGCCACGGTGCGGCGCTTCCGCGATGCGGTGGCCCGCGGCGAGAGCTCGGCGCTGGCCCCCTCCGACGACCTCACCGCCCACGACATCCACAAGGCGGCGCTGGCCGGCGACCGGCTGGCCCGCCGGACCATCGAGCTCACCGGCTGGTACCTGGGCGTGATCCTGGGGGGGCTGGCCAACGTCCTCAACCCCGAACTCTGCTGCGTCTCGGGCGGCATGATCAACGCCGGCGAGATGCTCTTCGGCCCCATGCGGGAATCGGTGTGCGAGCACGCCTTCCCGCTGCCGGGCAAACGCCTCAAGATCGTCCCCGCCCAGCTCGGCGAGCCGGCGGGCATCATCGGAGCGGCCGGATGCGCGCTGACTCGATCCGCAACTTCGCGATAATCGCGCACATCGACCACGGCAAGAGCACCCTTGCCGACCGCTTCCTGCTGAAGACGGGGGTGGTCACCGAGCGCGAGTTCCACAACCAGATTCTCGACGACATGGACCTGGAGCGCGAGCGGGGCATCACCATCAAGGCCAGCCCCGTGACCCTGCCCTACAAGCAGGGCGCCGAGAATTACACCCTCAATCTGATCGACACACCCGGCCACGTGGATTTCTCCTACGAGGTTTCCCGGGCGCTGGCCGCCTGCGAGGGGGCCATCCTGCTGGTCGACGCCTCCCAGGGCGTCGAGGCCCAGACGGTGGCCAACGCCTATCTGGCCACTGAGGCGGGGCTGGACATCGTCCCGGTGATGTCCAAGATCGACCTGCCCGGCGCCCACCCCGACGAGGTCGCCGAGGAGATGCACCACGTCCTGGACATCGACCCGTCGGAGATCATCCGGGTCAGCGCCAAGACCGGCGAGGGCGTCGACGAGGTCCTGAAGGCGGTCATCGCCAGGATCCGGCCGCCGGCCGACTCCGGCGAGGACGAGCTGCGCGCGCTGATCTTCGACGCCGAGTACGACGACTACCGCGGGGTGGTGGTCCACGTGCGGGTCTTCGGCGGCAAGCTCAGGGCCGGACAGAAGATCCGCATGATGCAGGCCGGCCAGGTCTTCGAGTGCACCGAGGTGGGTCGCTTCGCGCCGCGCATGCAGGCCACCGACGAGCTCTGCGCCGGCGACGTGGGCTACATCGTGGCGGGCATCAAGCGCCTGGCGGACGTGCGGGTGGGCGACACGGTCACCGCCCAGGACCGCCAGGCGACCACGCCGCTGCCTGGCTACCGCGAGGCCAAGCCCATGGTCTTCTGCGGCCTGTACCCGGCCAACAACACCGACTTCGAGAGCCTGCGCAAGGCCATCGAGAAGCTGGGCCTCAACGACGCCGCCTTCCACTGGGCGCCGGAGACCTCCGGGGCCCTGGGCTTCGGCTTCCGCTGCGGCTTCCTGGGCCTCTTGCACATGGACATCGTCCAGGAGCGCCTGGAGCGCGAGAGCAGCCTGGACGTGATCCAGACCGCCCCGAACGTGAGCTACGAGGTGGTGCTGCGCAACGGCCAGGTCGTCACCGTGGACAGCCCCGCGGCGCTGCCCGAGCACGGGGACATCGAGGAGTTCCGCGAGCCGATCGTGCGCACCGAGCTGATCGTGCCCGCCGAGTTCATCGGGGCGATCATGAAGCTGGCCGAGGAGCGCCGCGGCAAGTACGTGCGCACCGAGTACCTTTCGCCCAAGCGGGTGATCCTCGAGTACGATCTGCCCCTGGGCGAGATCGTCTACGACTTCTACGACAAGCTGAAGAGCGCTACCCGCGGCTACGGCACCATGGACTACTCCGTCCGCGGCTACTTCCCGGGAGACCTGGCGCGCCTGGACATCCTGGTGGCCGGCGACCGGGTGGACGCGCTGGCCACGGTGGTGCATCGTTCCAACGCCGAGCGCCGCGGGCGGGCGGTGCTGGTCAAGCTGCGCAAGTCCATCCCCCGGCACCTTTTCCAGATCGCCCTGCAGGCGGCCATCGGCGGGCACATCATCGCCAGGGAGAACATCGCGCCGCTGCGCAAGGACGTGACCGCCAAGTGCTACGGCGGCGACATCACCCGCAAGCGCAAGCTCCTCGAGAAGCAGAAAGAGGGCAAGAAGCGCATGAAGAACATCGGTTCGATCACCGTGCCGCAGGAGGCCTTCCTGGCGGTGCTCCAGGCGGGGGAGGAGGAGTAGGCGCTTGCCGGACTCCGCCAAGACCAGCCCCGCGAAGCCCGGCGCCGAGCAGTCGGCCGGGAAGAAGCCCAGGAAGAACAAGACCCGCGAGCTGGTCGAGTGTCTGCTGGTGGCCGGCGTGCTGGCCATCGGCATCCGCACCTTCGGCTTCCAGCTGTTCAAGATCCCGACTCGCTCCATGGAGCCTGAGCTCATCGGCAACGAGAACTACGGCGACCGGGTGGTCGCGGCCATGTGGTACAACCGGGGCGGGAGCATCCTGCCCCTGAAGCTGGCCAAGCCCGATCGCTGGCAGGTGATCGTCTTCGACCACTACGTGATGGAGGCGCAGGACAACGACGATCCCAGGGAGGTTCGCACCAACTTCATCAAGCGCCTTATCGGGCTGCCCGGCGAGCGGGTGGAGATCCGCGACGGCGATGTCTGGATCAACGGCCGGATAGAACGGAAGCCACCCGACGTCCAGCAGCACCTCTGGACCAAGCTCTGCGACCAGGATCCGGCCAAGCTTGCGCACCTGCGCTACTGGTGGCGGTTCGACGAAAGCCTGGCGCTCGACAACGGGGCGGCGGTGCTGAGGGCGCCGGGCCCGGGCAAGCCGGCCACCGTGCGCTGGGCCGGGTTCAATCCCGAGAAGGTCGACGAGGGCCGGGCCATCGACAACCGGTTCATCCGGCCGACGGTCAAGCAGGTGACCTGTCCAGACAAGCACGCCTTCGCCGCCGCCTTCGACACCGCCCGCCCCCTGACTTTCTGCCCGGTCTGCGACAAGCCGGTCTGGGGCGTGAGAAACGACGACGAGGAGGGCTTTCTGCGCTGCGACAACCTGCGCAGAAAGCCGGACACCGACTACTGGACCGAGGGCAAGAGTCCGTCCTTTGTGCCGGACCTGCGTCTCGCCGCCGACTTCGAATATCTCGGCGGCAGCGGCGAGCTCAAAGTCGTGCTGGTGGGCCGTGGGGACTCCTACCGCCTGACCCTGCCATTGGGCGAGCCCGGGGGCGCGGCCCGGCTGAGCAGCAGCCGTCCGGGGATCACCGCCGAGGGGCGGCTGCCGGTGGAGTCCGGCAAGCCCCATCACCTTGAAGTGGTCAACGTGGACGGGGCCTTCTGGGCTGAGCTGGACGGCATGAAGCTCGGCCCATGCCAATACGAAGTGAACGTGGTGCACGGACCTGCCGATGCCAGCTTGACCTTGTCAGGGGCGGCCGGACTGAAGCTGAACCGCCTACAGCTCTGGCGCGACATCTACTACACTTGGCAGGCGCCCGGCGGCAACGGCTCGCTTGAGATCGAGGCGCGCAGAGGCTACACCCGCTGGCACCCGGGTTTCTCCGCCTTCCACGCCAGTGCCGACGACAAGTCGTTCGCGCTCGCTGGTCCCCTGGGGCCGGATGAGTACTTCTTCATGGGCGACAATACTCTGGCTTCGCAGGACAGCCGCGCCTTCGGCCCCAAGAAGGAGGGCGACATCGTCGCCCGCGCCATCTTCGTCGCCTGGCCGCCGAGCCGCTTCCACCTGGTCTGGTAGGAGAGCCGCGCCATGCCCGAGCCCGCCGCCGCCACGGCCCCCTCCCCCGCCGGTGCCGCCTCCGGCGAAGGGATCCTGCTGGCCACCGAGAACCTCCGCAAGACCTACGGCAAGCGCGAGGTGGTGCGCGGGGTGTCGCTGCAGGTGCGCGCCGGCGAGATCGTGGGCCTGCTCGGCAAGAACGGCGCCGGCAAGACCACCACCTTCAGCATGGTGGTGGGGCTCGTCCGACCCTCGGTCGGCGAGGTCCGCTTCATGGGCAAGGTGATCAACCGCCTGCCGATGTACCGGCGCGCGCGGCTGGGGATCGGCTACCTCCCGCAGGAGAGCTCGGTCTTCCAGAAGCTCTCGGTCAGCGACAACCTGCTCGCGGTCCTCGAGACCATGCCCTACGGCCGCACCGAGCGCCTGCGACGCCGCGACCTGCTGCTCGAGGATCTGAGCCTGTCCCGGCTGGCCGCCTCGGAGGCCTGCACCCTCTCGGGCGGCGAGCGCCGGCGCCTGGAGGTGGCCCGGGCGCTGGCCCTCAAGCCCAGGCTCATGCTCTTCGACGAGCCCTTCAGCGGCATCGACCCGATCACCGTGGGTGAGATCCAGGCCATCATCCGGGGTCTGCGCGCCAACGGCATCGGCATCCTGCTCACCGACCACAACGTGCGCGAGACCATCTCGGTGACCGACCACTCCTACCTCATCGACGAGGGCGTGGTCTTCTGCAAGGGCACGCCCCAGGAACTGGCGACCAACGACGACGCCCGCCGGCGCTACCTCGGCGAGAACTTCTTCCTGATCCCGCCGCCTCCGGCCAGGCCGATGCGGGGGGACTGACCCGACATGGGTTGGGGGTTGGGGGTTGGGGGTTCCGGGGAAGGACCGCGCGGAGAAGGCTGGCGGGAGGAAGTCGCCCGGTTTAGAGGCGGTTCCGGCCACGATCTCGTAGGCATTCTGACAATTCCCGTCCTGCCTTCCCCCAACCCCCAACCCCCAACCCCCAACCCCGCCGTTGTGGTTCTCCACGGCTGGGGCACCTGCCGCTCCGGGCCGCACCGGATGCTGGTGGAGCTCTGCCGGGAGCTCGCCCGCGCCGGGATGCCGGCGCTGCGCTTCGATCTCTCCGGGCGCGGTGATTCCGGCGGCGACTTCTGGGCGGTAGGGCTCGACGACATGATCGCCGATGCCCGCGCGGCCGGTGGCTGGCTGTCCAAGGCCGCCGGGACGGAGAACCTCGCCCTCGCCGGCCTGTGCAGCGGCGCCAACGTGGCGCTGGGGGCGGCCTGCGGCGAAGCGCGTTTCACGGCGGTCGCGGCGCTGTCCGCCCTGCCCTTCCAGAAGCAGCGCGGCGCCGGGCAGGCCGTGGCCCGCACCGGGACCGCGGCCCGCGAGCTCGGCGCCAAGGCGCTGTCGTTCGACACCTGGCGGCGGCTCTTCCGCGGGGAGGTGGCCGTGGGCCGCATCCTGAGGCGGCTCCTCGGCGGCGAGGGCGGCAAGAGCGCCAAAGTGCTCAGACCGCAGGATGGAGACTGCAGGCTGCAGGCGCAGCCCGGGACCGCCGGCTCCCGGTATCCAGCCTCCAGCCCGCCGCCTCAGACGCGCAACCTCAAGGACTCGGCCCGCGATATCCAGGCCGAGCTGGCCGGCTGCAAGGCGCGGCTGCTCTTCATCCATGGCGGGGCCGACGCCGAGGGGCAGTCCGGCTGGACGCAGGTCTTCGAGCCGTTCCTGATGTCCTCGGGCGCCGACTACCGTCACGAGACCATCGCCGGCGCCGACCACGACTACCACGACTGGACTGCCAAGCGGCAGGCCATCGGGTCGGTGGTCGCGTTCCTGGGCGATCGCGCTGGCGGCTGACCGGGCCGCGCCGGCCCGACAGCCTTCGCCCCGCGCCTCCAGCCTCCAGCCTGCTGCGGCCCGGTCGGCGGCCGCTACCGCGCCGCGCCTTCCGGCGGGCTGCTAGGGGGCCTTCTTGGTGGTGTCCAGGATCCCGAACGGCTCGAGCTCGCCGATCAGCGGCTTGCCCCAGCGGATGAAGGCCTCGGTGACGTTGTTGCCGGCCTTGTTGATGTGCTCTTCCGGCAGGTGGCGGGTCTTGCCGGCCACCGCCTTGAGGGGCACCAGCTTGTACTCCATCTTGTAGGGCTGGTCGGAGACGCGCTTGATGGCCACCGAGCCGTCGACGTTGCCGGAGAGGGCGCACTTGGCGGCGAACTTGCCCAGGCCCAGGGTCTCCTCGCGGTCCACCGGGCTCTGGTCCGGGAAGGAGCGCTGGATGTAGCCGAGGGTGTCGCCGCGGGCGCGGAGCTTCTTGACCACGCCGCGGGCCTGCAGGTGCTGCTTGACCTTCTCGACCAGCGCGTCGGCCAGCGCCCCGGTGCCGGAGAGCTGGACGTTGCCGTGGCTGTCGGCCTCCAGCTTGCCGGTGGACAGGGTCTGGAGGATGGGGGTGCCCTTGGCGTCCTCGACGCCCTCGCTGACCGCCACCACGCAGCGGTCGTACTTCCGGTACACGGCCTCGACGTCGGCCAGGAAGCTCTCGACGTTGAAGGGGCGCTCCGGCAGGTAGACCAGGTGCGGTCCGGACTCGGCCGTCGTGCGGCCCAGGGCGCTGGCCGCGGTCAGGAAGCCGGCGTGCCGGCCCATGCACACCGCCAGGTAGAAGCCGCCGAAGCACTGGTTGTCGAGGTCCACTCCGCGGAAGGCGTTGGCCACGTAGCGCGCCGCCGAGCCGTAGCCGGGGGTGTGGTCGTTCTCCATCAGGTCGTTGTCGACGGTCTTGGCCACGTGGAAGAGGCGCAGTTCGTACTCCATGGCCTTGGCGGCGTCGTTGACGATGTCCAGGCTCTCGGAGGTGTCGTTGCCGCCGGCGCCGAAGACGTAGCGGATGTTGTGCTTCTTGAAGACGGCCAGCATCTTCTGGTTGTCCTCCGGCGTCGGCTTGTGCCGGGTGGACAGCAGCTGGGTGGCCGGCGTCCGGGCGATGGCCCGGAGGGTCCCGGTGCTCTGCGCCAGCAGGTCGATGAAGTTCTCGGTGAGGATCCCGTCGATGCCGTGCATCGCGCCCCACACCCCGGTGATCTCCGGGGCGTTCATCAGCCCCTCGACCACCCCGACCCACGAGGCGTTGATGACGGCGGTCGGCCCGCCCTGGGTGAAGACCACCGCGTTGCCCTTGATGTTCGCCACGGAATCCTCCTGCTGATCGCAATGCGCCGGTTTCTCTGCGGTCCGCGCACCACCGGATGCCCGGGCGCCGCCCGGGTCGTTCGGAAGGATATTAGGAGCGCGGCCGCAATCTTCAAGCTGAAGAACCGGGCCCGGTCCGGGCCTGCCCCCTGATCCACTTGTCGCCCTTGACGCCGCCCCCGCGGCATCTACCATCTCCCACCGACGCAGCCCCGACGACCGGGAACCGGAACAGGAGTGGTCCCATGGCCAAGAAGACGGCGAAGCCCGCGGCGAAGCGCCGCTGCCTGCACCTGATCTGCGGCACCCACTGGGACCGCGAGTGGCGCTACAACTACGAGCAGTCGCTGATCCGGCTGACCGGGCTCATCGACGCGGCCGTGGAGATCCTCGAGAAGCACCCGGAGATGGGCTGCTTCCACCTCGACGGCGGCACGGTCATGCTCGAGGACTACGAGCGCGTCCGGCCGGAGATGGTCGCTCGCCTGCGGAAGCTCTCCCGGGCCGGACGGATCGTGACCAGCCCCTGGTTCACCCTGCCGGAGATGTTCACCGTCTCCGGCGAGGCGGTGGTGCGCAACATGGCCTTCGGCCAGCGCGTCGCCGCGCGCTTCGGCGCGCTCATGAGGATCGGCTACACCGCCACCGGCTACGGCCAGCTCTCCCAGCTGCCCCAGCTCTACGCCGGCTTCGGGATCTCCGACATCCTCTTCTACCGCGGGATCAACAAGCGCGTCGCCCCGCCGCTCTTCTGGTGGGAGGCGCCCGACGGCACCCGCGCGCTCGACTTCCGGCTCTTCGACGACTTCGCCCGCTCCAACTTCTACTTCCGGGTCTACCGGCGGATGCTGGTCGGCCGCGAGCCGTCCCAGGGCGACCACCGCGAACAGCCCGGCCGGCTCTTCCACATCGCCGGGGAGGAGACCTACCTCGACGAGTACCGCCTGCTCGACGCCGCGCCCTGCGCCTACTCCGACGAGCAGCTCCGCGCCGCGGTCGGCGACCTCCTGGAGAACGCCCGGCAGATCGAGCTCGTGCCCGGCCACCTCATCGGCATGCAGCAGGAGGACAACGCCGTCCCCTCGGAGGCGCTGGTCCGGCTCATCGCCGACGTCCGCCGGACCAACCCGAACCTCGAGGTGCGGGTCGAGTCGCTGGCCGACTACGTGGGCTTCGTCCGCGGGAGGCTCGGCGCGGCGGCGCTCCGGAAGCTGCCGGTGCTCCGCGGCGAGATGCGCCACTCCGACCGCGAAGGCTTCTGGGGCGGGCTCTTCGCCAACGCCGTGGCCGCGCGCGTCGACCTCAAGGTGGCCAACGAGGCCGCCGAGAACGCCCTGGAGCGCCGGGCCGAGCCGCTCTCGACGTTGGCCTGGTGCGCCGGCGAGCCGCACCCGACCGAGCGGCTCGAATCCGCCTGGAAGGCGCTCCTCGAGAACCACGCCCATGACTCCATCAACGGCTGCTCCATGGACCAGGTCCACAAGGACATGGCCTACCGCTCCGACAAGGCCCGGCTGATCGCAGTGGAGCTGGCCACCCGCTCGATGGCCGCGCTGACCGCGGGGATGGGCCACCCACTGGCCAAGGCCGGCGACCACCTGCTGGGCGTCTTCAACGCCACCGGCTGGGAGCGCGACGGGGCCGTCACCTGTTTCGTCGATCTGAGCACGGCCGGGCCGACCGAGCGTTTCGAGCTGGTCGCCCCGGACGGCTCGGTCGCCGACGCGCAGTTCGAGCGCTGCGGGCCGGTCAAGGGCCGGGTGCACTCGGCCGTGGTGGCCGGGCTGCGCTTCAACGCGGCGCGCTGGCGGGTGACCTTCATGGCCAGGAAGCTCCCGGCGGTCGGCTGGCGGACCTACCTGGTCCGGCCGGTGGCGACCGTGCCCATGTACGACGAGACAAGGCGCGACTTCCGCAGCCAGTTCTGCGCCCCCGGCGCCATGGAGAACGAGCACCTGCGCGTCGAGGTGCGCCCCGACGGCAGCTTCGACCTCGTCGACAAGGCCACCGGCCGGCGCTTCGAGCGGCTCAACCACTTCGAGGACTCCGGCGACATCGGCTCGGCCTGGGTGGCCGAGCCGCCCCGGCGCGATGAGGTGGTCAGAAGCCTCGGCGGCGGCGCCCGCGTCGTGGTCGAGGAGGACGGCGCGCTGCGCACCACGCTCCGCACCGAAGTCGTGCTCCGCGTGCCGGTCGAGGCCGAGCTGGACGGCTCGGCGCGATCGGGCGAGCTCGTCGACCTGCCGGTGACGAGCCGGCTGACCCTGCGCCGCGGCTCGCGGTGCGTCGAGATCGAGACCGAGTTCGAGAACCACGCCCGCGACCACCGCCTGCGGGCGGCCTTCCCGACGGGCTTGGCGCGCGCCAAGACCAGCACCGCGGCCGTGCCCTTCGACGTGGTCGAGCGGCCGATCGCCGGACCGGACAGCCGCGAGTGGCGCGAGGCCTGGTACAACACCCACCCGATGGGCGCATTCGTCGACGTCTGCGACGGCCGCGCGGGGCTGGCCGTCTTCACGCAGGGCCTGCGCGAGTACGAGGTGGCCGACGACCCGTCGCGGCCGCTGCTGGTGACGCTGCTGCGGGCCCAGAGGAGCAGCATGGCGGTGCACTCGCCGGAGACCCGCGCGGAGATCCGCCGGGCCGGGCGCTACGGCCTCGGCCGGCACACGGTGAAGTACGCGGTCGCGCCCCACGCCGGCGACTGGCGCGCCGCCGAGCTCCACCGCCTGGCCGCCGAGTACCGGAACAGCCCGGAGGTCGTCCAGTTCCAGCCGCGCGGCGGCCGCAAGCTTGCCGCCGAGTGCCGCTGCCTGGCCTGGCGCCCGAAGGAGCTGGTCCTCTCGGCGCTCAAGAAGGCCGACGGCCGCGACTCGGTCATCGTGCGGCTGTTCAATCCCACGGCAAAGGACCTGGCCGCCGAGCTCGATGCCTCGGGCCTGGGCGTCAAGGCCGCCCACCTCGTCCGGCTCGACGAGGAGCGGGTCGCTCCGCTCAAGGTCGGCGCCGGAGGGCGCATCAGACTCCGCGTCGGCCACAAGAAGATCGTCACCCTGGAGCTCGTCCCCGGGAGAAGGCCGTGAGCCCAGCCGAGATCCTCGGCGACCGCTCGGGGCTCGTCCCCGTCGAGGTCGGTGGCGACGGGCGCTTCCGCGCCGGCGCCGACGGTGTGAGCGAGATCCTGGTCACCCGCGACGAGAAGGTCGAGTTCGTCTGCCGCGCCGACGGGGTCCTGGCCTACGTGCGCAGCAAGATGGGCTACCCGGCGGTCTACCCGATGCCGGCGGTCTCGATCCGCCGGCCGGTGCGGGCCGTGCTCATGGACCTGGACGGCACCACCGTCCGGAGCGAGAGCTTCTGGGTCTGGATCATCGAGCGCACGGCCGCGCGGATGCTCGGCGACGAGGGCTTCCGGCTCGAGCCGGCCGACGCCCCCTTCGTCTCCGGCCACAGCGTCTCCGAGCACCTCAAGTACTGCCTGAAGAAGTACTGCCCGGCCGGCACCGTCGAGGAGGCCCGGCGGGTCTATTTCGAGATCACCAACCGCGAGATGCGTGCGATCATGGCCGGCGGCGGCAAGGCCGACGCCTTCACGCCCTCGCCGGGGATCAAAGAGTTCCTGCTGGCCCTGAAGGCCCGCGGGATCAAGATCGGCCTGGTCACCTCCGGGCTCTACGAGAAGGCCTGGCCGGAGATACTCTCCGCCTTCCGGCAGCTGGACCTCGGCGACCCCAAGGAGTTCTACGACGCGATCATCACGGCCGGCCACGCCATTCGGAAGGGCGAGGTCGGCACGCTCGGGGAGCTCGAGGCCAAGCCCCATCCCTGGCTCTACGCCGAGACCGCCCGCGTCGGCCTCGGCATCGACTTCGCCGACCGGGCCTCGGTGGTGGGCATCGAGGACAGCGGCGCGGGCGTCGTCTCCATCCGCCTGGCCGGCTTCGCGGTCCTGGGCGTCGCCGGCGGCAACATCGAGGAGAGCGGCACCGCCGGGCTCTGCCACCGGGCCTGCGCCGACTTCCGGGAGGCCCTGGCGGTCATCGACGGATAGCAGTCTGGCCCACGCCCTCCTCGTCCTTCATGATTATGCATTCGGCATTCGACATTCTGCGGTTCCGACGTGGGCCGGCCCGGCCCGGCCAACCGCAAAGGAACAGACACAGACCCCCCCGCCCCCACGAGGCCGGTTTTTCTTTTGACAGCCCCGGCGCTTCCAGTTAAGAGTAAGGTCGATTCTTGGAGCGGTCTACTGACAGGACAAGGGAGCCCATCATGCGCCGCATAGCGTACCTCTTTGCCGCAGCCGCCAGCAGCCTGTTCCTGACCTCGCCGGCCATTGCCGCCGAGCCGCCCACCGCCCCGGTCGAGACGGTCAAGCAGACCGCCGAGCAGGCCGAGTTGGAGCGCCAGCGGCAGGGCGCCCAGGCCCCGTCCGAGAAGGACTGGTCCTTCGGCCTCTTCACCGGCGTGCAGTACGACGACAACGTCATCCTGCGCAGCGAGGACGTGCACACCGGCGGGGACCGCACCGACTGGAAGACGATCCACGCCCTCTTCGCCGACTACCGGATCGTCAACACCGACGAGCGCGTCCTGGGGGTGCGCTACAACGCCTACCAGACGTTCATCGACAAGCAGGACGACCTGCAGCTGACCGGCAACGGCCTGACCCTGCACCACACCGAAATCCACGCGCCGTTCGTCCTGGACGTGCCCTTCAGCTTCACCCACTACGACATCAAGGACGACAAGTACCTCAACCTCGGCACCGTCTCCCCGTCGCTCTTCGTGGAGGAGACCAGCTGGCTGGTCGGCGTGCTGCGCGGCTCCTTCCGGCACTTCGACTTCTACGACGTGCCCAAGTCGGACTTCGACGAGCCGGACCGCAGCTCCAAGGTCTACGAGGGCACCGTGGAGCAGTGGCTGCTCTTCGGGGACCGCGCCCAGTGGCGGATCGAGGCGGGGTGGTCCTGGCGCCACGAGGACGCGCGCGAGAACGAGTGGACCAACGACGCCTGGGAGGGCCGCCTGGCCCTGCGCGGCACGCTTCCGTGGCGGAGCCTGGGCGTGGAGGTCTCCGGGACCTACACCGACAAGGACTACCAGGAGCACAACGATTTGTTCGGCAAGACCCAGCGCGACGAGATCACCGGCGCCGGCCTGACCCTCTCGCTGCCGGTGACCTCCTGGGCCACCATCTCGGCCGCCTACCTCTTCACCAACCACAACTCGAACGTGGAGAGCCAGGACTACGAGCGCAACCAGGCCACGCTGGGCGTGACCGTCCTCTTCTGATCACGTGTCGAGCCGGAGGAGCCCAAACATGTTCGCCAGAACGCTTCTGACCGCCGCGGCCTGCTGCCTCTTCGCCGGGATCCTCTCCGCCCGGGCCGGCGAGCCCGCCCCGGCCGGGGACCCCAAGGACGCCAAGGGCACGGCCGAGTCCCTGGCCGTGGCCTCGCGGGTCTCCGGGACGGTGGAGTTCTGCCGGCAGGGGGCGACGGCCTTCGCGGCGCTGGCCCAGGACGGGACGCTCTCCAAGGGCGACACCGTCCGCACCGGCAAGCGCAGCGCGGTGGAGCTCAAGCTCGCCGACAAGTCCTGCCTGACGCTCGGCGAGGAGAGCTCGCTGGTGCTCCGCGACGTGCGCGGCCAGGCCGGCTCCGACCGGACCCTGCTGGACCTGGACGAGGGCCAGCTCGGCGCGGCGGTCGAGAAGCTCGGCGAGCGCCAGCGCTTCGAGATCTCCACCCCGGTGGCGGTCTGCGGCGTGCGTGGCACGCGCTTCGCCATCGGCCACGCCAACCCGCCCGGCGGCCCCAAGGGCAACGACCGCGGCAAGACCCTGCTCACCGTGGGCTTCGGCAAGGTCAACGGCGACTGCCGCAACCCGCTCTTCGGCGGCAAGGGCGGCGTGGACGTCGACAAGGGCAAGCGGGTGATCATCACCTGGGACGGCATCGGCAAGCTCGAGGACGTCGGCATCGGGAACTTCAAGGGACTGATGAAGACCCTGCCCGGCTGGCACCCGGATCCGGCCGACCCGAACATGGCCAAGCTCGATGTCGGCTGGCCGGGCCCGCTGGCGGGCCGGCCGGGCGGCGGACTCTTCGACCGGGGCGGGAAGGAAGGCGCCGGGGCCTACGACCGCGGCGGCCGGGGCTTCTCCAACGGCGTGGGCGGCGCCATCCTGGGCAGCCTGGGCCTGGCCGACAGCGGCCGGGGCCGCGGCGGCCAGGGCGGGGCCAACGGCGCCGGGGGCGGCAATCCGACCGGGGCCCTCGACACCGTCTTCGGCTCGGCGGTCGGCGGCACCGATCCGGTCCTGCCGGGGTTGGTGCGGCCCGGGCAGGAAACCGAACCGCCATTCGAGCCCAATTAGGGGCCGACGTCAACTGACGACGTTGCCTGCATGAGCCTGGGCTCCGGGGCATCCTGGCGATGACCCTCCGCCTGCGCGTGCTCCTGGGGGTGCTGGCGGCGGCGCTGGTCTCGGCCGCGGTCTTCACCGGCCTGTTCCTCTCCGGCGCCACCGGCCGCCTCGACTGGGTGGCCTATGACCAGCTGTTCCGGCTCCGCGGCGCGCGCGCCGGCAGCGCCGACATCGTCACCGTGGACATCGACGACGCGACGGTCAGCGCGCTGGGTTCCTTCCCCTTCTCCCGCGAGCATTACCCCAGGCTGATCCGGACCATGCTCCGGGACGGCAGCCGGGCCCGGACGGTGGGGTTCGACATCTTCTTCCTGGAGCCGTCCGCGGCCCACGACGAGGAGTTCGGCCGCGCGGCGCGCGAGCACGGCCGGGCCTACTTCCCGGCGCTCTTCATCCCGCCGCTGGCGCCGCGCCCGGAGCTCGAACGGGCCGTGGCCGCGCGCCGCGAACTGGCCGCCTCCGCCGCCCACCTGCTCGAGCAGAAGCAGAACGAGGCCCTCTTCGCCCGATTCATGGCCGATCCCTGGGGCGCCCGCGGAGAGCTGGCCGAAGCCCTGCGGCGGCAGGCCCGGCCGGAGGATTCTCCCGCCGTGCGCCAGGCCGGCGCCGAGAGCCTCGACCAACTGGCCGTGCGGCTGATCCAGGAAGAGCATCACGGCCGGGTGCGGGCGCTGGTCAACCAGCGCGCCGGCCGGGACAATCTGGCCGGCTTCCTGAAGGGCGAGTTCGACGCGGCCTTCGAGCAGGACTTCTCCCCGGAGCGCCTCAAACTGGCCAAGCGGCTGATGCTCGGCGAGGGCCGGGCCGGGCTGCTCTGGGAGGACCACCTCAAGCTCCGCGGGAAGGACGCCTCGGCCGGCTTCCTGGCCGCCTGCGCCGCCGCCGGACAGGACTACGGCCGGGTCGTCGCCTCCAGGTTCGCCGACCAGGACCTGCGCCGGCGGCTGGCCGCCGAACGCTCGACGCCGGCGGGGCCCTTCCAGGCCGCGGCGCTGTCGGCGCATTCGGCGGAGTTCCCGGTGCTGCCCGTCCTGGACTCCGCCCGGGCGCTGGTCTCGGTCCAGCCGTGTCTGGACTCGGCCGAGGGGACGGTCCGGGCGCTGCCCCTGGTCATCGTCCAGGACGGGAGAGCGTTCCCCTCGATGGGGCTGGCCGTGGCGCTTGACGCCCTCGGCGCGCGGTTGGAGGACTGCCGCTTCGAGCCGGGCTGGTTCGTGATCCCGGCCGCGGCCGGCCGCGCCGAACGGCGCATCCCGGTCGACGACCGGGGCCGGGCGCTGCTCAACTGGAACGGCCCATGGATGGGATCCTTCCGGCACACTCCCATGGGCTCGCTGCTCGCCGGCAAGTCCGACGCCTCGGTCCTCGACGGCCGGCTGGTCTTCGTCGGCCTGACCGCCACCGGCACCCACGACCTCAACCCCACGCCCTTCGAGAGCCGCTACCCGATGGTCGGCGCCAACGCCGAGCTGGCCGAGGGCGTGCTCCACGACGGCTTCATCCGCATGGCCCCTCGGGGCTGGACGCTCGGCCTCCTGGCCCTGGCCGCGCTGCTGGGAGCCCTGGCCGGCGCGGCGCTGCACAAGGGCTGGAGCGTGGCTGCCGCCCTGGGCGCCCTGGCCGGCGTCTCGGGCGGCGCCTACGCGGCCTTCGCCGCCGGCATGGTCTTCGTTCCGCCGGTCCCGGCCCTGGGCGGTTTCACCCTGGCCTACGTGGGCGGGCTCTTCTGGCGCTACCTGGTGACCGAGCGCGAGGGCCGCCAGGTGAAGCGCATGTTTGCCAACCGCACCAGCCCCGAGCTCGTCGATCTGATGATGCGCGACCCGCGGGCCCTGCACCTCGGCGGCAAGCGCGTGGAGGCCACCATCTTCCATGCGGACCTCGCCGGCTTCACCTCGGTGGCCGAGCGGCTCGAGCCCGAGGAGCTGGTCGGGCTGCTCAACGAGTACCTCAGCGAGCTGAGCGCCGCGGTCATCGGCGCCGGCGGCTTCCTCGACAAGTACGAGGGCGACGCGGTCATGGCCATCTTCGGCGCGCCGGTGGAGAGCTCCGGCCACGCCCGGGCGGCGTGCCTGGCGGCGCTGGCCGCCCACGAGCGCCTGGACCGGCTGCGAGCGAAGCTCAAGGCCGCCGGCCGGCCGGAGCTCTCCTGCCGGATCGGGCTCAACAGCGGCGCCATGGTGGTCGGCAACATCGGCAGCCGCACGCGCTTCGACTACACGGCGCTGGGCGATGCGGTGAACCTGGCCAGCCGCATCGAGGGCGCCAACAAGGTCTACGGCACGCGGATATTGACCAGCGGCCGGACCGCGGAGCTGGCCGCCGCGGCCGGGGCCGGGTCCGACTTCGTCTTCCGGGAGGTGGACCTGGTGCGCGTCCAGGGCCGGCGCGAACCGGTGCGGGTCATGGAGCTGGTCTGCCGCGGGATGGACGCGCCGCTCGATCGCCGCGAGGGGCTGGCCGCCTTCGCCCGGGGGCTCGATGCCTACCGCGCGCGGCGCTTTGCCGAGGCCCGCGACCTATTCCTCGCGGCCATCGAGAAGCTCGGCGGCCGCGATGGCCCCAGCGAGATCTTCACCGGCCGCAGCCAGCGCTACGCCGCGGCGCCGCCGCCGGAAGGGTGGGACGGGGTCTACGAGATGACGGGGAAGTAGGGGGCGGGCGTCTGCCTTGACAGAACCGCCGGCCGGGGTTTCAATCACGCCATGAGCAAGCCTGGAAGAGCGCAGTTCTCGATTCCCAGCCTCTTTGTCACCGCGCTCCTCCTCTGCGGCTGCGGTGCGGGCGACGGCGGTCCGGGCGCCAGGCCTCCGCCGCCGCCCGGGCCTCCGCAGCCGCGGGTCGAGGCGCCGACGCCGCCACTTCCTCCTCCGACTCCCCCGCCCTCGCCCGCTCCCGGGGATCTGCCGAAGCCCGGCGGCCCCGCGCCCGCGGCGCCGGAGCCCGTCGCCGCCCCCAACGGCCACGGCCGGCTCTACACCGTGAACTCCTGCCGGGTGCTCGAGCTCTCCGGCACTCCCGAGAAGATGGGCGAGGCCCACGGGCAGCTGCTCGGCGCGGAGGTCCGGCGGGTGGTCAAGGACGTGCTCAACCCGGACCCCGACGACGAGCGCTTCAAGCGCATCATGGCCGGGACGAAGGTCATGGAGCGGTTCCAGCCCGAGCCCTACCGCCGCGAGCTCGCGGCGCTGGCCAAGGCCTCCGGCGCCGACTACCTGGAACTCGTGGCGCTCCAGCTCTTCGGCGACGCCGAGCGCGGCAAGGCGCCGGCCGGCGAGCCGGCCCCGGGGCAGAAGGTCCTCGGCCAGCAGTGCACCAGCTTCGCGGCCTTCGGCCCGGCCACGCGCGGCGGCGAGCTCATCTGCGGGCGGAACTTCGACTACTGGTACGAGTCGGTCAACAAGTACGCGGCGCTGGTCATCCACTACCGGCCGGCCAAGGGCCGGAGCTTCGTGACCGTCTCCTGGGCGGGCGTGATCAACGGCTGGACGCTGATGAACGACGCGGGCCTGGTGGCCGCCAACAACAACGGCTACGGCTCCGACGAGTCGCTGGAGGGCGTCTCCACCTGCTTCCTGCAGCGCCTGGCCGTCGAGAACGCCGCGACGGTGGACGAGGCCCTGGAGATCGTCAAGCGCGGCCCGCGGGCGGTGGGCACGGTCCTGCTCCTGGCCGGCGCGAAGCCGCCGGCCGCCTGCGAGGTCGAGTTCGACCACGCCTCGGTCGCCGTGCGCCGCGCCGAGAATGGCTGGGTCGCGGCGGCCAACGGCTTTCGCGCGCTGGGCCTGGCCAGGCCGCTCGGGCCGGAGGAGAGCGCGACGGGCCGCTACGGGGCGCTGGCCGAGCTCATCCGCGCGAACCACGGCAGGATCGACCGGACCATGAACTTCGCCGGCGCGCCGGGCGTGCCCATCGAGACCATCAACCTGCACTCCGCCCTGCTCTTCCCCGCGGACCTCACCCTGGCCGTCTCCATGGGCCGGGTGCCGGCCTGCCGGCAGCCGTACCGTAAGCTGCGGATAACCGCCAAGGGCATCGAGAGCGCGGAATAACGGAGCGATGCGATGGACCTGAAGGCCTTCGAGAAGTACGCCGAACTGGCCCGCTCGATGGGCGCGGCCGACGCGCTGGTGGTCCCCGCCGCCGACGTGGTGGTCGACGGCCGTACCTACCTGAAGTGCATGTACGGCTGCAAGGGCTGGAACGCCAACTGGACCTGCCCGTCGGCGCCCGGTGCCTTGAAGCCCTGGGAGTTCGAGCCGCTGCTCCGCCGCTACGCCGGCGGGGTGCTCATCCACTGCGCGGAGAAGAAGCCCAGCCACGACATCTCCCACGCCGTGGAGGCCGCCGCCTTCCGCGACGGGCACTACTTCGCCTTCGCCATGAGCGACTGCGCGGTCTGCAAGGAGTGCAGTTATCCGAAGGGCGAGCCCTGCCGCGACCCGGTCCGGGCCCGGCCGGCCATGCAGGGGGTGGGCATCGACGTCTTCGCCACGGTGCGCAGGTTCGGCCTGCCCATCGCCACGCTGCCCGACCGCGACGCCCAGCCGCAGAACTGGTACTCGCTGGTGCTCATTGCCTAACGGCCGGCTTTGGGCTTTCGGCTTTGGGCTTTCGGCACAACGGCCGTTCCGAATGCCGAAAGCCGAACGCCGAAAGCCGCGCCTTCAGCCACCGCTTGATTCCCTGCGGCGCGAGACTAAACTGACTGCAGACCCATGGGGGAAGGCCTGAAAGTGATCGCCGTCATCTCCGACATCCACGCGAACCTGGAGGCCCTGCTGGCGGTCTTCGACCACCTCCGCCAGCGCCAGATCCGGCGCATCTTCTTCCTGGGCGACATCATCGGCTACGGGCCCAACCCCGGCGAGGTCATCGACTACCTCAAGCACTTCGAGTTCTGTCTGCTGGGCAACCACGACCTGGCGGTCCTGAAGGGTGCCCCGTCCTATTTCAACGCCGCCGCCCAGCGCGCGGTGGCCTGGACCCGCACCCAGGTTTCGCCCTTCGAGCTCAAGTTCAAGTTCCTCCAGAACTCCGAGTACATCCGCAGGCTCGAGGCCTGGAAGTTCCTGCTGGAGCTTCGCCCGGCGCGGCGGCTGGGCGACCTGTACTTCGTCCACGACACGCCCGCCGACCCGGGCAGCTGCGGCTACGTCCGCAAGCTCGAGCAGGCCCGGGCGATCTTCGCCAAGGACCCCGCGGTCAAGGCCTTCTTCATCGGCCACTCGCACATCGCCAAGCGTTTCACCGAGGACGCCGCCCAGGACCCGGAGTACGGCCGGAAGTACCTCTTCAAGGAGGGCCGGACCATCGTCAACGTCGGCTCGGTGGGCCAGCCGCGCGACAAGGACCCCCGGGCCTGCTACGTGATCATCGACGACGAGGGCTACCGCTTCTTCCGGGTGGAGTACGACGTGGCCGCGGCGGCCAAGAAGATCCGGGCCGCCGGCCTGGACCCGATCCTGGCCGACCGGCTGGAGAAGGGCACGTGACGGCCGGAGGCACCGACCTTTCCGGGGACGCGCTGGCGGCTGTCAGCTGTCGGAGGTGCTACCGACGGTTCCCGGCCGCCATCCACACGTGCCCATCCTGTCAGCTCCCCCTCTCGCCGCTGATGGATGCCAAGGCCGTCGAAGAGAAGCTCGCCGGGGTCCGCAGGAAGACGGTTCTGACTCTGGGCATCCTGGCCCTGTCCCTGGCGGTTGCCGGATGGCTGGGCTTCGAGCTGCGGATCAGCCGCAGGGAACTGGCGGCGCGTGAAGAGGCCGGGAACGGCCAGGTCAAGAGGGCCGAGGACCTGGCCGGAGTGCGACTCAAGATCGTGCCGGAAGCGGGACTGAGGCTCCTGGACAGGAGAGGCGTGGAGGTCGTTGAGCACGAGCTTCAGGAGGACGAAGTGCATGCGTTCCGTGCCTGGGAGGCGGGCGGGGAGGGCGGCGCGGGCCGCCCTGCCAGTGTCGTCTGGTATGGTGCGAACAGCTGCTCCTGCCTGGTGGATGCCGCGGATCTAAGCCCGGACTACAAGCGTGTGTATGACGGGGCTTCCCTTGAGAGCGAGATCCTCTTCGTGCTTCTTAGACAGCTCAGACGCCAGGCCCCCTGGACGGGAGGCTGCGTGTCAGAGACAGTGGACGGCGCGGCCATCGGCTATCTGATCCATCCCAGCGGAATGATCACGGTGGTGGTCTCCCGGAGCGCGAAGAACCCAGCCCGCTGCAGGGTGGGTTTCAGCAGGTCCATCTTCAGCACGACGATTAACATCATGGGACGGGGTTTCTCCCGCGGGCTTGATTCGGACAGTCCCGCCGCACCCCGCCCTCTGCCCTGATCCGGGAGCTACCATGCCCGCGACCATCCTCAGCCCCTACCTGGCCGCCCCCGGCGCCGTCTGGCTGCGCGGCAACCTGCACACCCACACCACCCGTTCCGACGGCCGGGGCTCGCCGCAGGAGACCATCGAGGCATACGCCCGGCTGGGCTACGACTTCCTGGCGCTGTCCGACCACGACCTGCCGGCCGACTACTCCGGGCTGGACCCGCGCGGGATGCTCCTGCTGCCCTGCTCGGAGGTCTCGGCCGGCGGCGGTCACGTCCTGTCGGTCGGCTGCCGCGGGCGGATCCACCCCGACCCGGACCGCCAGAAGGTCATCGACGCCATCCGCGCCGAAGGCGGGCTTGCCGTGCTCTCCCACCCCAACTGGGAGGAGCACTTCAACCACTACCCGTTCGAGGAGCTCGAGCGCCTGACCGGCTACGCCGGGTTGGAGGTCTTCAACGGCTGCATCCTGGAGCTCTTCGGCAGCGAGCTGGCCTCCGACAAGTGGGACCGGCTGCTGGCCCTGGGCCGCCGGGTCTGGGGCTGCGCCCACGACGACACCCACCGCCTGGAGCGCTCCGGCCGCGGCTGGAACGTGGTCCTGGCCCGGAAGCGGAGCGCCGAGGCGGTGCTCGAGGCCCTGGCCGCGGGCAGCTTCTACGCCTCGAGCGGCGTGGCCATCAAGGACATCCGGACCGACGGCTCGCGCCTGATCGTGACCGCGCCCGACGCCGAGGGCATCGAGGCGATCGGAGTGCTGGGCAGGCGCCTGGCCTGGGTCGAGGGGCCGGAGCTGGTCTTCGACGCCTCGGCCTGCCCGGAGCCCTTCTTCCGGGTGGAGTGCCTGGGCCGCGCCGGGCGGATGGCCTGGACCCAGCCCTTCCAGGTCTCGAGCCCTGAGCTCGACCTGCGCCGCCGGCTCTTGGCCGAGATCCCGGTCCTGCGGCCGGGGCGCGCCGCGCGCGCGCCTAAGCTGACCGGCGATCTCGGCGCCAAGGCCTGGCAGTCGGCGGCGGCGACCAGTGTCTTCGTCGACGCCGGCTCGGGCTCGGCGCCGGCGGTGGCCACCGAGCTCAGGGTGCTGGTGGCCGGCCGGAAGCTGCTCATCGGCCTGCGCTGCGAGGAGCCTGATCTCGCCGGGATGAAGCTCTCCGTCCAGGCCGACGGCGAGTCGCGCCTCTGGACCGACGACGGCGTCGAGGTCTTCCTGGCGCCGGCCGGCGGCAAGCGCTACTTCCACGTGATGGCCAACGCCGCCGGCTTCGCCTACGCCACCGACCGCAACGCCCCGCGCGAAGACGTGCGGGCGCTGCTCCCGATGTGCCGGGCCGGGCGCGACGGGCGCGGCTGGACGCTCGAGCTGGCGCTCGACCTGCTGGAGTTGGGCGCCGCGGCCGCGCCCGGCGAGCGCTGGCGCTTCAACGTCTGCCGCAACCGCCACGCCGGCGGCCGCTCCGTCTCGATGATGTGGAGCTTCACCGGCGGAGGCAACCACCTGCCGGAGCGCTTCGGAACCCTCGAATTCTGACCGGTGATCGGGCAGGCAAGACTGGGATGACATGCTGATCGAACGGCAGGTTTCCGTGGCGCTCATCCTCGTGGGCGGGACCCTGGTCCTGCCGGACACGCTGGCGGTCGCGCGTGGAACGGAGGTGGCGCACGGGGCGGGCCTGTGCGTCGTCGGGAACCTGCTTGCCGGCGTCGGGCTGTTCCTGATCAGCCACCTCCTGCTGGATCACAACCAGGCCGTGCTGTGGCGGGTGCTGGCCATTTCGCTTCTGAGCATCCTCGCGCTGCTGTTCGTGACCGGGGCGGGACTTGTCGCGCTCCACGCCACCGGCGCGGCAGCCGTCTGGCGGGCGGTGGGGGCTCTGCCCCCCGCGCTCGGCACGGGCCTGGGCATCGCCCATGCGCTCAGGGAGTGATTGGCTGGTTGTCCGGACTGGCTAGGCAATCCACATGACGGAGCGGTTGGGGCGCTGGAGTGCTGACTCGCCCTCGCGCTTCCTCGGGCCGGCCCATCCGACGCGATCCCGCAATTTAGCGCTTGTTGACGGGCCGGCGCGGCTATAATTCCGTCTCAGCCCGGGGGCCTGTGGCTCCCGGGCGTGGGCCGATCCGATATCCGGGCGGCCCGAGTTGGAGGGGTAAAGCAGATGTTGAGGAACGTGGTTGCTGCGATGGCGCTCCTGGGGTTCGCGGTGGTCCTGTCGGCCGGCGCCATGGCCGCCGAGGAGAAGAAGACTGAGACCGTCAAGGGCACGCTCAGCGTGACCAAGTCCGAGGACGGCAAGAAGACCACCTACGCCCTGAAGGTCGGCGATGTGGTCTACACCCTGGTCGGCAAGAAGGACGTGGTTAAGGACCTGGCGGCCCTCGACAAGAAGGAAGTCGAGGTCACCGGCGTGGTCAAGGAGAAGGACGGCAAGAAGATCTTGATGGTCGAGAGCTTCAAGGAGGCGCCCGCCGCTCCGAAGACCGACGCCCCCAAGACCGACGCCCCGAAGTCTGACGCCCCCAAGACCGAGACCAAGTAGTCGGCATTCCGGACAAACAAGCGGGGAGGCCGGTCGGCCTCCCCGCTGCTTTTTGGCGCGCGCCGCCGGGCTCAGCCCCGGCCGTATTTGACGCCGGCCTCGATCATCCGGACGATGTTCTCGGCGGTCTTGCCGGGGAGCTCGGCCATCCACGGGCTGGCCGCCTGGCTGAGCACGTACTTCCCCTCGGTGCCGCCGGCCGCGACGGCCTCGCGGACCAGCCGGTCGACCTCCTCGGGGGTGGCCCGGGCCAGGGTCTCGAACTGGATGTAGCCCCAGATGAACATCCGGCCCTCGGCCTTGGCGATCATCCCGGCCAGGTCGATGTCGTTCTGGGGCGGACACTCGGAGCAGTCGGTGCCGTCGATGCCGATGGCCAGCATGCGCTCGATCTGCGCGCCGAGCCGCCCGTGGCAGTGCATGGCCACGTGCCGGCCGCGCGAGTGGATCAGCTTGACCACCTCGCGGTCGTAGGGCACGATGAACTCGTCAACGAAGGACGGCGGCATCATCGGCTCGACGAAGTCCTCGATGGAGTAGAAGCGGAAGACCGGCCCGGCCCCGGCGTCGAGGATGCGGGTCACGTAGGCCAAGAGCCGCTCCTGGCAGCGCTCGACCATCTCCCGGAGCCGCTCCGGCTCCGAGAAGCAGAAGAGGGTCCGGAACTCCTCGCTCATGCCCGCGGTGGCGTTGAGCAGCGCGTTGCGGATCCCGTTGCAGTAGGCCAGCCCCGCGTCGCCGACCTTGGCCTGGAAGGCCGGGAGCTTGGACAGGTCCGGCGTGAAGGCCTCGAAGGGCAGGCTCTCCATCCGGGCTAGGTCGTCCTCGTTCTCGACGAAGGGCTTGAGCATGCCCCAGCTGCCCACGCTGCGGTCGTGGACCCGGATCTGGGTCAGTTCGCCCTTGGGCGTCCTCAGGACGGTGGTCTCGGTCTTGCGCTCGCCCTCCTCGACCACGGAGCTCTTCATGTCCAGCGCCTTGGGGTCGCAGAGCGCGAAGCCGCCGTCCAGGCCGAAGCCGGCCAGGAACTCACAGTGCTTGGCGGCCACGTCCAGCACCGGCCGGTAGGCCGGGAAGTCGGCGTGCCAGGTGAACGGGCTCATGCCCACCGGGGCGATGGGCAGCCGGTCGGTCTTCTGGTGGTTGAGCACCCGGAGCAGGCGTTCGCGGGGGGTGATCTTGGCGGGCTTGGCGGTCATCTCGGACTCCTAGAGCTCGAATTCGGCGACCACCGGGCAGTGGTCGCTGGGTTTCTCGGCCAGCCTGGGCTCCACGTCGATCCAGCAGTCGGTGCAGCGCTCGGCCAGCGGCGCGGAGCAGTAGACGTGGTCGACGCGCCAGCCGGTCTTGCGCTTCACCGGGTCCTTGGCGCGGTAGTCGTAGTAGCTGTACCAGCCCGGCTCCGGGCGGTGGCGCCGGAAGACGTCCTCGAAGCCCCAGGCGGTCACCTCGCCTAGCGCCTTCCAGACCTCCGGGCAGAAGCCCACGTGGCCGAGCAGCCCCTTGGGGTCGTAGATGTCGATGGGCGTCGGGGCGATGTTCATGTCCCCGCACCACAGCACCGGCTCCTTCGGCGAGTACTCGCGCTCGAAGAACTCCTTGAGCCGCGCTAGCCACGCCAGCTTGTAGCGGAACTTGTCGGAATCGGGCTCGTGGCCCTGGGGCACGTAGGTGTTGACCACGGCGACGCCCCGGACCCTGGCGCGGATCAGCCGCGCCGGCTCGGTCTTCTCCGCGCCGTCCTCCAGGCCGCGCCGGACGTCGGCGAGCGGCTCGCGGCTGAGGATGGCCACGCCGTTGTAGCTCTTCTCGCCGAAAACGGCGCAGGAGTAGCCGGCCTTTTCGAAGGGCTCGAGCGGGAACGCCTCGGTCTGTACCTTGATCTCCTGGAGGCAGACCGCGTCCGGCCGGTTGCGCTCGAGCCATGGCAGGAGCACGTCCAGGCGCGAGCGCACCGAGTTGACGTTGAAGGTGGCCAGGCTGAACTTGCCGGCGCGCTTGGCGGTCATGGCTGGATCGGTCCTCCGCGGACAGAATAGCCCGCGGGCCGTCCTTTGCAAGCAACCGGAAGGGTCTACTTGGGGGCCGGGGCCGGCGGGGCGGCCTGTTTGTCGGCCAGGGCCTTCTCCAGCCAGGCGCGGTCGAGTGGACCGTTGACGCGGAGGTTCCGGATCGTGGCGTTCACGTCGTAGCTGCTGAGGCTCAAGGCCAGCGGCGAGCCCTTGAGGGTGAGGGGCTTGCTGAAGACGGCCTTGTTGAGCGCCTTGGCGGTGACATTGCCGCCGTCGCAGAGCATCTCCATGGTGACTTTGGTGGCCGCTGTGGCTGACACATTGCCCACGCCAGACGGGTTTTTCCAGAGACTGACGTTGTTCATGCTGCGGCAGAGCGCGACGCTCTCGGTCGGGCTGCTGATGTTCACGGACATGTGGTCCTTGCCGGCAGGGAGCGCTGTCTCGCAGGTCACCTTCAGACGGGCGCCGAAGGCCGCCAGCGCCCTCAGCCCCTCCCCGTTCTTGAGCACCAGACGGCCCTTGTCGAGGTCCGGCTTGCCGGTGGGTTTGAAATCGGCGAGCTGGGCGGGGTCGGAGAAGTCCCAGAGCAGCTCCGCCTCCAGCGTCTCGGGATCGAAGCTGACCACCTTGGCCTTGAACAGCGCCTGGACCGCGGCCGGCCGGAAGGCGAGCTGGGGTCGGAGCTTGGCGACAACCTCGGTCTTGCCCTTGGCGAACTCGCTCTCGCCGAAGTCCTTCTGGAAGGCGGTCAGGGCGGTCAGCAGCTCGCCGGCCTCCGGGTCGGTGTAGGCGCCCTTCTCCTTGATCTTCGCGGCCAGGCGCTCCTTCCAGAAAGCCTCGGCCCCGGTCTCCCGGGCGCGGCGCTCGGCCTCGGCCAGGTGGCGGGACAGCCTGCCGGCCAGCGCGTGGTCGGCGGCCTCCTTGAGCGCTTCGCGGGCGCCGGCGGGGTCATCCTCGGCGAGTCGGAAGAGGGCTGCGGCCACCCGGCCGTCGGCATCCGCCGGGGCGGCCGTCGGCGCCAGCCGGCCCATCTCGCCGGCGGCCAGGTCGGCGAAGCGCGCGGTCTTCATGGCGCTGCCGTCGAACCTCCCCTCCTGGATGGTCACCAGGAGCTGGAGGCCGGAGTCCAGGACCTTGTCTACGCGCCCGCGCAGGATCTGCCCGTCGCGCAGGCGCAGCCGGACGTCCTGCCCGGCCAGGCCGGCGAGGGCCTTCCGGCGCTCGGCGTCCATGGCGCTCAGGCAGGCGGCCACCCGGCCGGCGGCGTCGAGCTCCGCGGCCATGGCGGCCAGGGCGTCCTTGTCGAGCTCCCGGCGGTCGGCGGTCAGAGTCTCGGCGGCGAACGCGCGGTTGCCGGCCAGCGCCGAAGCCTCGAAGCGCTCCAGCACCTGCTCGGCGCGCTTGCGGGCCTCGGCCTCCTGTCCCTTGCGGGCGTCGGCGGCGCGGGCGGCGGCCTCCTTCTCCAGCTTCTCGCGCAGGGCGGCGAGCTTGTTCTGGTCCCAGGCCGCGCATTTCACGGCCTTGACCCCGTCGAGCTCGGCGAGGCCCTTCTCGGGCTGCCCGGCCTGGGAGAGGCGTTCGGCGGCGTCGCACGCCGCCTTGAGCCGCGCGGCGGCCTTGGCGGTCAGCTCCTCCCGGGCGGCCTTGAGCATGGGGGCGAGGGGCGTGGCCAGGGTGGCCGGCGGGGGTTCGCCGTAGACGGCCAGTGCCCCGTCGTAGTCGCCGGCCTCAGCCAGCGGCTCGGCCCGCTCCCGCAGCAGCGCCAGCTGCGCCTCCGCGGCCTTCTTCTGCGCGGCCAGGACCTCGCCCAGGCCTTGCTCGGCGGCCTTGATGGTCCTGGCGTCCTTGGAAGCCCGGGCCGCCTGGAACCGGGCCATGGCCTCCGGGAAGTTCCCGGGGTTGTCCCGCCAGTAGTCCAGCGCCGCGGCCAGCTGGCTGCCGCCCTTCTCCACGGGTGGAGAGGTGGGCGGCGGCGGCGACGGCTCGGTCGGGTTCCGTCCGGCGGGCGGGGCGGTCGCGCCGGCGGTCGCGGGCACAGTCCCGGGGCTGTCGCCGCTCCGCATGAGGAAGACCACTCCCCCTGCCGCGGCCAGCACGAAGGCGGCGGCCGCGGCCAGCCACATGGCGGTGCCGCCTGGGCGCACCTGGCTCAGGCGTTGCGAGGGCCGGCCTTCACCGGGAGGCACCGCCGCCATGAGCCGGCTGCTCGGGCGCTTGGCGGCGGGGATGGACATCTGGCTGGTCCGGCGCCTGGCCGGGACCGGGTCGGTCGCCATGACGGTGTTGCCGGTGTGCTGGTCGGCCGGCCGCCGGTCGTAGCACTTGGGGCATACCGGCTCGCCGTCGATGAGGAAGCGCCTGCCCTCGTCGGGCCCCCCCGGCGGGATCTTCTTGCCGCACTTGGCGCAGTAGATCAGTTCCATGTGCCAGGAAGTTTGCCCCGGGACGGCGGATTAGTCAAGTCCGAAGCGGGCATCCCGGGCCGCCGCTCACAGCGCCTCGTTCATCGAGCCGGTCCGGTAGCCCTGGAGGTCCAGCGCCACCCAGGTGTAGCCGAGCCGCCTCAGCGCCGCCGTCAGCCTGGAGCGCAGGCGCGGCGCGGCCAGCCTGGCTATGTCCGCCGCCGGCACCTCGATGCGGGCCAGCCTTCCGTGGTCGCGCACGCGGAGCTGGCCCAGGCCCAGCCCGCGCAGGAACTCCTCGGCGGCGGCCACGCGGCCGAGCTTCTCCCTGGTGATGGACTGGCCGTAAGGGAAGCGGCTGGCCAGGCAGGCCTGGGCCGGCTTCTTCCAGGTGGGCAGGCCCATCCGGCGGGAGAGCGCCCGGATGTCCCGCTTGGTCAGGCCGGCCTCCTTGAGGGGGCTGAGCACGCCGAGCTCCGCGGCGGCCCGGGCGCCCGGCCGGTAGTCGGCGGTGTCGTCGGCGTTCTGCCCGTCGAGCATGGCCGCCAGGCCCTCCCGCCGGGCCAGGCGCACGAGCTTGCCGAAGAGCTCGCGCTTGCAGTGGTAGCAGCGGTCCGGGGGGTTGGCGCTGAAGCCGGCTATGCCCAGCTCGCTGGTGCGAATCATCCGGTGGCGGAAGCCGAGCCGCCTGGCGAGCGCCAGCGCCTCGCGCCGCTCGCTCTCCGGGTAGGTCTCGCTGGCCGCGGTGACCGCTAGGAACCTCCGCCCCAGGACGCCGGCGGCCACGGCGGCCAGGAAGGTGCTGTCGACGCCGCCGGAGTAGGCCAGGCAGGCGCTGTCCAGCTCGGCCAGCCGGCGCCGGAGCTTCTCCAGCCTGCGCTCCGCCTGCCGCGAGACCGCGCCGGCCACGGCTCAGGCTCCGGCCCGGCCGACGACCAGGCGGTCGATGGCCTCGTCGGCGGCCGGGGCCACGGCTATCCTGCGGGACTCGCCGCGGCCGGGCCCCTCGATCACGGCGATGAGATCGCACTCGACCGAGGGCAGTTCGCGGCTGCGGGAGTAGCGGGCGGTCAGCGCCGCGGCCAGGGCTAGGTCCGCCTCGGACGGGCGGCCCCGGACCAGCGTGGCCGGACTGCCGCCGGCCGCAACCTCGATCAGCGTCTCGCCGGGCCGGGCCAGCGCCTCGATGGCGCGGTTGTCCTCCTGGTGCCGGCCGACCGCGGCGCGGGCCGCCGGGGAGAGCCTGAAGTGCCGGCCGTGCTTGAGCAGCTCCACGTCGTTCTCCACGAAATCGGGGACGCTATCGAGCAGGTCCTGCATGCGCGCGGCGAAGCCGGGGTCGGTCAGCAGGCAGCCGCCGGCCGGCGCGGAGAAGACGGTCACGCCCAGCCGCTTGGCCAGGTCGTACTGGACCCGGCGGGAGCGGCCGCGGATGGCCAGCAGCTCGTCGCGCCGGACCCAGCCCTCCTTCTCCGGCACGGTCTCGGCCATGACCCTGGCGGACAGCGGCCTGAGCAGCAGGCCCTCGACGCCCGCCTCGCGGTCGATGAGCCGCATGGCGTCGGCCCGCTGGCTCATCGGGCGCTGGCCGAGCACCTCTCCGGAGACCAGGAAGCTGGCGCCCAGCTCGGGCATCATCTTCCGGGCCACGCCGAAGATGTACTCGCGGCAGTCCAGACAGGGGTTGAGGTTCTTGCCGTAGCCGTGGCGGGGATTGCGCACCGCGGCCATGATCATCGGGGTGTTGTTGAGCACCCGCAGTTCGACGCCCAGGGCCTGGGCCGAGCGCTCCGCGAAGGAGAGCTTGTCCGGCTGGCCGGACCCGCAGTGGAAGATGTTCTTGAAGTGGAGCGCGACCACCTCGACGCCCTGGGCCTGGACGATGCGGATGGCCAGGGAGCTGTCCAGCCCCCCGGAGAGCAGCGCCAGCGCCCGGGTCTTCTTAGGTTCGCTCAAGCTTCCGACTCCGTCGGCGGCCCGGCCGGCCGCGTCAGTGCAGAACCAGGCCGGCCGGAATCATATTCCTGCCGCCCGGGCCGGCGCGGATTCTAGCCCGGAGGCCCGGGAGCGCAAGGGCGCAACAGCCTGCCCAGGGCGCCGAGGCCGCTCAGGACGCCGTGAATCGCCGCGCAGGCGCGTTCGGAAAGCGAGCGAATCGGCGCCTAAAACGGCTCGCATCCTCAAAAATGACTTGACAGCCTCGCCTGGGCTGGCGAGAATCCGGACGCTCTCCCGAGGGTGGAGGGGGCCCGGTCGGTTGCGATTGCAGGGGCCGAAAACCGCAAGTCTTCGAGGCTTGGCGAGGGGAGGAACTGACGGTGAGCACGCTCGCAAAAATCTTCGTGGTCATCAACTTTGCGCTGGCCGTAGCCTTTCTCATCTTCACCCTGACGCTCTACTCCAAGCGCGTCAAGTACGCGGAGAGGGAAGCCAAGGCGGTGGCCGAGAGAGGCAGCACCGACAAGGCCTTCAAGCACGTGTGGCTGCAGTTGATGGGCACGGCCTATCCGGACGGCCTGAAGGTCGACACCGACACCAAGGTGGTCGGCGAGACCTCGCTGGCCAAGGTGGCCGAGGACAAGGCCCTGGCCGTCAAGAAGCTCGCCGCCGAGAAGCAGGCCGCCGTCGAGGAGGCCGCCCGCGAGAAGGCCTCCGCCAAGGACCAGACCATGAAGCTCGAGGAGAGCGAGAGGAAGCAGGCCGACGCCCGCAACCTCGCTCAGGCGGCCGCCGACGAGAAGAAGGTGCTGCTCGAGCAGGTCCAGAAGATGCGCGGCGAGCTCGAGGAAACCCGCAAGACGGTCATGGCCCTCAAGGAGGCCAACGTCCGCCTGCAGATGGACACCGACGAGTTCAAGAAGCTGCTGGTCGATGCCCAGAACGACAACACCACCCTGAAGAACAACATCGAGGATCTCCACAAGGACCGCAAGCGCATGGCCGAGGATCTGGCCAACTCCGAGTTCGCGCTCAAGGATGCGGTCTCCAAGGGCTACCGCCTGACGCTGGTCAACGTGCCTGACGTGCGCACCAAGGTCGTCGATGTGCGCAACACCGGCAACGTGGCCCTGGGCGCCGGCTCCGACTCGGGCATCAAGGAAGGCACCATCTTCCTGATCTACCGCGGCGGCGCGGCGGCCCCCGAGTACATCGGCAAGATCCGCGTGACCACGGTGTGGAACGATTTCGCCGGCGGGCAGGTCATCGAGTCCCGCACGCCCATCAAGCCGGGCGACGACGCCATGTCGTCGCGGGGCAGCTGAGCAGGTCTTACCGGAACCGAGCGGGAGGGGCGAAACATGCCTGAGTCCGAAGAGGAAGTCAAGCCGGTAAGCGTAGCCAAGCCGCGCGACGACGTCTACACGGTCATGCTGGCGGTCTCGGCAGCGATCTTCATCACGGCCACGGTCCTGGTGCTCATGGAGCTGCAGGACAAGGCCAACTTCGGCTACAAGCTGTTCGGGCAGTAGGTCCGGGCCGAATCCTGACGTGACAGTGGTGCCGGGGGGGACGGAGCGGGCGTAGTGTTATTCCCTGGAATCCTCGGGCGTTTCCTTTCCAAGGACGTCGGCATCGATCTCGGTACCGCCACGACCCTCGTGTACGTGCGCGGCGAGGGGATCGTGCTGGCCGAGCCGTCGGTGGTGGCCGTCTACAAGGGCACCAGCCGGGTGCTCCTCAACGGCGAGGCCGTCGGCGAGGTGGCCAAGGCCATGCTCGGCAAGACCCCCGGGAACATCGAGGCCATCCGCCCGATGCGCGACGGGGTGATCGCCGACTACAGCATCACCGAGGCCATGCTCAGCTACTTCATCCGCAAGGTCCAGCCGCACTCCTGGGGGGTGGCTCCCCAGGTGGTGGTGGCCGTGCCCAGCGGCATCACCTCCGTCGAGAAGACCGCGGTGCGCGAGAGCGCCAAGCGCGCCGGCGCCAGCCGGGTGCACCTGGTCAGTGAGCCCAAGGCCGCGGCCATCGGCGTGGGCCTGCCGGTCGGCGAGCCGGTCGGCAACATGATCGTGGACATCGGCGGCGGCACCACCGAGGTCGCGGTTATCTCCCTCGGCGGCATCGTCACCTCGGAGAGCCTGCGCATCGCCGGCGACGAGTTCGACGAGGCCATCAGCCAGCACATGCGCCGCACCTACAACCTCATGGTTGGCGAGGCCACCGCCGAGCGCGTCAAGATCGAGCTCGGCTCGGCCTACCCTCTCGAGGAAGAGAAGACCATGGTGGTCAAGGGCCGCGACCTGATCGCCGGCCTGCCCCGCACCGCCACCATCCGCTCGGAGGAGATCCGCGAGGCCCTCAAGGAGCCGGTGGAGGCCATTCTCAGCGCGGTCAAGCAGACCCTGGAGCGCACCCCGCCGGAGCTCTCCGCCGACCTCATCGACCGGGGCATCACCCTGGCCGGCGGCGGCTCGCTCCTGCGCGGCATGGACAAGCTCATCAGCCGCGAGACGGGCCTCCCCGTAACCGTGGCCGACGACCCCATGACCGCGGTGGTCCGGGGGACCGGGGCCATCCTCGAGGACATCGACAACAACGACGTGCGCGACCTGCTGGAGGCCGACGCCGATAACGAAGGCCGCTGAGGGCGCCTGCGGCCCGCTGCGGGTCTTCGGGGGCGGCCGCCCGGCGCGGGGCCGCCCCCGGGGTTTTCCGGGTCCTGCGGGCCGTTGCATTCCGCGGCCGGGACGGCCATAATGACCGGTGTGAAGCTCAAGTTCGACCTGAAGAACATGTCGCGCCGCCGGGCGCTGCTGGTGGCCCTGGCCGCCTCGCTGCTGCTCCTGGTCCTCCCGGCCGCGGTCAGCGCCCGGGTGCGGCTGGCCGCCGCCTCGCTCTTCTCTCCGATCACCGGCTCGGTGCGGAGCGTGGGGATGGGCCTGCGCCTGCGCCTGGCCGCCTTCGGGCGCGGCACCGAGCTGCAGCAGCAGCTGGAGGCCGAGCGCCAGGCCCACGCCCAGACCCGCGCCCAGCTGGCCGAGGCCCAGGACCAGCTCAAGAGCCTGCAGCGCGCCAGCGAGGAGGCCGCCGGGCTGCGCCGCGCCAAGGAGCGGAACAGCTGGCGGAGGGGCGTGCCGGTGGCGGCCAACGTCATCCGCCGGCCGGGCCGCTGGGAGAACTGCGAACTGATCGTCGACTGCGGCTCGGACCAGGGCGTCGAGCCGCGCCAGGCCGTGCTGGTCGGGGAATCGGTGCTGGGCCTGGTCGCCGAGGTCTCCCCGGGGACGTCGCGGGTGGTCATGCTCGGCCATCCGGACGTGATCGTTCCGGCGATGATCGTCGAGACCCGCCAGCAGGGCATCGTCGAGGTCGTCGACGGCCGCATCGAGCTGCGCTTCATAACCCGCGGCGACCGCCAGGTCCGCAACGGGTACCAGATCGTCACCAGCGGCCTGGACGGCGCCTTTCCCCCCGGCTGCCTGATCGGTGAGGTGGACGTGGCCGTCCACGCCCCGGACCAGCCCTTCTACCGGATATTCGTGGCCCCGGCCATGGCCGCGGTGAGCCCCGAGACGGTGTGGGTCATCACCGGAACTGCGCCGGAGGGCCGGCCCGGCCCCAAGCGGCCGGCCGAACAGCCGGCGCCGGGCGGACGCTCCGGTTCGGCCGGGCGGAAACCGGCGGGGTAGGCGCCCGTGCGCGGCTGGTTTCTGGGCACGGTCTGCGCGGTCCTGGCGGCTGCGGAGATGGCCGTTGGCCCGCTGCTGGCCACTCCCGGCGGGGCCGGGCCCGACCTGCTCCTGCCCGTCGTGGTCTTCGTCGCCCTGGTGGCCCCCCGCCAGGTCAGTCCCCTGTTCTACCTGGCCATGGGGCTGCTGGCCGACTTGGTGGCCGTGCCCCACCCCGGACTGCGCGGGTTCACCTTCACGGCCGTGGGCCTGGCCGTGGAGAACGTCAACCCCGGCTCCTGGCGGAGGAATCCGCTGGTCCAGGGTGTGCTCGCCGCCGCCGGGTCGTTCTGCGTGGAGGCGGTCTACGCCCTGGCGGCGGCGCGCGGCTGGCCGGGAGGGGCCGGTGTGGCCCTGCGGGTCGCGCTGCACAGCGCCCTGCTCACCGGCCTGGCGGCGGCCCTGCTCGGCTGGCCGCTGAGCCTGGTCTCGCGGCTCTTCGGCTGGCCGAGTCCGCGGCAGCCGGTCTCCTGGGCGCAGATCGTGGCCGCGGCCGGAGCGGGCACCTCGGCCGCGCCGCGCCGGGGGAGGCCGCTGGCGTGAGCCGCGACCTGGTCTTCTCGCGCAGGATGCAGTGGGCCATGGGCCTGCTGCTGGCCGTGCTGGCCCTGTGCTTCGCGCGGCTCGCCTGGCTGCAGCTCTGGAACTTCCAGAAGTACGATCAGCTGGCCCAGAACACCCTGACCAACGAGGAGCTGGTGCCCGCCCCGCGCGGGCGCATCCTGGACGCCTCCGGCGAGAAGGTCCTGGCCGAGGACCAGCCCAGCTTCGACATCTCCGTGCGGGTCAAGGAGCTCAAGCTGCAGGAGGTGGTCCTCAAGGACGTGGAGGGCTACCACGATCTGCGCCGCAAGGCCGCCGGCCCGTACCTGCGGGCGGTTCGGGACCGCGAGAAGATGGCCGAGGGCATCGAGGAGCAGCTGGCCCTGAAAGCCACGGCCACCGGCGAGGCCGAGGAGGAGCTGGACCGGGAGATAACCCAGCGGCGCGCGGCCATGGCCCGGCTGGACTCGGAGATCGGCAGGCTCGCGCCCGAGTACCGCTCGGCCGAGGAGGAGTTCCGCCGCCAGCGCGACGGAGCCATCGCGCGGCTGACCGCTCGCGAAACGATGATCGCCGACCTTGCGGCCATCTCGGGCGTGCAGCGCGACGTCCTGGCCCGCGGGCTGATGTCCGCCCTGGAGCACACCGCCAAGCGCTACGAGGGCGCGCCGCCGCCCATCGCCACCAACGTCGAGCGGCAGTGCTGGGACCGGCTGTACATCCGCCAGCACAGCCGGCTGGCCTCCGGGCGGGAGCCCTTCCCCGGCGTGCTGCTCACCAACGGGGTGCGCCGCGTCTACCCCCAGGGCACGACCGCCTGCCACGCGGTCGGATACGTCAAGCCCATGACCGAGCTGCTCTACGAGGGCCTGGCCGCCGGGCCGGAGGGGCGCCGCTCCAAGGAGGAGGCCGACGCTCTGGCCAAGCGGCTGCGCGCCCAGGGGCTGGCCCCGCCCGAACCGGAGGGCCTGGCTTTCCTCCACCCCTTCGGGAAGACCGCGGAAGGGCACTTCTTCTTCAGGACCTCGGACGGCGAGCGCACCTGGCTGCGTCCGCGCGGCAGCCAGCGGGTCGGCCGGGCCCTGCCCGACGAGCGCGTCGGGGCCTACGGCGTGGAGCAGAGCCACAATCAGGACCTGCGCGGCCAGCACGCCTACCGCATATGGATGCGGGACCTGGAGGACGGCCTGCCCGTCCGGAAGTTCGATCCGGACGTCCCCGCCGTGCTGCCGAAGCCCGGTGCCGACATCAAGCTGACCATCGACCTGGCCGTCCAGCAGATGGCGGAGAAGGCCCTGGCCGAGAGCGGCCGCAACGGCGCGGCCGTCTTCCTGGACCCCTCCTCCGGGGCGATCCTGGCCCTGGCCAGCCATCCGCCGTTCGATCCCAACGCCTTCGTGCTCCGGCGCAACGAGGAGATCACCCGCCTCTTCGAGGACAAGCGCAAGCCCATGCTCTGCCGGGTCTACCAGGCGGTCTACCCGCCCGGCTCGACCTACAAGCCGATCGTCAGCTCCGGCGCGCTGCAGGAGGGCGTGCTCACCGCCCGGTCTACCTTCCCCTGCACGGGGGTGCTGCACCTGGGCGCGGCCAAGTTCGAGTGCCTGGGCACCCACGGGAACATCGAGTTCGACATGGCCATGCGCAAGAGCTGCAACCTGTTCTTCTATCACACGGGCATGAGGTCCGGAGGTGACCGCATGGCCCGCTGGTCAAAGAACCTCGGCTACGGGGAGCTCTCCGGCGTGGACCTGCCCGGCGAGCGCGCCGGGACGGTGCCCTCCCCGGAGTGGAAGCGCCGGAAGTTCCAGGGGCAGAGGGGCATGATGGGCTGGACCGACGGGGACTCCTGCAACATGGCCATCGGCCAGGGAGCGCTGGAGGTCTCGCCGCTCCAGGCGGCGGTGGCCTTCGCGGCCATCGGCAACGGCGGCAAGGTCGTGCGCCCGCATCTGGTGGCCTACCCGGGCGAGGAGGCCAGGCGGGACCACCTCCGGCGGGACCTCAAGTTCGCCAGCCCCGCCAACGACGTGCTCAAGAGGGCGCTCAGCGGCGTGGTCAACGAGAGCGGCACCGGACGGCTCTGCAGGATGCAGACCGTGGAGGTGGCCGGCAAGACCGGGTCGGCCGAGCACGGCAAGAACAAGCCGACCCACGCCTGGTTCTGCGGCTACGCCCCGGCCAACGACCCCACCGTGGCCTTCGCGGTGGTCCTGGAGAGCGGCGGACACGGCGGTTCGGCGGCGGCCCCGGTGGCCCGCCGGGTGCTCGGGGTGATCTTCGACGAGAAGCTGCCGGGCGACAGCCCCAGCGGGGAGGAGCTGGATTGAGGCTGGGCGATTACGACATCGGCCTGCCGGTCAAGCGCCTGCCGCTGCTGCTGCTGCTGGCCGTGGTCGTCATGGTGGCCTACGGGGTGATCTTCGTGAACAGCGCGGCGGGGCGCACCGGGCTGGCCGGCAAGCACCTGCTCTGGGCGGGACTGGGGGCGGTCGCCTTCGTGGCCACCTTCCTGGTGGACTTCCGGGTCTTCGTGCGCGCCGGCTACCTGGCCTATGCGGTCGGGCTGCTGGCCCTGGTCGCGGTGCTCTTCACGGCCCCGGTGAAGGGGGCGCGCTCCTGGTTCGACCTCGGCTTCATGAAAGCGCAGCCCTCCGAGTTCATGAAGCTGGCGCTGATCATGGCCCTGGCCAGGTTCCTGTCCGCCCGGCCCGGAGCGCTGCGGGCGAGGGACCTGGCCCTGGCCCTGGCCCTGGCCGGGGTGCCCGTGGCGCTGATTCTCAAGCAGCCGGACATGGGCACGGCCATGGTGTGCATGCCCATGATCGCGGCGGCCGTCTTCGTCGGCGGGGCGAGGCTGCTGCACCTGGGGGCGCTGGCCGGCAGCGGGGCCGGCGGGGCCGTACTGGTCTGGTTCAAGGCCATGCACGAATACCAGCGCGAGAGGGTCTACGCCTGGATCGACCCCGAGCCCTACAAGCTGGGCAAGGCCTACCAGCTGATCCAGTCCCTGATCGCGGTGGGCTCGGGCGGCCTGCTGGGCAAGGGCCTGGGCCAGGGCACCCAGAATCAGTTCGACCTGCTGCCGCTGAAGGAGAGCGATTTCATATTCTCGGTCATCGCCGAGGAGGGCGGCTTCATCGCCGCGGCCGGGCTGCTGGTCGCCGTGACCGTGCTGCTCCTCGCCGGGACGGCCATCGCGCTCCACGCCGCCGACCGGGAGGGCCAGATCGTGGCGGCGATGGCCACCGCCCTGCTCGGCGGCCAGGCGGTGATCAACGTGGCCGTGTGCATCGGCCTGCTGCCCACCACCGGGATCACCCTGCCCTTCGTCAGCTACGGCGGCAGTTCCATGCTGACCTGCTTCGTGGTCGCGGGGCTGCTGGCCAACGTGGCCGCCCGGCCGCAGAAGCCGGGGCTGTTCGGATAGAGGCAGTCCTCAGAAGAGCCGGCCCGGCGCGGCCGGCGCGGGCTTGGCCGGTTCGGGATGATCCGACGGATCGGTCCGATCCGATGACTTCGGCTCCGGCGGAGGCCCGGGCGGCGGCTCCTGGCCCCGCGGGGTGTAGACCTCCTCGCGGCGTTCGGGCTCCGGTTCCGGCTCGTCCGCGGTGCGGTCGAAAAGGGAGCGCTTCCGGGCGCCCGACGGCGCGGCCAGGAAGTCGTCGGCGCCGAGCCTGCGCCCGGCCGCATCGCGCACCAGGACCTTGGCGAAGGACTCGCGGAAGAACTTCTCCTCGGCCTGGCGGACGCGCTCCAGAAAGCAGCGCTCGAACACCTCGCGCTCGACCTCCTCGAACGGGGGCACGCCGGCGGGGAAGCGCCGGAGGACCTGCAGCACGTAGAACGCGGTGCGGCCTTCCACCAGGATGGCCGGGGCGCCGGGGGAGGCCGAGAAGAGCGCCTTCTCGACCTCCGCCTCGAAGGCGCCCCGCTCGATCCGGAAGTCCTTGCGGACGTCGCCCAGCCTGCCGCCCTCGGCGGCGCTGGCCGCGTCCTCCGAGTACTTCGCGGCCAGGCGCGCGAAGTCGCCGCCGGCGGCCAGCTGCTCCATGACGTCGCGGGCGCGGCGCTCCGCGCCGGCCCGGGGCGTCCGGGAGCCGTCCCCTTCGTACAGGAAGCGGTTGATGACCACGGCCTGGGCCCGCACCCACTCCGGCCGGCGCAGCACCTCGGAGTTCGACTGGTAGAACTCGCGCAGCTCCGCCGGGGTGGGCCTGGCGGCCCGCAGAAGCAGCTCGTGGCGGAAGGCGTCTCCGAGCAGCCGGTCGCGGGCCAGGTCCCGTAGGGCGGCCACCGACAGCCCGCGCTGCCGGGCCAGTTCGGCCGGCCCGCCGATCTCCTTGAGCATCTGCCGCCAGCGCTCCTCGACCGCCCGCTCGGAGATGGCCATGCCGGCCTTGCTCAGGGACTCGGCCTCGGCGCGCAGCAGCTCGCCGAAGACGATGTCCTGCATGGCCCGGCGCCGGCAGGCCTCCTCGGGAAAGCGCGGGTTGGCCTGGCGGTACAGGGCGGTCTGCAGCTCCACGCGGGAGCGGGTGATGGCCCGGTCGCCCACGAAGAGCACGGCGGCCTCGGCCGGCCCGCTCCTGCCGGGGGCGGCCGCTGCGGGATCGCCGACGGTGCCCAGGCCGCCGGGCTCGCCGGCCGGCAGGAGGGCGGCCGGCGCCAGCGCGGCGGTCAGCAGGAGGGCCAGGCGCATGGCCCGGTCAGCCCCTGACCTTCACCCAGGCGTGCCGGCGGGCGCTCTCGCGCACCGCCTCGCAGATGGCCAGCTCGCGGTGCCCGTCCAGGAAGGTCGCGAAGGCCGCCGGTTCGCGGCGGAGCTTCGGGTCCCGGACCCGGGCGTAGAACTCGCGGCACAGGTTCTTCAGGCCGTCCGGGTAGCCCTCGGGGTGGCCGCCGGGGTAGTGCGCGAACGCCGCGGCCGCCGGGGACAGCAGCGCCGGATCCTTGATCAGCAGCTCGTTGGCCTTCTCACGCCGGCCGACCGTCAGCTCGTTGGGCCGCTCCTGGTCCCACCACAGCGCGGACTTGGAGCCGGAGAGCTCGATGTACAGGCGGTTCTTGCGCCCGGCCGAGACCTGGCTGACCACCAGGGAGCCGATCGCGCCGGAGTCCGTGCGGAACTGGATCGTGGCGCAGTCCTCGGTCTCGATGCGCACGCGCTCGTAGTCCGCCGGGCGGAGGTTGCGGCCGGCGTAGGTCTCGACGGCCTTCCTGGGGCGCCGGCGGGTCTCGTGGACCGTGCGGAAGTCGGCCGAGACCGCGACGATCTCCTGGCCGGTGACGTGCCGGAAGAGGTCGAACCAGTGGCTGCCGATGTCCCCCACCGCGCGGGGTGAGCCGCCGAGGCGGGGCTCCAGGCGCCAGTTGTAGTCGGTGTCGAGATACAGCCAGTCCTGGAGGTAGCTGCCCTGCGCCAGGAAGAGGTCGCCCAGGCGGCCGTCGGCGGCCATGGCGCGCATCTCCTGGACGACCGGGTAGGAGCGGTAGTTGAAGTCCACCGCGGCGAGCACACCGGCCTTGCGGGCCTCGGCGACCAGCGCGCGGGTCTCGGCGCTGGACATGGCCAGGGGTTTCTCGCTGATCACGTGCTTGCCGGCGCGGAGGGCCGCCCGGTTGATCTCGAAGTGCATGCGGTTGGGCGTGCAGTTGTGGATCACCTCGACCTCCGGGTCGGCCAGGACGTCGCGGTAATCGCCGCAGGCCCGGGGGATGCCCAGCGCCGCGGCCTTCCTCTCGGCGAGCTCCCGGCCGGCCTCGGCCAGGGCGGCGAATTCCACGCCCCCGAGGCGGCGGGCGGCCTCGACGTGGGCGGGCCCGATGAACCCGGTGCCGATGATGGCGGCCTTGACGGTGCGCATGCGGAGGTGCCTCCTGAGATCGACCGGCCGAAGCGGCCGGACCGCTGAATTCTACCCCGGCCACGGGTGGAGTAAAGTTCCGGCGCGGGCGCGGCGGGCAGGCGGCCACGAGAGGTGGCGAAAGCCGTTGACACCCCGCCAGTCGGAACATAGAATCCCCGGCGTTGCCCCGCCCGGCCGCCTGAGGCGGATGACTTCAGGGCCGGCGTGCCGGGGCGCTTCTGGGGCGGGATCAGGAGGGGTACGGAATGCGCAGAATCATCGCGATGTCGGCTCTGGTCGGAATCATGGCCCTGTGCCTGGGCTGCGCCAACGGCCCGATCCTCGGCTGGATCCAGGCGACCAAGGGCCCGGTGTGCCTCGTCGACCTGAACGCCAAGTCCGAGGCCATCGGCCGCTCCGAGTGCATCGGCATCATCGGCATCGGCGTCGGCGACGCCTCCATCGACTCCGCGGTCCGCAACGGGCGCATCAAGAAGGTCAACCGCATCGAGTCCGAGCAGTTCAACGTGCTCTGCATCTTCTCCCGGTACCAGACGGTCGTCTACGGCGAGTAGACCGTTTTTCAAAGGGGCGGCGGTCCTCGCGGGCTGCCGCCCCGCTCTTTTTCCGGAGGTGCCCGCTTGCCTCTTCCCCGCCTGATGCCGGTCCTGGCGCTGCTGCTCCTGCCGGCGGCCGGTTGCGACCCCTACAGCACCCTGCCGGCCAACCGCGCTCCGTCCGGGCCCGCGCCCATCCCGGCCGGCGCGGACTGCGTCTACGCCTGGAGCGGGCGGAGCCGGCCGCTCATGACCTACTGGGGAGAGCAGCAGCTGTCGATCTCCTGCCGCGGGCGCTTCCCGCGCGCCTGGCGCCGGGCCGGCGACGAGGCCTGGGAGGTGCGCGCGACCAACGCCAGGGGCACCCCCATCCCCTGCCTGGGAGTCCTGCGCCGGTGGAAGGACTCCCGGGGGCGGGAGCAGACGGCGGTCCTGCCGCCCTTCGACCTCGACAGGGTCCGCGACGGGCTCTACCTGCTGATGGACACCAAGGTGGCCCTGTCCGGCGACGGCGCCGACCCGGCGGCGGTGCCCCGGGAGATCCGGCCGACCGCGGTGCTCATCGAGATCCGCAGCCACTACGTGACATCGTTCCAGGTGGACATCCCGCTGGTGCCGGAGACCCCCTGCGCGCTGACCCCGGCGCCGGAGCTCCCTCCCGAGGAGCCGCCCAGTGGCACCCAGGTCCCGGTGAAGTGAGCGCCGGCCGGCCATGATCTACCGCCAGCTCGGGAACACCGGCATCACCGTCAGCGAGATCGGCGTTGGCTGCGGCGGCCTCGGCGCCGGGCGCAAGGTCGGCCTGGAGCCGGCCCTGGAGTACGCGCTCGACCACGGCGTGACCTTATTCGACACCGCGGTCTCCTACGCCGAGGGGGCCAGCGAGCAGGTGCTCGGCCGGGTCCTGGCCGGGCGGCGCGAGAAGGTGGTCATCGCCAGCAAGTTCGGCACGGTGATCCCGCCCGGCGGGGACGCCTACAAGGACTTCTCGGTCGGGAACCTGCGCGCTTCGCTGCCGGTGTCGCTGGCGCGCCTGGGCACCGACTACATCGACGTCTACCAGCTGCACAACCCGCCGCCGGCCGTGCTCGAGGACCGCCGGCTCTTCGACGAGCTCGACGCCCTGGTGGCGCGCGGCACCATCCGGGCCTACGGCCTGTCCATCGACGACTGCGCCACGGCCTGCCGGTTCCTGGACGCCACGCGCGGACGGGCCATCCAGATCAACATCAACCTCTTCAAGCAGAAGGAGCGGCCCTTCCTAGCCGAGGCCGCGCGGCGCTCGGCCGGAGTGATCATCAAGGTGCCGCTGGCCGGCGGGGCGCTCTCCGGGCGCTTCACCCGCGACTACCCGCCTCCCGGCGAGGAGCGCCGCGCGCGCTGGGGCGAGGCCGACTTCGCCCGGCGGATCGGGCTGGTCGAGAAGGTCCGCCCGGTCCTTGAACGGCCCGGCCGGACGATGGGCCAGGGGGCGCTGGCCTGGCTGCTGTCCTTCGACGCCGTCTCGGCGGTCATCCCGGGCATCTCCTCGCTCGAGAAGATGCAGGACGCCGTCGGCGCCGCAGGCATGCGGCTGACCGCCGAGGAAATGCGGACGCTCGACGAGATGGGCGGCGGGGAGATTCGCGCCCTCAATCTGAGCTGGTAGTGGAGCGAATGAAGAATGATGGATGCTGCGGGATGAACGCGGGCGGGCCGCGATGGCGTCCCGGTTCCTTCATGCATTCATCGTTCGTAATTGGCCCTACAGTTTCCTGACCACCTCGGCCCGCGCACCGCGCCGGCGGTCCACCAGGTAGAGCACCAGGAAGGCCGCGCCCAACGCCCCGAAGCCGCAGGCCATCATGGCCGGCTCGGATTTCCACAGCCAGCTGGCCAGAAAGAGCGCGCCGATGAAGGCGGCCAGGGGCAGCCCGAGGAGCAGCAGCCCGGCCCGGCCGGGGCTGGCCAGCCGAAGCCGGATCTCCACGCGGTCGCCGGGTGTCACGGTCAGGCCGCCGGCCACGGTCGCGCGCAGTTCGGGCGGAGCGCCGGCGCCGGAGGCGGCGCACAGGCGGCAGCGCCCGCACTCGGGCTTGGACCCGGGCCGCGACGCGGAATCCAGTTCGACGATGGCCCGGCCCTTGTAGGCCTCTACCACCCGTCCGGTCTCGATGTGAAAGTCCCCTGCCGCTTCGCTCATGGCGCGCATTGTACGAACGGACAAGCCGGAAACAACAGCGACGGGCACCGTGTTTCTCCAGCCGCAAAAAGGCGCAAGAGGCGCAAGAGGGGTTGTGGAGAAGAGACTCCTGCCAAATTTCTTTGGCGCTTCTTTGCGCCTCTTTGCGGCCCCAGGCTATTCTCCGGTCACGTCGAACCGGTCCCCGACCCACCGGCAGCGCAGGGTGGCCGGCTCGAACCGGCCGCGTCCGGCCGGCACCTCCCCCCGGATCGTGAGTGTGCCGTCGCGGCAGACGGCCTTGCGGCCCTCGAACTCGCCGCGGCGGACGGCCTCGCCCAGCGTGTGCCGGCGGTAGGCACGCTCGGTCGACTGGAAGACGCAGGCCTGGAACGCCTCGCCGGGGCCGGCGTTCCGCCAGCCCACCAGGTCGAGCCCGCCGTCCGAGTCGAGATCGGCGGCCCGCCAGGTCCAGGGCGCCTCGGGGGCGCCGGCCGGGGCGCGTGGCAGGAGCCCGGTGGAATCGAAGACGACCCGGGCCCGTCCGGCCCTGACCTGCACGGCCACGAACCGGCCGGCCCCGGAGCCGGTCCCGGCCAGGCTCACGCCCACGAAGCCCTCGCGGGAGCTCTCCGCGTAGCGCAGCAGCTGCTGCCCGGCGGCCCGTTCGCCGGAGCGGATGAAGGGCGCGGCGAAGAAGCCCGGGCCGGGGATGAGGATGATCTCCCCCTTCCAGACCATCTCCGGCCGGGTGAGCTTGCGGTTGGCGAGCATCAGCAGCGGCAGGTTGTGCATGGTGTCCAGACGGTCCATGGCGATCTGCGACAGGGTGTCAGCCGGCCCGACCTCGTAGCGTTCGCCGCCGGCGCCGGTGAGCTCGCGCCACTCGGTGGGGACCGCCGCTGGCGCCTCGGGCCCGGGGACGTCCTGCCCCGCGCGGCCGTGCGGAAGACCCGGGGCCTCAGGGTCTCCCGGCGCCGGGGCCGGTGTCGGCAGGGTGATGTCGGCCGGGGGCAGATCGCCCGAGTCCGGCGAGGGCGCCGGCCGGTCTGAGACCGGATGTCCCTGGATGTAGCATCCGCAGGTCAGGGCCAGAATGGCCGACAGGACAACCGCCGCGCGCCTGATCATCAGAACCGCTCCCGCCATCCCTCCGCCCTCTTCTATGGGCCAGGGGAGCGGCCTTCTTTCGAAATATCCCTGGGGCGTCAGCGGTACGTCCGGCGCCGGCAGAGGTCCTCGACCACGTGCAGCAGCGCCAGTCCGTCGCGCTCCAGTTCGGGGTTGCCGGGGGCCGGGTCCAGCCTCCCGCCGGCGAGGCGGTAGGTCTGCGCCGGTTTGTCCGGGCGGAAGACGGCGACCTCCTCGCCCCGCCGGAAGCCGAAGGTGTCGTTGAAGCGCATCATCACGAAGGGCACCCGCCCGGGGGTGTCGATGGCGTTGCCCAGGATCGGGTACCGGAGGGGCAGGCCCAGCTGCCGCAGGGCGGTGGCCAGCACGTCGGGCTGCGAGACCAGTCCGTCGTGGCGCCGCGGCTCGAGCCCGGGGGCGTGGATCAGGGCCGGGATCCGGAAGGCCTCGACCGGCACGGCGTCGTCGCCGGAGACGCGCACGTTGTGGTCGGCCACGACCACGAAGACGGTGTTGGCGTAGTAGGCGCTCCGGCGGGCCTCCTCGAAGAACCGGCCCACCGCGTAGTCCGCGTAGCGGATGGCGTTCTCCTCGGAGTGCTTGGGGACCCCCTCCACCCACTGGATCCGGCCCTCGGGCAGCTCGAAGGGCACGTGGTTGGACGAGCTGAACACCATGCTGACGAACGGCCGCCCGGCCGCGGTCAGCTCCTCGAAGCGCCGGTGGGCCTTGAGCATCAGGTCCTCGTCGCTCACGCCCCAGGTGCTGACGAAGCCCGGGCTGGCGTAGTCCTTCTGCTCGATGAACTCGTCGAAGCCGTTGCCCAGGAACCAGGAGCGCATGTTGTCGAAGCGGCCCTCGCCGCCGTAGACGAAGCTGGCGTGGTAGCCCAGGGGCTTGAGCAGCGCGGCCAGCGAGAAGAAGCCGCCCTGGCACTTGCTGCGCTTGAGCACGCCGTCCCCGGGGAGCGACTGGAAGCCGGCGCTCATGGCCGCCAGCCCCTCGATGCTGCGGGTGCCGTTGGAGTAGGCCTGCGTGAAGGCCAGGCTCTCGCCGGCCAGGGCGTCGATCCGCGGGGTCAGTCCGCGCCGGTCGCCCAGGTGGCCGACGAACTGCGCGCCCATGCTCTCCTCGACGATGATCACCAGGTTGCGCGGCGGGGAGTGCGGCGCGGACGGGGCGACCTCGCGCACGAAGGGCTGCCCGGCGGCGCTCGGCGCGAGGCCCAGCAGCCGGTGGGCGCGGAGGTAGGCCTCGTCCATGGGGATCTCGCCGTACTCGGGCGCCAGGCGCCGGCGGTCGCTGCGCATGGCCGCGTGGGCCACGCAGTAGAGCGAGTTGCCGGCGATTTCGTTGGCCACCCGGTTGGCGGAGTACAGGGCGTCCGACAGGTTGGCCGGGCGGTGCCCGAAGGACGACCGGATGGCCCCGGTCAGCACCAGGGCGGCCGGCAGGCACCACACCGCCCGCGCGGCCCAGGGCATGGCCAGGACATCGGCGGCCTCCCGGAAGGCCCCCAGGCGGAAGAAGGCCCAGGCGCCGGCGGCCAGCGCCGCGATGGTCAGGATCAGGGAGAGCAGCTGGTCCTTGAGCAGCATGGAGGCCACCTCGCGCGGGTAGCGCAGGTACTCCACGAAGAGGTAGTTGGGCCGGACGTCGTACTGCTTGAAGAACGGGAAGGAGGCCAGCTCCATGAAGGCCAGGAGCAGCACGACGGCCAGCGCCCAGCCGCGCATGATTCCCACCGCGGCCGGCAGGGCCAGCTTGGAGGGCCACAGCGTCAGCAGCAGGGCCGGCAGGAGCAGGGCGAAGCCGGCGACGATGGTGTCCATGCGCAGGCCGTGCAGCAGGGACAGGAGGCGCCCTCCGATGGACAGGTCCCCCAGCCGGCCCCACTGCCAGACCAGCATGCCCAGCCGTCCGGCGGCGCCGATGGCGATGCACAGCAGGTAGAGCTTGAGCAGCGTGCCGAGGACCGAGCGGCCGGCCGGCCACCAGGGCGTCCCCGCCAGCGCCGTCTTGATGTCTTCGAACGACATGCCGTGCCTCCAGGTCGCGCGCCCCGGGATTCTCTCCGGCCCGGCCCGGCGGGCAAGCTATGATCCGGCCGTTGGCCCGGCGGGGCCGGCCAGCTGCCCGCACGCGGCGCGGATCCTCCGGCCCTTGGCCTCGCGCCGGCGGGCGTACTGTCCCTCGGCCCTGAGCCAGCGCCGGAAGCGCTCGACCTCGGCGGCGGTGGGCGACTCCAGGACCTCGGCCGCGGCGCGGCCGGCGGGCCCCGGGGCCGGGTTGTAGGAGATCAGGTTGACGCAGGCCCGGAAGGGCCGCAGCCACTCGGCGAGCTCCGCGGCGTGCTCGCGACGGTCGTTGACGCCCCGGAAGAGCACGTACTCGGCCATGAACACCCGGCCGCGCAGCGGATAGTCGAGCAGCGCCTGGCGCAGCTCGGCCATCGGGTGCTTGCGGTTCACCGGCATGAGCCGCGAGCGGATCTCGTCGTTGGGGGCGTTGAGCGAGACGGCCAGCACCAGCCGTTTCCAGCCGGCGGCGGCCAGGCGCGCGATGCCCGGCACCAGGCCGCAGGTGGAGACGATCATCTGCCGGGTGGAGTAGGCCAGGGGGCGCTCGCCCCGGACCGGCCGTGACTCGATCAGCCGGCGGATGGCGGCGACCAGGTTCTCGAAGTTGTCGAGCGGCTCGCCCATGCCCATGAAGACCAGGTTCTCCGGGCGCGAGCCCAGGCTCTCGGCCGCGGCGATCTGCCCGCAGATCTCCTCCGGCGTCAGGTTCCTGAACAGCCCCATCCGCCCGGTGGCGCAGAAGACGCAGCCCATCCGGCAGCCGGCCTGGGTGGACAGGCACAGCGTGGTCCGGGCCTTGCCGGCCTCCTTCTCGCGCATGGGCACGATCACCGACTCGATGACCGCGCCGTCGGCCAGCCGCTGGGCGAACTTGACCAGGCCGCCCTCGCGCTGCCGGCGGACTATGGGTGGGAAGGCGTCCATCAGGCGGGGAGCGCGGCCAGCGGCGCCAGGCCGTGCTTCGCGGCGATGGCGCCCAGCCGCTCGAAGAGCGCGGGGGTCAGTTCCACGCCGCGCCGTCTCGAGTCCTCGAAGCACTCCCGGGCGCGGTCGCCGGGCAGGCGGATGGCGTCCACTCCGGCGCGCCGGCGGCTGGACTTGACGTGGGCCACGAAGCGGCCCATCTCCTTCCGGAAGTAGTCGTTCCCCGCGAAGGCCTCCGGGTCGATGACCGTGAGATTGAAGTTCTGCCGGCCGGGCAGCTCGGGGTTGTTGGCGCTGCCGCCGCCCATGGCCGCCAGGGCCTCGCTCCACAGCGAGAAGGCGTAGCCCTTGTAGCCCTCAAGCTCGCCGCCCATGAAGAGCAGGGTGCCGTCGCGGTCCACGGCGACCTGGGGGTCGTCGGTGAGGTGCCCCTCCGGATCGAGGAAGACCGGCGCCGGACCGCGCTTCCCGGCGGCGGCCAGCCGGCGGGCCCGGCCGAAGGACATGACCGCGGTCGAGAAGTCGGCCACGACCGGGCCATCGGGCCCCGGGAAGGCCAGGGCCACCGGGTTGGTCGAGAAGCGCCCGTCGATGCCCCCGACCGGCGCGCAGTCCTTGCAGGACGAACTCTGGGCCCAGAGCTGCCCGAGCAGCCCCTGCTCGGCGACCGGCAGCAGATAGGTGCCCAGCCCCGCGATCCAGGAGGTGTTCCGGCAGCCGACCATGGCCAGGCCGTGCTCGCGGGCCTTCCGGACGGCGAGCTCCGCGGCCAGGCGCAGGCAGAGCTGGCCGAAGCAGCGCTGGCCGTCGAGGAGCGCGGTCGCGCCCTTCTCCCGCACGATCTTCGGCCTGGCCGCCGGGTCGATGTCCCTGCCGACCTGCTCGTCGAAGTTGGCCAGGGCCACGGTCCCGTGGGTGGAAACGCCCCGCGCCTCGGTCAGGACGGCCACCGAGGCGATGTGCCGGGCGTCGGCCTCGGCGACGCCCTTCTTCACCAGCAGGGCGGTCCCGAAGGCGGTGAGCGCTTCGACGGAGATTCGGGGCATGAAGTCCTCCACGATCTAGAACAGGGGAGCAGGTGAGCAGGGGGCCGCAGGCGAGCGGCGGCATGTGCTCGGCACCGCTCCTGCACCGGGCTGTCGTTTCGTCCTCACCTGTTCGCCTGCTCCCCTGTCCGCCTGCTCCGCGCCGCCTGCGGGCGGCACTACCTCCACTCCACCGGCTTGACGTCCCCGGCGCACTCCCCCGGCCTGATCAGGCCGGTCGAGCGCGGGTCGCCGATGCAGCCCAGGGACCCGGCCACGGGGGCGCGGATCTCCTCGACGACCCCGAAGGTGGCCAGCGAGCGGACCACCGCGACCAACTCGCCGGCCTCGACCGGCTCGCCCAGCCAGCGCCGCACGCCGAGGTAGCCGCCGGCCTTGGGGTTGAACCCGTGTCCCTCGACCAGCCGGCTGAAGACCGGGGTCCTGCCGGCCCGGCGGCGCGGCGGCTCCCAGGACGGGAGCATCCCCAGGTGGACCATCCCGCGCCACAGCGCCGCGGCGCAGGCCTCGGCCGCCTCGCGGACCTGGAAGCCGTCGGGGTGGCTCTCGATCAGGACCGAGGGGATGTTCCGCCGGGCGGCGGCCTCCATGAAGAGCAGGCCCTCGGCGTAGGTGCCGGGGGTCTGGAGGTCGACGGCGTCCAGGCCCAGGGCCACGGCCAGGGCCTCGCTGGGCACGTGGCCGGCCAGGGCCGCCGAGAAGCGCGGGTCGACCCGCCGGCAGCAGTGGAAGTCGAGCAGCGCGTCGGCCCGGACCACGGCCTGCTCCCAGACGGTCCGGGCGATCCGGGCAAGCACGTCGGCGTCGCTCCCCGGCCACTTCCGGTTGATGTTGTCCTCTTTCCTGGCGTGCGGCCGGGCGGCCGGGTCCATTTCCAGGCGGTTGTGCAGCGGATTGACCACCGGCAGGACGAGCAGCGTCCCGGCCAGCCCCGCGGGGTCGAGCCCGGCCAGGACCGCGTCGGCCGCGGCCAGCCCCGAGAACTCCGCGGCGTGCTGCGCGCAGGTCACCAGCAGCGTCGGGCCGGGCCGCGCGCCGGTGGAGATGACCACTGGCAGGGCCAGGCCCTCGACCTCCAGGGATCCGTGAACTGTCTTACCTGGCTCGGGGCGGCAGCTTCCGATGGGCCTGATCATGGCGGTTCCTCATTTCCTGCGGTGGCGGTCGTAGATGGCCAGCAGCGCGTCCATGTGCCGGTCCCAGGTGCGCTCCCGGGCGAACCCCAGGGCGCCGGCCGACAGCCGCTCCAGGGCGCCGTCGGCCCGGGTCAGGCCGGCCATCATGGCGGCCAGCCCGTCGATGTCCCCGGGCGCGAAGAGCATCCCGGTCCGGCCCTCCAGGACCAGCTCGGGTATGCCCCCGATCCGCGAGCCGATCGCCGGGACGCCGCGGGCGAAGGCCTCGTGGACGACCATGGGTGAGTTCTCATGGCAGATGGAGGGCACCAGCAGGACGTCGGCTCGTTCGATCAGCTCCTGCTTGGCGTCCCCGCCGACGAAGCCCGGGAAGGCGATGCGGGCGTCGCCGGCGGCCTCGGCCCTGAGCTGTTCCAGGAGCGGGCCCTGGCCGGCCACGGTCAGCCGGGCGTCGGGCAGCTCCAGCCGCCGGAAGGCCCGGACGGCGTCCCCGAAGCCCTTCTGCGGGGAGAGCGTCCCCATGCACAGGAAGTTCCGGGCCGCGCCCCGCCGCCGGGGCCGGCGCTCCGGGACGCGGATGCCGAAGGGCAGCACCGCGCGCTCCACGCCCGCGAACATTCCGTGGGCGGAGTAGACGTCGAGCAGCGCCTGCGAGGGGCTGATCACGCAGCGCGCCCGGCGCAGGAAGTGCTCGGAGGCCCGGGCCCAGGCCCGGCAGAGCCGGCGGGGCCGGCAGCAGAGCTCGCCCGACGGGCGGATCATGGTGGTCCGGAAGCAGAGCAGCTCGGTGGAGTGCACGGTGTGGAGCACCGGGATGCCCAGCCCCCGGGCCGCGGAGTGCAGCGCGAAGGACAGGCTGCCGACGTTGTGGACGTGGACCAGGTCCGGCCGCTCGCGCCGCAGCACCGCGCGGGCCGCCAGGAAGGCGTGCGGGTTCCAGAAGGACAGCGCCCGCCAGACCGCCTTGGCCGGGAGCCAGTGCCGCCGGCGGCTCCAGGTGCTGTAGAGGTTGGCCGGGAAGAAGCGGTGGATGCGGACCCCGCCGGACTCCTCCGTGGAGAGCCGCAGCGCCCGCAGCGAGCCCGGCAGCGTGCTCAGGACCGCGACCCCGTGCCCGCGGCGGACGAGCTCCCCGGACAGCTCCAGGGTGTAGGGCTCGGCGCCGCCCACGCAGTGGGGGTGGAAGTAGGTCGAGGCCAGGAGGATCTTCATCGCGGTTCCGGTTTCGGAGGCACTCTAACCCCGGGGTGGGCCGGGGTCAAGTCGCCGACCGCGTCCGGGCGGCCGGCGCGCGCCGCCTCCCGCCACGCGCGGCGGCCGGCTCCGAAACCGGCTTGAAGCCGCCACAGGGAGATGGATAATCCGGCCCGAACGGGTTATATTCCCACCGGAGGGGATCGTGACGGTTGACCTGCGCCCATTCGCCAGGCTGCTCCGCGAACGCTCGGCGGACATCGTCGCGCGGGTGCTGGCGCCCAGTCCGGAAGGGCCGGTGCGGGGCGATACGCCTTCGGCGGCCCTGGCCTTCTGGAAGATGGCCGGGCCGCTGACCGTCGAGGCCGTCGCCAATCTCATGGCCGGCGGCCGGGCACCCGGTCCAGACGACACCGGCCGCGGTGCGCCCATGATGGCCAAGGCCGGGATCTCGGTCCTGGACGCGCTGGCTGCCAGGTCGGCCTTCTGCCGCGAGATCGGTCGGGAGGTCGCCGCGGCGGGCGGCGGCACCGAGGCCGCGCTGGAGGCGGTCGCCGCGGCCGACCATGTGATCGCCGGGGCCATGGAGAGCTTCCTCCGGCATCTCGAGCGGACCGCCAGTTCCGAGCGCGCCGGGCTCTTCGCCTCGCTCGACTCCTTCGGCGTGGTCATCTTCCGGGCCGACGCCGAGTCGCGGGTCCTCTACGTCAACGAGGCCGGCGCCCGCATCCTGGGGGCCGCCTCGGCGGCCGACGTGCTCGGCAGGCCCTTCGCGTCGTTCTACGCCTCCCCCGACGAGCGCGCGCGGCTGCTCGCGGAGATCCGGGCGAAGGGCGAGATCCAGCACTTCCGCTTCCAGCTGCGCCGGCTCGACGGCCAGATCCGCTGGTGCGAAACCAACATGCGCGCGGTTCGCGGCCCGGGCGGCGAACTCCTGGGCTTCGAGGGCTTCGGCCGCGACGTGCACGCCATCGTGGAGGCCGAGGACCGGCAGAGCAAGCTGCTGGCCTCGCTGGGCGCCATGGGCGTGGTGGTCTTCCGGGCGGACGCGGAGTCCCGCCTGCTCAACGTCAACGAGGCCGGAGCCCGCGTCCTGGGGGCCGCCTCGGTGCAGGAACTGATCGGCCGGCCCTTCGCGGCCTTCTACGCCGACCCCGCCGAGCGCGAGCGCCTGCTGGGGATGCTGGCCGGACAGGACGAGGTCCAGCGCTTCCGCTTCCGCCTGCGCCGGCTCGACGGCCAGCTGCGCTGGTGCGAAACCAACATCCGCACAGTCCTGGGCCCGGACGGCGAGTCCCTGGGCTACGAGGGTTTCGCCCGGGACGTCACCGCCCAGGTCGAGACCGAGGACGCCCTGCGCGGGTCCGAGGAGCGTTACCGCGAACTGGTCGAGAACCTCAACGACCTGGTCTTTGCCCTGGATGCCACGGGGACCTTCACCTATCTCAGCCCGGCCTGCCGAGGGCTGCTGGGCTACGCCCCCGAAGAGCTGCTGGGCAGGCAGTTCGGCGAGTTCGTCCATCCGGACGATCGCAGCGGCCTCATCGATGATTTCCGCCTGACTCTCGCGGGCCGGATCCAGCCCGCCGAATTCCGGATCCTGTCCAAGTCCGGGGAGGTCCGCTGGGTGCGCACCTCCAGCCGGCCGATCCTGGCCGACGGCCGAGTCTGCGGGTTGCGCGGAACGGCGGCGGACATCACCGCTTCGGTCGAAACCGCGAACGCGCTGAGGCGCACCGAGGAGCGCTACCGCGAGCTGGTCGAGAACCTCAACGACGCCATCTACACGGTCGATAGCTCCGGGGTCTTCACCTACTTCAGTCCGATCGTCGAGGACATTACCGGCTACCGTCCCGAGGAGATCGTGGGCCGGTCGTTCGCCGACTTCATCTACCCCGACGACATCCCGCTGGTGTCCGAGGAGTTCGCCAAGGGTATGGCCGGCGACCTGGCCCCCAGCCAGTTCCGGATCGTCGCCAAGTCCGGGCAGGTCCGCTGGGTGCGCACCTCCACCCGGCCGGAGATCGTCGACGGCCGACCGGTCGGGCTGCGCGGGCTACTGGCGGACATCACCGCCCTGGTCGAGTCCGAGGCCGCCCGGGAGCGCACCCGCCAGCTGGTCGACAAGCTGCCCATCGGCGCCTTCGAGATGGACCGCAACAGCGTGATGCTGTCCATGAGCGCCGGCGGCCTGGCCATGGTCCGGGCCTCCCGGCCGGAGGACGTCGTCGGGCACAAGGTCACCGAGTTCTACGCCGACCCGGCGGAGGAGCCGCGCAACAAGGCCGAGATCGAGGCGCGGGGGCAGATCACCGGCCTGCGCCTGCGCGTCCGCCGCCTGGACGGGGTGGTCATCTGGGTGGAGAGCATCGTCCGGGTGGTCCGCGACGCCGCCGGCGAGATCGTCGGGCGCGAGGGCTTCATCCGGGACATCACCGACCTGGTGGCGGCCGAGAAGGCCCTGGAGGCCGAGCGCCAGCGCCTCGACCAGGTGGTGCGTTCGGTGGGGGCGGGCCTGTGCCTGCTGGACAGGGACCTGCGCATCGTCTGGGCCAACGAGCTTCTGACCAGGAAGTTCGGTCCGCTGGAGGGGCTCGTGGGGCGGCGCTGCCACGAGGTCTTCGCCTACTCGAATGACACCTGCGCCAACTGTCCGTCGGTCAAGACGCTCCAGACCGGCGGGCTGCACGTCGCCGATGTGACGGTCCGCTCGCCGGACGGGAACGAGGCCATCGTGCGCCTGACCGCCACGCCGGTGCGCGACGCCGAGGGCCGGGTGGTGCAGATCCTGGAACTGTCCGAGGACGTCACCGCCGAGCGCGCCGCCGAGGCTGAGCGGGAGCGCACCTCCGGCATGCTCGCCGGCATCCTCAGCTCCGCCGGCGAGTACGCCATCGTGGCCACCGACCCGGACGGCACCATCACCTACTTCAGCGACGGAGCCGAGCGGCTCTTCGGGGTCCGCCAGGCCGGGCCGGTGGGGCGGCTGCACATCGCCGACCTGTGGACGCCCGAGGGGCGCCCGGCCTTCGCGGCCGCGCTGGCCGCCCTGGCCAAGGGCGGCTGCCACGAGGAGGAAGTCGAGCTGCTCCGGGCCCAGGGCGTGACCTTCACCGCCCGGGTCTCCGGCTCGGCCCGGACCGGCGCCTCCGGGGAGCTGGCCGGTCTCACCTTCGTGATCCGCGACGTCACCGAGGAGCGCGCCGCGCAGAAGCTGGTGACGCTGCTGGCCCACGCCGTGGAGTCCAGCCGCGAGGGCATGGCCCTGACCGACATGTCCGGCGTCATCACCTACGTGAACCCGGCCATAGCCACCATGGCCGGGCGCGAGGCTTCCGGGCTGCTCGGCAAGGACGTCTCCATCCTGTACTCGCGCGAGACCCCCGGCGAGGAGATCCGGGCCATCGCCCGGGCGACGCTGGCCGGCGGCTGGAGCGGCGAGGTCACCGCGGTGCGCGCCGACGGCTCGACCTACCCGGCGTACATGACCACCAGCCTGGTCCGCGACGACCGCGGCCGGGCCGTGGCCATGGTCGGCCTCTGGCGCGACGTCTCCCGGGAGAAATCGCTGCAGCGCCGGCTCTTCGAGCAGGAGCAGCGCCACCTGGCCGAGCTCGAGCGCCAGGTCCGCGAGCGCACCGCGGAGCTGGAGCGCGCCTACCGCGACCTCCAGAAGCTCGACGCCATGAAGGACCGCTTCCTGACCAACGTCAGCCACGAGCTGCGCACCCCGCTGGTCAGCGGCGTCGGCTACATCGAGCTGATCCTCCACGAGGGGCTCGGGCCGATCAGCGACGACACCCGCAAGGGGCTGCGCGTGGCCCATCGGAACCTCCTGCGACTGGTCAACCTCATCGACGACCTGCTGACTTTCACGCGCCTGGGCTCCGGCAAGGAGTCCATGGTCATGGGCCGCTTCGACCTGGCCCAGATGGTCAACGACTGCCTGCTGGACCTCAAGGTGCGGGCCAGCAAGAAGTCCCTCCACGTGGAGATGGACGTCGAGAAGGGCCTGCCGCCGCTGGAGGCCGACGAGGAGAACGTCCACCGGGTGTTCACCAACCTGCTCTCCAACGCCGAGAAGTTCACCAGCGAGAACGCGGTCATCCGGATCGGCGCCCGGCGGATCTCGGACTCGCGGGTCGAGGTGCGCGTGGCCGACAACGGCGTGGGCATCCCCTCCGAGGAGCTCAGCCAGGTCTTCGACCGCTTCTACCGTTCGCAGCGCACCTCCTCGCCGCGCTACGGCGGCACGGGCATAGGACTGTCGCTGGTCCGGGAGATCCTCGAGGCCCACGGCTGCACCGTCCGGGCCGAGAGCCCCGAAGGCGGCGGCACGGCCATCATCTTCACCCTGCCGCTGGCCCCCGCCGGGTCCGGGCCTTCCGCCCCCAGGCGCCAGCCGGAGCCGGCGGTGCCGGCGCGCCGGACCGCCCCGGCCCCCGAAGCGTCCGGCCCGCGCCAGGCCGCCGGCCCGTCCGTCCTGGTGATCGACGACGATCCGGACGTCCACGAACTGCTCCGCAGCATCCTCCGCGACGGGGGCGGGCGGGTGACCTCGGCGCCCGGCGGCCGGGAGGGCCTGGAGGCCGCGGCGGCCGGCGACTTCGACCTGATCTTCCTGGACCTGACCATGGAGGGCATGGACGGCACCGAGGTCCTGGCGCACCTCCGCCGCCAGGAGCGCAGCCGGCACACGCCGGTCTACGTGCTCACCGCCCGGGCCGACGACGGCTCGCTGCGCGAGGCCCGCGCGGCCGGCGCGCAGGGCCTGCTGGTCAAGCCCTTCTCCATCGCCGAGGTGCGCCAGGCCATCGGCGACGTGATGTCCGGCGGCGAATCCCGCCGGCTGAGCGGGCGCCTGCCGCCGGTGACCTGAGCCGCGGCGCGGCGGAGTTCCCTGCCGGCCGGGCCCCCTTTTCCGCTTGTCTTGGGGGAGTGCGGCGCTAACCTTCCGGCGAGGAGGTTGCGACAGTGCCGCTCGAACGCAAGCAGGAACGGGGCCAGTCCGGGCACTTCGTGCCGGCCAACCCGCTCGAGGAACTGCTGATCCAGGCCTTCCAGCACCCGGAGGCCCGGCCGGTCTTCTGCCGGCGCATGCTGCAGTCCGGGCTGCTGGTGCTGGGCTCGCCCACCGAGACCGGGGTCAGCCTGCGCCAGTGGACGGTCGGCGGACGGAAGGTCATACCGGTCTTCACGTCCCGCAACCGGCTGGAGGACTTCGCCGGCCCGGACGGCGCCTGCCTGGCCATGCAGGGCCGCAGCGTCTTCCGGGCCATGCCGCCGGGCGTCTCGGCCTACCTCAATCCGCGCTCGCCCATCGGCCGCGAGTTCACGCCGGAGGAGGTCGCCGCGCTGCTGGCCAACGTTCCGGAGGAACCGGAACCAGAACCGGAACCGGAACAGGAAGGGGCCGCCCCAGATGCCCAGCAAGGCTGACCTGCTCGTCACCGGCGCCACGGTCATCACCCCGGAGGTCGCGATCAGCGGCGGCGCCGTGGCCGTCTCCGCCGGGAAGATCTGCTACGTCGGCGTCCCGGCCGGAGCGCCGGCCGCCGCGCGGACGGTCGAGTTCGAGGACGGCTACCTCCTGCCCGGCTTCGTCGACCTGCACTGTCACGGCGGCGGGGGCTGCGACGCCACCTTCGGGCGCTACGATCCGGAGACCAGGGCCTTCTCCCCGACGGAGAGGAACCTGGCCGCCGCGGCGCGGGAGATAGCGTCCGTCCACCTGGCCCGCGGCACGACGACCATCTGCCTGGCCACCTGCGCGGCGGCCGAGCCCGACCTGCTGCGGGCGCTCTCCGCCGTCGGCGGGGCGGTCGAGGCCGGCGGCCTGCCCTCGCGCGTCCTGGGCATCAACCTGGAGGGCACCTACCTCAAGACTCCGGCCTTCGCCGGCGCCCAGAACCCCGAGAACTTCCGGACGCCCTCCCCCGCCGACTTCGACAGGCTCAACGCCGCCGCGCGCGGCAGGATCCGGATCGTCAACGTCGCGCCGGAGCACGGCCCGGCGGCGGTCGAGTTGGTCAGGCACCTCGTGGCCAGGAAGGTGGTGGCCGCCAGCGGCCACACCGGCGCCGACTTCGCCGAGATGCAGGCCTGCATCGACGCCGGGGTGACGCTCGCCGTCCACTTCTCCAACGGCCCCTCGGCCACCAGCTTCAAGCCGCCGGGGATGGCCATGGAGGCCATGCTCGGCGACCGGCGGGTGACCTTGGAGCTCATCGCCGACGGCTACCACATCAACCCGCGCTATCTGCTGAGCTTCCTGGCCGCCAAGGGGTTCCGGGGCGCGCTGATCACCGACGCCATGGCCCCGCTGGGCCTCGAGGGCGTGACCAGCTTCGCCTTCGGCGGCAAGACCGGCCAGCTCTCCGCCGACGGCGGCGTGCTGCGCCTGGCGGGCAGCGCCACGGTGCTCTTCGGGTCCGTCCTGACCATGGACCGGGCGGTGGCCAACCTGGTCAAGTGGCTGGTGGACGGCGTCCCGGGCATGTACCAGAACGCACCGGTCATCCCCGACCGGCCCATGAAGGAGGAGGCCCTGGTGCCGGCCAGCCGCCTGGCCAGCGGCCATCCGGCCGAGGTCCTGGGCCTGCGCGACCGGCTCGGCGCCATCGAGCAGCACCTGTTGGCCGACCTGGTCTGGCTCGACGAGGACCTGGCCGCGAGGCGGGTCTGGCTCGAGGGTCGGGAGGTCGATTCGGGAGGGGACTGATCCCCTCCGCCCGCCTCACCCCGGCGGCGGTTGCCAGGCGTCGGCTGCCGGGGGCGGGGGCGATGGCGGGGCGGGGGGCGCCTCGCGCGCGTCCAGTTCCCTGAGCTTGTTCATGGCGCTCAGCCCGTTCCACAGCCCCCACAGGGCGAAGGCGTGGAAGCCCACGCTCAGCCAGGCCCCGGCCATGACGAAGATCACCGCGTCCAGGGCGTAGACCACCATGCCCAGGATCAGCGCCCAGCGGTGCATCCGGCGCCCGAGCAGCCCGACTCCGACGAAGAACCCGGCGATGACCAGGTCCAGGACGAATCCCACGATCCGGAGAACCATGGCGCCCTGATCGCCGAGTCGCTCAGTTCCGGCCTTGACGATGGCGTCGATCAGCTGGGTGGCTCCCAGGCCGACCACGAACGAGATGCTCCCGCCGGTCAGGAAGACGACGGTGTTGATCAGGGACAGCCCGGCTATCCAGAAAAACCAGCTCACTCCGCTGCGCACTGCGGATTCCAGGGTCTCCCGCTCCGGATTGCGGAGCGGGAGCACCGGGCCGCCCCCGGCAGGCGGTCCGGCCGGGACCGCAGGGGCGGATTGGCCGGCCGCGGGCTGGCCCCCCGGGTCCTGGCTGGTCGGCAGGACGGGCAGGGGCCGGCCGGCATCGGCCGAAGCGTTGTGGGGAGTCAGGGGCTCGCATTCCATTGGATGCGTCCCTCCGGGCATAATGAGGCTTATAACCCGTCGATTCGCGCCGGTCAAGCCCGGGGTTCCTGCCACCAGGGCCTTTCAGATTTCGCGGCTCAGAGCATGGGAAGGCGAACACTCAACATGCAAATTCAACAGGCCCCTCGACACACTTCCGCTCGGGGCCCTGAGTTGGTCGAAGGGCAACATGCATTGGATGGCGGAGATATTCGTCGATGAACAACTCCAAAGATGAATCGGCTCTTTCCGCTGCTTCATTGCATGTTGGGTGTTGCGTGTTGGATGTTGCATGTTCGGTACTGGAACGCTACACCCCCAAGCCTCCGCGCCGCCCGGGAAGTTGCTCCTGGGAAGAACTGAAAGATCCCGCCTCCGCCACGGCCTTGCCGCCGCCGCCCGGCTGCGTAGAATGTCCGTCGGACCGGCCGGCCTGCAGGAAAGACCACCCTTGATCCGCGCGCTGATCTTCGACTTCGACGGGCTGATCCTCGACAGCGAGACGCCCACCTTCACCTCCTGGGCGGAGGTCTTCCGCTCCCAGGGCGCGGAACTGCGGCTCGAGGTCTGGAGCCGGTACATCGGGCTGGTCCACGGCTCCTTCGACCCGCAGGAGCACCTGGAGCGGGCGCTCGGCCGGCCGGTGGACATGGCACCGCTCCGGGCCGAGAAGCGCCGGCGCTTCCTGGAAATGGTGCTCGCCCAGCCGGTCATGCCCGGGGTGCTGGATTACCTCGACGGCGCGCGGCGGCTGGGCCTGAAGGCGGCGGTGGCCTCGAGCGCGCCCGGCGAGTACGTCCGGGGCGAGCTTCTGCGGCTCGGCCTCTTCGAGCGCTTCGACGCGGTCAAGTGCGGCGAGGACGCGCCGCGCTGCAAGCCGGCCCCCGACCTCTACCTGGCGGCGGCCGGCGCTCTGGGCGTCGCTCCCGGCGAGGCGGTGGCCCTGGAGGACTCGCCCAACGGCGTCGCCGCCGCCAAGGCCGCCGGGCTATACTGCGTGGCCGTGCCCAACGCGGTGACCTGCGGGCTGGACCTGTCCGCCGCCGATCTGATTGTCGGCAGTCTTGCGGAACTGCCCCTCGAAGACCTGCTTTGCCGCGCGGGGCGGAGCCGGTAGGCGGACTATCCTGCCTTGGTCACCGCCCCGTCCGGCGCGCCGGCGCCGGTCCTGACCGGCTCGGCAGCCGCGGAGAGGTCGTTGGCGGCGAGCGTCACGCCGGAGCTCTTCTCCCCCTCGACCGCCAGGTAGGTGCCGGTGCCGGCCGCCGCGCGGCAGCCGCGCAGGAAGGCGCCCTGGACGTCGGAGAGCCGCACGGCCGGGGCCGCGCAGCCGGTCGCGGGGAGCTTCAGGCCGTCGACGTCGAACTCCTTGACGTCGTCGCAGATGATCGCCGGGCGGCCGTCGGCCGCGGCCGGGGCGAGGACCACGTTGCGCAGGCGCAGGTCGCGGACGTGCCGGCAGAAGAGGCCCCAGCTCGGCAGGGGGCCGAACATGTTGGCCTCCGGGTAGTTCGCCTCGCGCTCGGGGATCTCGCGCGCGGCCATATCGGCGGTGCCGCCGCCCTCGGCGGTTATCCGGACGTTCGACAGGCTGACGCCCTCCACGTCGTGGCCGGGGATGCCGGCGATGATGCAGGGCAGGCTGGCCCCCTCGGCGCGGAGGTTCTCGATGAGCACCTCGCGGAGCTTCCCCGGGACCGGCGACGCCTGCCCGCGCCCGCAGTTGCCCAGCCGGATGAAGACCGGCGCGCGGACGTTCTGCATGGTGATGTTCGACACGGTCACGCCGCGGAGCGTCGCCCCGTCGACCATCTCTATCGCGATGCCGGAGATGGCCCGCATCCCCGGGTAGCCCGGCGGGTTCCAGATGGCCGAGTTGCTGAAGGTGACGTTCTCGAAGTCGGAGCGCGAGCCGGTGCCGATCTTGAAGGCGTTGCAGGTCGTGGTCAGCACGCAGTTGGTGACGGCGATGTTCCGCGACGGGCGCTTGAGGCCGTCGATGTCGTCGTTCTTCAGGCAGATGGCGTCGTCGCCGGTGGAGATGATGCAGTCGGAGACGGTCACGTCGCGGCAGGCCTCGATGTCGATGCCGTCGGTGTTGCCGCCGTGCGGCGGGTTGTGGATGGTCACGCCGCGGACCACCACCTCGTCGCAGGCCAGCAGGTGCACCGTCCAGTGCGGCGCGTTCTCGATGGTCAGGTCGCGGATACTGAGCCCCCTGCAGCGGTTGAAGCGCACCATCTGCGCGGGCCGCTCGCGGCAGGCCCACCAGTAGCCGACGATCTCGCCCCAGCCCTGGCGCTCGGCCTTGAAGTCCGGGTCCCAGCCCTTGTAGTACCAGAAGTGCTGGCCCTGGCCGTCGATCCGCCCGCGGCCTTCCAGGGTCACGTTCTCGGCGTTGTCGGCGAAGACCAGGTGCGGCGGGCGGAAGTCGGCCGGGTCCTTGCTGCCCACCAGCGTGCTTTCGCTCTCGTCGGCCGCCTCGCCGGGGAGCTTGCCGAAGTCGGCCAGGTCGGTGCTCCCGAGCAGCGTGGCGCCGGCCTCGATGTGCAGGGTCACGTTGCTCTTGAGCACCACCGTGCCCGTGAGGTAGGTCCCGGGCGGCAGGTAGACCATCCCGCCGCCGGCGGCGAAGCAGGCGTCGATCGCCGCCTGGATGGCCCGGGTGTCCTTGGCGACGCCGTCGCCGGCGGCTCCGAAGCGGCGGACGTCCCAGACCGGCCGGACGGAGGGGACGGGGGCAGGGGCGGTCCCGGCCCGGCGGGCGGGACGGGCCTTGCGGCTGGCGGGTTTCCTGGCCGGCTTCTTGCTCATGGCGGAGGGTCTCCTTGGAGGCCGAATGGTAAGACCGGACGGCTTGATGTAAAGGAGAACAACTGGACTAACTTCCGGACCTCTGCCCCGGAGGTCAGAGGTCACAATCAGATGGTTGCGGTCCATCTCCTCGTCCTTGCACCCGCCGCGAGAACGTGGAGAATGGGGCACAGGAGAGATGGTAGTGGCGGAAGGAAGTTCTTACAGTGCAAGACATCGGGCAAGGCTGGAAGAATTCCAGAGCGGTCTCAGCGACAACATCGCGATAATCGTCTCTATGAGAAAGGACCAAGCGGGTGCTGTTCTCGCTTACCTCCTCGAATTGGCCTGCCAAACTCAGAGCGTCTACAACATCATGCTGGGCAGAAATGCCCTCGCTGCCATCCCCCACGACTGGCTCCTAGAGCAGGTGGAGATAGCAGCTGAGCCCTTGGTGCGTCTGGATCAGGAATACGAGTATCGGAGACTGTTGGAACTTTACGAACTGCTGGACGCGCAGCTCCTTGGGCGCCTGGTGGAACGCGGGCTCCGCAGCGGGAATACCGAAGTCCGAGAAGCAGCTGAGGATTTCCTGGACAGAGCGGGCTGACTGTCTTCACTCCTCTCCCTCCAGATAAGCACCCGACGAAAGGTCCAGAATCCCTATCGCAAACCGTGCTCGCTTCCAGAGGACAGCGCCGGGGTTAGTCTCGCGGTCCGCAACCAAGTGATTGTGCCCCACCCCGAACATTACCCCAGCACTACCCGTCGCCGCGGTGTAGACAGGACCAGTGGCCCGCGGAGACCCGCGCCGGATCGCGGTCTCCCGGACCCATTCGGAGGAACATACATGGTTTCAATCCGCTGCGCCGGGTCTGTTGCCGGACTTGTCCTCTTGGCCGCTCTGGCGCTGACAAGCAGTCCCGGCCCGGCCGGCGAAACCTCCGCCGCACCGCCGCCGACGCCGGTTGCTTCCGGCGTCCCCGTCCTGGCCAACGACAGCTACCTGCGGGCCTTCCTGGTCCTGCGCACGCCGGTGCAGATCTCCAAGGACGACAAGGTCTCGATCTGCATGGACCCCAACGTCCCGAAGGGCAAGGACCCCAAGCCGCTGCCCGAGTTCCAGTCGCCGCTGCCGCCGGCCGAGTGGATGAAGCCCGACTTCGACGACACCGCCTGGGACCGCCAGCGCTCCCCGGTGGAGATGCCCCCGGAGTGGTGGGGCGGCAGCTCCGCGCTGCACACGGCGACGGTCAACTCGCTGATCTTCCTGCGCTGGAAGTTCGCGGTCGACGACCCGGCCAAGGTCCAGGACCTCAAGCTCTCCCTGGAGTACGTCGGCGGCTTCGTCGCCTACCTCAACGGCCAGGAGCTGACCCGGGCCCACCTGCCCGCGGGCGAGCCGAAGCCCGAGACGCTCGCCGAGAAGTACCCCGACGACCTCTACGTCCTCGAGGGCAACAAGATGCTCCAGCAGCGCTGGCCGGGCGAGCCGCTCTCGGCCCGCTCGCCCTACAAGGAGCAGATCCCGCTCTTCGAGCGCCGCTACCGCAAGGTCGAGGGCTTCGCCGTGCCGGCCAAGCTGCTGCGCAAGGGCGGCAACGTCCTGGCCCTGGAGATCCACCGCTCTCCGGTCAACGAGGCGGTCATCGGCTGCGAGCGCGCCCAGGAGGGCGCCATGTACACCCGGCCGGGCATCTGGGCCTACGCCGGCCTGCGCAAGGTCAGCCTGACCGCCGCCTCGGGCGAGAGCCTCACGCCGAACATCGGCCGGCCCAAGGGCATCCAGGTCTGGAACGTGGCCCCCTTCGAGACCATCGACGCCTTCGGCTACGGCGACGCCGGCGACACGGTCAAGCCCGTGACCGTCTGCGCCGCGAGGAACAGCGTCTTCTCCGGGCGCCTGGCGGTCAGCTCGGACTCGGCCATCAAGGGCCTCAAGGTGGCGGTGGGCGACCTGAAGCTGGCCGGGGGGGATGCCAAGCTGCCGGCCGCGGCGGTGCAGATCCGCTACGCCGAGCCGGCCACGCCCGACAAGTGCTGGACGCCGCCGCACCGCTTCAACGGGCTGGTCGACGCCATCCCCGCGGAGATCCCGGTGATCAAGGCCGCACCGGGCCGCGAGAACTATCTGTGCGAGCCCATCTCCCGGCCGGGCGTGACCAGCGGGGCGGTCGCCTCCCTCTGGCTGACGGTGCGCGTCCCCAAGGAAGCCAAGGCCGGCAAGTACGAGGGCACGGTGACCGTCGAGGCCGAGGGACTGAAGGCCACCGCCGTGCCGCTGGTGCTCACCGTCAACGACTGGACGCTCTCCGACCCCAAGGACTTCCGCCAGAGCCACCTGATCTTCGTATCGCAGGAAGCGGTGGCCAAGCACTACGGCGTGCCGCTCTGGAGCGACAAGCACTTCGAGCTCATGGGCAAGTCACTCTCGGTGCTCGCCGAGGTCAACTCCCGCGAGATCCCCATGAACCTGGGCATCAACTTCTACGGAGGCAACAAGGGCGGCGCGGACAGCGGCAACGCCGAGAGCATGGTCCGCTGGGTGAAACAGGCCGACGGCTCGTTCAAGTACGACTTCACGGTCTTCGACAAGTACTGCGACCTGGTGGCCAAGCACTGCGGCAAGCCCTACCCGCTGCGCCTGAACTGCTGGGGGACCTCCAACAAGGAGGGCAAGAAGGACTGCGTCACCGACGTGACCGTGGTCGAGGCCGACGGCAAGGTCGGCACCATGGAGCAGCCGGACTTCGGCACGGAGGAGTCCTACAAGTTCTGGAAGCCGGTGATCGACGAGGCCCTGAAGCGCCTCAAGGAGCGCGGATGGCTGGACGTCACCTGCTTCGGCCAGAGCAGCTACTGCTATGCGCCGACCCCGACGGTGGTGGACGTCGCCAAGAAGATCTGGCCGGAGGGCCAGTGGGCCTACACCGCCCACAACGGCACGCTCGGCGGGCGCTTCGGAGGCACCGACAAGAGCGTCTCCATGCCGGTGAAGTTCTCGGTGTGCGTCTGGACCGAGGGGCGGCTGGTGCCCCGCGGCGACCGGGAGTTACTCAAGCCCCGGCCGAGCATCTGGGTGAACACCGCCCGCAGCCGGCACCGCGACTGGTCGCCGGTGATGATCATCCGCGGCCTGCCCGAGGAGATGATCATGCGCGGCATGGACGGGGTCGGCGACTTCGGCTCGGACCTCTTCCCCATCAAGAAGGAGAAGGGCAACGGGTACTACTGCCTGGGCAACGGGCGCGGCACCGGCGGTCCCAACGACGCCGAGCGCTGCCTCCTGGCGCCGGGGCCGGACGGCGCCGTGGCCACCGAGCGCTTCGAGAACTTCCGGGAGGGCACGGAGCTGGCCGAGGCCATCATCTACCTCGAGAGGATGCTCCTGGAGAAGAAGGTTTCGGGGGAGCTCGAGTCCAAGGTCAGCAGGTTCCTCGACGAGCGCGCCGAGGCCTTCATCAACTACTGGTACGGGCGCGGCGGGACGTTCACCAACCGCTGGACCCCGGCGGGACTGGCCGAGCGCGACGCCAGGCTGCTGGCCCTCTGCGCCGAGGTGGCCGCCCAGTCCGGCCAGGCTCCCAAGGAGGCCGCCCCGGCGCCGGCCAAGGAGCCCGCTTCAGCCAAGTGATCCGGGCGCGGCGGGGCCGCGCGGGCGGTCCGGGCCGGCTGGCCCGCCCGCGCCCCGGATGACAAGCGGGCCGGCGGGTTTCCCCGCCGACCCCTGCGGGCCGCCCTCCCGCGCGGCCCGTGTGAGGATGCGCCGCGACGCTACTTGGCCTTCTCCACCTTCATGCCCGCCGCGGCCCACCCGTCGATCCCGTACGGATACTCCAGGACGTGCTTATAGCCCATCGTGCGCAGGGCCGCCGCCAGCTTGCCGCTCGCCGGGCAGTGGGTGTTGGCGCAGTAGGTGACCACCAGCGTCTCCATGGCCGGGATCACCTTGGCCGCTTCCGCCGCGCTGGCCTGCGGGGACAGCGCCTTGGCTCCCGGAATGCGCCGGCCGTCGTCGTACTTGCCGGTGCGCGCATCCAGGATCACCATGGGTGCGCCCGAGTCGATAAGCGTGGCCAGCACCTGGGTGTTGATCTCGTGCTTCTCCTTGCCCTCCGGCGCCGCCTCCTTGGGCTCCGCCTTGGCGGGGGTCGCCTGGGCTTCGCGATCAGCCGCCGGCAGGCACACACCTGAAGAGCAGTCCATCTGGTCCTTCGGCTCGCAGGCCGCCGCCAGGGCCAGGACCCCGACCGCCAGCCCCGCGAGGATGACTAAAGCGTAAAGTCTCATCGCCGACCTCCTTCCGGGGAACCCGTCCGGCCGGGCTGTCCCCGTCGCAGTGACTACCACGGGAACGACGGCGCTATTCCCGGGAAACGGCGCGCGCGGCCACCTTGCGCCCGGCGGCCCGCCGGTGTATACAAGCCCGTCACCCACCTGGAGGATGCGCCATGCACCAGCCCGCCCGGATCGCGATTCTGACCGCCGCCTTCGCCCTCTTCACCCTGGGCTCCGCAGCCCGGGCCGGGGAGGGGGCCGCCCCCGCGCCGGCCGCCGGTAAGGCGGTCCTAGATGCCAACAGCTTCTGGCACGCGTGGCTGGGCTGGAAGAGCGTCCAGGTTCAGGCCGCCGACGGGACGCTCGCCACGCTGGCCGACGGCAAGGAGAAGAAGCCGCGCCCGCTCTCCGCGAGCCTCCCGCCGCCGGCCGGATGGACCAAGGCCGACTTCGACGATGCGGACTGGACGCGGACCCAGGGCCCCTTCGCCATCGGCGCCTGGTGCCAGTCGTACGTCGACACCATCGGCCCGGGCAACCCGGGCGAGGTGGCCATGATCTGCCTGCGCGGACGGTTCCGCTGCGACGACCCGGCGGCGGTCAAGGAGCTCCAGCTCCGGCTGATCTACAGCGGCGGGGTCGCCGTCTTCCTGAACGGCAAGGAGGTGGCCCGCAGCCACCTCCCGCCGGCCGACAAGGCCCCCGAGCTCAAGTTCGGCGAGACCCTCGCCGAGCGCTACCCCGACGACTGCTACACGCGGCCGGACGGCTCGCTGCTCACCGAGCGCGAGGGCAAGGAGTTCCCCGAACGCTTCAAGGCCCGGACGCGCGAGTTCACCGCCGCCATCCCGGCCGAGGGGCTGGTCAAGGGCACCAACGTCCTGGCCGTCGCCGTCCTGCGCGCGCCGTTCGCCGAGGTCTACGTTACCGCCAAGCGCAACCCCCAGCCCTGGCCCGGCCCGGCCACGCCCTGGCCGCACGCCAGGCTCGACGACGTCAGGCTGACCGCCGCGCCGGGGGCGCCGCTGGAGGCGGCGAACTCCCGCCCCAAGGGCGTCCAGGTCTGGAACCGCTCGGTGCTCGAGGCCCTCGACGGCACCGACTTCGGCGACCCCTGCGACCGGCTGGCCGCGGTGCGGATCTCCGGGGCGCGCAACGGCGCCTTCAGCGGCCAGGTGATGGTCGGCTCGGATGCGCCGCTGGCCGGCCTCAAGGCCAAGATGGGCGAGCTGCGCTCCGCCGACGGGAAGAACACCATCGCCGCCGAGCGCTGCCGGGTGCGCTATGCCCTGGCCGACGCCCAGACCTACTGGTACAACCCGCCGCCGACCTGGTTCGACTCGCTCGTCGACGCCGCGCCCGACCCGGTGCCGGTGAAGGACAAGCGCTGCGGCGCGGTCTGCCCGGTCTGGGTGACGGTCAACGTCCCGGCCGACGCCGCCCCGGGCGTCTACAGCGGCAAGCTCCTGGTCTCGGCGGCCGGCCTGGCGGAGACGCCGGTCGAGGTGCGCCTGGAAGTGGCGCCCTTCGTCCTGCCGGCGCCCAGGGACTTCCTGCCGCACCTGGGGCTGATCCAGTCGCCGGACTCGGTGGCCATGCAGTACAACGTGGAGATGTGGTCGGAGAAGCACTGGGCGCATCTGGAGAAGACCTTCGAGCTGCTCGGCCAGGCCGGCAACAAGACCGTCTTCATCCCGCTCCTGCGCCAGACGCACTTCGGCAACCAGCACACCATGGTGCGTTGGATCAAAGGCGCCGACCCTTCGACAGGCTCAGGGCCTGGCGGCGGCTACAAATACGACTTCACCGTGCTTGACAAGTACCTGGACCTGGCGGCCAAGCACCTGGGCAAGCCGCCGGTGGTCTGCCTGCTGGTCTGGGACCTCTTCTGCGGCTCGCAGTACCTGGGCACCAAGGACATCAAGGCTCCCGGCACCGGCTACCTCTTCACCGAGCTCGACCCCAAGACCGGGCAGTTGACCGAGGCCGAGGGCCCCAAGTGGGACTCCCCGGAGATCGTCGACTTCGTCAAGGCGGTCGTCGACGCGACCCGCGAGCACCTGGCCAAGCGCGGCCTGGAGGGCTCGATGATGATCGGCATGTCCGGCGACTCGCGCCCGACCAAGGAGGTCACCGAGGTCCTCAAGAAGGCCGCGCCGGGCGTCAAGTGGGTCAGCCAGGCCCACCCGCGGCTGCCCGACCTCTTCGGGCTGCCGGCCGGCTACGTCACCAACGTGTGGGTCTCGGGCGCGCCCGTCGACCCGGGCATCAAGCGGAGCTACTGGAAGCCCAAGGCCTGGATCGACGGGACCTTCCCACGCGAGGGCCACAAGTGCATCTACCCGCTGCGCCACAACACCTCGCCGGTGGTGCCCAGGATGATCATCGAGGCCACCGTGGCTGCGGGCATGGACGGTGTCGGCCGGGTCGGCGCGGACTTCTGGGAGGTCCTGCCCGGCAAGCACCCCGGCGAGCGCTACGCCATCAACGGCCGCTACCCGGCCAGCGGCTGGGCGCAGCTGGGCATCCAGCACGCCACCACCTACGTGCTCGGCGCGGGCCCCGAGGGGCCGGTCTCGACCGTGCGCTTCGAGCTGCTCCGCGAGGGGCTCCAGGCCACCGAGGCGCGCATGCAGCTCGAGCGGGCGCTGGGCGACCCGGCCGCGCGCGGGAAGCTCGGCGAGGACCTGGCCGCTCGCTGCGACGCCCTCCTCGACGCCCGGACCTACTCGATCATGCGGGCCGGCGCCTCGGGCATGGCCGGCGGCGCCAGGCGCAATCCCTACTGGTGGGGCTTCGTCAGTTCCGGCTGGCAGGGCCGCGACGCCGCGCTCTACGCGCTGGCGGCAGAGGCGGCCGGAAAGCTCGGAACGAAGATGTAGGGGCGGTTCTCAGCCCCGCCCCTACGATTGGGCGGCACGGCGCTTCGGCCGGATCGTGGCCGATTGAGCCTGCGCTTCGTAACTGGGAACTGACAACTGGCAACTGGCAACCGGGAACCGGGAACCGGGAACTGGGAACCGGGAACTCCCCTACTTCCGCCCCACCCGCTTGGCGAGCTCCGCGCGGTCCAGGAGGAAGAAGGCCGGGCGGCCGTGCGGGCAGGTGCGGGGCATGCCCTCGCCGAGCAGCGCCAGGCCGCGGCGGACGAGCGCCTCGGCGGCCTCGCGGGAGAGGCGGTCTCCGGCCTTGACCGCGGCCTTGCAGGCCACCGAGGCCAGGAGCCGCTCGCGCCGGGCCTCGTCGGACCTGGCCGCCTCGCGCTCGCCCTCGGCGGAGATCTCCTCGGCGAGCTCCACCAGGTAGCCGGCCAGGTCGGAGAGGGCCAGCGCCGCCGGCACCGCCCGGACCAGGAAGCTGCGGGCGCCGAACTCCTCGAGGTCGAATCCCATGGCGGCCAGCCCGGCGTGCGCGCCGCGCAGGGCCTCGGCGTGGCGGGCGGAGAGCTCCACGGCCTGGGGGATGACCAGCCCCTGGCTGGGGGCCGCCCCGCCCCGCGCGGCGCGCAGTTCCTCGTAGAGCATGCGCTCGTGGAGGGCGTGCTGGTCGATGACCATCACCCCGTCGGCGCGCTCCACGAGCAGGAAGCCGTCGAGGGCCTGGCCCAGGAACCGGCCCGGGGAAGTTGCCAGTTGGCAGTCGTCAGTTGTCAGTGGAGCCGCCGGAACAGCCGGCGTCGAAATGGCCGTCGGCTTCTGGCAACTGGCAACTGGCAACTGAGAACTGGCAACTGCCGTCTGCCCCCACAGATCCAGCCGCGGTTGGTCGGCGGCCGGCCTGGCGGGCGCGGTGAAGCGCGGGCGCTCGGCGGCGCGCGGCGCGCGCGCCGGAGGCGCGGGCATGGCCACGCGCCCGGCGCCCTCGGCCCCCGGCCGCTCCTCGGGACGGGAGTAGGCCTCGGCGCCGCCGGCGGCGGCCATCTCCGCCCGGGAGAGCGCCCCTCGGACGGCGCGCTCGATCAGGGCGAAGACCTCCCCGGGCCGGGCGAAGCGCACCTCGGCCTTGGCCGGGTGGACGTTGACGTCCACCTCGCCGGGCGGGAAGTCGAGGAAGAGGAAGACCACCGGATAGCGGCGCAGCGGCAGGAGCCCCGTGTAGGCGGCGTTGACCGCCGCGGAGACCGCCCGGTCGCGGACCGGCCGGCGGTTGACGAAGACGTGCACGTCCGAGCCGTTCTGGCGGTGCAGCGTGGGCAGCCCGGCCAGGCCGGCGCAGCGCGCGCCGGAGCCGAGCTCCGCCCCGGCCTCGGCCAGGCCCTCGACCGTCTCCGGCCCGAAGAGGCCGGCGACGCGGTCGGCCAGGCGCTCGGCGGGCGGGAGGTCCAGGAGCGAGCGCCCCTCGTGCTCGACGGCGAAGGCCACGTCGGGCCGGGCCAGGGCGAGCGAGGTCACCACCGCCAGACAGCGGTCGAGCTCGGCGCGCGGGGACTTCAGGAACTTCTGCCGGGCGGGCACGTTGAAGAAGAGGTCGCGGACCTCCACCGACGTGCCCGGGGCCGAGCCGGCCGGCTCCGGATCGGACTTGGCGCCGCCCTCGACGGTCAGGCGCCAGCCGCCGGCGGATGAGCCCCGCGGGCGGCTGGTGACGGCCATGCGGCTGACCGAGCCGATGGACGGCAGGGCCTCGCCGCGGAAGCCCATGGTGCCGATGGCCTCCAGGTCGTCGATCGAGGCCAGCTTGCTGGTGGCGAAGCGCTCCACGGAGAGGGCCAGGTCGTCGCGGTCCATGCCGCAGCCGTCGTCGGCCACCCGCAGGAGCTCCCGGCCGCCCCCGGCCAGCTCCACGGCCACCCGCCGGGCGCCGGCGTCGAGTGCGTTCTCCAGCAGTTCCTTGAGAACCGAGGCCGGCCGCTCGACCACCTCGCCGGCGGCGATCTGGTCGCGGACCTTGGGAGGCAGGACCTTCACGGGCATGGGGGGGGGCGCAGCTCGTCCTTGATCAGGTTCGCCAGACGTTCGAGGCGGAAGGGCTTCTTCAGCACCTGGCAGACGCGGAGCCGGCGGAGCGTCGGCTCGTCGAGGGCGTCGGGGTAGCCGGTGATTACTATCGCGGGCACGTCCCAGCCGCGGCCGCGCACCTCCTCAAGGAGTCTGAGCCCGCCCATCCTGGGCATCAGGAGGTCCAGGATCAGCATGTCGAAGCGGCTCCGCGAGAGCATGTCCAGGGCCTGGGCCCCGTCCTGGGCGGTGGCCACCTCCAGGTCCTGGTCGACCAGCGTCCAGGTCACGACGTCGTTGATGTCCTCGTCGTCCTCGACCACCAGGACGCGGCCCAGGATCTTTCTGGCGCCGATGTTGGGTTCCGGGGAATCCGGCATGTCCCGTTCTCCTTGCGCCCTGCGCCGCTCGGTTCGGCGGGCGCAACTATACCCCATGGCCGGCCCGGGTGTCAAACGGTGCGGGCGGGGACGGGCCGTCTGTGGCGGCGGGTGACGATCAGGTCCGTCCTCCCTATTGGGAGCAACAGCGCAACACCAGAGAGTCCTTGATGAGGACGCGTTATCCGCGCTTACCCATCGTAAGTCACCTTGCGGGTCGACATCCCCGTTTCCCCGCTGCCATCGGGCGCAGATGCGGTGACGTTCACAGTGGTCCCAGGGAGATTGGCTGGCTGATCCAGCCCGTCTTCTTGGATACGTAGGATACAGTGAACTCGGAGTGATACACCTCCCATTGCGTTCCCGAATCCTCTATGCGGATGAAGCGCGTCCGCCTGCCCGTGGCCGCGTCGCGGGCCTGGAGCGCTCTGCGGACCGCGGCCTCGTCCGTGACCTCCCGGGGCCCGACTAAGTAGAAGCTGGCCTTGCCGTCACCGATGATGTTGATCGTCGCCTCCCCGCTGGAGGCCTTCCCGTGCCAGCAGGGGCATTTCCCGGCTCCCTCGTGCCCGGCGGCGTGCTCATAGGTCGCGACGACCGTGTAGGGCCCTGCAGCCAGTCGATCGGCGGCGGCGCGGCGCAGCGGTTCATCCCGGCGATCATCCTCGAACTTCCAGTGGCCCGGGTCAGCCCAGAGCAGGACGGCGCCATGACGTCCTTTGGGCAGAACTGCGCCCCCGTGAAGAACCGTTGGCGCCGGCCCGGCCGCCTGGCTGGACCGGCGGGCCACATCGGAGTCTGTCCCGGGCTTGAAGGCGAAGGTCCAGTGGGCTGCGCTCTCGGGCGCGAAGAGGGTGATCGGGGCGTCGCCCGCATTTCGGAAGTGCAGCTCAAACGCCAGGGAGCCGCGTTCGTTGAACTCGTTCCCGGCTGGTTTGCCCTTCCCGCAGATCTCGCAGACCCGGCTGGCCGCGGCGCAGGACGGACAGATCCCGGCCTTGAAGAGCGGCAGATCCTGGGGGCCGCACCCCACGCACTTCGCGCCTCCGTCCCGTCTGGGGTCCGTCCTGATGCAGCCCGGACACTGGAAAGGCTGCAGCCACATCCCCCAGGCCGAACCGATCGGGACCAGACCGACCTCCAGGCCGTTTGAGATCTGGCCCCAGGCGATCTGTGGAGCCTTCGGCATCTCGCCTCCCGCGGACGTTGCCGTCAGCAAGCAACTGATGAAGGCGACCGCGAACGCCACAGTTCCGCATACTTGTCTCACGGCGCTCCTCCTGCCGCCCTCAGCTTACCCCGCCCGGCGGCGGCGCGCAAGGGTTGCTGGGCCCGCCTTCATAGGGCGCCGGGTGAGGGGCGGGCTGGGCAGGGACGTTCAGCGAGGTCCGGCATTCGGCTCGCCGGCCGCGGAAACAGAACAAGCCGCGGAAGTCCGCGGCTTGCGTTGGATCTGAGTGGTGGAGGATACGGGGTTCGAACCCGTGACCTCAAGACTGCCAGCCTTGCGCTCTCCCAGCTGAGCTAATCCCCCACTGAGCGGATGCCGAGTATATTCCGGCCCGCGGGGATGTCAAGGTCCGGGATTGCCGGGGGCTCAGTGCGTGCCGGCGCCGGTGCCGGCCGCCGGGGCCGGGCGGCTGTCGCGGCGGGTGCGGCGGCCGGAGCGCCCGCCCCTGGGCAGGGCCTCCGGACCGGTCTCGCGCCAGGCCGAGCAGCGGTCGCGGCCGGACTCCTTGGAGTGGTAGAGGGCCTGGTCGGCCCGGGCGATAAGCTCGTCGGGGTCGGCGCGGCCGCCGGTGGCCTCGCACAGACCGATGCTGATGGTCACCGGCACCGGCCGACCGTCCTCCGCCGCGAAGGACAGCTCCGCCACGGACCGGCGGAGGCGCTCGGCGGTCCGCGCCGCGGCGGCCTCGTCGGCCCCGGGCAGCAGCACCGACATCTCCTCGCCGCCGTAGCGGTAGGCGCGGTCGCAGGAGCGCACGTGCCCGGCGATGCAGACGGCCACGCCCTTGAGCACCACGTCTCCGGTCTGGTGCCCGAAGGTGTCGTTGACCTTCTTGAAGTGGTCGATGTCGATCATCAGCAGGGACAGCCGCACGCCGCCGGCCGGGCGGCGCTCCAGCTCCTCGCGCAGCTCGCGGAGCAGCTCGACCTTGAGCAGCAGCCCGGTCAGCCCGTCGCGGCGGGCGCGCTCGACGTCCTCGTCCTTCTTGACCACCAGGCCGACGTGGCCGGCGGTCTCCTGGAGCAGCTCCTCGACCTCGGACAGCTCGCGGCGGGCCAGCACCTCGTCGGGCACGCGCAGGCGCATGGACCCGATGATCGCCCCCTCGGCCATCAGCGGGTAGCTGACCGTCAGCCAGGAGCGCGACTGGTCGTGGACCCGGAAGACCTGCCGGTGTTCGAGCGCCTGGTCGGCCCCGGCGGGGTCGAGGTCCAGCGAGTGGACCATGGCCTCCAGGATCTCCCGCGGCGGCGGCCCGCCGGTGTGCTCCCCGCCGCGCGAGAGCATGGTCAGCTCGGCGAAGCCGGCCTGGTCCTTGCCCACGCAGACCTCGGCGCGGACGACGACCCGCGGACCGGTCCCGGACTCCTCGACCCGGCGGCAGATCAGCTCCTCGGCGCCGACCTTGGAGGAGACCAGCGGCTTGTCCAGGTAGGCGAAGAACTCGCCGTCGGCCAGCCTCCGGAGCACCGAGGCCAGGGCCGGCACCGCCGCCTGGCCCTCGGGCACGAAGAGCTCGGCCTGGCTGGCCTCCGAGGTGGCCGCCAGCACCGCCAGGAGCCCGCGGTAGCGCTCCGGCCGCCCGGTGATGTTGCCGGTGCGGTGGATCTCCCGGATGATCGAGAGGCTCTCCACCTTGCCCTCGGCCGCCCGGGCGCGGGCCAGGTAGGTCACGCACTTCTGGGCCAGGTCGCGGCACTCGGCGTCGAGCAGGGCGACCCGCGCCGCGGAGCGCCCGGCCCGCCAGCTCTGGAAGAAGGCCGCCAGCCCGGCCAGCCCGGCCAGGGCCACCAGGGGCCAGAGCAGCATCTCCACCGGCTCGGGCCTGACCAGCAGGATCGCCGCGGCCCCGGCCGCCGCCGGGCCCAGCGAGAGCAGCGCGACGGTCAGCATCCGCCCGGCGCCGCGGATGCCGGCGCCCGGCCCGCCGGCCACGTAGCGCCTCACCGCGGGTCTCCCGGCAGGGGCTGGAAGTAGGGCGCCAGCCGCTCAGCGGCGCCGGGCCCCAGCAGCGCGGGCTCGTCCAGCTCGGCCAGCCGGCGGAACCCTCCGCGCCTGCGGCGGGCCTCGACGACCCGCTCCGCCCGCGAGGCCCCCACCCCGGGGACGAGCTGCAGCTCGGCGACTCCGGCCGCGTTCAGGTCCAGGCGCAGGCGCAGCTCGGTCCCGCCCGGCGGCTCCGCGGCGGCGCGGCGCTGCTCCCGGATCCACAGGAAGCCGAGAACGGCCAGGGCGGTCAGGGCCAGGGCCGCGACCGCCGTCCACCCGGAATGCAGCCCCTCCCTGCCGGGCGGGGCGGTTTCGATTCCATCGGCCATCAAACTATTATCGGCCGCGGGCGGCGGATGCTCAAGCCGGAGGCGCGGCTGGGCGGGCAGTGATCCCCGCCGGGAGGACGGGTTCTTGACAAACCGGCCCGCGCGTGGAATCTGCTGGCATGGCCTCTTCCAGCAACCCCGCCTCCCCCGGAGCCGCCGCGCGGAGCCGGCCGATGCGGCGCATGGTCGTCCGCGCCGCCCTGGCGCTGGCCCTGGCCGGCCTGGCGGTCTTCGCGATCCTGTACGTCGTCCCCTTCCTGCGGGCCCGCTCGGCGGTGCGGGCCCTGGCCACCGGGCGCATAAGCCCGGAGCGCGCCGCCGAGCGCTTGGGCGGGCCGGAACCGGCCGCCGCGCGCATCGGCCTGTACTTTCCGCTCGCCTGGCAGCCGGTGAACCGCAGCCAGGCCGCCGCGGTGCTCGGCTGCTGCGGGAGCCACGGCGTCGGGACCCTGGCCGACGCGCTCTCCGACGGCGATGCCGGGGTGCGCCGCAGCGCCGCCGAGGCCCTGGGCCGGATCGGCCCCGAGGCCGCGTCGGCGGCCGGGGCGCTGGCCGGCAGGCTGGAGGATCCCGACCCGGCGGTCTGCCAGGCGGCGGCCGGAGCCCTGGGGCTGATCGGGCCGGACGCCCGGGATGCGGTCGGGGCGCTCTCCGCCGCGCTCTCGAACGGATCGCGGGAGCTGCGCTCCGCCGCCGCCGAGTCCCTGGGCCTGATCGGCCGGGACGCCTCCGCGGCGGTGCCCGCGCTGGTCAGGGTCCTCCGGGAGTCGACCGGCGACCTGCGCATCGCCGCGGCGGTGGCCCTCTGCCGGATCGGGGCTGGCGGGCGCGAGGTTCTGGCCCCCCTGGTGGAGGCCCTGGCCAACCCCGACTGGCAGGTCCGCCGCGACGCCGCCGAGACCCTCGGCCGCATCGGGCCGCCGGCCGCTCCGGCGCTGCCCGCCCTGGAGAAGGCGGCCCGCGCCGACAACATCAGCGACGTGCGCTCGGCCGCTGCCGCGGCGCTGCTCGACGTCCGGGGCGGGTCCGGGGGGCGCTGAGGCGCGCATCCCGTGTACCACTGCCTGGTCGTCCTCGGGGCCCTGGCCCTGGTCATAGTCCTTCTGCGCAGGAAGTGGAAGACCGGCGCGGCGCTGCTGGCCAGCGCGCTGCTGCTGGCCGTGGCGCTGCCGGCTCCGCCGGAGAGGCTGGCCAGGTTCCTCAGCGACGACTGGGCCGCCCACCCGCTGGCCGCCACCTTCCCGGCCCAGACCCTGGACCTGCTGCTGCTGGTCATCCTGGTCAACTTCCTGGGGCAGGTGATGACCGCCCGGGGCCTGTCCGACCGGCTGATGTCCGGCCTGCGCGCGATCCTGCGCAGCCGGCGCCTGGCGGTTGCCGGCGTGCCCGCGGTGATGGGCATGCTGCCCACCCCGGGCGGCATCATGCTCTCGGCGCCGATGGTCCGCGAAGCCGCCCAGGGCTACGGCCTGCCCGGCGCCCGGGCGGCGATCATCAACTACTGGTTCCGGCACCAGTGGGAGTCGGTCTTCCCGCTCTTCCCGGCAGTGCCCATGGCCGCCGGGTTCCTGGGCGTGCACGTCACCGCGATCATGAAGTGGAACCTCTGCATCTGCCTGCCCGGGCTGGCGCTCGGGGCGCTGGTGCTGCTGCGCGGCTTCCCGCGCGCCGGGAGCGGCCCCGCCGCCGGGGAGTCCGGGAAGTCGGGGCAGTCCGGGGAGTCGCCGGGCATCGGCCGGGCCCTGGCCGGGATCGGCGCGGCGCTCTGGCCCATCGGCCTGGCGCTGGGCTTGTGCCTGGGCCTGAGGGTGCCGGCCGGGCTGTCGCTGGCCGCGGCCATCGTCCTGCTGCTGGCGGTCCTGCGGATCCGGCCGACCGAGGCCGTCGCGCTCTTCCGCCGCGGCGCCGAGCTCGACCTGGCGCTGGTGGTGCTCGGGGCCATGTCCTACGGCGCCATCCTGAAGTCCGCTGGGGCGGTGGAGAGCATCTCGGTGTTCATCTCCGGCCTGGGGCTGCCGGTGCCGGTCACCGTCTTCCTGCTGCCGTTCATCGTCGGCACGACCACCGGCATCACCTCGGCGACGGTGGCGCTGACCTTCCCGCTGCTCGCCGTGCTCATCGCCACCGAAGGCGGCGGGCCGGACATGCGCCTGGCCATGCTGGCCTTCGCCGGCGGACTGTCGGGCATAGCCCTGACGCCGGTGCACCTCTGCCTGGCGCTGAGCCGGGAGTACTTCAAGACCACCTTCGGGGAGATGTACCGCTACGTGGTGCCGCTGGTGCTGCTGGCGGCCGCGGCGGCCTTCGCCTGCGCGCTGGTGCGGTTCTGAGCGGACTCGGAGGGTCCGTCAGCGGAAGATGGCGTTGTAGACGAGTGCGGCGATGCCCGTCGTGGCCATCACCACGATCGCGGCCATCATCGACGAGACCCGCTTGTTCATGCCGTAGAAGTCCGTGCCTGCCGAGTAGTAGACCACCACCAGCAGGACTCCGCCGAACATGAGCGCCGCGTAGGCCACCATGCTCTTCAGGATGGTGGCGGTCAGTCCGGACAGGACCACCATGGGAGCCATCGGGTAGACCGACACGCCGGCGACGAAGAGGTCCTGGCTGAAGGTGCCGCCGTCCTTGAAGAGGGTGCGGAAGACCAGGGCGCCCACGGCCATCCCGCCGTAGATCACCGCCCCGCCCAGGATGATGGCCAGCGTCTCCTTGGCGGTGAGGTCCGACAGGTTGCCCCAGCTCCAGCCGGTGGACGGGCTGATCAGCCGGAAGATGGCCCCGCCGATGAGCAGGCAGACTATGAAGCCCGCCCCCAGCGCCACGCCCATGCCGCCGGCGCGCTTCTCGCCGAGGATCTTGTAGGCATTCATCATCTGGCCGACCGGGTCCCAGGCCATGGTCTTGAAGGCGGCGGCCAGGTACTTGCCGGCCCCTTCCGAGGGGGGAGTCGCCGGAGCGGTCCCGGGCTGGGCGGCGGCGGCGGGCTGGACCGGAGCCGGTGCCGGAGCCTGGACCGGGGCCGGTGCGGCGTTCGCGCCGGCCGGCTCGGCCGGCGTCTGACTGGGCTGGTTGGGCTGGCTGGCGCTGTCAGGCATGTTCGGCTCCTCCGCCCGTCTACCGCGGGCCTGTGGGACTCCTGTTTACGCATCGGCCGGGCACATTCAAGGCGAGATTGCGGCCGGTCACTTGCGCTCCCGCGGCGCGCCGTTATTCTGAGGCCAGAGGCGGAAGGGAGAACGCCCATGACCAAGCTCGTCCTGCTCCGCCACGGCGAGAGCGTCTGGAACCGCGAGAACCGTTTCACCGGCTGGACCGACGTGGACCTCTCCGAGGCCGGCGTCGCCGAGGCCGGGGAGGCCGCGCGGCTGCTCCGCGAGGGCGGTTACGGCTTCGACCTGGCCTTCACCTCGGTGCTCAAGCGCGCCGTCCGGACTCTCTGGATCGTCCTCGACAAGCTCGACCTGATGTGGATCCCGGTCCGGAACGACTGGCGCCTGAACGAGCGCCACTACGGCGCGCTCCAGGGCCTCAACAAGGCCGAGACCGCCGCGAAGTACGGCGCGGAGCAGGTCCACCTCTGGCGCCGGAGCTACGACGTCCCGCCGCCGGCGCTCTCGCCCGACGACCAGCGCTGGCCGGGCCACGACCCGCGCTACGCCGGCTTGGCCGGAAGCGAGCTGCCGCTTGCCGAGAGCCTGAAGGACACGGTGGCCCGTTTCCTGCCCTACTGGCATTCAGTGATCGTCCCCGAGCTTCGCGCCGGACGGCGCGTGCTCATCGCCGCGCACGGCAACAGTCTGCGGGCGCTCGTGAAGCACCTGGACAACGTCCCCGACGCCGAGATCGCCGAGCTCAACATCCCCACGGGCATCCCGCTGGTCTACGAGTTCGACGGTGATCTGAAGCCGCTCCGGCACTACTACCTCGGAGACCCGGCCGCCGCGGCGGCCGCGGCCAGGAAGGTGGCGGAGCAGACCAAGGGGTGAAGGCAGAATGCTGAATTATGAATGATGAATGACAGGCGGACCTGGCACGCCCCTTTCATCCTTCAGCACTCATCATTCTGCATTCGGACACGGAGAGGACATCATGCACCTGCAGATCGGCACCGCGCGGATAGAGTTGCTCCAAGGCGACCTAACCAGGGACGACTCCGACGCCATCGTCAACGCGGCCAACTCCGGCCTGATGGGTGGTGGCGGGGTGGATGGCGCCATCCACCGGGCCGGCGGTCCGGTCATCCTCGAGGAGTGCAGGGAGATCGTTGCCAGCCGTGGCCGGCTGCCGACCGGGCAGGCGGTGATCACGGGCGGCGGCCGGCTCCCGGCCAGGCACGTCATCCACACTGTCGGCCCGGTCTACTCGGGCAGACCCGGCGATCCCAAGCTCCTGGCCAGCTGCCACACCGAGAGCCTGAAGCTCGCCGCGGAGTGCAAGCTCGTCAGCGTCGCCTTTCCGGCGATCAGCACCGGGGTCTACGGCTATCCCGTGGAGAAGGCCGCGCCGGTCGCGCTGCGGGCGGTGGCCGAGTTCCTGAAGGGGAACCCGGAGGGGCCGGTCCGGCGGGTGCGGTTCGTGCTGTTCAGCGCAGCAGCGCTGGAGGCGTTCCGTGCTGCTGCGCGGCAAACGCAGAATGCAGAATTATGAAGGATGAATGACCAGGGCGAGCCGCCAGGCCCCCCCTTCATCATTCAGCCCCTCGACTTCGCTCAGGGCCCTGAGGCCTTGAGCCTGTCGAAAGGCATTCATCATTCCGCATTCTTTCAGAGCGCTTTTCCCACCGTGATATGAATGTCCTCGTCGCGCGCCAGGTCCTGGAGCGCCTTGCGGAGCTCCTCCAGCGGCAGCTGCCCCGACGAGCGGATGTCCATCTGCATGGCGAAGGTCGGCGTCCCGGTGAAGGGCGCCGGGCGCAGCGAAGTCTCGAGGTTCTCGACGTTGGCGCCGCGCTCGGCCAGGAAGTGGGTCACCCGGGCGACGATCCCCGGCTGGTCGGGCATCTCGATGGCGATTTCCGCGGAGGGCTTGCCGGCCTTGGCCGGGGCGCTGGTCGGTCGCGAGAGCACGCTCATGGCCTGCTCGCGGCCCCATTTGCCGATATCGGCGCCGGCCGCCTCGAGCTGCGGCTTCTCGCCGGCCAGCAGCATGATCAGGGCGAAGTCGCCGCCGAGGACGGCCATGCGGCTGTCCTCGATGTTGCAGCGGCGCTCGGCCGCGAGGCGCGAGACCTCGTCGACGATGCCCGGCCGGTCCGGACCGATGACGCTGACCACCGCGTAGGCTCTCATGGCGCTCCTCCCTTGCCGCGGGCCATGGTATGCCCGCGGCGGGCAGTGTCAACCTCAGGGCCTTTACATTCTCGCGGCACGGGGCGCCAGAGCCGAACACCCAACATGCAACACCCAACACGCCCCTCGACACACTTCCGCTCGGGGCCCTGAGTTGGTCGAAGGGCAACATGCAGTGAATGGCGGAGGAATCTGTCAATGGACAGCGACGAGCACTGTAAGCGTGAGGCCCTCGCCGGCGGGACAGCACAATGAATCGGCTCTTTCCGCTGCTTCATTGCGTGTTGGGTGTTGCGTGTTGAATGTTGCGTGTTGGGTCCAGGGGAGAGGATGAGATCCCCTGGTGTTAGCCGTGCCGGCTTGACGAGCCGCCCGGTCCAGCTAAGCTTCCCGCAGGAGGAGCCACTCATGGACGCGAAACTTCAGGAGCGCATTGCCGCCGTCTTCCCGCGGCCCGCGGACGTGCCCGAGGCCTTCCGCCTGCCGAAGCCGGTCGAGCAGCGCGAGTATCTGCTGGGCGGGGAGATCCGCTCCTGGCCGGGCGAGCTCCGCGAGGTCCGCTCGGCGGTCTGCCTGCGCGGCGGCCCCGGCGGCGGGCCCGAGCCGGCACGGCTGGGAGCCTTCCCGCTCCTGACCGAGAAGGAGGCCGCCGAGGCCCTGGCCGCGGCGCGCCGCGCCTACGACTCGGGGCGGGGCCAGTGGCCGACCATGCCGGTGGCCGAGCGCATCCGCCATGTGGAGGCCTTCGCCTTCCGCATGAAGGAGAAGCGCGACGAGGTCGTGCGCCTGCTCATGTGGGAGATCGGCAAGACCCTCAAGGACTCCCAGAAGGAGTTCGACCGCACCGTCGAGTACATCGCCGGGACCATCGACGCCCTCAAGGAGCTCGACCGGGTCTCCTCGCGCTTCAGCATCGTCGAGGGGATCATCGCCCAGATCCGCCGCGCTCCGCTGGGGGTGGTCCTCTGCATGGGCCCCTACAACTACCCCCTCAACGAGACCTTCACCACGCTGATCCCCGCGCTGATCATGGGCAACTGCGCCGTCTTCAAGCCGCCGCGCATGGGCGTGCTGCTCTTCCGGCCGCTGCTCGAGGCCTTCCGCGACTCCTTCCCGCCGGGCGTGGTCAACACCGTCTACGGCGAGGGCCGCAAAGTGGCCGGGCCGATGATGGCCGGCGGCGACGTCGAGTGCCTGGCCTTCATCGGCTCGAGCAAGGCCGCCGACGTCCTCAAGCACCAGCACCCCAAGCCGCACCGCCTGCGCTGCGTCCTGGGTCTCGACGCCAAGAACGCGGCCATCGTCATGGCCGACGCCGACCTGGACCTGGCCGTCGCGGAGTGCGTGCTGGGCGCGCTCTCCTTCAACGGCCAGCGCTGCACGGCCATCAAGATCATCTTCGTCGACCGCAAGGTGGCCAAGGAGTTCACGCAGCGGCTGGCCGCGGCCGTCGACAAGCTCGCCTTCGGCATGCCCTGGACCGACGGCGTCTCCATCACCCCGCTGCCCGAGCCGGGCAAGCCCGGGTATCTGGCCGAGCTCATCGCCGAGGCCAAGGCCGGCGGCGCCGAGGTCCTCAACGCCGGCGGCGGCGCGGCCAACGCCACCTACTTCCACCCCGCGGTGGTCTACCCGGTCAAGCCGGGAATGCGCCTGTGGACCGAGGAGCAGTTCGGGCCGGTCGTGCCGGTGGCGCCCTTCGACGACGTCGAGGAGCCGGTCCGCTACGTGGTCGACTCCAACTACGGCCAGCAGGTGGCCGTCTTCGGAAATGACCCGAAGCAGCTGGCCCGGCTGATCGACCCGCTGGTCAACCAGGTCTGTCGGGTTAACCTCAACAGCCAGTGCCAGCGCGGGCCGGACGCCTTCCCCTTCGCCGGCCGGAAGGATTCGGCCGAGGGGACCCTGTCGCTGTCCGACGCCCTGCGGGTCTTCTCCATCCGCACGCTGGTTGCCGCCAAGGGTACGCCGGCCAACAAGGAGATCTTGAGCCGCATCGTCCGCGAGGGCGAGTCGAGCTTCCTCTCAACGGACTTCATCTTCTGAAGCGGCGGCCGCCCCAGGGTCATTGAATTCTCCCGTGACGAACGAGGCTGACGGTTTGGCTGCGATGTTCGGCGAAGTATTCACGGGCTTCAGGGACACAGCGGTATTCCAGGGCGCGGATCAGGGTGAGGCTTGTGTTGC
>Ga0302248_1000138_pt1 | contig 78262 bp, 73 predicted proteins | sample AAG_UR_Leu_MG_FD_193528 | JGI IMG/M metagenome (GOLD analysis project Ga0302248, IMG submission 193528) | Enriched activated sludge microbial communities from anaerobic digester in WTTP, New Holstein, Wisconsin, United States - AAG_UR_Leu | ecosystem: Engineered > Bioreactor > Anaerobic >...
TGTCGTTAGAAAAAAGGTTTACAGGCTTTTCTGTCACGAACCTGGCGGCCCTTTTTGATCTCTTTGGCCTGCTCACCAAGCCTTATGGGATAAAGCACCGCGTGAACCCGGCGGGAAAACTGTTCGACTTTGAGACGGAAGCAGAGTTGGAATATCTGAATTGGGAATGTCATAAATGGTTCGAGTTTTCGGATAAAAACGCAACCTCCGGTAAGAACAGTCTCCAGGTGACGCTGCCGCCAGGGCAGTACCCCGGTATCAAGTTTATTGATATTGAAAAAAATTGGTCATCCTATAGACAGTTAAATATGAATGTATTCAACCCGTCATCAGAACCTTTTACATTCCACGTGCGGATTGACGACAAGAAAAGCAGATGGGAATACGAGGACCGATATGATCGTGATTTCAAAGTTCAGAAAGGGATGAATCATATCTCCATCCCGCTGGAGTCTGTGAAGGCAAACATCACTCCCCGCGCTCTGGATTTATCGCACATAGAGCGCCTGATGCTATTTATCCCCGGCAACGATAGAAAGCGAACCTTCTACCTCGACAATATTCGTCTCGAATAGCCACGAGAAACCTGTGGTTTCAGTTATGAGTTTTGAGTGTTGAGTTAGTTTACTTTGGACCCAGTACCCGATACCCTGAACCCCGGCGAGCCGGGCCATCGACCGAATAGACCGAATAGACTGAACAGACCGAATAGACCAGAACAACTCATAACTGGAGCAAGCTGAGTCTTGCGACTCATATGTGTGGAATAGCTGGAATAGTAGACCATAGTCCCCCTGAGTCCAAGGAGTCTCTCCTCCGTCGGATGCTCGGCCTCATTCGCCATCGCGGGCCGGACGCCTTCGGCATTTATATGGATGAGGATGTCGGTCTCGGTTCTGCCAGGCTACGCATCCTTGATCTGACCGGTGGCGACCAGCCTATCCATAACGAGGACTGCTCCGTATGGATTGTTTACAACGGGGAAATCTTCAATCATCCGGAACTGCGTGAGGATGTGGAAAAAAAAGGGCACAGATTTTACACGCGGTCGGACACGGAAGTTCTTGTTCATCTCTACGAGGAGATGGGCACGGATCTCTTTCATCGGCTGAACGGTCAGTTTGTCATTGCCATCTGGGACCAGCGCAGGAAGACATTACTGCTGGCACGGGATCGTCTCGGGATCCGGCCTCTCTTTTATCATCTGGATAACAACCGATTGTGCTTCGGCTCTGAGATCAAGACTCTGTTTGCCGATCCCGATATCAAGCGGGAGATTGATGTCCGGGCACTCTCTGACATTTTCACTTGCTGGTCGACTTTCGGGGCGGATACGGCATTCAAGAACGTTTACCAGCTGCTCCCCGGCCACTACGCGATATTCTTTAATGGTAAATTTTCGATTCATAAATATTGGCAGTTATCATTTGCAAGACAGTCTGATTCGGACGAAGAAAGGCCAATCTCCGGGCTGGTCGAAGAGTTAACTGCGCTACTTTATGACGCCACGAAAATCCGCCTCAGAGCGGATGTCCCTGTTGGGGCGTACCTCAGTGGCGGCCTCGACAGCACGTATGTAACGTCTTTGGTGAAGAAGCATTTCAATAATCAGCTTCGTTCATTTTCGGTCAGTTTTTCAGATGAGCGCTTCGATGAGGCGCCTTTCCAGGAAAGGGTTGTCCGAGGCCTTGGCACGGAGCACCGGATGATCCGCTGTACAGAAAGAAACATCGGCGATAATTTCCCCGGGGTCATCTGGCATACAGAAATTCCTGTTCTGAGGACGGCACCGGCGCCGATGTACCAGCTTGCGCGTCTTGTCCGCGAGAATGGGTTTAAAGTCGTGCTGACGGGCGAAGGTTCGGATGAACTTTTTGCGGGATATGATATTTTCAAGGAAGATCGCGTGAGACGATTCTGGGCAAAGCAGCCGGATTCCTCATTTCGGCCTCTGCTGATCAGAAAACTTTACCCGGATATCTTTTCTTTTGATACAGGCAGAGCCGGTGCTTTTCTGACCGGGTTCTTCAAGAAGGGTCTTACGAAGGTCGACTCGCCGTTGTATTCGCATATGATCCGCTGGGAAAACACCTCGCAGATCAAAACCTTTTTCTCCGAGGATCTCCGGTGTGACATGGCAAAAGCAGATGATTTTGAGGATCGTTTTTCTGCCGACCTTCCCGTGGAATTTATGAATTGGGATCCGCTCTCGAGGGCCCAGTATATAGAGATATCGATTTTATTGTCGAATTATCTCCTTTCCTCGCAGGGGGACAGGATGGCCATGGGCCATTCAGTGGAAGGACGTTACCCCTTCCTGGATTACAGGGTAGTGGATTTTGCCTGCGCGATTCCACCGAAATATCGCCTTAATGTTCTGAGGGACAAGTTTATTTTACGACAGGCCGCGAACAAGCTGATTCCGCCTGAGCTGGCGTTGCGGCCGAAACAGCCTTACAGGGCTCCGATAAGCCGTTGTTTTATGGCCGGTCGCTCTCTGGATTATGTGGAGGAGCTTCTTTCATCGTACAGTCTGAGGCAGGCCGGGTATTTCAACCCCGATAAAGTCGCGAAGCTTTCCGACAAATGCCGGAAGCAGGATGGCGCGCTCCTAAGCGAGCGTGAAAACATGGCTCTCGTCGGTATCATCTCGACTCAGTTATTGGATCATCAATTTGTCCGGAACTTCCCGGCCTATCCAATCCCAGAACTCCAAAACGTCAAAGTCTTCACCGGTTAGAATTGCCGAGTCCGAACAGACCGGATAGACTGAATAGACCGGAAAGACCGGAAAGACCGGAAAGACTGGATAGACTGGATAGACTGGATAGACTGGATAGACTGGAAAGACACGTTGCCCTTCAGGCAATAGACCTAAACAGACCATATAGACCTAGTTCGTATTCACCCTTGACCCTAAACCCGTGGCCCCTTGGGCCATCGACCGGATAGACTGAACAGACCTTGGTTCTTTCAGCCCCCACAGAATAAGAGCTTGACGATGCACAGTATTTGCAGTATAATTTGCACAAATATATGCGAGGTAATTGTGCGATGAGGGCGACCGTTACAATTGAAAAAGAAGTGCTGGACGAGCTTGTCAAAGCGACGGGTGCCAGAAGCAAGTCCGCGGCAGTGAAAAAAATAATAGAAGAATATCTGCGCAAACGAAAAGTGCAGAACATCCTGGCTATGAAGGGCAAGCTTTCTTTTGACCTTACGGCAGATGAAATCCGGCACCATGAGCGCTGAGCGTATTCTGATCGACACCTCTGTGTGGATAGAGTATTTCCGGGGTAAGTCTACGGGGCTTGTAAACTATGTGGGGGCGATCGCAAAGAACAGGGAGATATGTGTCCCGAGGATCATCCTGGCCGAATTGCTCCAGGGAGCGAAATCCGAAAAGGAGCTGGTGGTCATTGAGAAGTTCATGGATGCATTCACCATCCTCGACCAAACGGATCAGACATGGCTCAAAGCTGGAAAGTTGTCTCATGAATTGAAGAAAAAGGGCAAGAATGTAAGTCTGGCCGACTGTTATATTGCGGTTATCGCGCAGGATAACAAATGTGCCGTCCTGACGCTCGATCAGCATTTCAAAGACATCCGCCAGCATACTCGACTTGATCTGATCGATGCAGACGCCGTCATGCATAAAAAATAACACTGCGCGGCTGTCTCGTTTAACCTGACAATTCGTGTCATCGACCAAACCATCGAAATCAATCAAAGAGACGAAATTGCCTTACGCCTTCATCTGGCAGCCTGCCGCATTGCGGCATGACCTAAACAGACCATATAGACCTAGTTCACATTCACTCATGACCCTAAACCCGATACCCTAAACCCGTGGCCCCTTGGGCCATAGACCGGACAGACCGGATAGACTGGATAGACCGGAAAGACCGGATAAATGAAAGTAACCCGTTTCGAAGACCTCGACTGCTGGAAAGAAGCACGGGTCTTAGTCCAAAAGGTGTACGATGCAACAAAGGACGGGAATTTCAAAAAGGATATGCGGTTGACAAGCCAGATTCAAGCAGCAGCAACTTCCTGCATGGCCAACATCGCCGAGGGTTTTGAGCGAAGGTCCGATAAAGAGTTCGTACAGTTTCTTTACATAGCTATGGCGTCTACTGCAGAGGTGAAAAGTCATCTCTACGTAGCATTAGATCAGGCTTATATAGAAGTAAAGCATTTTGATGATATATATGATCAAGCGATTACGACATCCAAAATGATCTCATCGTTGATCAAGTATCTGCGAAAATCCTAGACCGGATGACCAGACAGCAACTGTCTTAAGATTCAAGTTCTTTTTCATAGGATTTTTCATTGACAGGCATATCGCCAGCTGGTTTTTGTTTTGACCATCGTGTTGAGGATGACCAGTAGCTTCCTCATGCAGGCGGTGATGGCCACTTTGGGGCGCTTGCCGGCACGGATGAGCCTCTCATAGAAGGCCCGAATGACGGGGTTGTGACGGATGGCCGTCAGGGAGCTCATATAGAGGACCGACCGGACGGAAGCTCTGCCGCCCCAGATGGAGCGTTTTCCCCGGAACCTGCCGCTGTCGCGATTGAAGGGCGCCACCCCGACCAGGGCGGCAATCTCTTTGCGGTTGAGGGTTCCCAATTCCGGCAGTTCGCAAAGCAGCGTGGTGGTCATGACCGGGCCCACGCCGGGGACGCTCTTGAGGAGCTTTTCCTTCTCGCGCCACAGGGGGCTTTGCTTGAGATGATCGTCGAGGTCGTCGTTGACCTTCTTGAGGCGTTTCTCAAGCCAGGCAATGGTGGATTGGATGTCCCTTCGGGTCCACTCCGGGGCCATGACGAGGCGGTTCTTCTCGGCGGTGATCATCTCCACGATCTGGCGGCGCCGGGTATTGAGGGCCTCGAGTTTCTGGGTTTCCCGGTCTTTCAGGGGCCTCACCTCGGGGCGTACGGCTTCGGCAAAGCGGGCGATGACCCGGGCATCGACGGCATCGGTCTTGGCCAGGATGCCGGTGGCCTTGGCAAAGTCTCTGACCTGGCGGGGATTGACCACCACCACCGGCAGGGCGGCAAGGGCCAGGGCACTGACGGCGGCGGCTCCGAAGCTGCCGGTGGCCTCCAGAACGACCAGGGCCGGAGAGCAAGGCCGAATGAATTGCACCAGGGAAGCCAAACCCTCTTCGGTGTTGAGAAAGCTCTGGGTTTCTCCTGAGGGGATCACAGCCACCACCAGTTCTTTCTTGGAGACATCGATGCCGACGAAGCGCTGTTGTTCTTTCATGGGGATACTCCTTTTACCCTTTCTTGCGGGATGCGGGATCCTCTGTGAGGTCCCGGACAACTGTTCGGGCTTCTGGGGAGTGCGGCGTGGCGACCCGGGCTGTCTGACGGGCTTAAAAACCCAAGACCAAAACGGTCTGCCACGCCGGAACCTAATCCATGAAAGAACTTTTACCTAAACCGGACATTTTGCGAAAGAGCGGATTTAACATACAAGACCGGACAGACCGGATAGACCGAATAGACCGAACAGACCGAACAGACCGGAAAGACTGGATAGACTGGATAGACCGAACAGACCGGACAGACCGGACAGACCGAATAGACAGGATGGACTTATGAAACTCTGTACCCGCTGCATTCTCCCTGAGACTTTTCCAAAGATAAAGTTCGACGAAAACGGCGTCTGCAACTATTGTCTGAGGGAAGAAAAAATTTTGGCTGACGCCCCTGCACAAAAGGGGAAATACCTCCGGAAGCTTGACGAACTGATCGATGGCTTACGGGGCAGTGGCCCTGTGTACGACGCAATTATGGCCTACAGCGGGGGGAAAGACTCGAGTTACACATTAAAGCTCCTCAGGGAACGTTACAACCTGCGGATCCTGGCCCTTACATTCGATAATCATTTCGTGTCGGATGCGGCGTGGTCCAATATCAAAATGGTCACCGATACACTGAATGTCGATCTCATGACCGTAAGGCCGCCCTGGTCCACGATGAAGAGCCTCTTTACAGTCACGGCCCGGGAGGACATCTTCCCCGCACCCACCCTGATTCGCGCAAGCTCGATCTGTACCGCATGCATCGGCATGGTGAAAGGTCTTGTCCTCAGGACTGCCCTGGAAGTGTCCATACCGTTTGCGGCCTTCGGGTGGTCCCCGGGTCAGGCGCCCATACAGTCAGCGATTATGAAAACGAACCCTGAAATGGCCCGCCAGAACCAGAAGGTCTGGAAAACAGCCATTGACGGGAAGGTGGCGGCGGATGTAAGCCGTTACATCGTGCCCGAAGAGTATTTTACGTCGTACAGCAATCGGTTCCCGTACAACATTCACCCGCTGGCTTTTTTCGATTACGACGAGGAGAAGGTCAAGAGCGAGCTGGAGTCCATAAAATGGAGATCCCCCCTGGATACGGATTCCAATTCCTCGAACTGCCTTCTGAACGCTTACGCGAACAGGTGTCACCTGGAACGCCAGAGATTTCATCCTTATGTATGGGAAATCGCGAACATGGTGCGTCAGGGAGTCATGCAACGGCGGGAGGGTATCGAAAAGATATATGCCGATCAGGACCAGAAAATGGTCGACTATGCCAGAACAAGGCTGGAAATCCAGTGAGACATGACTTGGAACGGGGGAGCTCTTTGTTAGTCCATCATTTCCTGGAACAAAGCGCCGTGCGTTACCCGGGGAAAATCGCGGTCATCCATGACGCGGTGAGTGCATCATACGGGGAGGTCAACGGCCTTGCAAACCGCCTCGCGCGCTTTCTGATCGGTATGGGCGTGCGAAAAGGCGACCGGGTTGTCCTGATGTTCGAGAACAGCCTTGAATATGTTGTTGGCTATTACGGCACGCTCAAAGCCGGGGCTGTATCCGTGCCGTTGAACACCGATTTGAAGTCGGACGGGCTGAAGCATCTGCTCGGGGAGATTGAGCCGGCTTTTGTCATAGCATCGAACAGATTCGAAAAATTGATGTGTGATAACACGTCGGACTTACCAACTATCAAAGGCATTCTGCTGAAGGCACCGAAGCTGAAATGGTCGTCGATACCTTTCCCAATATACGTATGGGGCGAAATCATCGAGAAGGGTGAGGGTACGAAAGACCCGGGTATCTCAATGAGCGGTGATGACCTGGCCGGTATCATATACACATCGGGATCGACGGGTCGTCCCAAGGGCGTGATGCTCTCTCATCAAAATATTGTGTCGAACACCCGCTCTATCTGCCAGTATCTGAATCTGACCAGAGACGATGTCCAGATGGTCGTGCTGCCCTTCTTCTATGTCATGGGCAAATCGCTACTGAATACCCATATGGCAGCCGGCGGGACCGTGGTCATCAACAATAAGTTCGCTTTCCCTGCCGCGGTGCTCAATGAAATGGTCAAGGAAGGAGTGACCGGTTTTTCGGGTGTTCCCTCCACGTATGCGTACCTCCTTCACCGGTCTCCCCTGGCAGGCTACCGGGACAAGCTGGCGGCGCTTCGATACTGCAGCCAGGCAGGCGGGCACATGCCGAGGATCATCAAGGAAGGATTACGACAGGTATTACCGGATCACACGGCCATATACATCATGTACGGCGCCACGGAAGCCGCCGCGAGACTATCTTACCTGGAACCTGAGCGATACCAGGACAAGATGGACTCGATAGGCAAAGCCATACCGGGGGTTGATCTCCGCATCACGGATCCGACAGGGGCAGAAGTTCAACCAGGTCAGACAGGGGAACTCTGGGCAAAAGGGCCTAATATCATGAAGGGCTACTGGAAGGACCCCGGGGCGACAAAACAGGTTTTGGTTGATGGCCACTATCGCACCGGTGATCAGGCCTTTCAGGATTCCGAAGGGTATTTTTACATCGTCGGCAGAAAGGACGACCTGATCAAAGTCAAGGGGCACCGGATAAACCCGCGGGAAATTGAGGATGTACTCATGTCTTCGAATAAACTGGTAGAGGCGGCAATCCTGGGTGTTCCCGATGACCTGATGGGCCATAAGCTTGTGGCTCTTCTGGTTGCAAAATCCGATGAATGCAGTCAGAACGAGGTCCTGTCTTTCTGCGCCAGGAAACTGCCGAAGCACAAACTTCCGGTTGAAGTGAAATCCGTCCGCACATTGCCGAAGAGCGCAAGCGGAAAAATCGATCGAACAAAATGCATGGAATTGTTGAAATAGATAGAGTAGTTTCATTCAAAACTTGTATATTAAATCCCTATCGCAAAGTTTAAAGTTTATGTTAAACGCTCGTTCATCAGGCAGTTCACGTCGTGGTAGACCGTATCGAAACAGGGTTGAGAGCCCGTTTTTGAGCTTGGGTCGCCACGACGTCCTCCGTTCAACCCGAACAGTTGCCCGGGACCTTCCGGGGATCCCGCATCATCCGCAAGTACGGGAGAAAGGAGACCCCATGAGCGAGCAAGCCCTCTTTGTCGGCATCGATGTGGCCAAGGACAGACTCGACGTGGCCGTGAGCCCTTCGGGAGAAACCAAACCTTTCACCCATAACCATCAGGGACTGAGTGCTCTTACCGCTTACATCCGCGCCCTGTCCCCCGCGCTCATCGTGCTGGAAGCCACGGGCGGCTACCACAAGACGGTCCTGAGCACCCTGGCCGCGGAGGGGCTTCCCGCCGTGGCGATCAATCCCCGGCAGATCCGGGACTTTGCCAAGGCCACAGGGACTCTGGCCAAGACCGATCGAATCGACGCCCTGGTCATTGCCCGGTTCGCCGAAGCCGTCCGCCCCGAGGTGCGCCCCCTGAGGGACGAAGAGGCCGAGAGACTCCAGGCCCTCATCACCCGCAGGCGCCAGCTCATCGAGATGCTCACGGCCGAGAAGAACCGCCTGGCCATGGCCGCCCAGTGGACCCGAAAGGATATCCGGGCCCATATCCACATGCTGGAGCGTCAGCTCAAGCGCATAGACGACCAGCTCAAGGACCTCATCGACCAAAGCCCCCTTTGGCGCCAGAAGGACCAGATCCTTCAGAGCATGCCGGGGGTGGGCCCCGTGCTGGCCCGCACCTTACTGGCGGAGTTGCCTGAGCTGGGGACTCTCAACCGCCGCCAGATTGCCTCGCTGGTCGGCCTGGCCCCCTTCAACCGTGACAGCGGGCGGTTCCGGGGACGGCGAATGATCTGGGGTGGCCGGGCGCACATCCGAACGGTGCTGTATATGAGTGCCGTGGTTGCCGCTCGCTTCAACCCCGTCATCCGAGCCTTCTACCAGCGCCTCAAAGAGGCCGGCAAAGGCTTTAAAGTGGCCATCACAGCCTGTATGAGAAAGATCCTGATCATCCTCAATACGATGATCAAAAACAACACGTATTGGAAATATGCTTAGTTAATTACCTTGACTCGAAACACAGTTGCTCAAAATTCATAATTCATAATTGAAGCAGGCATCAGCCTGCGACGACCGGATAGACCGGATAGCCCGGACAGACCGAATAGACTAAAAGTTTTGAGGTGATTCATGTCCCAAATCAAAAAAGAGATGCTTTTGTTTTTCATCATCCCGTTTGTAGTTATAACCGGATGCGAGGGAGGTAAAATGACTGAAAAGGGTGCAGTGTTCTCATCAATCAATACTTTATCTGAATCTCAGTTGAATGAATTATCCCGGAAAAAAATATATTTCGGCCATATGTCAGTAGGGTATAACATCGTGGACGGTATTAATGATCTCATAAAAGAGAACCCGAGGCTCAAAATAAATGTCATCGAATCAAAAGATCCTTCCAGTATAGTTGATCCTGTCTTCGCGCATTCAGCAATAGGTAATAATGTAGATCCGAAATCTAAATTAGCTGATTTTGTTCAATTAGTGGAAAGCGGTATGGGGCAAAGGGTAGATATAGCGTTCTTTAAATTTTGTTATGTCGATGTTGAGTCGTCCACAGATGTCGCAGAATTATTTAAGCAGTATAAAAATGCTATGTCGAATTTAAAAAGGAAGTATCCAAAAGTAACTTTTGTTCACGTCACGGTGCCATTAACGATCGTACAAACCGGCTGGAAGGCCCACATAAAACGAATATTGGGAAAACCATTAGGCGGGTATGCCGATAATGTAAAAAGAAATGAATATAATGAGTTACTCAAGAAGGAATACATAGAAAAGGAACCCGTATTTGATCTGGCAGCGTTTGAATCTACAGACCCGAAGGAAGGCAGATCATATTTCACTGTTAATGGGCGGGTCTATCATTCACTCTTTCCCTCTTATACCTCTGATGGTGGACACTTGAATGAAAAAGCGAGAAGGCTCATCGCTGAGCAATTACTGGTATTTTTGGCGATGATTTAACTTTGTGAATATGATAGATTGCACCATAAAAGTATATTTTCCATTTTAGCTCGCAGATAAAAATGGTCAACATCCTCTCAATTGATTTGGAAGATTATTACATGGTCTCAGCGTTTGAAACCATGGTCAAAAGGGAGGATTGGCACAAATACGAGTCTCGGATTGAGCGCAATACCCACCGCATCCTGGATATTTTAAATGGAACGCTCACCACTCATCACTCACCACTTCGAACTGCCGTTCGTGCTACTTTCTTCTGCCTCGGCTGGATAGCTGAAAAATATCCCGGCCTAATTAAGGAAATTGACCGCCAGGGGCATGAAGTTTCCAGCCACGGTTACGATCACCGCCTTGTTTATCATATGACACCGGAAGAATTTCGCACGGAAGCAAAAAAATCAAAGAATATACTGGAGGACTTAACAGGGAAGAAAGTAATAGGGTACAGGGCGCCCAGCTGTTCTATAACGGAGAAGTCACTCTGGGCATTCCGGATTCTGGCCGAAGAGGGATATCAGTATGACTCGAGTATCTTCCCCATTCATCATGATCGCTATGGAATACCGACGGCTCCACGCCTTCCGTTTGTGGTCAATCTGGATGGCAGCCAGGACCCTGTTCTGGAACGCAGCCGTGACCTGCGTTATCTCACGCCTGATGCCACGTCGGAGGCCTCGGCGAAGGGACACCAAATTATAGAAATTCCCTTGTCGACGGTGAGGTATTTTGGCTGCAATGTCCCCGTCAGCGGGGGGGGATATTTCAGGCTGTTTCCCTATTCGCTAATCAAGGCGGCATTAAAGAAAATCAATCGACTGGATGATAGTCCCTTCGTGATTTATCTTCATCCCTGGGAGGTTGACCCTGATCAACCACGTATGAGAGACATATCAGCATTCAGTCGGTTCAGGCATTATATTAACTTGAATAAGACGGCTGATAAACTCAAGATACTGCTTAATGATTTTGCTTTTTCTTCGATGAGGAACGTAATTGGGATTGAGACGTGAAATAGACAAATGTAAAACACAAAATTCCATTGTCAGATTTACTCTGGATCAGACCTTGATTCCCGCCTTCGACTGACTATTTAGAGCCAAGTGAAATCTCCACTTTTCTACTCCCTGCCTCCTGCCGGCCATAAAATCCCCGCAAGTGCCCTTGTGCGCTGCTTTGGCGGCATTTTGTCAGGAAATGATTCGAACCCGATGCAATGCTTAAAGAAATATTTGGGATGTGAACGGCTGTTCTACCTGTCGTCAGGTAGGGCGGCCTTATGGGTTGCATTGAAGGCTTTTTCTCGATTGAAGCCCGATAGAAAGGAAGTTATCATTCCTGCTTACTCCTGTCCCTCCATCGTCTCAGCAACACTGAAAGCGGGCCTCAGACCTGTGCTCTGCGATGTCAATTTGCAGGACTTCGGGTTCTTTTATGAAGACCTTGAAAACAAGGTCAATGCTAAGACGCTTGCAATTATTGTAGTGCATCTTTACGGCTATCCGGTACAGTTCGAGCAGATACGTAAACTCTGCAAGGATAACAATTCATACTTAGTGGAAGATGCGGCGCAGGCCTTTGGAAATACTTTACCGGATTCACCTGATACGAAGGTTGGGCTTGCAGGTGATGCAGGTTTTTACAGCTTCGGTCGAGGTAAGCCAATCAGCATCATGCAAGGGGGGCTTCTTGCAGCACAGTCTGAGGAAGTATATGGAGAGACAGAAAAAATATACAAAGACCTGAATGAATGTCCAGCATATCAGAACATAAATTACTGTTTTTCCCTAGGCATATACTCACTTTTCTTAAACGCATACCTTTATTGGCTGCCGCAAATGCTCCCTTTTCTTAATCTTGGCGGAACAATATTCGAGCCTGAGTTCGAAACATCAAAAGGACTGGGTGTGGCATCAGAGATCGCGTGTATGATGATTTCGCGGCTCGAGAAAGAACAAGAAGTGCGAAAGGCGAATTCAAAATGGTTTGCGGAAAACTTGGAACAGCGATTTATCAATCGTGGCAGCAGGAGCGGTGCATATCCTTATTTGAGGTATCCTTTGATAATTGATGACAGGGATTTGAGGTCCAGAATTCTCGAGAGGCTGATCACGGAGGGCACTGGTGCGACGGGGTCATACCCGACACCGTTAAACGAACTGCCGAAACTAAGGGAAGTATTGGCGGATAAGATGGAATACAGTTGTGCAAAGATACTGTCGGAATCCATTGTTACACTGCCGGTTCACTCAGGACTATCAGCGAAGGACCGGGAAAACATAAAGAGGATCATTGAGCAGGAAGGCCATGCGAATTAGATTGAGCGAGCAGGGTGAAGAGAAACTTTGGGATGAATATGTCTATAGGCATCCCAGGGCGACACATTGCCATCTATATGGATGGGGGAAGGTCATACGGGATACATACGGCCACATGACCTACTATCTTCTCGCTGAAAATCAGAAAGAGGGGAATGGACGAGGTCTGGCAGGGGTCCTTCCGCTGGTCCACGTGAAGAGCCTTTTGTTCGGCAATACACTGGTATCCATGCCCTTTCTCAATTACGGCGGAGTGTTAGCCGACGACGAGGAGACAGAGAAACAGCTTCTTGAAAAGGCCAAAAGGCTGGGGCGGGAGCTCAGGGTCCAAAATATAGAGCTCAGGCACACACATCCATTAAAATGGACGGATGGTCAACGGGCGACGGGGTCTCAGGGCACCGAAATACCTGAACCCATGACCCATAAGGTCCGAATGCTGCTCGACTTGCCCGAATCGTCCACAAAGCTGTTCGAATCATTCAAGTCCAAACTTCGCAGCCAGATTCGCAAACCGCAGAAAGAAGGCCTGGTCTCATTCATAAGCGGTGAGGAACTGCTGGACGACTATTATAAGGTATTTTCCATCAATATGAGGGATCTGGGAAGCCCGGTGCATTCGAAGAAACTTTTCGAAAACATTTTAAAAGAATTCGGCAGTTGTGTACGGCTGAACGTTGTTAAATATAATGAGGCGGCGGCGGCAGCGGGGTTAATCTTTTGTTTTCGTGATCTGATCGAGATCATCTGGGCATCGTCGTTAAGATCGCTGAACCACCTCAGCCCGAACATGCTCCTCTATTGGTCGTTTCTCGAGTATGTGACGGATGCCGGATACAGGCAGTTTGACTTTGGGCGGTCGACGCCGGATGAAGGGACCTATAAATTCAAAGAGCAATGGGGAGCAAAGCCATCAACCTTGTATTGGTATGAACATGGGCTGCAGGGTCAGTCAGGGCACAAGACGCACGAAACCGGTTACCATTTCAGGCGTAAAGGCGAAGAATTCTGGCAAAGAATGCCGCTCATCCTGGCAAACGCGGTAGGCCCGCTAATCAGGAAAAATATACCTTTATAAAACAGATCGAAAAAGGTCGATATCTCTAAATGGGAAATGCTGCGAAGGCAGGAAATATTTGATGAATGTCAAAAACAAAAAAATTAATCTTTTATTCGTGCTTATTCAGGCCCAAGCGGGAGGGTCAGAGCGCGTGGCGCTTGATATTGCAAGGCATATAGACCGTTCAGAATTTAATGTTTACGCAGCATTTTTTTCACCGGGCACTTTGCTGAAGGAGTATGAAAAAGTATGCGATGGAGTATTTGTCATACCCAAGAAAAACGGTATTGATCTTCATGCGATGATTCAAATTTCTAAAATTATAAAAGACAAGGGAATAGATGTCGTTAATGCGCATCACTTTATGCCTTTCGTTTACTGTTTCCTGGGCAGCAGGATACTAAACCGGAGAGTCTTAATTTACACGGAACACACGCTCGAAGAAGTGAGGCAGGTTTCAAGTAAATTTAAAAATATGACAAATATGCTCTTTTATCAGACGAATGTAGTGGTTGGCATATCGAGAGAATTGGCCCAGTTATTTAAAGGTGAGTATCCTTCACATATAGAAAGAATATGTTGTATTCAGAATGGCATCGATACGAAACGATTTCAGATAAAGGTAAACCGAGAGCAGAAGAGAGCGGAATTAGATCTTATGCCGGATCACTTTGTGATTGGCTGTGTAGCAAATTTTCGAAAACAAAAGAATCATCTATGTATGATTCGAGCTGTTGACTTGCTCAAAGAACGTTACCCGAATGTTCGATTATTATTAGTCGGAAGCAGCGATCATGGAAATATGGAAGGTACAGAGGGAGATGTCAGAACATTAATAAATAAGTGCGGCTTGAACGATAAGGTTCGTATACTAGGCAGTAGAAAAGATGTCCCTGAAATTTTACAGTGTATGGATGCTTTTTGTTTGTCTTCATTCTACGAAGGACTGCCATTAAGTGTATTAGAAGCCATGGCTTCGAAAGTACCAATAGTAGGAAGTGACGTTGAAGGCATAAGGGAAGTCATAAAACATGAAAAAACGGGATTATTGTTTGCGTCTAATGATCACCAGGCGCTAGCTAATGCTATATCCAGTTTAATAGATGAAGTGCAATTAAGGGATAATTTAAAAAGGGAGGGATTTGATTACGTCATAGGTAATCATAGTGTAGGAGCTTGGGTATCGTCTTGCGAAAAATTGTTCAAGTCAGCCATATATTGAGGGATTAATTCAACTTCGGCACCTGTTGAATGGCGATACAGCTGCAGGTCTTTACTTTAGACAGTAGGCCAAAGCGTGATCGATTCGTGCGAGACGAGTCACTGCCGGAGCGAATATATTGGATTCGTCTCACACTAGCGCTAAACGAGTGAAAAGGGGCATCCGGGATGCTCCGACTCCCAAATATCCAGTTACTTCAGTTTCGCCTGCAATCGACATCTGGTTTCGATTCTTACATGATAACCTTTACACACCATCAAATAGTTAGAGTACTGATACTATAAATGAGATGTAAGAATCATGGGCGACAATAGGTAATACCATGGCTAAATTCAACATAATACATTGTGATCCTGCTCCGTACAAAAATGAGATCCTTGCTTTCTGGGAGAAATATCTTCCGGATGCGCCTGCAGGTAGATTTGAATGGATGGCTCAGGGCAATCCAGCAGGTGAAGCTGTATGGTTTCTAGCTTTTGAAAAGAATAGCGACAAGCTCGCCGGGACAATTTCGATTATGCCAAGAATGGTTACAATACGAGGCAAGGAATATCTGGCTGGAATTGTCGGCGATTTAATGGTGGCAAAAGAACACAGGGTATTCGGGCCAAATATTCAGCTATTGAGATCTGTAATTAAAGAACATAAAAATATAGGTTTTGATTTTCTTTATACGATCCCAAACCGCGATAGCGAAAAACTAACCAGCCGGGCCGGGTTCAAAACAGCCGGGGTTATAAAACGTTATGTGAAACCTATGGATTATGAAATCATACTGCAGCGTTATACGTCCGGCACGATAGCAAAAATCATATCTCTCCCTGCTAATTTCATCTCTAGGATCTTATCAAAAGAAATATATATCAGTTCCAATCTTCTTTGTGAAGAAGTTAGGGCATTAAAAGAAGATTATGAGTTGTTCAGCAATGAGCTTAAAGATTACTTCCCGGCAATAGGGGATAGAAGCAAGAATTATATTCAATGGCGATATTTGAAGAATCCCCTTTATGAGTTTAATATAGATTTGTTTAGAAGGGCGTCCGATGGCTCGATATCTGGTTATGTAATTTATACGGCAATTGATAACGGGATTAATGTTTTCGATATCATAGCAAAAGATGAATCCAACTTTAAAGGAGTCTTTGCACATTTTCTAAAAAAATTGAAGAAGACAAAAATTAAAAGTGTTTCCATAAACGCGTTTCAAGACAATCCCTTACTGCCTTTTATTTCGTCATTTCTGTTTTTTGAGCGTCAGGATAGTGTGCCTCTGCATTACTGTGCTGATTCAATGTCATTGCCGGATGGATGGGTATTTTTCAGCGGTGATAGAAATATTTAATTTATATGAAACGTCAAGGATAGTGATATGAAATTATTTTTGTTAATTATCTCTTTTTGAAGGGAGACATGACGGTTATCAGTAGTAATATGGGACATGTTCGTACATCAATAAATAATAACAAACTTATAAGTGTTCCGATATTCGCATTTATGATCTACATAATATGCACTTATTTCCCTTTGATATACACAATTGTCCCATTATTAGGAAAAATAAAAATAGTATTAATCTTCGGCGTTGTTTTATTGGTAAGCTATATTTCAACAGCCGGTAGATATAGGAATGTTGGAACGTGGAGAAATTCGATTATCATTGCCTTGTTTGGTTATTTTATTGCCATCACGTTAGGTATATTTGTGTCTCATGATCGCGGCTTGACGCTGCAGACAATAATAGCAAATCTGAAGTATCTGTTGGTGACAATGATAATGGTAAAGATTATTGATAATGAAAAACGACAAAAGTTGATTATGGTTATTTTCATGGCATGTGGGTTAGGCATGGCAGTATCTACGGTACTAAACTATACTCTATTGGGAAAGACATTTGTTCAATTTGATATTGTAAGCGAAAGGGCTTTGGCAATTGAATCCGGATTATTCGGTGATCCAAATGACCTTGCAATGTTGTTCAATGTAGTACTCCCATTTATTTTATATAAATTCATGAAGGCGAAAAACAAAATTATGCCTCTTATAGGGATATTGATGATCGTTTGCGCTGTTATGTTTACCTATTCGAGGGGGGGATTTTTAGGAATGCTGACAGTTGCATTGGGATTTTTGTTATTTCAGGAGAGCAAAAAGGGGCGTTATATTGTAATTGTTGTGATAGTTGCCTTACTATTTTGGTCATTTGCGCCTGACAATTATAAGGAAAGGATTTTGACGATTAAATCGGAGGCACAGGTTGATGAAGAAATGGGTAAATATCCAGGCCGGCTTCAGGCGTGGGTAGATCTTTTACCAGAAGGACTGAAGAGTCCTCTTTTGGGTGCTGGAGCTGGATGTAGTTTTTATTTAGCGGGTCATGCAATAGGAGATTGGCATGTCATGCATAATTCTTTTTTACAGGCATTTCTGGAGACGGGATTAATTGGGCTTATATTTTTTGTAAGCATATTTATATTACCATACAAGCAATATCGACATCTGCGGTGCAAAGGACGCGGAGTATTCGATGAAAACACTGAACTTTTCAAGTTTATACTTTTAAGTATTGCGGCTTTCGCGGTAACTGCTTTTTTTCTTCCACAGGCTTATTCACCAATTATGTATTTTTTATCCGGAACTGCAGTAATACAAACTAAATTATGCAATTCACAAAGCAAGCATGTCTCTCGACCCTATAATAGTCATCGTAGCGCTCTTGTACCTGTTTCTAAGACAGTGTCAGATACATCTTCTTGAGGACATAAAAATATTATTCTCGCGCATGATAAGTGACCATTTTCTTTTTACCTTTCCAGAGAGAGTAATGTCAATCTATCGGCTTATGCATATTATTTACATGAAGATTCAAAAGTGTCCTAAACACTTTTATTATAATAAATCACAAATTAAAGACTGCTGCAAAGATATGATTCCAAAAATAGAATTTGTCAATCACACCAAGTTATCATTCGGATGTATCGTCCACAATTTGCTTTCATCAAAGTAAGTAAAAATTCCATGATAAAGTGATTCATTTAATGAGATATTAACCAGGCATATCGGTTTCTAATGGATAAATTTATAAATAACAGAAAATGTCAGTGGAGAAATTGGCTGTTACTAGGAAGTTCTCTTATTTGGCTTATTTCCCTTGTCTACTTACTGCTCAATATACATAACGATATTATTCAGATTTGTTTTTGTATCGGATATATAATCTCTTTTTCAGCATGGGGTCATGTATTCTTATTCCCTGTTTATTATAAGAATGGTGCAGTGTTTGAGGGCTTTATCTGGGGCAGTATTTTAGGAATATCTATAGCCTCTCTGATTACCTCGGTCATCGTATATTTTCTTGGATGGAATCTCATATGGATCATCAGCGTTGTCATCGCAGTTCCGGTTGTTTTATTTTCATTTTTCATAAAGAAAGGGATTGCGAAAGATTCATGTAAGGGACAAGTTTCGATCCCGGGATTTTTACTGTTCTTATCACTTCTAATAGTAACACTATTCTTTTATTTTCCTTACAGAAATCTGGGCGTTCTGGTTGGCGATAGGTACCTGTATGCCTGGCTTTTTGGGCACGATTTTATTAACAGAATGGTTCATATAGAAAGCTTAAGTCGCGGCCTACCGTTAGAGGGGTTTTATTTTGCAGGTGAGAAATTAAGTTATTATTGGTTGGCTTACGTATACCCTGCATTCCTTCATAATATAAAATGGATCAAACTTGATATACAGCAGCTCCTGCAAATAACGCAATTATTTTACAGCCTCCTGGCCACATCGGCATTGCTACTTTTTCTAAAGAAGCATGTCGATGATAAAAAGACCCTTTTGAAGTTAACGCTTTTATCCCTGGCGTGCTACTCTTATGTCGGCTTGTTTAATATTGGAAGAGAAGCATGGCGGCAGCTTTTCAATCAAGATTTTATGGAGTTCTTTGGTTATAAATTGGAGACATTTTCCGGATTCTCACATGGTTTTTATAGATTTTACCTTGCAGAGCCGCAAAGCATACTTGCGATATCCGTGATTCTTATGGTTTTCTCGCTGTACGGAAAAGACCGCAACATATACAGATTCGTTATAATAGGTCTGCTTTTAGGTGTGCTTTTTGGAATTGAGGCGACAAATGGTATTATGATTTTTTCATGGTTCATAATTGTGGGCGTATACACATGCCTTATGAATAAAAAAGAGTGGTATTTAATTGGTAGAAGTCATTTTATTTCAGTGATGTTAACTATTGTGATCTACATCATCTACTTCTCGATTGAGATGTACAATTTTCAAACGGGGAGCAAAGTACTTCAATTGACTGTAAATAAATTTGCAGTTTTCGCAGGGGCTATATATTTCCCATTAATTTACGGTCCTCTGTTCTTATTCGGATTTGCAGGGCTCTTAAAATTATTTAAAAAAAAAGAGACATCCCATCCTTGGGTATATCAGCACGTTATACTTCTGATAATAGCTTTGTTTTTCGTCTTTTTTATTACAAACCCTACTGAACAACATTTTGGCCTTTTGAAAGCCACGAGAGTAATCCCTGTTTGTTTACTGGGGCTGACATGTTATTTATGGCTTGACTTACAGAAAATGAAAAGAATTGTATTAGTTTTGATGATACTGGCATTACCGACATTATTTACAGACAATTATATCGCTTCAAACATATCTGATCCTTCAACGTATGTGAGAACTTCGGATATGGAGGCAGCGAAATGGATAAAAGAAAATTTACCCTTAAATTCAATCATACAAGCAGAGCCCAATTATCCCGAAAGTGATAGGTGGTGCGCTCCAAAATATTCGTACAGTTTTATACCTATATTCGCAGAAAGGCCGACAGCAATAGGTGAGTGGAAAGTATCGAGTCAGGAGCATAGTAAAATTAAAGAAGTAAGTAGCCGTTTTCATAACGTGCGTAAAATATATGCGACTAAATGTGCGCAGGAAGCAATTATGTTAATGAAAAGATATAAAATTGATTATTTATTTGTAGGTAAACTTGAAAATATATTGTATGGGTCCGCATTAGATAAATTTAAAAATGACACATATTTCGTAAATGTTTATTCAGTTCAAGACACGAACATATATAGAATCAAGCCCGGTACGATTTAGGAGAAATCTAATGATATCTGTAATTATTCCCGCTTACAATGAGGCTGACAATATTAATATAATAGCAAAATGTGTGTCAGAACAGTTGGCAGAAATAGGAGACTATGAAATACTCTTTATAGATGATGGAAGTACAGATGAGACTTTGGATCAAGTGAAAAAATTATCCAAAAACGGAGATAATATAAAGTATATCTCTTTTTCTCGAAATTTTGGACATCAAAAAGCTTTGAAAGCCGGATTGGATAACGCCCTAGGTGATTGCGTTATTACTATAGATGCCGATATGCAACATCCACCTGAATTGATGAAGGAAATGATAGATAGATGGAAAGAAGGAGTGGATGTTGTATATACAATAAGAGAGGACTCAGCAGATACGAGTTTTATAAAAAGGACGACATCTAAATTATTTTACAACATTATTAACAAAATATCAGATGTTGACATTCCCTTAGGTGCAGCAGATTTTAGATTACTGGACAGAAAGGTTGTGAATGAACTAAAAAAGTTCCAGGAGAACTGGTTATTCATCAGAGGAATTGTATCATGGTTAGGCTTTAAACAGTCAGGCATAAGATACAAAGTACAGAGGAGACACTCTGGTCACTCAAAATACTCGATGAGAAAAATGATAGGTTTTGCAATTCAAGGGATTACATCGTTTAGTGTCTTGCCTTTGAGGGTATCAATATTTTTAGGGTTTATGTTTTCATTATTTTCATTTTTGTATGCCATTTATGCTATATATGCAAAGTTTGTATTGAACGCGGCTATTTTAGGATGGACGTCGATCTTGATGTCAGTACTATTTTTAGGTGGAATCCAATTAATATTTTTGGGAATACTGGGTGAATATTTAGGCAAAATGTTTATTGAGACAAAAAATCGGCCTAACTACATAATAAGAGAGAAAAATATATGAATATGATTCTAAGCCCGATATCCTATGTACTAATAGGAATTACCACTACTTCAATTGCTCAAATTGTTTTAAAAGTGGGAAGCTCAACTGAAGTTCTGAGCAAGAAATGGCTGTTTTTTTTAATGATAAGTTTGTTTTCATATTCGGTCGCGTTTTTATGCTACTATTTGGCTCTCAAATATTTTGATATATCAAGAATATCTCCTATTATGACCGTTAGTACTGTTGCAATAGTCGTGTTGTTCGGTTTTCTATCAGGAGAGCAATTTAATATTACGAAAGTCTTAGGAATCTTAATTGCTTTTGTATCAATATTTTTATTATTAAAATCATGAAGAATCTGTCTGATTATCATTGTCGATGAATAGCTATTTAGAAAATTGAGGTAGTAATTACTTTATTGCATTTGGCAGATCATAAATTATAGATCTACTCGATATACATTTGCAGCAATCATTATTTACCCTCCCTAGACTCCCAGACAACTGTTTGAATCCAGAACTAGTGATAACAGATCTTTCGACGCACTAACATTAAAACTACACACCTTTAAAAATATTCAATAGATATTAGCTTTGCTGTAATAGTTTAAATCGATGAATGGAAACTATCTAAAATATTGTGTTTATGTACTTAAATAAATTGTTAACAACAATAAGTAATTTTAGAAAAACAGCTTATCATCATTATGGAAATACGCCCCTTAGTATTCTGAAATTTATTTATTACAGCGTATTAAGAATTAACACTTTTATAGTATATGAAAATGATCTAACAAAAGATTTGCCTGATCACAATATTGATTCTGATTTTAGAGTAATTAAGCCAACGCTCGATGAATTGGAAATAATAAGAGAGGGTAGGAATCTTTCAAGAGAGTTCTATTATGACAAGATACTCAATGCAAAGACATGCTACATTGCTTTCCATGGTGATGAGATCGCATACATTCATTGGGTATTTTTTAAAGGAGATTATAGCAGGTTCTTAGTATTGAGAGATGGTGTTGCGGAACTCAATTACAATACTACACTACCCGAATTTAGAGGTCGCTGGCTATCGGCAAAAATGATGGCATACATCTCAAAAGATTTGCAGGAAGCAAAATACAAAAAGGTTATGGGTGTAATACACGAATTCAACTACCCATCAATAAAATGCATAAAAAGAGCTGGATTTGTTGAAGTATCAAGAATAAAAACTTTAGGCCCTTTACATAAAAAAATAGTAGTCTAAAGATGTTAAAGATAGCTTATATTCTTACACCGATAGATTTCGGAGGATCCGAAAGGGTCAACCTAACATTTCTAAAGAATGTAAACAGATCTAGATTTGATGTATTTCCTGTATTGTTAATTCGTCCTTGGGAGAAAGAAAATTACTTTCAAGAGCAAATGAAAGTCCTAAATTATACATACTACCACATACCTGTCGCCATAAAGCCACGCTCAGCGGGTAAGGATTATTTGAGAATTGCTAGGTGCTTTTATGCTCTCTATAAAATATTATCAAGTAAAAAATATCACATTGTACATACCCATGGATATTTTGCGGACATTATTGGAATAACAGTAAGTCGTTTGCTCAGGATTCCTAGTATCGCGACGTGTCATGGTTTCATTTCAAATGATATCAGGCTTAATATTTATAACAGAATTGATAAAATAATGCTGCGTTACTGCGATAAAGTAATTACCGTATCAGAGGAGATTAAGAGTAATTTAGTAAAATGTGGAGTTAACGAGGCAAACATTATTAATATTCAAAATGCAGCAGAAAACGAATTATCAATAACAGAACTCAATCGTTTGAGAGAGGAAAAAAGGAGAAAATTATTAATTAATGAAGATGAATGCGTCATTGGTTACGCAGGAAGATTAAGCAAAGAAAAAGGACTTCATTACCTAATTAGAGCAGTATCAATATTAAAAAAAGACAATGTTCAAGTGAAAGTGTTAATCATGGGTGATGGTCAAAACCGGAATGAATTAGAAAAATTGACATTAGAAGAAAGGATTCATGAAAACATCATTTTTACTGGATATTTGAAAGATGTGGAGAACTGGCTTTCCATGCTAGATATATTCATTTTACCATCGTTATCGGAAGGAACACCTATGGCTCTCTTGGAAGCCATGAGTAAAGGAATCCCCGTTATTGCGAGCAGGGTTGGCGGTATCCCCATGGTAGTAGACGACAATATTTCCGGCTTTCTCATTGAGCCTGGCAATAGTGCAGCAATTGCAGAAAAAATTAGATATTTAAAAGAAAATAAAGATATGAGAAATAAAATGGGTATTGAAGCCTCTAAGACTGTTAAGATTCGGTTCGATGTGCGTGATTGGTGCCGAAGAATTGAAAAGGAATATGATGATATTCTGAGCAAAGTATTTAATTCATGACTACTGCTTATAAGAAAAACAATTTAAAGATTCTTTTTTTGTCAAACAGAGGGCTTCTTCCAATCAAAGACGGCCATACACGCAGAAGCTTCAATATTTTGAAGGGATTGGCGAAAGACCAAAGTGTGCACTATTTGTCTTTATACGAAGAAAGTGAAGAAATTGTCCAAAGTAATATCAAGCAGCTTGAGAGCATTTGTGAGAAAGTAGAATTTTATCCCGCACCTTCGAAATCAGTAAGCATTCAGATGATATCACGCCTCATACGGAGTCTGTTTTCGTTGGATCCATACAGTCTATGGAGGCACTATTCAGGGCCATTTTCGAGAAGAGTCTCTGAACTGATATTGGTGAACAAATATGACATTATTCACTGTGATATTTTGCCGCTTGCCTATACCGTCAGAAAAATGAATGGAGTTATTCGAACAATTACTAATCATGATGTCAGTTATTTAAAATGTTTAAGTATCGGCAAGCAAAGCAGAAATATTTTGGTGAAATTATTTTTATATTTTGAAGCATTGAAGTTAAAGAAATTGGAACGCACGGTATTTAAGCAGGTAGATTTTGGGATTGTAGTTTCAGAACATGACAAGGTCATTTTACAGAAATTATGTCCAGAAGGAAAATTTGTGGCAATCGAAAACGGGGTGGATGTCAAAGTATTCCAGTCAAATAATACCGAGACTGAGCCAGAGAAACTCATTTGGGTAGGTGGGTTTGATCATTACCCGAATGAGCAGGGCATCCACTATTTTTTGGAAAATATTTATCCTCAGATAAAGAGAACTATTCCCGCGGTGAAGTTGGACATTGTGGGGGGAGGTGTCAAGGAAAAATTATGGAAAATGGTACAATCAGATCAATCAATAAAATTATTGGGCTATGTTGATGATCCTCTGCCATTCATACAGAGAGCTGCCGTATTCGTCGTGCCGATTTTGAGTGGAGGAGGGACTCGTTTAAAGGTATTGGAAGCTATGTCAGCGGGTAAGGCCATTGTCACGACAAGCACTGGGTGTGAGGGCATAGAGGGGATAAACGGGGAGCACTTCATAGTCGCCGATACACCTGGTAGCTTTGCTGACGCGGTTATAAAAGTGATACACGAAAAAAGATTACGAGAAATACTTGGTCACAATGCCAGGATGCTCGCAGAAACAAAATATGACTGGAATATTATCCAAGAAAAACTGAATGAATTTTATATGGAAGCAATAAATGGATGAGCATAGGAGCTATATTGTTGGGGTCAGATGAATAACTGATGATATTACTCAGTACAGAATGTCAAAAAATTTTTCATATCCTACAAGAAAGAGAGAAGCATTATCATAACTATGGGCATAGCCAACGTGCGGGAGTAAAGAAGATATTTCAGATACATAATACCAACATTTACTAAGGATTATGCATAATCGTTCTATTCTATATCCATGGGCAGAATATAAATATAGTGAAGGGTATTACCTTCATTAATAAATTTTTAATTTTATCTAAATTACAATAGATTACAGCATTTGAGCCAATTTCAATGCAGGAAATATCATACACAAGTTTCGAATTATCCATTAGTCACCAAGACTTAATAATAGTGAAAGCCAATATTTATCAGGTACTTATGGTTTTATAAGATTCATGGTACAGTAATTGTAGAATTTAATTATTTAGGCGATTAATTATTAATTGGTGAGATTCAGGCATTGATGCAAGCAGGTATCAAGTATTATTTGATATTTGCCGATATGAATACGAGAGAATCAGTTGTGTCTATCGAGTAAAGATTGTTGCGAGAAACCTAATCATATATGGGCATATTCCCAGGAGGAGAGAAGTATGAAAAAAATTATCTGTCTAGTATTCGCGTTGCTATTATTTAACCCTTCGATTTTATATGCAGCTGTAATATTTTCTGAAAACTATGACAATATTGAGTCCGGATGGTCGTGCGGTAATTCCATTCCCGCAGGATGGACACGCGCCGCTGGTTGCCCCTCTCCGAGCAGTTATGGAGGAGTAACACATTATGCAGGTGAAATCTCGAGTGGCGGCAGAACAGGCAACTCACTAAAACTGTGGCGCAGGAATGGTATTTGGACAGACTACCATGGTTATCTGGATAAGGATTTTACAACGGCAGAATTTAATAATCATTACAAAGAGCTATATATAAGATGGTACGTTAAAATTCCCGCAGAATGGGATGCCAACTTAGCCGGGGGCGGTACACACAAACTTGACCGTATGTATATTTCATCTTCAGCAGGGGGAAGAGATACGGAGTGGTACATGGATGTAAAAGGCGATACATTCAAAGGAGGCAGATTCAGTTTTTACAATACCGCACAAGGATGGGTCTGGTATACAGTCAAGACAGTCACCCAATTAGGGGTAAATGATGGTCGATGGCATTCGCTGGAATGGCACGTTAAACTTAATTCAACTACCGGCAGCAGCGACGGAGGATGGGATTTTTATGTCGATGGTGTATCGCAGGAAATCTGCGATGGAATGGGCCAAAATTGCGCTATGGGACAGCATAACATGAACATGGGCACCAGGACGGATCAATATTTCACATCAACGTTACCACCTGCTATAGGCAATCTTAGCGGTGGCACATGGACTTTCCCGACAAATGGCTGGTACGCTATCGAGTTTGATGATTACGTTGTCAGCACAACATATATTGGTCCGGGAGGAAACCCATCTCCGTCTCCCGCACCTTTGCCGGCGCCGAGTCCGGACACGGGTGCTCCATCTGCTCCTTCGGGGTTGAAAATTATACAGTGAGACAAGCAGTATAGAGATGCATAGCAGTATGTATCGTTGAAAAAGGTCATGGTGAATATACTATGCGATTCTATAGCATGTGATGAGAGTACAATCTGCACCGAAAGGTGGCTCATGACAATATGTTTGTTGAATCTCAGGATGGTTTTGTTAATCGTCATAATGTCGGCATTACTTACATCAACGACATCATGGTGTGCGACAATTTTGTTTGAAAATTGGGAAAATAATAGTGTCACTAATTGGGATGATGACTATGTAGCGGGTGATACGCGCATCGCTACATCGCCAGTTTACGCCGGGGCATACGCAATCAAAATGCAAAGCTCAAATCCGGGTAATTATGTTCATTTCTTCGGGGACCATCTTGGTGTAAACGGGAATACTGTTACAGACGTAACGGTAGAGGAGTATTATTTTCCATCGTCGAATTTCTTTTGGCCATCCAGTGACATGAAGCTATGGATCATGAATTGCTTCGAATCATGGGGTGCTGCTTACAATACGGCAGGCGGCCAATCGAAACCGCATACATGGGCTCCTTATTACATGACAATATCGGTGAATGGATACGGACAGCCATTTGGTCAATTGACGAGAGCGGATGGTCTCGGGGGAATGGGTGCATTATGGCAAAACTATTGGCAGAACGTAGGTTCTGCTGTCAGTATAATTCCGGGTCAGTGGAACAAGTTCAAATTTAGGCTGAAGTTAAACGACTTGGGACAAAGTAACGGTGTGTTTCAGTTATGGGTAAACGATGTTTTAAAATGTAATTACTCTAATATAAACTACAGAGGGACTTATTCAACATACGGATGGAATCATCTCATGATGTCAATGCACGCAAACCCGTCACATCCTCAAGTTCAGTGGATAAGCCGAGATAATATATTGATTTCATCTGGCGTAGTTATTCCTAATCCGAACCCGGACCAGAGCGCTCCATCTCCTCCGACAGGGTTGAGAATTATACAATAAGAAAAGAAATACTTACATTGTACATCGTTAAAAAGACCAAGTGGATGTATTATACGCTATAAATCCATTAAGATATCAAACAACACACTAAGCAAATCGTAAAAGTCTAATCCAGCAGACCAGGCTGCGACACCGAAAGATCAAAAAATACATTATTCCGGTTATTTCCTCATCGTATTCTTAATCCAATTCACATTTACGTTATCCTTTTCGAGACTTAATTTCGTGTCCGCTTGATTAGGGAAAGGGCAGGGTTTATGTCAAGATACCTGTTACAAGTTAGTATGGCTTTGTTAAGCACCGTAGTGGTTACATTTATAAGCGTACCCGCTTGGTGTGCAATAATTTTCTCAGAAAACTATGATGCTATATCTGACGGATGGACTTGTAATGACGATGTACCTCCAGGATGGACAAACGCAGCTGGTTGCCCCGCTCCAAGCAGTTATGGAGGAGTAACGCATTATGCGGGGGAAATAACGAGTGGCGGAAGAACAGGCAACTCGCTAAAACTATGGCGCAGGAATGGTATTTGGACAGACTACCATGGTTATCTTAATAAGAATTTTACAAGGGCAGAATTTAATAATCATTACAAAGAGCTATATATAAGATGGTACGTTAAAATCCCCGCAGAATGGGATGCCAACGTTGTTGGGGTGGGCGGTACATGCAAACTTAACCGTTTGTATTTTTCATCAGAAGCGGAGGGAGAGCAGGGAGAGTGGTTGATGGATATAAAAGGGTCTACATTCAAGACAGGGAAATTTTCTTTCTATTGTGTGCCCGAGGGGAATGTATGGTACACACAAAAGACAGTAAGCGAGTTGGATGTTAATGATGGTCAATGGCATAGTCTGGAATGGCACGTCAAACTTAATTCAACTACGGGCAGCAGCGACGGAGGATGGGATTTTTATGTAGATGGTGTAACGCAGGTAATCTGTGATGGAATGGGTCAAAATTGCACTACGGGAAAAAGTAACATGAACATGGGAGCAGCATCAGGTCAATATTTTACATCAATGTTACCACCTGCTATAGGCAATCTTAACGGTGGCACATGGACTTTCCCGACGGACGGGTGGTACGCTATTGAATTCGATGATTATGTTGTTAGTGGATCACCTTCAAGCTCAGCGACGGAATCATCAGACGGTGGAGGAGGCTGCTTCATAGCTACAGCGGCTTTCGGCTCAGCCCTGACCCCGAGTGTAAGGGTTCTCAGGCAATTCAGGGATGAACTCTTAATGGAAAATGAGTTAGGAAGAACTTTTGTAACTTTCTATCGAGAGATATCGCCGCCCATCGCAGACTTCATCGCGAGGCATGATTCAGCGAGAGTATTCGTACGGTTGTCTTTACTGCCCCTGGTGGGTATATGCTGGGTCTTGTTGATGATCGGTCCTATGCAAACGCTTTTACTCGTTTTGCTGATCATAGTACTAGCCATGAAACAGCGTGCTCTGCCAAACTTATTGCAGAAATCTCCATAACCTCTGCACTCGTCATTGAATACCTCAGTTTCGATTTCTTTGACATGCCTTATATAATGAGTATATGGATTCTCGCAGTGGTGTAAAAATAAGAATACTCACGGATGTGGATATCAGCCAGAGTCCTCTGTGGTGTCAGGAAACAGGCCTGACTGAAAATCTGTATTCTTCGTGGATTCGACGTATCAGCAAGATGCTCTCTGGACCCCCGGAACGATATAAGCACATTTTTGATACTTGGATAATAATTCGGAATCTCTTGAGGTACGATGCAGTCATTACGGGCAACATCAAAACTGCGCAGATTATCGGGCTCATCAAAAAAGTTCTGGGATTCAAATCACCAATACATATTATATTAGAGCTTATGCTGGATGAGCAAGAAGAATCGATAAAGTGGAAATTCAAAAGGGAAATACAGCATTTTATATTTTCGGCAGTGGATTTGATCTTCGTTTCTTCCAGAAGTGAAACAGTCACTTATGCGGAGCGTTTGCATCTTCCTCATCAGCGCTTTCGCTTCCTTCCCTTTCATACCGATATAATGACCCCCAAAAGGATCATGACACACAACGATTATATTCTCAGCGCCGGTAAAACCGGGAGGGATTACGAAGTCCTTCTAAGGGCAGTGGAAGGGCTGGATGTAAAAGTCATCATTGTAAGCGACCAATATCACGTCCAGGGATTACGTGTGCCATCGAATGTGAAGATACTGGTGGATATTTCATATGAAGATTACCTCAAGCTGCTTCACGAATCCTATTTCGTGGTTGTGCCTTTGAGGAAGCTGGTAAAATCAACCGGGCAGGTCGTCATACTCGAAGCAATGGGTTTAGGCAAGCCTGTCATCACGACGGAGACAGTAGGCACCATCGATTACATACAGCACGGTGTAAATGGGATCATGGTACCCCCTGGTGACTCCCAGGCGCTTAAAGATTCCATACAGAACCTGATTTCCGATAAGGTGCTTTATGAAAGTCTCGCAATAAATGGGATGGATGCCGTTAAAAAATATCACACTTTTGACGCATATGTAGGCGCCATTCTTAAAGCAGCGAACGAACTGCATGCAAAAGTGGGTTAGTCACAGTATCTCAGCATATTTTTAAAATATGTATATTTCAGGCTAGGGGAAAATGAGAGTCGGTATCGTTGGCTGCGGGCTTAACTCCGATTATCACATAAACTTCGCCAAGGCATATCCCGGGGCAGAGATTGTAGGTGTGGCTGACCTTGATGAGGGAAAGGCACGGGTATGTGCCTCGAAGCATGGGATTCCGAGCTTTTTTGGCAAGCTAGCGCTACTCATAGAGCAAACAAGACCGGATGTGCTTCATATCGTGACCACTCCGCCAACTCACTATGCTGTCGCAAAGGAGGCAATCGAGTTGGGCGTAAATGTGTTAATCGAAAAACCATTGACTCTTAATTCCCATCAGGCAAAAGAACTTTATAAACTTGCAGAGTCCAAGGGGGTCAAGCTCTGCCCTATGCACAACCATTTCTTTGATCCCTGCATGTTGAAGGCGCGGGCGATCATCAAGGGCGGCCGACTTGGCCACGTGATCAATGTAGAAAGTTACTATGGATTGAACACCCGGATCGACGCATTCCGCAGGTATCCGGCCCCAAACGTTCTGCCATGGCTTTATGCCCTGCCTGGAGGGGTATTCCATGATTTCATGCCCCACCCCCTTTACGTGATGCTGCCCTATACTGGAAAGCCTCGTGAAATCAGGGTGATGGAAAAATCGTATGGGGAGCTGCCGCAGGATATATCCGATGAACTGCGGATTCTAATAGACGGTGAAAATTGCGCCGGAACTCTGGTATTTTCTTTTGCCGCAAAGCCTCACCTTCACTTTGTGCGCTATTATGGAACAAGCGGCATGGTGCAAGTGGATTTCAATACGATGACGACAATATTTCACCCGCTGAGCGGCCTTCCCAAAGCAGTCCAGAAGGTTATCTACAATGTCAGTGAGAGCAAACAGCTCTTTTCCTCAACGTCGTCCAATATATGGAATTTCCTAAGGGGTAAACTCCGGCCCTACCATGGCATGCAGAATCTGATTCACCGTTTCTACGACAGCATTAAAGGGCAGGGAGAGGTGCCAGTACCAAAGGAGCATGCTCTGATGGCCATGGATGCCATGGAAGAGATCTTCAAGCAGGTTAAAAATACCACGTTGAATTTTGAACCCATCATCCCGGTAAACCAGCCAGGGATTAAAGATGGTTTGCCGAAGATACTGGTTACCGGGGCAAGCGGGTTTCTCGGGACAAGGCTGGTCGAGTTGCTCGCGCAAAAGGGATACCCGGTGAGGGCCCTGGTGAGAAAGCTCTCGAATACGAAAAGACTCAGGGCGAATGGAGGGGAGGTCTTTTTTGGTGATGTGGCCGATCTTGAATCGTTGCGGCCGGCATTTAATGAAATTGACATTATTGTTCACGCAGCCGCGGATACGGCGGGAAACGAGAGAGACGGTGAGTGGAGTACAGTTCAGGGGACGCAGAATGTCCTTCAGCTATGTCACCAGGTAGGAGTTAAAAAGCTAATTTACATCAGTTCCTGTGCTGTTTACGGCGTGACCGACTGCAAAAAGGGGGCCCTTATCGGTGAAGATGCACCCCTGGAACGTTTCCCGGAAAAGAGAGGTTTTTATTCCTGGTCAAAACTAAAGGCGGATCAGTTCGTTGTCGATGCCATAACACAAGGGTCCTTACCGATTGTCAACCTGCGCCCGGGGACCATATGGGGCCCGGGAGGGGAGGTATTCACCCCCATGATGGGTTTTTCACTAGGGAAAAGACTTTTTGCTGTGATTGGAAATGGGAAATTCGTTGTTCCTTTTGTCTATATAGACAACCTCATCGAGGCGATCATAAAGGGGATTGAAAATCATAGCACGGCCGGCGGGGTCTATAATGTAGTCGACACTGATAGGATCACAAAAAAGGACTACGTTGACAAGTTGATTAAAAAGTTATATCCGGCTGCCACCTGCATATACATTCCCTATGGCCTCTTGTATTCGGCGGTTTACATCCAGGAAATGTTGTTTTCCTCAATGGGCCGAAAACCTTTCCTCACAAGGTACCGGCTGACTTCTTCCCAGAAAAATATCTCTTACGATTCTTCAAAGATCCAGAATGAATTGGGCTGGATACCTTCTGTTTCCGCAGAAGAAGGAATTAAAAGCATACTGGATTATGAGCTGAATCAATCCAGGAATCCGGCATTATAGATAATTTCCTCAACCAATGTCATCATCTCATCCAGGCCCTATAACCAAGCGAACCTTCCTTTAAAATCCACGAATGTAAAATAATATGTGCGGAATTTTCGGCATTGTAGGCCCAAAAATAGATGAAGCTCACTTGAAGAAGGCGACCAATCTGCTGGCCCACCGCGGACCAGACGATTCGGGCTTTTTCGTCGATGAAGGCATTTGCCTGGGCCATCGCAGGCTGAGTATCATCGACCTCGAAAGCGGCCACCAGCCGATGTTCAACGAAGATGGGACCTTATGCATCATCTTCAATGGTGAAATATACAACTACCCTGAGTTACGCAATCTACTTCTTGCCAAGGACCACAAATTTAAAACAGAAAGCGATACCGAAACCGTTCTTCATGCCTATGAGGAGTGGGGAGAGACATCTGTTGAGAAGCTACGGGGCATGTTTGCATTCGCAATCTGGGATAGAAAGGCAAAAAAGCTCTTCATTGCGAGAGACCGATTTGGAATAAAACCCCTCTTTTACGCTGATAATGGAAAAACCTTTTACTTTGCTTCTGAGATGAAAGCCATCCTGACAGACCGGACAATTCGACGGGATCTGGATGAGGCTGCCCTGGCGAGCTATTTTTCACTGTCCTATATTCCAGGACCTATGACAATTTTCAAGAAGATTCGCAAACTACTTCCGGGACATACACTTACCTGGCAAAGAGGGCAGGTGCATCTCCGGAAATACTGGGACATCAAGTACGCTCCTGACAGGGGCAGGAGTGAGGATTATTTTATCAAGCAGTTCATGGAGCTATTTCATGAATCTGTCAAAATCCATCTCATGAGTGACGTGCCTCTGGGTGCATTCTTGAGTGGCGGAATTGATTCAAGCGCTGTTGTCGCCGCTATGAGTATGGTAACGAATAGGCCTGTAAATACCTTCTGTATGGGGTTTGGCGGCGAGACGGGTGGCTACCTGGATGAACGGGTTTATGCCCGCATTGTGGCGGAAAGGTATAAAACAAATCACAGGGAATATGAGATTGCACCGGATCCGGAGGGTCTTCTGGATAAAATCGTACGCTCATTTGATGAGCCGTTTGCGGACGACTCCGCCATCCCGTCGTACTTTGTCTGCAAAACCGCACGGGAGAACGTTAAGGTAGCTGAGTCCGGTCTTGGCGGTGATGAAGCCTTCGCTGGGTATGAGCGATACCTGGGTTTCAAGGTGCGAACGATGTATGGGAGACTGCCCCATCTCCTGCGGGAGCGCCTCATTCGCCGCTTAGTAAACATGCTGCCTGAGCGTTCCGATGGCCACTACACCGTCAATCATATGAAGAGGTTTGTACGATCGTCATCCCAGGATGATGGCGAAGCCTACTACGGATACCTGACACGTCTGAATCCCGGAATCCAGGGGGTATTCTTTTCTGATTCTACGAAGTTCAAAAAATATCTCGAAGCCCCCAAAGAACTTATTCTTGACCACTTCAATTCCGTACCCATGGAAGATGAACGGGATACCCTGAACCGGGCATTCTACTGTGATATCAAGACATATCTACCGGAAGATATCCTGGCCGTAACGGACAGGATGAGCATGTATCACGCACTGGAAGTCAGGGTCCCATTCCTCGACCACCCTTTGATGGAATTTTGTGCCACGATACCCCCGGAAATGAAGATGAAGTGGTTAAGAAAGAAGTACCTGCTTAAGAAGGCGGTTCGAGACATCCTGCCACGGGAAGTGATTGATCACCGCAAGCAAGGTTTTGTAGGACCTATGACCCAGTGGCTGAAAAGTGATTTGAAAAATTATGTTGCGGAAGCGCTTTCCGAAAGAAACTTAAAGAATCATGGCTTACTCAATCACGAAACTATAAGAAACATTCTCAAAGAGCACTTTTCGGGTCAAGAGATACACGATACACTCATCTGGTCGCTTCTGGTGTTCCAAAGGTGGTTTGAGCTATACATTGAAGGTAATGAATATTCCGGTAACTGTGATTGAAATCGCTTTCTGGATATTTGTTATTCTCTCCGTTCACTCGTGCCTGCTTATCCCCCTCAGTCTGCTAGCATTGACAAAGGTTGCCCGAAGGCCCTAGCGCAAGGAGGATATCAGGCCGAACATAATGTTGCTCGTATTCATCTCAAAGAGAGTTCTTATTAGTTCTTTTGGGGGAGAATACTCTTGCTAGGAATCGTTAGGAAAAGACTATCCGAATCTTCGAATTTGACTCGATCATATGACTGGCTCCAAGAAAGATTATGGCTGGCATCAAGCTGGCCAAGGTATCTCGGAAGACGTCTTTTTTGCGTTCCTCAGAAAGTCCAGAGCATGCTGATCATAAGGGTGTCCGGGATTGGAGACATAATTCTAACAACACCTGTAGTGAAGAAATTGAGAGGGAGGTATCCTGATGCCAAGATCACCTATCTCACTTTAAAAGCAATGCGACCTATCCTTGAATTCAATCCGTGCATCGATTACCTGCTGACAGAAGATGACGAGGATAAGATAATAAAGCAAAATTATGACTGGGTAATCAATCTCCAGTTATTTGATAATTCGACCTTTGTAAAAGATATCATACAGCGACTAAAATACAAAAGAATATCCGGAAGTATCGTCGACAAAAACGGCCGGTATTATGAAGCAACAAATTATCGGTATTATTTTAGCAACTGGATGGAATCTCTCATGAGAGGCGCAATCGGTATACCTTTTTCGGCTGCAGACACTGAAAAAGTGGAAATCTATATACCGGAAAACCGGAGAAATCGCCAAAGAGACCTCTGTACCAAATTTGGTATCGGGGATGGTACCTTTGTTGGGCTAAACCTCGGCTCGCAAGACAAAACATTTTGGTACCGGGATCACTCTCTGGACTATCTGGAGAAACTGATTCGGCATTTATATACTAAATATAATATCATTCTTGTTGGTCAGAGCAAGAATCTATCACCTGATGAACATAATCAGTTAACCAAGCTAAACAAGGTATTTCCAAAGATAATTAACCTGGTTGATAAATTGACCTTGGAGGAATTGTTGCTTGTCATAGAAAAATGTAGTGTTTTCATCTCTTCTGATTCGGGCCCAGCGCACATTTCCATGGCTGTAAAGACACCGGCCATCTTACTTTTCGGAGCGGATTCGGGCAAAAGGATCATATCGCCAAGAAAGCGTGGCGAAATCTATTCGATAATCAACTCTGATTGTGAATGCTCACCCTGCAAACCGTGGAGGGCTAAACAAGCATGTATAGCGAATAAACGTGCACAATGCATGGAAACAATCCCGGTTGAGCGAATTCTAAATGAGATAGAATACTTTCTCAAAAAGGCCGTAAAGCAATAAAAAACTAACGGGAGTCAAAATGACAAGAAAAAAGCTTAGTATCGTGTGTTTTGGATGGGACCCCTGGGGACCATTATGGAAAATGACACAGCAACTCATGTGGCATTTATCAAAACGTCCGGAAATTGAGAGTGTTGTATATATTAATAGTGACCTTCATATTTCAAGCGTTATTCTTGATTTTCAGAGTCATATTAAAAATCAAATCCTCAGGAGTTTCCTGCTTGACAGCTTTCTCGGAAAAGTTGAGATATTCGATGAAAAAATATCAGCATTCACTCCATTCCACTATATACCATTCTCTCGCAGATACAAGTTCCTGGAGGAGCTTGATCTCAAGATGTTCAAAACCAAAGTACAAAACATCTTAAAAAAACGTACATTCGAGGATGTTATTCTATTCGTTAACAGACTGCTGCCTCCAAAGGTATTGGACATATTTTCAGAGTCAAAGCTTCGTTGCTTTTATATTTCAGACAATTGGTCAGAATTTGTCATTGGTTCTGGAAGACCGGACGAGATAAAACAGGAAGCAAAAGAAAGCGCGGAAAAGCATATAGAACATATAACAAAAAATTCGGATATTGTTTTTTGTTTAAATGAGCATTTAACGGAAAAAGCAAAAAGGCTCGTGCCGGCCAGTTATTTTTTACCCATGGCAACGGATTATAGCAATTTTTCAAAGGTTTGCCTTGATGAAACGCCATTGGCGGAGAGGATGAAGGACATAAGAAAGCCTGTCATAGGGTGTATGGGAGTAATCAGCAGTTCTTTGGACTATGACTTGCTCATACATGCAGCAAGATCGAGACCTGACTGGTCATTTGTATTTATCGGTCCCAAACTGCCTGCATCAGCATGGGGTGAAGGACTCTTTAAGCATAAAAATGTTCATCATATCGGCCTTATCGAATACCATCAGCTGCCAAAATATATGAAGGGATTCGATGTCTGTATCATACCCTATTCCAATCATCCGAGCATACAGTTTGCGGATTCAAACAAGGTCTATGATTACTTAGGCACCGGTAAACCGATCATTGCCGCATATAATACTGCTGGATTGGACAAATTTAAGGAATATATCCGCATTTCCGGTACACGGGAGAAATTCATAGAAGATATCGAAGCGGCATTAGGTGAAGAGCAAACCATGGAAGTAGTCCAACGAAGACAGAGAGTTGCCAAGGAACATTCATGGGAACGCAGGGCCGAGTTTGTATGGGAAAAAATGAGTCAAATGCTGAAGTAGGTTCGCAGTATTTAGCTGGTCGATTCTCGTGTTTCAAAAGTGGTTAGAATTATACGTTGAAAGTGTCATTTATTCCGGTTACTGAGATGGAAATCGCTTTCTGGATATTTGTTATTTTTTCCGTTTACTCTTACCTGCTTTTTCCCCTCAGCCTGATCGCATTGACAAAGATTGCTCGAAGGCTCTGGGATAAAAAGGACATCAGGCCGAACATCACGTTGGTTGTTTCTGTCTATAACGAAGAGAAAATCATAGCCAAAAAGCTAGAAAATGCACTGGATTTGGATTACCCGACGAGGCAATTGGAAATTCTGGTGGTATCCGATGGTTCGACGGACGATACCGAACGGATTGTCCGTGGCTTCAACAATGAGCGGCTTGTGCTCAAGGCATTCAAAGAAAGGTCGGGAAAGACCGCATGCCTGAACCGGGCGGTGCCGGAAGCCCAAGGCGAAATCATATTATTTACAGATGCTAATTCCATGTTTCCCAAGGATGTCCTGGGAAAGCTCGTTCGAAATTTTGCGGACCCGGAGGTCGGCCTTGTAACGGGTTGGACGCGGTACGGTGAAGTCGATCAGGCCGAGGACACTACGGGAATATATTCAAGATTCGAGAAATGGACGAAGGTCCAGGAAAGTAGTGTTTCATCCTGTGTGGGTGCCGATGGCGCTGTCTTTGCAATCAGAAAAGATCTTTACCGGATACTTCGGGAGGATGACATCAATGATTTCGTCATTCCGCTTAATGTCATCAGACAGGGCAAACGGGCAGTCATGGAGCCTGAAGTCTATTGTTTCGAAGAGTCCGCTGATGAAGCGGGCCAAGAGTATCAACGACAGGTCCGAATCACGAGCCGAACTCTGAACGCAATCCGCCGCAATCTCGAGTTCCTCAATCCGTTCCGCTATGGTTGGTTCACGTATTTTCTTGTGTCACACAAGATAATGCGGTTTCTCGTACCATTCTTCCTGATTGCTTCATTCGGAGTCAATATAATGCTTTTGGGGACATCGCGCTTATACAGCTTCACCTTTGGATGTCAACTGGTACTCATGGCTATGGGTATATGCGGGATCCTTAATATTATCACCGGTAGGGTAGGGGAAATTGCAAAGTTCTTCCTGGTGACCATGCTGGCCCAGTTATCTGCCTGGTTCAGAACCTTCGCAGGGGTATCGGATACTATCTGGACACCGCAGCGATAAATAAGGTTAGTCCATTAATATCTCAAGGATGCTGAATTTAAAAAAATATCATTTTACAGGCAGCATAGGTATCTTCGCTGCATTCATTATTGTCTTATTTGTATTTTCTTATTTCGATGCCATCGTTTCGCTTGTGAAGACCTGGTCAGGGCGTGATGATTATTCGCATGGTTTCATCGTACCCTTCGCAAGCCTCTACTTTGTCTATGCTATGAGAGACAAGCTCAAGACAGTAGAGATAAAGCCAAACATTGCACTGGGGTCTGCTGTCACGCTGGCCGGGGCTCTGATGCTCGTGTTCGGCACAACGGGCAGCATTACAAATATTCAACAGCTGTCAATTCTTGTTGTGATCCCCGGGTTAGTGATCATGCTTTTAGGCATAGAAATGTTCAAGGCCCTTTTGCTGCCTTTGGGTTACCTTGTCTTGATGGTGCCGCTGATTCTGGATGTGATATTCAATCCCCTGCATTGGCCGTTCCAATTATTCGGAGCCAGGATTGCCAGCATGATGCTCACTACGCTCGGGATACCTGTTTATCACGATATACAGTACCTTCAGCTTCCCAATGTTTCTCTTGAAGTGGCCAACGCCTGCAGTGGTATCCGCTATCTGGTTTCAATAGTCGCTTTAGCGATACCGCTGGCCTATTTGACGCAAGAGACGTGGACGAAACGGATAGTACTTGTGTTATCTTCGGTCATAATAGGGATACTTGCAAACCCGGTGCGAATCGCGATCATAGGGGTCTGGGTATACAATGGAGGGAATATTCTGCACGGCCCTGGACACATCCTTCAAGGCTACTTCGTGTCTGTTGTAGGTTTTGTATTTCTTTTTGGTATGAGTTTCATTTTGAGTAAAACGCAGTTATCCAATATGTGTAAAATGCGCGCGAATTCGTCATTGGTAGTCAGTAGAACGTCCGGTAATAGCATCGAAAAGACAGGCTGGAAAATCCAAACGAAAGAGTTGAGCACAGATGCACTGCGCGATTGTTATGACCGAGAGCAGAACCATAAAAAAGCCTGGATTTGTGCAATCCTGATATTGGCGGTTTTAGGGTGTTTCATTAACATTTACAAGCCGGTTCCTGTGTACTTGAAGAATAACCCTGATCAGATCCCTCTGGAACTGGAAGGGTTAAAAGGCTATGTTGCTGACGGCAGGGATGATTGGTTTGTGAGGCTTCCGAATCCGGATATCGAAATTCGAAGATTATACAGCAATGAGTCGGCTGTGCCACTTTACATCACAGTGGGTTACTACGCGTATCAAGAAAGGGACAAGAAATACATCCACTACACAATGCAGAATCTATATGAAAATGCTGAGGACTGCCGAATTCAGGTTGATGCAAATAATTATATCACGGCCAAGAAAGTTCTAGTAAAGGATGAGGGGCGAAGGCTGCTCATACTATACTGGTATGATATAGATGGAGAAGTTACATCAGATAACATCAGGGCCAAATTCATAACGGCAGTACGAGGAATTATAAAACGACAAACAAACGGTTCCATTGTTCTTGTCGCCCGTAAGATTAATGCAGAAGATAATGTAGAGACAGTATTTGGGCATCAGGAAAAATTCGTTGCAGCGATATATCCCTATTTAAGAGAATATCTCCACTCTTATTAAATGCAGAGATTAACCTGCACCTTCCTCACTTGCCCACTATGGGCCAACTCCAGACAGGCGACCTTATGAATACTTTAATGGTGGGCTATACTCTCCCCGGGTGCTGTTTATCACAGGTAATCAAATGAAGGTAGGAACTACGATTATCAAAAATTCAGGTGTATTGATTCTCAAGCAACTGTTCTTGATGATAATAGCGCTGTTTGCCACGGCATATATCGCCAGGAGTCTTGGCGAGGTATATTATGGCAAGTTCGCTTTTGCTTTTGCGTTCGTCGTTTTGTTCAGGGTTGTGGGTGAAATGGGTATATATGCGCTGACAGTCAGAGAAGTTGCTGCAGATAAAGCGAAAGCGGGAATATACCTTGGAGATGCCATAATCATTCGGATGGCGTTATCTTTTTTCATGTTAGGTTCCATAGCACTTGTTATCAACGTAATGAATTACCCTGAGGATACCACGACAGTCGTCTATATCGCAGCGGGAGCACTGTTTTTCGATTCCTTATCGGGGGCCTTTCAATCAATCATGGAAGGCCATCAGAGGATGGAGTATGTTGCTTTTATTCATTCTATTATCTCCCTGGTCCAGGCCTCATTTGCCATCCTTATCCTGTATATCGGGTTTAAACTCATTCCCCTGGCCTTGGTGTATTTGGGCGTAAGTGTTCTTGGCTTTCTGCTGTCATATTTGATTACAACGAAAAAGATTGTGCTGCCAATATTTACCATTGACGTCGAAAGGTTAAAATATACGATCAAAAATGCTTTTCCTTTCGCTATTATTGCATTATTTACCTTGGCTCTTTTTAAAATAGATATTGTCATGCTGTCCTTTTTCAAGGGGGATGCGGCGGTAGGCTGGTACAACGCTGCGGCCGTGCTTACATACAACACAATCGTAATTGCAAGCGCTCTCTCCACTTCGATATTTCCGGCATTATCCGGGCTGGGCAGAGAAAACAAAGACGCAGCACGTAATATCTTTGAAAAGTCATTTTCTTTTTTAATATTCATCGGCCTGCCGATAGCCATTGGTACGACATTCACCGCGAAGCAGATTATCATGCTCATATTCGGTGAGCAATATGCGCCTTCGGTACTGATCCTCCAGGTAATCATCTGGTACATTCCTTTTGTTTATGTGGGCTCTCTCATGGCAAACGTGCTGAATGCTTATGCCTGTCAGAAATATGTAGCAAAAACTGCGGGAATTCAGGCCGTAACGAATATCTTGTTTAATCTATATATGATTCCGTTGTACGGCCCAGTTGGTGCAGCCATAGCTACTGTTGTTACCGAAGTGCTTGGCGTCGGTATCTTGTATTTCAGGCTCAGGCATTTCTTTTCCTTCTCTTTTATATCGAAAATAGTGCCCTATCTGGTATTTTCTAATGCCGTTTTGGTTCTATTCCTGTCCATTATGTCTGGCTGGAGCCTGGCTGTCATCGTTCCAAGTAGCATCACCATTTATTTTTTAATACTATTACAATCAGGCTTGGTTAACAGGGAAGATCTAAATATCATGAAAAAAATCAATTACTAAGCGGATCATCATTCACCTGGTATGATGATGATTATGATGGAACAGATAATGGAGGTTATGTAATGGAATGCCCGTTGCGTCTGGGGGTCATTGGGTGTGGAGCCGTAACCGAAGGCTTTCATTTGCCCGTGTTGGCTGAGGTTGACGGCGTACAAATTTCGGTTATAGTCGACACAAATATGCAACGCGCGCAAGATCTGGCTCACCAATATGGTGTTCATCGGGTTGAGACAGACTACAAAAAAATATTGGACTCAGTGGACGCTGTTATAGTGGCAATTCCCAATCGACTTCATGCCGAGGTCAGCCTTTTTTTCCTTGGGCAGAAAAAACCTGTGCTGGTTGAGAAACCCATGGCTCTTTCTGGAGCAGAATGCGACCGGATGATAGAGCTGGCAGATGCAAACAATGTAAGTCTATCTGTAGCTCACGTGCGCAGGTATTTCAACAACTCAAAAATAATCAAGTACGCAATAGAATCCGGGATGCTTGGCGACATAAGAAGCTTTTCTTTGAAAGAAGGAGGTGTCTTCAATTGGCCGTCGGCTTCCGGTTTTTATTTCGATAGGTCCCAGGCGGGTGGTGGTGCTCTCATGGATACAGGCCCACATGTATTGGACTTGCTGTTGTGGTGGCTGGGGGAGCCATACGAAATTACGTATACCGATGATAACTTTGGGGGTGTGGAAGCAAGCTGCGTGGTCAAAGCAAAGATGAAGAATGGTGCAGAAGGCATCGTTAAAATAAGCCGACTGGTGCCCGTGGACACGATGTATGTATTTGAGGGAACACGAGGGACATTGCGTGCACATCCATTTTTTCTCGATAAACTGAACATAACTATGAACAATATTGGGGAGAGCGAACTAAATATTATCGAAAAAACGCGTATTCTATCCGCTGATTCAAACCGTGTGCGTATTTTATCCTGTTTTAAGGAACAGCTACAGAATTTTATCGATAGCATAAGAAAAGGCGTTCCATTGATCGTTGATGGGCGAGAGGGTAAGCGGGTGGTTGAGTTGATAGAACGATGCTATGCGCAGCGGCAGGAAATGGAGGCTCCGTGGTTGATGAATTCATGATGGATGAACAGAAAATATTGATAACGGGAGCAACCGGTTTTATTGGTGGTCGCCTCACGGAGAGACTGATATTAGACGGGCAGAAAAAGCGGTTGCGGATATTCGTGCGCGATCTGACAAGAATAGCAAGGATCGCACGTTTTGGAGAACTGGAATATGTACATGGAGATATTCTGGATTCCGACCGCGTGAATGAAGCCGCGGCCGGGTGCAATGTCATATTCCATTGCGCTTACGGGAACCGGGGAGACTCAATATACCAGAAAAAAGTGACGGTTGAGGGAACCAAAAACGTGTGTGAGGCAGCCCTTAGAAATAGCAGCCGGTTGATTTATTTGAGCACTGTATCCGTGTATGGAAACGACCCACCTGTGAGCGTCGATGAGACAACTCCTTCAGGGACCTCTAAGGTGCTGTATGACATGAGCAAAAGAAAAGCTGAGAAGATTGTCGGGGAGTATGTAAGCAAACATTCACTGAACGCAATCACACTGAGACCAACCATTGTATATGGACCATTCTCGCCTGTGTGGGCGATAAATCCAATCAGCCAACTGAAAGAGAAGTGTCTGATTCTTATTGATGAGGGTCGAGGTCTATGCAACTACCTCTACGTAGACAATCTGGTGGACGCGATGCTCCTGGCTGCCCGCACTGAACGAACGGGTGGGTCTTACATCATTTCAGACGGCAGTCCAGTACCGTGGAGGGAGTTTTATGGGTATTATAAAAGAATGCTTGATGATCAAGGTGTGGAAAACGCGTGGCTCTCGGTTGATAGAGTGGAACTGGAACGATTGAACAAGCAGAGAATGAACCTGGTCTATAATCTTAAAGGCCTCGTAAAGACGGCGATTTCTAATGAAAGCTTCAATAAAGCCCTTCTACCGTACGGTCTGATAACAAACGTTAAAAGTTTCATCAAAGAAAAGCTCCCCCAAAAAGCTATAAAAACATTTAGGTCTGTCAGGACATCGCACATAAAGGAGAGCCAGGAAGACCAATCAGCACAGGTAGCCATAGAGCCGCCACGGCCAGAGGATATTATCAAATTTTCGTCTAAATCTGTTTTCAGTATAGAGAAGGCCCAGAAAGAGTTAGGTTTCACTCCACGGGTAGACCTTGAAGAAGGTATGCGAAGAATTGCGCAATGGCATGCCGCCCTGTTCTAGAAGATAAAATATTTGATATAGGAAGTTTCTTGAAAATGTGGTTCTGGTCAAATTTCGTTTTTAGACAATGGCCACTTTTGAATTTGAATCCCCTCATCGCATGCGACATTACCCAGAGGGGTGTTGACGTCGGGTTAGCGCAGGAGAAAAAGAGACTCCAACTGCAAGTATATAACCTACAAATTAACTTGCATAATCTTGCATTTTATAATCGCTAAATAATGAGGGGTGCTTAATATGAAAAGAACAGAAAGAGGAATAGCCACCTTGGGGGTTTTATTACTGCTCTTAATCAGTCTACTAATATTTTGGGGATGTGCTGGCGGAGGGGCAGTATATACAACAGGAGGCGGGTCTGCTTTGGATAGCCACCCGCCAAGGGCTACAGCCGATATTATTGACCATAACTGTACTAAGCTTGATCGAATCCCGGCGAAGTGGATTCATGCCGCAAAGGAAAAATTGCATATTGCTTACGGCCACACATCCCACGGAAGTCAGCTTGTTACCGGTATGGAAGGACTGATTCGCTTCAAAGGGCCTTTATACTCTTTCAATAAGGGTGGCTCCGGCGGTGCCCTTGACCTCAGGGATACACCCTTTGGTAATGTATGGGATCTCGGAAACCCGGACAGATCGGCTTGGGCAAGAGCAACTCGCGTATATTTGAACTCCCATCCAGAGGTAAACGTTGTGATCTGGTCATGGTGCTGGCAGGTATCGAATGCAACAGAGTCCGACATCAATTTGTATCTTAATCTTATGAATCAACTTGAGATGGATTATCCCAATGTTAGATTTGTATACATGACGGGCCATCTAGATGGTACAGGTATCACAGGCAATCTAAACCGTAGGAACGATCAGATTAGAAATTATTGCCGGGCGAACAATAAGGTATTGTATGATTTTGCAGATATCGAGAGCTATGATCCTGACGGTGCGACGAATTTCATGAAACTGAACGGCAGAGATGATTGCAGCTATACGGGCGGGAACTGGGCACAACAATGGACTGTGGCACATCCAACGGATCCCCTGACTGAGCTGGCTAAATCCTGCGGGAATTGCGAACATAGTGAGAAGTTAAATTGCGCGTTGAAGGGCATCGCATCCTGGTGGCTATGGGCAAGGCTTGCGGGTTGGGATGGTCGTTAGGGAACAGGGTCTCAAGACTTATTCTCAGGCATATAGGTCAGCGGGCCTGCGAGTCTGGGATAAATATTGACTTGTAAGATGATTAATATGCGAGGCCTGCGGCTTCGTTTGAATAGGCGTTTCGCTGCAAATAGGTATTAATGTCTGTTACCGCGATTAAATACCTCTGGTCTTTTACCAGGCCCATTCATTTATAGCTTCTTGTGTCTGACTTCGGCTTATCATCCAGCCTTGTAACGATCGAGTGATTTTAATTCCCTAGTGAGATTCCGTACTAGAGCTGATAGCCCATCAAAGCAGCTTCTTTGTTTAAATTCCATTGTAAAAATACAATGCCGTCATTTTTCAAAAAAGACTACCTTGTGTAAGGAATATTCTGAACATTACGCACAGATTCCAAACCGTGACAGAGGAATAAAGGGGGATAAATGAACATATACATTGCCATCCCGACATACAACGAGGCAAGTAATATTGAAATATTAGTAGGCCATATTTTGCAACAACATCCATCTTTCAACATAATCATCGTGGATGATAATTCACCGGATGGGACCGGGACTATCGCAGATAATATGAGCAAGGCTGATTCTCGTGTTCACGTTATTCATCGCCCCCAAAAAGCAGGTCTTGGGACAGCCTATGTGAGGGGATTCAAAGAAGCACTGGCAAGAGGCGCCGACTTGATTTTTGAAATGGATGCGGATTTTTCGCATGATGTGAAATATCTTAATGATTTTCTCGAGGCTTCGAAAAAGGCTGACCTGGTGATCGGAAGCAGGTATTTGAATGGCGTCAGGGTAGAGGGGTGGAGGTTTCGCAGGCTTTTAATGAGCAAGCTGGCAAACATGTATGTTTCATACATTATGGTGAAACCCATATGGGATTTCACAGCCGGGTTCAGATGTTATCGCAGGAAAGTACTGGAAACTATTGATCTCGACACCGTCAGATCAGATGGGTATGCTTTTCAAATAGAAATGACGTACTTGACTTTCAAGCATGGCTTTAAAGTGATGGAAATTCCGATCACATTCAAGGAAAGGGAGCATGGGTATTCGAAGATATCCCGAAGCGTGATCTGGGAGGCATTCTGGCTTACTTTGAAATGCAGAGCACCCATATGGAAAATTGTAAAGCATTCATCATTTCTCTTCAAAGATTACAGGGAATTTGTCGAGAAGGATAACCCTGTTTCTAAATAATCATGTATTCGATTTCGGCCGGGATCATGGCATATAACGAAGAGGGAAACATCGGACGGCTCCTGGACGCTGTCTTGTCGCAGGAGCTTATAAATGGAGAATTGAAAGAGATAATCGTAGTTGCATCCGGGTGCACGGATAGCACAGAGGACATCGTAAGGAAGTATACGCAGATAGACTCGCGAGTACGTCTTCTTACCCAGGCAAAGAGAGAGGGCAAAGCATCGGCAATCAATTATTTTCTATCCCGGGCGACCGGGGATATCTATATCCTGGAAAGCGGGGACACGATCCCATGCGAAGGAACCTACGAGCGATTGGTGAAGCCTTTTGAAGACCCGCGAGTGGGCATGACGGGGGCTCATCCTGTGCCCGTTAACAGCAAGGATAATTTTATCGGGTTTGTCGTCCACATGATGTGGAGTCTGCATCACAGAATAGCATTGCAGTCACCAAAATTGGGCGAATTGGTGGCCTTTCGCAGCATCGTCAGGAAGATTCCAAACGACAGCGCCGTTGATGAAGCCAGCATTGAGGCAATCATCAGGGCGGCGGGGATGGAACTGCAGTATTGTTCGGAAGCATATGTCCAGAACAAGGGGCCGGAAAACATCAAGGATTTTCTAAAGCAACGAAGGCGGATTGCCGCCGGCCACAAGCACCTGGCCAGGGATCAAGGCTACGTTGTCAGCACCACAGACCCAAAGAGAATATTTAGAATGATTCTGGATGAGCACAACTGGAAGCCAAGAGATACGATGTGGACTCTGGGTGGGATAGGCCTGGAGTTTATCGGGCGAATGCTTGGATATTACGATTATTACATCAAAAAGAAAAACCCCTACATCTGGGATATTGCCACAACGACCAAAAGATGGGATTAGCATGCTGAAACTCATATCCAGGGTGCCTCGCTATTGCCTGTATCGATGGACCGGCTGGCCTCAGCAGATGCCAATGAACCTGACGTTCAGTGTGACTTCCAGATGCAATTCAAGGTGCAGGACCTGCAATATTCATAAAATGCGGTCGGAAGAGCTGTCGCTGAATGAATGGGAAAAGATTTTCCGAAATATCGGGAATACATTGTTCTGGGCGACCATGAGCGGAGGGGAACCATTTCTGCGGGAAGATTTGCCCGACTTGGTCTGCAAGCTATATGAACATTGTCGGCCATCAATTATCAATATCCCCACAAACGGGATTCTCCAGGAACGTATTCCCCGATTCGTGCAAAAGATTGCCGAACATTGCAGTCAGGCTGATATCGTCGTCAATGTCTCCATCGATGGGATTGGTGATGAGCACGACGAAATCCGTGGTATTCCGGGAAATTATGAACGTGTACTGGAGACATTTCACAAATTAAAGGAATTAAAGAGAGACAACCTGGCTGTCGGGATCCATACGGTGATTTCCCGGTTTAATGTGTCGAGGATCCCGGAGATCTATGGCCAACTGCGGTCTTTGCATCCGGATTCTTATATAACTGAGATCGCGGAGGAAAGGCAGGAGTTGAACACGATCGGGGCGGACATAACTCCTGCTGAGCGGGATTATGCTGCCGCCGTTAATTTTCTGAGCAAACAGATGAAACATGGGTCTTATAACAAGGTCGGCAAACTCACCCGGGCGTTCAGAACCGAGTATTATCAGATGGTGAAGAAAGTTTTGAATGAGAAGCGCCAGGTTATCCCGTGCTATGCCGGCATTGCATCAGGGCAGATTGCCCCGAACGGTGATGTGTGGATGTGCTGTGTAAAGGCCGAGTCGGCCGGCAATCTGAAAGAGTTTGAGTACGATCTCAGCAAAGTGTGGTTTTCTGAAGATGCTATGAAAATGCGGGCAGATATAAAAGGAGGGGCTTGTTATTGCCCACTGGCCAACGCAAGCTATACAAACATGCTGCACCATCCAAAAACATTATGTCGAGTATGTTTGAACCTGGCAAGGTGAATGGATAAAGAAACCGTTTTGATAACCGGGGCAACGGGCTTTATCGGATCTCACGTAACCAAAGAGGTTGTCGCAACAGGCAAATACAAGGTTGTTGCGATCGTTCGCGAAACGAAAGATTACAAAAACACGGATGAGTTATCGAGAAATGGAGTCCAGTTAATCAAAGGACTTTTTTATGATAGTCAAGTTTTGTGGGCATTGTTTCATGACCAAAGAATCAGTCACGTTATCCACCTGGCTGCATTGAGAGGGACCGGCTTAGCCGAAGAACGCGAATATCAAATAGTAAATGTTGACGGAACTGAGAGATTACTGGAGTATGCTCTGATCCATGGTGTAGAGAAATTCGTGTTCTGCAGCACCGTGGGTGTTTTCGGGACTATTCCCGCAGAAGTTCCGGCAGGTCCGAACACACCCCTGGCCGGGGATAACCCTTATCATCGCTCCAAGGTCTTAGCCGAAGAAAAGGTATTGAGCTATTCTGAGAAAGGATTGGATGGATACATAATCCGGCCAACAATTGTTTATGGGAATGGCAATCATGGATTTCCCGATCGTTTAATTATGATGGTGAAGGGACATCAATTACTGCTTCCAACAAGAGATATTAAGTTTCACCTCCTTTATGTTAAAGGGGTAAGTGACGTGATTAAGAGAGTGCTGGAAGTAGATAATTTAGAAAAAAAGGTCTTAGTTGTTGCCGATAAAGAGCCAGTATCGCTTTATGAACTGGTGAATTTAATTCATATGTTTTATTATAACAAGAAATATCCAAACATTTTCAGAGTTCCCTCTTATGTTTATCGGTTGACTGCAATATTTTTCAGATTGATCGGAAATGAAAAATGGAAAAGCAGGGCTTCCTGGCTTTGCAAAGACTGGTATTATGATATTGCAGATACGTGTAAAACCGTAAATTACATTCCATTTGATACGCGAAGTGAATTCACAAAATATTTGAGATGCCGAGGTGAAATGTCACAGGACTACAGGGGGCTTAAGCCTCTGTGAACAGAAAATTGACTCAATCCATTAACTTTAAAAGAACGATATTTTATTTTTTCTTTCCCTGCTTGATATTCACAATACTCTATTGGCATTCAGCCTTGTCAAAGCCGTTTCATGTCGATGAATTCTATTCCTGGATTTATGCTGAAAGATGTTCATTCCAGGAAATACTGACTCTTAAAGACAAAGGAATTGGACACCCACCGTTTTTTCATCTAATTCAAAAAACAGTACAGTGGATTTTACCCGAATACAGGCCATATCAAGTAAGACTGGCAAATTATTTCATAGGACTGGGATTTCTAATTCTGCTGATTGGCTTTTTAGAGAAAAAGAATTCCGTTCCGATATTTTATTACGGCATTGCCTCATCAGCGTGCATTCTTAATGTATTTGTATTCAGCAGGATGTGGGGTCTTGTTTGCTTATTTTCAATGCTGCTGATTTGGGCCGGGGAGAATTTTCTCAAAGATGGCAATAAATGTTACCTGGCCATGTTCTTATCAATGTGCATTTTGGGCTTCCTGGCAGATTATAATTTTATCCTGCTTATTCCTTACATGGTGATCGTGTGTATATCGAAGAGCCATACGATCAAATATTTGGGAGGAAATGCGCTTGTCGGGCTGCTATTAATATTCCTATCAGGGATATTAATAGTATCAGCATTAAGAATGAATAATAGTCTTATTGGTTTTTATATACTCAATAGTATTCCGAAACTATTTTTTGAAGCGGGGTTCATGATTTTCAATTTCTGGTACGTTGAAACGTATCTAATGGCTGTATTGGTATTATGTCTTATCTATTATCTCAACAGTAAAGAGAAACAAGAAGAAGGATCGAATTGGCGGAATTGGAGTCTTAAAGCGGGAGTTGCAATCAGCATTTTAATCATATCAGAGATGCTAATAAGGTATGCTCACGTGAGGACGCGCTACTTAGCTTTAGTAATAATAGGCGTTGTTTGCTATCTCCTATTTGACCTTATAAGAAAAATGAAGAAAGTTGCCGGTGAGGATGAGGAGAGATACATTAATAGCATAATATTTGGTATTTTAATACTCCTGGCTGCGAATCCTTTCATGTGGACCGATTTAATAATGGCAAAATTTATCATAATACTACTTCCATTATGTTTAATACTTATTTATCGCAGTCTTCAGCGGAAATATATGAAATGGTTATGTGTATTATTTATCACATCCGGGATTCTTTATTCATCATCCAATGCATTGTCTGACTGGACGTCAGCGCCGGCAATAAGAAATAAAGAGAATGTGGTCTACCATAGTATGTTGACGTATGCAGACCAATATCTTCGCATTGATAAGATGCTCGGTACAGATAGTTACATAATTGATATGAATGATTTTGACAAATATTGCCGCATTTGCAGATCAGGAAAATCTAATATCGAATATGATAATTACAATAAACTGAATATAGTTGGATCGGACTTCTATGAAGCGGAAGGTGCCGTCGCACGCGACTTCTGCCTCAGAAATAAAAGCGATATTGGATTAACGAAGCTTGACAAAATTCAAAAGAATTATTTCACAGCGATTCCTCATATCAATATGATGGTATACGAATTTGTCAGGAAATAAAAATATAAAGACCGGATTAGAGGCGTCAAGGTATCTACGAAGTATTCGAAACTAGGTTAGAATATTTATGTACGAAGGACTGGGAACGACTTACGAGCGATTTATACTTCACCGTTACTTCCAAATATTAAACAGTAAATATACAATAAAAAATGTTCTCGAGGTCCCCGCTTATGGCATGACAGGTATTCCAGGTATTAACAGCATGTGGTGGGCTTTGAATGGAGTCCAGGTCACAGTTGTTGATGATGATGAGCAGCGCACAGATGATATAACTAACTCATGGAAGGAAGTCGGTCTTGATGCAAGTATTGTATTCAACAGGGGCAATAATGTGCTTGAGAAATTCGAAGACAGACTGTTCGACATGAGTTGGAATTTTGCGAGCTTATGGTATGTGTCCGACATTGAAAAATTATTTGTTGAGTTGACGCGGGTAACACGAAAAGTCATTTTTATCTGTGTTCCAAACAGGGCGAATATTGGGTATTGGTTCAGAAAGGGAAGATTGAAGAGGGAGGGGTTGAATTTGGAGAATATAAAACCGGCTAGGATCGTAAGCGAGATGGAAAGATTGAACTGGAAATTGGACGAAAAAGGGTATTTCGATGTTCCCCCCTGGCCTGATATCGCCATGAAAAAGGAGGAGTTGTTGGAAAAAATAGGGCTGAAATGGTTCGCGATGAAACTTCGAAAAACACACGAAGACGGGATGTGTATTTTGGATTATTACAGCGGCAAGAAAAAAAACATAGAAGATGATATTTTGAAATATTCTTTTTTAGAAAATGTGCCTCAGCCTTTCAAAGGACTCTGGGCACATCACCGGTACTTCATTTTTACCCCAAAGAGATCTAAGCTTTCATGATCTCCGTAGTTATTCCCTCCTACAATTCAGAAAAAACAATTCAAAATTGCCTTGATTCCATTAAAGGGCAATCGTTTGAGGGTAATTATGAAATTATCCTTGTTGATAGTTCTGAGGATCAGACTCCGTATATCGTCTGTACAATGTATCCAGATATAAGGTTCATTCATCTTCCGCAAAAGACCGATCCGGGGACGGCGCGGAATAGAGGAGTAACCGAAGCACGGGGGGATATAATAGCATTCATCGATTCGGACTGTATAGCCGCATCGGACTGGTTAAAAAGGATATTTATGGCTCATGAAGGAGAAATAGGCGCTGTCGGTGGGGCCGTCAGAAATGGAAACGGTGAAGGGGACCTGGTGGGCCTAGCAGGATACATTGCCGAGTTCCGGGAATTTACGCCCGGACAATCGAAGCGAGAAGTCATTCATGCACCCACCTGCAATATTTCGTACAAGAAGAGAATATTTGAAAAATACGGTGGTTTTCAAAGAGAATATTATCCCCAGGAAGATCTGATGTTTAATTACAGGCTCAATTCCCACGGCGAAAAGATTGTCTTTGATCCTGCCATACAAGTATATCACCACCAAAGGTCGAAGCTCGGTGATTTTTTAACTCATCAACGGAGGATTGGGGAAATCACCTCGAAAGTGTTGAGGGAGATTCCCTTGGAGGGTTCTTTCATCGTAAAAAACCCGATTCTGGCCTTTTTCTGTGTCCCCTTTTTGCCCTTTGTAAAGTTTGCAAGGACAGTTCGAACGTTTTTGAAGCATGAACCGGCCGTGATATCCAATAAACCACGCGTCCTAGGGATATTTGCTTTGGGGTTGGTATACTGGGTTATCGGATTTTCACGGGGTGTCTTCGATCAGGATTAGAAACCAGGAAGGCAGGTTACTCATGGAAGCAATGATGAATGATTTTAGACAGACGAGGGAGTTTATTGATCAGAGGCTGAAGGAGTATATGAAAAATGATGAGCCTCTACTGAAAAATTTAGTTGAATCAATTGATTACTCGTTGTTCTCAGGCGGTAAGAGAATTCGCCCTCTCTTTTGCTTCATCGTTGGCGAGATGTTCGGGGTTCCAAAAAAGAAGTTGGTGTCGCTCGCATGCGCAGTAGAAATGATCCACACAGCGTCATTGATTATGGATGATCTGCCCCACATGGATGACGCGAATATGAGGCGCGGAAAGCCGGCAAATCACATAGTTTATGGGCAGGATGTCGCATCGCTGGCAAGCATTGGGCTGCTGACGAAAGCCTATGAAGTTGTCCTGCAGGATCCTGAATTACCCGACGACAAGAAAGCCAGGGTAGTTCAAAAATTGGCGAATATAGTAGGGATTGAAGGGATGGTCGGGGGTCAATTTGTAGACCTGAAGTTTTCTACTCCATCCATGGAATATTCTACCCTTGAATATATTCATATTCATAAAACAGCTTACCTGTTTATGGGAGTGGGTACGTCCGTCGGAATTATCGGCGATGCATCGAAGACGGAATTGCGGGCCCTTGGAGATTATGCGAAAAATTTAGGGTTTGCCTTCCAAATCATGGATGATTTACTCGACGTAAATGGGAAACCTGAAGAGATGGGAAAATCCACTCTGAAAGACAAGGGGAATTTCATTAAACTACTGGGAGTAGAAAAATCCAGGCAGTTGGCAAGGGAATGTGCTGAAAGGGCGATTGAAGCGACGAATGTATTTGAGGGGCGGAACGATAAATTAATAATGCTGGGCAAAATGCTTTTGGCGAGAAGAAATTAGAAAGGTGATACGAAATTCTTTTAAGAAGATCGGATTCCTTCTGGCGATCTTATTTCTAATTGCACCGGCAATACAAGTAGAAGCCTTTTTCGGTGCAAAGCATGAGCCTCCGGACGGGCAGGTCTATCACGGGGCACAGGCAGAGGTAAGACCCGCGGGTTTCACGAAACTGGACGTAGATTGGGAAGGGATTAAGGAATATACACAAGCCTGTAATCATAGGCCAAAGCTGATTATGCACTATATAACCTTTGACGTATTGGGGTTTGCGCTATTGAAAAGCCGCATCCGCAAAATGTCCGATCAGCCATTTGATTATATACCGCAAATTGGTTTAGATTTTTACTACCATTTTCCATCATACAACATTTTTACTCCGAAGGATATCACGAGGGAGATTGCCTACGGAGAATATGATGGCAAGATTCGCGTGTTGGCGAGTCTTATAAAAGAAATGAAATCACCCGTATTTCTCAGGCCGGGTTATGAGTTTGGGGGGAATGGACAGGGGCAATACGCGGCGAAAGAACATTGGACCAAAGCATGGATAAGAATCCATGATATTTTCAGGAAGGAAGGTGTTAATAATGTAGCCTTTGTATGGAACACTCTGGATGCGCGTGACTTTTATGATTATTATCCGGGCGATAAATATGTGGATTGGTGGGGGATAAATGTTTTCAACAATAATGCAGATCAGGATACTTTTATTGAATTATTCATTCGGGAGGCTGCGAAACATAAAAAACCAATAATGATAGCGGAATCGACACCAAGGTATGTTGGTTCCGTCGGGGGAGAATCTGCATGGAAAAACTGGTATTCACCCTATTTCAATCTGATATCTAAATATCCTCATATCAAGGCGTTTTGCTACATCAATGCTTCCTGGAAGGACTACCCGGACCGAACTTTTGCATTAGACTGTCGAATTCAGAGTAATAGCTTTGTTAACGCGAAGTACAGGGAATTACTGTCGAGCAGAAAATTCATAAATGCCAAACCCAAATAGCATCATCATAAGATTCATAGGTTTCATAAACCATTACTTCGGGTGGCGCAATTGGTCCGTGCTACACTACAATTCCATTACCGAGAATGTGTTTCTCATATTTTACATAGCATTAAGAGATCAACTCTATTCACAGAAGTTTATTGGTGATTTTTTCATTTTCATTTTTTTCAGCATGTTTTCAACAACCTATGGATATCTCATTAATGATTTTGCCGATAAAGAACTGGATGCCCTTCATGGAAAAGGCAATACCTTCAAAAATGACTCGGTGTGGAAGGCGGGAATTATTGTAGCAGTCTTTATGGCACTATCTTTAATCGCGGGAATGATATTTTTAGAAAACCGATTGTTCCTTCCTCTTTGGGTATGCTGGTTTTTTATTGCAACCTTTTACTCATTGAAGCCGATAAGATTGAAAGAGCGGGGCTGGATCGGGTTACTGTTCGTTGTAATTGCTCAGCGGGTACTGCCGACATTGCTTGTATTTGCTGCATTCAAGCACCTTGAAGCAGTTGATATGATTGTCTTCACTGCATATATATTTGCACGTGGCCTGTCATCTGATCTGAACCATCAGTTGGAAGATTATCAAAAGGATAACATGACAGGTACAGAGACTTATGCCAAGAAGACAGGTTTAACGAGAGCTGAGAATGCGTTTCGATTTACACTCGAGGCAGAGAAGATATTTATAATTCCTTGCCTGATTATAGCCCATGTTAGGCTTAGTCACTTACAATTGCTCGGTATTCCGCTGCTCCTGCCATTATTGATCGGATACATAATTCTTTATGGGCTCAGCCTGAAAAAGCTGAGCAACTCGATGAGATTGCTGGATATCAATCCTTATATTGCGGGACGAAAAGATATATTTCAGTTCATCCATCATACATTCCCCTCCGTGGTTCTGCCGTTCTATTTGCTGCTAATTCTACTTTACGAAGCAAAAGGAATCGGATTTGCGTTGCTGTTGCTCATTTTCGTATTTTATAGAAGGCTGTATTCAATTAGTTTGATAAAGAACAGTTTTCCAGTACAGTCTTTATATAATCTGGTTAAAAGAATTTAAAGTGTAAAGTTTAGAATGGCCGTGCAAAAAGTTACAGTATATGGTGCTGGCATTGCGGGACTTGTTGCAGCAATCAATCTGGCAAACATGGGATTCAAGGTGGAAGTAGCAGAAAAGAGAGACGGGGTAGGAGGGTCAACGACATGGCATCCCTCAATACACCAACAAAGTTTTGATTTAAATAAAACTTCCAATTTTATAGGAATAGATATCATCCCATGCTTCCACCCCGTTAAGAGGCAGGTTTTATACATTTACGATCGTAAAATCACATTGAATAACCTTAAGAACAACTGGGTATGTGAAAAAGGGCAAAAAACCACATCTATTGAAAACTATTTATATTCTAAAGCAAGGGAATGTAAGATCGAATTTAAATTTGGGGAAATATTTGATTTGAGTCAAATAAGAATTGAGAAAACGGATGAACCGAAATGTATTGTGGCGACGGGCCTGGAAAAGGAATTGTATGCAGAGTTGGAGATAAGACAGGTGGTTATAAAAGGCTGTAGAGGTCGACAGCTAAAATAAAGCGAGAACCTCAACAATGCAGGTAAAATCAACATGCAATTATACATAAAATGAATATATTCAGAATAACAAAAAACGCTGCGTCACTCTTCATTGCTGACTTGATAGCAAAGCTCTCAAGCGCATTTTTATCTGTTGCGATCATCAGGCATCTGCAGACGAGCGAATACGGAGCATACAGCGCTATATTGGGCTTCTTATTGATCGGAGGTCTTATAGCCGAATTCGGACTAAGTCAGGTACTGATTAGAGAAATCGCACAGGAAAAGACGAGAAGCGCGGAGCTATTTTCGGGAGCAGTTCTTCTGTCAGCCCCATTGGCAATGTTTGCTGCGGTAGGGTCGATTCTGGCAGCCGTGCTGATGGATTATCCGTCTGAATTAATTCTTCTGCTGGCATTTGCCACGATCGCTATATTTACAAACGCATTGATTATATTGAGCGGCGCAGTATTGAGAGCATACGAACATATGGGTGCATTGTCTGTTATCAATGCAACCCTATCGGTATCTTCTGCAATATTGGGAATTATATGGTTACAACATGGCGCCAGAGTGAAGGAGTTGATTGTACTATTAATAGTGACCTCAACAATTCACGCGTCAGTACTGCTATTCTATATTTTAAGACGATTTATCATTATCGATATTGCAAGTGCTGTAAGCAGATTCAGCATTATGAAAGAAGCAGTTCCAATCGCAATTCTCGGCTTGTGCGGGGTAATAATCCAAAGGTTCGATGTTTTGTTATTATCCAAGACCTCGGGCATGAACGCCGTCGGCATTTATAGCGGTGCCATAACAATAATAGAAGCACTGGGAATATTTATTCAGAGTATTCTTGGAGCAGCTTTTCCATTTTTGGCACTGTGCTGGAAAGTCTCACCGATGAAGGCAGCTGACAACTACGAGAAAATAGTGCGCTATTTTGTAATTATCGGACTGCCGATTACTCTTGGGGTGTTCATGTTATCTGACAAGATAGTAATTCTATTGTACAAACCAGAATATATTCAGAGTTCAATATGCTTGAAAATATTAATCTGGTGTTTCATGCTGAATAGTATCGCAGGCCCTGCAGGAATGTTCCTGATCATCACAAGGAAGTACCTTCAGCGCTTTATACCGTACGCCTTATTTATAACTGCAGTCAGTATAGTATTGAATCTCATATTAACGCCTGTGTATGGCTATCTAGCGGCCAGCGGGATAGCTTTACTTGTTTCACTAATGTTATTCACTGTAAAAATCGTGGCAATGAGTGATATTCTTCCTGTCAAACCGAGATGGGTTCAAATATCCTGGCGTTCAATGACAGGGGCAACGCTTATGGGCGGTGTTTTGTTTTTAATGCATAGCTATACGATTGCTGAATTGGTCATTGTCGGGTTTCTTGTCTATGTGATGTCACTTATCCTTATGGGTGAGTTTTCTAAAGAATACCAGATTGCGGTTCGTTATTTAAGAGGGAGTAGAGCGTGAATATTACGCTCATCTCTTTGGATCCCGAGTTGTATTGTATCGGGATACGCATTCTTTCTGCTGGTCTCCGCAACGCAGGCCACTCTGTACAATGTCTATTTCTCCCGTTAGAAAATAATAAATACCGCGTTGAATATACCAATGGTCTCCTTGACACCGTAGGATCATTATGCGGAGACTCAGGCCTGATCGGGCTATCTTTAATGACAAACCAGTATCTGCAGGCCATCAATGTAACAACGCATTTAAAACGAAGGGGATTGAAAGGCCGGTTCATATGGGGTGGAATCCACCCTACGGTGGAACCGGAAGCGTGTCTGGAATACGCAGACGCAGTATGTCTTGGAGAAGGCGAGAGAGCCCTTGTGGAGTTGGCGAACGCTATGGAGCACGGCCGTCACTTCCATTCGATTGAAAATTTGTGGTTCAAATCCGGGAATGAATTGATCCGCAATCCACTGAGACCACTGATTCAGGATCTTGATTCCATACCATATCCTGATTACAGCTGTGAAAGTCACTTCGTAGCGGCAGGCGGTCGTATTCAGGACTTAACTGTTGATAAACTGATACAATTCCAAGGAAAAAGATACCGGGCTCTTGGAAAGAAAATAATCTATCCTGTCATGACAAGCAGGGGTTGCCCGTTTGCCTGCTCATACTGCTGCAATAGTGTTTACGACAGCCTTTATCCTGGACAGAGGCGTTTGCGTTGGCGAAGTGTATCAAATGTCATCGGCGAATTAAAAATGATACAGAGCAAAGTCGCATCGATTGAATATGTAATATTTGTTGATGATAATTTTACAGCGCGTTCGAAAAAAGAACTTAAGATATTCTGCGATCAATATCGCAAAGAAATCGGGACTCCATACTTTGCACAGATCAGCCCACTGACAATCAGTGAAGAAAAAATCAATACTCTGTTGAACTCCGGGTGCGTAAAGATTGTTATGGGTATCGAGACAAACAACGAGCGAATTGCCTCACTATACAACAGGGCCCAGAGTCACAGAGCCATGCCGGAGGGTGTTGCCCTATTAGAAAAATATCGCTCAAGAATGCCTTTACCGCCTTCATATCAATTTATTATTGATAACCCCTATGAAACACTGGACGACACCTTAGAAACGCTTCGGTTCGCACTTAACCTTCCCCGGCCGTGGGATAACCCAATTTACTCGCTGATGCTGTTCCCGGGCACGCCGCTTTATAAGAAAGCTCAGAATGACGGCCTCATTAAGGATAAAAAATCACAAATATACAGAAAAGATTGGCTTGAATACAGCAAGCCATTCTACAGAATATGGGTACGGTTGTATCGTGCAAATATGTTTCCATGGCTATTAAGGATCCTTTTGAAGCCATGGATTGCCCGTATCTTGACAAAAAAAATCGTAAGCACCGTTTTGCTCCAGAAGCAATTTCGCTGGATATGGGACGCTGACTGTAGTGGAAAAAAATAATCGCATCATCTGGCTCAGTGATAGAGAGGCACAATCAATTTCACGTGTAGGCTCAAAAGCCGCCAACCTGGCAAAGTTGTACCAGGCGGGATATCCCGTTCCGCCGGGCTTCTGCATTACGACGGATGCATTTCAAGATGTGCTAACGATTCAAAATAGTGATGAGTCGCGGGTGGAGGAAGGCAGTTTGCATACTGAAGCATTGAATAGAATCGATATAATGCTCACGGATTCTATTCTACGTGAAGAGATCTACAGTTCCTGCGAAAAGCTCAAGAAACAATGTCAACAGGATATTAAAGTAGCCGTTCGTTCTTCGTCAACTCTTGAGGATCTGAGCGGGGCGTCATTTGCAGGCCAATTCACGTCGATTCTCAATGTCAATACCGGCGAACAACTTTTAGCGGCGATTCGGGAATGCTGGTTATCTGCATATTCCGCCCGGGCGCAGGCATATCATGTCCGAAGTGGATTTAAGGAAGTTCCTTCCAGAATGGCGGTTTTAGTGCAAGAGATGATTCCGCCAGAAATGGCTGGTGTCCTCTTTACAGTGCACCCGTTTAATATCTCCAGTGACCGCATGTTAATCGAAGCGACACCCGGTTTGGGGGATGGGGTGGTGGCTGGCATTAAAACGGGGATTCAATTCTCTGCCGATCGGAAGACGTTCAAACTGCTCGACGGCAGCGGGGCGTCTCATGATGGAACTGAATTATGTCATAAGGCGGATTGGGGACAACTCCTAAAAGAAGCTTTAAAGATAGAAGAACTTTTCGGCGTTCCGCAGGATATAGAATGGGCATTCAGAAAGGGACGTTTCTACATTCTGCAAAGCCGGCCGATCACCGGCATGTCAAGACAACAAAATCGTGAAATATGGACCAGAGCAAACGCGGGAGAGATCATGCCGAATGTGGTTACACCCCTTACCTGGTCCATTTTCAGATATGTATTAAACAGGGCAGGGATATACCGTGCGAAATCCCCAGTGACTCTTCATTGGAGATGGACCCATCCAACCGGTAGATGGCCGGATTCCCCTCGCTTGTTTCGCGGCAGAGCCTACATGGAGCTTGGCATTGTCTACATGGGGTTCGGATGTATGCCTGGCATCACTCCTGAAATTCTTGAAAGGATGCTCGGTTTCGAGTTTCACCTATGCGGAAAAGAAGAAATTCCTGCGAGGCGGCCGCGCTGGCATGTCATGGATGTTTATCGCGGGGTACGATTTTGGGCAGAAATGCTCGGTATTACCAGATGTTTGGCTTGGCAGGCTGGAAAATGGGCAAAAATGAGTCGTCGGACTGATGAGGCACAAAACTCAGGCGGGCATCATGAGGATATTACAAAAAGCATAGAAAAACTGCTTCAAGAAACATCCAAGATATTGGGGCTGCACATACAATGTACCGCCATGGCATTCAGTGCCTTTGGCTTACTGGATCGCGTGCTAAAGAAGTACCTGGAGGCAGAAAAGGTACAAGTATTCGAGTCCAGACTTGTCGCTGACTTTAAAGCAATGGGGACAGTGCAGCAAAATTTGGCTATCTGGGAGTTGGCCCAGGCGGCAAAGAATTTACCGTCTGTTTTTAATGCGATCTCGAATGGCAAATCAGTTGAAGAGATGACAGACTTCCAGGGGTCCAGAACGGAGGCCGCGCAATTTCTGACCTTATGGCAGTCATTTATATCCCGTTTTGGAAACAGGGGAACAGAAGAGTTCGAACTGGCAGCGCCACACTGGGATGATGATCCATCCTTTGTATTTAACAGAATTGAGGAAATCCTTAGAAATCAAATTCCGAATCCACAGGAAATGCTGACTTTGCGGCATGATATTGGGGGCAAGGAAAAGCGGGAGGTTTGTGAACACATTCGATTGAAAGGGGGCAAAACAGCAGCCTGGCTATTCAAGAGATTGATCAATTCCTACAGGGAGTTTGTTCCCTTGCGTGAGAACCTCAAGTATCATGTGGTGAGTCGGTTTAACATGCTCCGGAAGCATTTCATATCGATTGGAAAAGACCTGGAAGGGAGTGGGCAGGTCCAAGACCATCAGGACATTTTTTTTCTGAAGTATGATGAGATTAGAGGGCTTTTGTCACCCCAGTCTTCCACAATATTTGACACAAAGGCTATAATTCAGAATCGAAAAAAAGAAAACAAAAAAAATTCAGAGTTTACAGCACCGGATTTTTGGATATCAATCGACGGGAAGGACGAACCTGTAGATTTGACTGTGACGGGACGTGCGGGTTTCCTGCAGGGTATTGGGTGCAGTCCCGGTATTGTTTCCGCAGTGGCCCACGTATTAAACTCGGATCAAAAGAACCCGGTCAAGGAGTCTGGCTGCATACTGGTAATGCCTTCAATTGACCCCGGACTAACACCGCTTTTTCTCGGAGTTGCAGGTTTGGTAACGGAAATCGGCGGTGTTCTCTCTCATGGTGCTACCGTAGCGAGGGAGTATGGCCTTCCGGCAGTCGTTGGTGTGCCTCACGCTACCCGTGTCATCAAAAACGGTCAATGGATAACCATTAACGGGTTAACAGGCACTGTTTACGTCGGAGAAATTAAGCCTTAAGAATGGAAAAGGTTGACGTTGTTATCGTAGGCGGAGGCATGGCGGGAGTTTCGACAGCTGCCACTCTTTGCACTGAATCAAACTTGAAAGTAATACTCTTTGAAAAGAACGCGATTGGTTCAAATCAGGCAATTCGAGCGGTATTCAGGGAGGCAGTTGAAGAATTTGGGTTAGAAGACAGTGTCTTACAGAAATATACCGGGTTCATCTGGCACAATCCATCGGGAGTCTTCGCGAAATTTGATTACAAGACTGTGAAGTTGCTGGCACTGGATTATCAAAAGGCCTGTCATATTTTATTTAACCGAGCCTGCAGCTATGGGTTGAAAACTTATCCCGTTAAAGCCTTAAGCTGGTCCCTCCAACATCCTATCGATCAAAAACCTTTGGTCGTTCACTTAGATAACGGAACTTCCATACAGGCAGAGATTTTAGTCGACGCCTCAGGCACTGCACAGTGGGCCGCACGGCAGTTGAAGATCAAATTGTCTCCACTTTACAGTATTTGCTATGGTGAGCTCTTCAAAGGTTGCCGTATGGAAGACGAACAGTACTTCCGTTTTCTGGGGCCAAACAGTGTTTATGGCAATGGTGGCGGCTGGATGTACCCGGCAGGAGAAAAAACTATAAGTATGGGATATTCAGTTGTTGTAAGACACTTTAACATAGAAGAAACAAACCTGGTTAATGGATACATGTCGGCTAAGAATGAATTTCAACCCTATGCAGGATGGGTGAAGAACGGAATCAGAGAGAGAATAGAGGGGGGCATTGTACCTGTAGGACGAATTGGACGATTTGTATCGGATCGAATACTCATTGTCGGGGACGCTGCAGGTCAGGCTCATCCTTGGTCTGTCGAAGGCTGTCGACCAAGCCTGTTCAACGGCAGATTGGTTGCTAAGACAATTATGCTGGCCTTTGATCGTAAAGCTTTTGATCATAGGACTCTATCAGTTTATGAACGAGAATGGTCTAAGACGAACCGGGAAAGATTTTGGAGGAGTAAAAGCGTCGCAGATATATCCTGGGGGCGTACTGACCAAGATTGTGATCAATTTGTATTCGCTATGAACAAGCTGTCACCAACAGCGCAATTGGAAATATTAAAAGAGAACACTGCATCATTATTTGAAAAAATATATGCTGTGGGTGGTTATGCCCGACGTCAGGCCGTGAGGTGGTTTAAAGAAAAATACAAAAGATGTTTTTAAAAGAACCGGAATGAAACGAGCACTGTTTTTCCCAAACTACTTTGGAGGCGGATTCGGGCATGTGGGGCGCTGCCTTGCTCTGGCGGATGAATTGTCAAGCAGGGGCTGGAAGACGGGCATGCTCCTAAATGGTTCACACGCGAAAGCCGTAAAGGAAGCAGGACTCCGAATATACAAACCCTGGTTCCCCAAAATTCGGGATGCGACTGCGACTTCCACGGTATTTTACACCTATATCGTGGATGGTAACATTCAAATAATTCGGGACGGATACGTCCGTCCATGGAGGTTCTGGGCTGCCGTTGGAGAGGCACTATGCATTGTAAAGAAATTCAGACCCACTGTCCTTGTGGGCGATTTTTCACTTCTTACGTGGGTAGTAGGAAAACAAGCTGATTTGCCTGTCGTGCAAATTGCTCAGTCAATAAGTCACCCTGCGGATCCACGCATCATCTGGTGGGAGGACGTATCGCCTGGGATGTTGTCACCGCGCATAGAACCTGTTTTTAATCCCGTTTTAGAAAAATGGAAAATGAATCCGATCCACAGAGTTGAAGAATTATTGCAAGGAGATCTTTTTCTGATACCGAGCATCCCTGAACTGGAACCCCTCCCGCAGAATGTAACAAATACCCATTATATAGGCGCCCTCTTTCTTCAAAAGTCTGAAACTCCTGCGATGCAGGGAAATAAGCAGACTGAAACGCGTAAAAAAGTATATGTGACCATAGGAGGCGGTGCCGGCACGGTGGGCAACCTCAAGTATTTTGAGATAATCAATAAAGGTTTAGGGGATGGCCCCTGGTCGGCTATAGTTTCTACCGGGAGAAGGTTTGATCCGTCAAAATTGCCGAAGGCCCCCTCAAATATTGTCTATCAGCAGTGGGTAAACGGTCCTGCCGTGATAAAAAACAGTGACGTCGTGGTTTTTCACGGCGGACACGGCACGATGATGGAGACGGTGCATTTCGGCATTCCGAGCGTGATATTGCCTTTCCACAGTGAGCAGGAAGGAAATGGACGCAGACTCGAGGCGTGTTCAGCTTCCATTGTCATAAGCCCATCAACCATGAAAGAGTCAATGCGTATTGTTCGGAATCGCTGGTCATACGGGGAATTTGCTTACTTAGTGCAACCGGTCAATACCCTAACAGCCGAAATATTGCGCGAGGCCGTGACTCGCGTTTTGGGAGATACACGTTATAAAGAAAATGCCATGCTTCTTAGAGCAAAGTCAAGAGGCTATGGAGGCGCTCAAAAGGGCGCTGAAATCATCATAAATAATGCTTAGAGAACAAGGCAAGTCTGCAATCCATTAAATAATCCGAAAATTATCAAGAAGGCAAATTGTGATGCTTAGTCCCGATGGCGCACCTATTCAGCACGAATTGTTAACTATAGTGGATAAAGACGATAACATCATTGGCTATGATGAGAAAAAAGTCTGCCACAAGGGAAATGGCCTGCTGCACCGCGCATTTTCCGTATTCATTTTTAACACACAAAAAGAACTTTTAATCCAGAAAAGAAGCAGAAATAAATTGCTGTGGCCGCTATTCTGGTCAAACAGTGTGTGCAGTCATCCTCGTAAAGGAGAATCATGCGAGGAAGCCGCACGGAGAAGAGTAAAGGAGGAACTGTCGGTCGAACCGAATTTGAAATACCTGTTCAAGTTCCAGTATCAGGCTTCTTTTGATAATGTAGGGTCTGAAAATGAGATATGCTATATCTACTGGGGTGAAACGGAAGACAGGATCAAAGCTGACCCCGCGGAAATCGACGAATGGAGATACATTCGAATCCATAAACTAAATGAAATGTTAAAGTCAAATCCGGACCAGTTTACACCCTGGTTTAAAATAGAATGGGAGCTTATCCAAAAGAAGAAGGAGCTGAATTTAAAAAATGACAGGATTCAACAGGTGGTGAGTCATGGGAACATTGAAAAATAAAGTATTGGATAAAATATCAAGCCCAAAGGATTTAAAAAGACTGAATATCAACGATTTGCAGCCTCTCGCCAATGAACTCCGTGGATTCGTTATCAGGTCAGTATCAAGGACTGGGGGACACCTTGGGGCATCACTCGGGGCTATCGAGTTGACCATTGCACTGCATTATATATTTGACAGTCCGAAGGATAAAATCGTCTGGGATGTCGGGCATCAAAGCTACGCGCACAAGATCCTTACCGGGAGAAAAAAGTCATTTCACACACTGCGTCAGTACCAGGGATTAAGCGGGTTTCCAAAAATCAAAGAGAGCGAGCATGACATTTATGGCACAGGTCATGCCTCCACGTCCATTTCAGCGGCCCTCGGGATGTGTAAAGCACGCGATCTTACGAAAAAGAAATTCGAAGTCATTGCCGTAATTGGGGATGGAGCCCTGACGGGCGGCAATGCACTCGAGGCTATCAATCAGGCCGGGTATCTGAACACAAAGATCATCATAATATTGAATGATAATCGAATGTCCATTTCGCCGAATGTTGGCGCCATCTCCGAATACACGCACCGGATTGAAAAAACCGAGATATATAAAAACGTAAGAAATTCCATGAATATACTGATCGAGGAGAGCGAGGCTCTGAAAGGGAAGTTATTGAAATTGAAGCAGCATCTGAAGGAAGTCGGAAGCCCTGGTCTTCTTTTTGAAAAACTCGGACTGAATTATATTGGACCCATTGACGGACATGATTGCACAGCTCTCTTAGGAGCCTTAGGCCAGGCGAAAAAACTTAAAGGGCCTTGCCTCATTCATGTCAAAACAGTTAAAGGAAAGGGCTACTCTTTTGCTGAAGAGAACAAGCCTAAATTCCACGGTGTGAATCCATTCAACATTGAAAATGGGGTAGACCTGGAATGTGCCAACGGGGCAAGCTTTACCCAGGTATTCGGTAATACCCTGACTGAAATCGCTACGAAGGATCCCGCTATTGTTGCAATCAGTGCAGCCATGCCGGATGGGACGGGCCTTGCAAAATTTAAAGAACGTTTTCCTCGACGATTTTTTGATGTGGGAATTGCAGAGCAGCATGCCGTAGTGTTCGCCGCAGGATTGGCCCGGCAGGGTCTGAAACCTGTATGTGCCATCTATTCCACATTTCTCCAGAGAGCCTACGATGCAATCGTTCACGACGTGTGTCTCCAAAATCTGCCGGTAGTATTTGCAATCGACCGCGCGGGGCTTGTAGGAAATGACGGCCCGACCCATCATGGAGCATTTGATCTCTCATATTTGCGACACATCCCGAATCTAATCGTCATGGCTCCGAAAGATGGCGAAGAGCTTCGGCACATGCTTTATACGGCTGTCCATTCAAGAAAACCTGTCGCTGTAAGATACCCGAGAGGGGAATGTTTCACCGTTTCCAAGCAACCGATGAAAATTATTAAAATAGGAAAAGCAGAGATGTACGGCAAGGGGAAAATGCTGAGTGTCATTTCCATCGGAAATATGTTTCGAGAATGTCTTAAAGCGGTAGAGAATCTGAATAGGAGGGGGATACAGACGACACTGGTTAACGCCAGGTATATCAAACCATTGGATACACGGATCGCGGACATAATAAGGGAGAGTGGAAAAGCCATTGTTGTAGAGGAAAGTGCAAGGCTGGGTGGTTTTGGAAGCGCCATTATGGAATTATGCCAGGAAAAGGGTGTGAAAGCAGATATCAAATCAATCGGAATTCCGGATCATTTTGTAGAGCAGGGAAGTCAGGATATACTCCGGCGTGGATGCGGTCTTTACTGGGAAAATGTCGTGAAGACCGGTGTAAAAATGCTGGGGCGGGTGCCAGGCAGCAATCCGAGAGGCTGCTCCGGATTCTAAGAAACTTGTCATAGATTCCCTTCATTCGGGCAGCTTGTAAATACAAATTGCCCATTCAGACCGGTTTACCTACCAAATTAAAAGCAAGCGCGAAAACGGGAAGATAATACCGACCACCGAAAGGCGATAGATTAATGAGAATGCTTTTCTTTTTCGGCACCAGGCCGGAAGCCATAAAGCTGTCCCCGCTGGTGAAAGAGTTGAGGAAATACGGGGAGTTATTTAACGTCAAGGTCTGCGTCTCAGGTCAGCACAGGGAAATGCTGGACCAGGTTCTTGAATTTTTCGATATCAAGCCGGACTTCGATCTCGACATTATGAAACAGGACCAGGATATTTATGACATACTTACCAAATCTCTTGAAGGCATCAGGAAACTGATCAAATTATGCAGGCCGGATTACTTGATTGTTCAGGGCGACACAACAACCACGTTTGCGGGGGCTCTTGCTGCTTATTATGAGAAAGTGAATGTCGTCCACGTAGAGGCGGGCTTGAGGAGTTTTGACAAGTACGCCCCTTTCCCAGAGGAAATGAACAGAATATTGACGACGCACATTGCAGATTTGCACTTCGCCCCCACAGGGAAAGCAAAGCAAAATTTACTCAAGGAGTCCGTGGAGGAAAATAAAATATTTGTTGTGGGAAATACCGGGATCGACGCTCTGCTTCTTTGTCTTGACGGGCTAAAGAACACCAAGCCGGGTGAATTCAAGGCTTTGGATGCAATCAATTTTGATAAAAAGATAATTCTTGTTACGGGGCATCGACGTGAGAGCTTTGGGAAGCCTTTCGAAGACATCTGTCATGCATTGAAAACAATTGCAAAGAAAGACTCTGTGGAAGTCGTATATCCCGTCCACTTGAATCCGAACGTCCGGCGTCCGGTGTTCAAGATATTAGATGCTCTGCCCAATGTTCATCTCATGGACCCCCTCGACTACCCTGCCTTTGTTTACATCATGAACAAATCTTATCTGATCATCACGGATTCCGGCGGCATACAGGAGGAAGCCCCGTCACTGGGGAAGCCGGTTCTTGTAATGCGTGACGTAACTGAGAGGATAGAAGGCATTGAGGCCGGTACGGCGAAAATCGTAGGGACGGATCATGATACGATAGTCAAGGTAACGGTTGACCTGCTTGAAAATCAGACGGAATATGAACGAATGGCAAGGGCAATAAATCCCTACGGAGATGGGACAGCCTGTGTACAGATAAGACAGATTCTGTCGAGTCTTTACGAGAAAAAAATAAATGGCCAGAACAATAGAAGCAGGCCAAATCGCAAAGCAAGTCATAAGGCATGAGTTCGATTTAAACAAGAAAAGAATGAACAGTGAGAGTCCGTCAGAAATGACGGGCTTTTTGGGGTAAGGCGATCATAGATGGATTAGAGGCGCACTGGGACTGTCCAACTTGCTAATTATACGTTTACGAATGGGGTGACATTTACAAAAATGAATAAAAAACCAAGAGTGAAGCTGTCAAATCATCCTTACCGCTTTGTCAAAACTGCGTTATAATTGTCAGCGAGACAAAGGGGCAAACCGGGCATACGGCAGCTTTTCCATGTCGAAGAGTTTCAATCTTACTTTGATTGTTTCAGTTCCTCCCGGATTTGTCTTAGCACCATGGTGATAACAAAGAGAAGGAAAATAGCGGCAAATTCGAGCAGTCTCCATGGCGAATAGGTAGTTTTTTGGAGGAAAGTGTATCCAGCTAGATTGCTGGCTTTCTCGCCTAAAGCTGTTAGAAGGAGTATCAATGCTATATAGAACAAAACTCGGCAGCCGATACTAATTATTTTTTCAAGGCCCATTATTTTCTCCTTTCATTTATTCATTACAGCTAATTTTGAAAAAATTATCTGCGAGGGATGACTAAAACCTCTTCGCTGATATATCCGGATTGCCAATCAACTTTAACAACCATAATCGTCTTGTCTGGCTTCTCAAACCATAATTGAGCCATATTTGGATAAGCAGAGGTCACGGTAACCCCTACCATCCTTCCGAATTCATTGGGAATGGCATCCAAATATTTAATCTTCTCAAATTTTAAAGTGGATGGGGGTGTCGGTTGGACTTTTTGACAGGATAATACCAAGACGCAACTCAAAATAAGACAAACTAACACAATTCTACGGTAACGCATAAGCCCTCCTTTGGATCGTGGAATGGTAAGACCTCTTTGGTTCTCAATCCCGAGATTATAAATTCCGCAGCAACAAACAAAGAAAGAAAGAAAGATCTTATTAAGTGATAAACTACAACGCCTCCAACGGATTTATGAATCCCCTGGAGGCTTCAATTGAACATCTTTCGGCAACCCTTTTTCATCAATTCCCCCAATCGGGCAAGGGTTATGTTGTTGAGAAAGAGAAATCCAAGAAAAGAATAACAAAAAGCAAAAAGAATCACAAATAGAAAAAGCCCGTCGATTATGACGGGCTTTTTCGTTGATGGCTAAATTCTTCTTGCTGACGTTTCGACGCTACCCCAGCCATGCGTCGATCAGTTTTTTTGTTCTCCTCTACCTCCTTTCCTTTCGCCTAAGGTTGGTCAGTTAAGAACGTAAAAACCCTGTTTACGCCGGCATCACCTCCTTCTCACTTGGTGACATCCGACTATTAGTCTTGCAAATTCCGTACTAAATTGTCTAAACCGTCATCGAAATGGCTAATGAGAATTGACTATTAATTTCAATATATTAGACATTCGTCTTTTGGGCGTCTCTATGCAGATTATCCAAAAACGGAGCAAAATTGACGACCCTCGGCTTTCTTTGATGTATAAAAATTGACTTCTCAATAGAATCAATGACTTAGATAGTCAATTTTCCGTCATTTCTAATATATTGATTTTATTGAGATAATAATGGAACCGAGGCAGGTATCTTTCGAAGAAGAATTATGATACAGGTATCAAGGAAGGTTGACAAAATCGAGATGGAAAAGCCCCTGAAGGGATTCAGGGGCTTTTTTTATTGCTTATAAAAACTCAGGCTTTCAGGAGATCCTGTAATATTTTTTATACCACTCCACAAACCTGCGGATGCCTTCATCGATGGGCGTGGCGGGTTTGAAGCCGACGGCCTGCATGAGGTCGTCAATATCGGCGTATGTTTCGGGCACGTCGCCGGGCTGCATGGGTAGGAAGTTCTTTTTCGCCTCATTCCCGAGGCATTTTTCGATGGTGGAGATGAACTCCATCAGGCCTACGGGGCTGTTGTTGCCGATATTGTAAATCCTGTAGGGGGAAAAACTCGTGCCCGGGTCCGGGGCCTTCCCGTCCCAGCCCGGGTTGACTTCGGGGATCCTGTCCATGATCCTCACAACACCCTCTACGATGTCGTCGATATAGGTGAAGTCCCTCTTCATCTTGCCGTAATTGAAAACGTCAATATAGCTTCCCTCCAGGATAGCCTTCGTGAAGGAAAAAAGAGCCATGTCAGGCCTGCCCCAAGGGCCATAGACGGTGAAAAAGCGAAGGCCCGTACAGGGGATCTTATAGAGACTCGAGTAAACGTGGGCCATGAGTTCGTTGGCCTTTTTTGTGGCTGCGTAAAGGCTTATGGGATGGTCCACGTTGTGATGGACTGAAAAGGGCATGAGGGTGTTGGCACCGTAAACAGAGCTTGAGGAGGCGAAGACGAGGTGCTGTACGCCCTTGTAACGGCAGCCCTCAAGGATGTTCATGAAGCCCATGATGTTGCTGTCGATGTAGGCGTAGGGGTTTTCGATGGAGTAGCGGACGCCGGCCTGGGCGGCCATGTGGAGGACGACATCAAAGAGATGGTCCTCGAAGAGCGTGTCTATCCGGTCGCGATTCTTAATGTCCAATTTGGTGAAGGAGAAGTTTTCGTACTTTTTGAGGATCCGAAGCCGGGCCTTTTTGAGTTTCACGTCGTAGTAATCGTTCAGGTTGTCGATGCCCACAACGGACTCGCCATCTTCGAGGAGCCGCTTCGAGAGGTGAAAGCCGATAAAACCCGCCGCCCCCGTCACAAGGATCTTTCTCATGTCAACCTCGCTGTTTTATAGAGTCGCCTGAACTTACGTGAAAATGACATGCCAGAATAGCGTGTCCTGTAACTATCAACAATCCATCGAAGTTTCAAACCGAATTATTGAATACCGCGTAGGTTGGCGTGAAGGTAACCCAACGTAACATATTGATATCATTGTTTATGCATAGAAGAAAATCATCAGGAATTTAAGGGGATTTACACTCAAGTTCTCTCTTTCAGTGCCGATATTATGATTGCTAGAGACCTGAAAAAGGCAAACCACGCCGAAAGGGTGGGACGCAAAGCCACGGGCCTAAATCCCTGAGGGACAGGGCAGCCGGGTTGCCAGGCGAAACCGCACTTCCAGGTGCTGGATTTTGCCGGCCCAAATTAATTCAGCAATGGAGGTGCTGACATGTACCAGGCACGTCTTCGGGGGGATCTGCGGGCAAAAGGATCACCCCATCTTTTTATCCTGAACGTCTTCATCCTGACTGCTTTCCTGGTTATCTTTTTCATGTTGATCTCAACTTCCCATGCCCAGCAGGTCAATCTTGCCTGGAATGCGAATACGGAGACGGACCTGCAGGCTTACAAGGTCTACGGCGGCACGGCGAGTCGGACATACTTGAGCAGTATCAACGTGGGAACATCTACGACATGCGCGATAAGCGGCCTCACAGCCGGGACAACCTACTACTTTGCCGTCACGGCCCTCGATTGCTCGGGAAACGAAAGCGGGTATTCGACTGAGGTGAGCCATACGGTCCCCGTACCTGCGCCTGCGCCCGAGCCGGAACCGACACCTACCCCGGAGCCTACACCAACGCCGACACCGGAACCGTCACAGGAACTGGTTTTTGCAGCGACGCCGTCCGGCACGGCCGCGCTGGGCAGCAAGAGCAGTTACAAAACAAAGGCGCAATCCTTCAAGGCCATCGGCACGCGAATCGATTCCGTGCGCGTGGCCATGATCAAGTACAGATATCCGAACCAGATGGTCACGGTGTCGATCAAATCATCCCTGACCGGCACACCCCTCGCGCAGGCAAAGATTCTGCCGTCACAGATTACGTCGACAAACTACAGCAAGCCGAACTGGCTCGACGTCACATTCCCAACACCCGCGCAGGTCACGAAAGGGAATAAATACTATCTGGTTTTCGAAGTGTGCAGTTACAGCAGCAGAAATTACTACAAGGTTCTCGTCGCGAAGAACACATACCCGGACGGGCTTTTCTATGCGAGCGTTTACCAGCCGAACAGCAGTGTTGATTCCATGGGAAGCGTGAGGTTTGGGCAATAGAGACAGTGGTGAGTGGAGAGTGGTGAGATCGGGCCTAGAGACTAATGCAGTTTTGAATTATGAGTTTTAAGTTTTGAATTAAAGGATACAGTGACAACCTATAAATCATAATAAAAAACTGAGAATTGGAGCAGGCGTTAGGCAAAAGAGCAAGAGACAGTGGTGAGTGGAGAGTGGTGAGTGGTGAGATCGGGCCTAAGGCCCGAGAAAATAATGCTTAGTGAAAAAAGGCGGTGATGGATCTATCTGATAATAAGAATTGAGGGGAGCTGAGGATTCGCGGTACGGGTCAATCCGCCATCTCGTCCTATCCCTGAGCTTCTGACCCCATCCATCTCGAGCGAAACCTCCTCGCGATGACCTCGTGCCCGGGTTTTCAGCCCCCTCGATGCTCTACAGGCGCCGGAACGCTTTTGGGGTCTGTCTGGGTCGCAGGCTGCGCCTGCTCCAATTTTGAGTTTTGAAGTATGAGTTTTGAATTATGGCACGCAGAGCTATCTGGTCCATTTGGTCTTTCTGGTCTGTTTGGTCTATCAGAGTCGCAGGCTACGCCTGCTCCAGTTTTGAGTAATGACCGGGGCGCCCAGTTCTCCAGAGGGGAGAACCATGAATAAATCATCCCTCACCGGGGGCGCCGTCGAGGGGGACCATTATGAATTTTGAGTTGAAATAGTATAAGAAGGAAAAAAGAGGGCAGGCTGCTTTTCTGAGACGATTTATTGAAATACAAAAAAGTACAAAGCCCGCGGGAAACGGCGGGCTGTTCTATTGACGGTAAAAAGCTTTTCCCCGATACTTCGGCGTCGCGGTAAAAACGAAACGATGAGCGATGATATTATTATGGGATGCTTTTTTGAACAGCCTGTTTAAGTTGAGGAAGATTTTGTTCCACTACGTTCCAGACCTTTTCAAGATCCACGCCCATGTAATGATGAATCAAAATATCTCGAAGTTCCGAAACATTTCGCCATGGAATATCAGCGTTACGCTGTTTGAAACTGTCACTGAACTGCTTTGATGCTTCTCTGATGATTTCAAGATTACGAATGACAGCGTCCTGTATAATGGCTGTTTTCATAAAAGAATCCCTTCCCACAGACGTGTAGGATTCAATCTTCTCAATAGCCTCCAGTATATGACGAAGATATAATTTATCGTCTTTCATAATGCTACTGCGTCTTGCAGTATTTTATCCCTGATATACGGAGAAAGAGCCTTCTCAGTGACGATGTCAACCTTGCGGTGAGTAATATCTTCAAGAGCGTGCTTGATGGCGATAATATCGAGGAGTGACCGGTCAGGCATCATCTCGACGAGGAGATCGATGTCACTGTCAGGCCGCTCCTCACCCCTTGCAAAGGAGCCAAAAACCATCAATGCCCTTGCCCCATGGCCGGCCGCCACCTTGAGAATTTCTTCACGCTTATCCGCCAAACTTCGACTGATAGGCATACTATTCCCATCCCTCATATTATTTACAAGCCTGAGCTGCGACTCATTATCTCAAGCTATATTCTTATCGATACTTTCTTAAAAAATACGATTTGTCAATAATAATTGGCTAGATAGCAATGGCCTGAAGGGCCGACTCGTTTGTTTCGTTGGTTTCGTTATTTTCGTCCGTCTAAGTCTGTCTGGTCCGTCTGGTCTATCAGTGTCGCAGGCTGCGCCTGCTCCCAGTTTTGAGTTCTGTTTTACCGGCGAGGTGGATGAATGCGGACTGAAATCAGCGGATGAAAAGGCGGCAGGAGGGTACGGCCCAGATTGAGGGTTCAGCCATTTTTCGGATCTCCCGTCCGCGATAAACGACAATGCCTCCAAGCCATTCACGACCCAATCCATTCGCGACATCGCGCAAAGGCCGCAAATCCGCGCCCGTTACCGATTCACGGGACTTTATCTCAATACCGACAACACCGTGTTGTGTTTCCAGGAGCAGGTCGACCTCCAGGCCGGATCGGGTTCTGTAGAAGGACAGTTCACCCGCCCACTGAACCGTTTTAATCCACTTGAAGATTTCGCCGATGACATAGGTTTCGTAAAGATCCCCTGTCGGATCGCCTCGAAATCCTGTAAGTCGCCGCAGAATCCCGACATCAACCCAGTATAACTTGGGTGTCTTGATGACAGAGCTCGTAACATTACGTCTGTAGGGTTGAATCAGAATGCACTGATAGGAGATCCTGAGATACTCGAGATATCTGCGGGCCGTATCGACGCTGACGCCGGCGTCCCGGGCCAACTCCGAGTATTGCAGAAGTTTGCCTGATCTGAGAGCGGACAGCCGCTGGAATTTACGAAAGGGTTCGAGATCATCGAGCCGGGCAAGATCGGATAAGTCCCTTTCCAGATAGGTGTATTCATAATCTCCCAGCCATTTCCAGCGTTCTTCTTCGGGCAGATGGAGTAAAGCCGGCATGCCGCCCCATTTGATAAGGCGGTTCTCCGCGGCCCGCTGCCCGGCTTCTTTTTCATCCAGAAGGATGCCGGGAACTGGACTGAGAATTTTATCAATGGACCGTCCGGTCAAGAGTTTGTCGATCAGAGGCGGCTCAACATCACTGTCATCCCAACCGTGATACACTTCGCCCACCATCAAAGGCCAAAGCTCGTAAAGGGAGATGCGCCCGGCCAGTGTTTCACGAATCTTTTTCAGGAGCAGTATCTGACTCGAACCGGTCAATACGCAGAAAGACACATGCCCGGCATCAAAGGCATACTTTACTTTTTCAAAGACGATCGGAGCTTTCTGCGCTTCGTCGATAACCGCGCTGCCCACGTCTCTGCCCCAGGAAGACGAAGGAACCAACCGCAAGATGTCTCTATTTTCCGGTGCATCAAGGTTAATATAACGAAGGTCAGGGTATGAAGCCTGAGACAGGGTGGTTTTACCTGTCTGGCGTGCTCCTGTGAGCAAAACGACCTTTTTAGACGTACTTTTTGGAAGGTACCGGCTTAAAACCCTTTTTACCTGTAAATTATCGCTCATGGTCGTAAATTATACAGATATAATTCAGTTTGGCAATATTTTTTTGCCATATTTGGCAATGGCCACGGGTTTAGGGCAACGGGGTATCTGGTCTTTCTGGTCCATCTGGTCTGTCTTGTCCATCTGGTCTATCAGGGTCGCGGGCTACGCCTGCTCCAAATTTGAGTTTTGAAGTATGAGTTTTGAATGAAGAGAAAACAGGGCGACTGCAATGGAGCAGTGGATCGAGGGTCATGAACGGTCAGGGTTGTAGATAGAAAAGATTTTGTAAAAATATCGGAATTCTGATATTTGGAAATAAGAATATCTGAAAAGAGGGCGGATACAATGAAGATCATAACCGGTGAAATTAAAGCAAAGGGGCAGCTGACTGTTCCAAAGAAGATTCGAGACATGCTGAAGCTCGAAGAGGGGCAGGCTGTTACGTTTCTAACCATAGGGGACTCCGTCATTATCTCGCCGAAGAGGATCGACGCGGAGGAGGCGAGAAGACAAATCCGAAGAATCGTAAGAGAGTCGGGCCTGACTGTGGAGGCTCTTCTGTCGGAACTGAAAAAAGAAAGAGGAGCATTCTACCGGGAGAAGTATGGCAAAAACAGAAGTTAAGGCTTTTCTGGACGCCAACGTCATCATTTCCGGCGTGATTTCTGACAGGGCAGCCCCCAGAGTGATACTGGAACTGTTATGCCATGATCTGCCGTTCATACGCGCCGCCACCGGTCAGTATAATATCGAGGAAATCGAGCGAACGATCGCAAAGAAGCTCCCTGAAATGGGCACTGTTCTTCACGATTTCATGTCGCGTTTGATCATTGAGATTATCCCTTTGCCTTCACGGAAAAGCCTTGCAAAATATCGCGGTGTTATTGCGGATGAAGACCTGCCAGTGCTTGTTTCAGCTCTGCAGTATGGGGCAGACTACCTGGTAACTGGAGATAAAAGACATTTCAGGGGTCTTGCAGGGAAAAAGGACATTCCATTGAAGGTATGCTCCCCATCTGAGTTTGTCGAAATTATAGCCACGGTCGTAAGAGAACTGGGTTAAAACAGGCACAGGCTGTGCCTGTTTTAATTTTGAGTGATGACCGGGGCGCCCAGTTCTCCAGAGGGGAGAACCATGAATAAATCATCCCTCACCGGGGGCGCCGTCGAGGGGGACCATTATGAATTATTTTCGTCCATTTCGTTTGTTTCGTTGGTTTCGTTGATGTCGTCTATTCAGTCTGTTCGGTCTATGGCACGAAGGGCCTCAAAAGATAGTGAGGAGTGAATAGTGGTGAGTGGTGAGGGTCACGGGCAATAATAATATAGGTCTGGCTATGTCAATTCAGGTCGTGCTGCACGGCGGAACACTGCAGGGTAAAGGGTTTGGAAAGTGGTTTGACATGAAAAACCTTTTATGGTACTAAATTCGGTCAGGAGGTGACGGTTCATGAAAATGAGTGAAGACATCCGCCCGGTTACGTACCTGAAATCCCGTACGGCCGATCTGCTGGCCCAGGTGAACAAAACGAAGCGTCCGGTGATCATCACGCAAAATGGCGAGGCCCGAGGCGTTCTTCAGGACACGGAAAGCTATGAGAGCATGAAAGCCGCAATTGCCATCCTGAAACTCCTGGTGCAGGGGGAGGAAGACATCCGGAAAGGTGACGTGATCCCTCATGATGAGGTATTTCGACGAATCGAAGATCGACTGAAATCCGCTACGAAAAAGCGCGGCGATGAATAAATACAGTATTCTCTGGACAAAAACGGCCGAGCAGGACATGAGTCGCATCATCGACTACATCGGGCGCGACAGCCTCGACCGCGCTCTTGAAATATTTCACGCAATTCAGACCTCCGCATCAGCTCTTAATTCATTGCCCGAGCGTGGTCGCATTGTACCGGAATTGAAAGTTCATGGAATATCCACCTATCGGGAACTCGTCATCTCTCCGTGGCGGTTGATCTACAGGATAGAAGGAAAAAGGGTGTTCATCCTGACGATAATCGACGGTCGTCGAAATCTGGAAGATATCCTGCTCGAGAGGCTCCTGTACTCGGATAAATAGCTCGGAAAAAAAAAGGGGACAGGCTACTATATGAGTCGCAGGCTGTATGCATGGTCCAGTTTTGAATTATTTTCGTCTATTTCGTTCTTTTCGTTTGTTTCGTTGGTTTCGTTATTTTCGTCCGTCTAAGTCTGTCTGGTCTGTCTGGTTTATATGGGCTGTTTTGTCCAGCTCAACAGGCACAACGGTCCACTCCCCACTCATTCCAGAACGATTCCCATTTCGGAGGCGAGGGTTTTCATTCTGTCGCGTGGGATGCTTTCCTTCAGATGCTCCTGACTGATTTCCAGGACCTCGCAGAAGGCCAGGGCGAGGGATTCGTAGACGAGGATGAGTTCGTTGATGCCGGCGTCCTCTTTGCCGGATGACAGGCCCTCCTCGATGCTTGTCCGGATGTATTCGTCGTCGGCCAGACCGAGGGAGGACTTTTTCAGGTAGTCGAGGTATTGCTCGGGCCGGGCGTCGTAATTCCCGTCCAGCCAGTTCAACTGAAGGCAGACGAGGTGGCAGTATTCAGCCCGTTCGCGGATTTCCTTCTCCGAGAGCATTCAGTCGCCCGTCCTGTCATGGACCAGGAGCCTGTTGCCCCTTCGGCTCATGTCGAAACAGTAAGTTTCCGTCCCGGGAATGATGACCTTGACAGTGGGTATCCCCGTATCCTTCCGGCTCAGGTCGACAACAATCGTCCTATCAAGGCCCTTTGCGCGCAACTTCTCGAGGACTGCCTGTACATCCCGGTAGATGTCCTGATTGTAACCCACCTCCATCTCACGAAGGCCTTTTTCCCGTGAAGCGTAGAAGCGGTGGTCTTCCATCTCGAGGTGGCCATCGAGATACGCGAGCGAGGATTCCCGGAGCCCTTCCTGTCCGTGTTTCATGATAAAGAGCGCTCTGGTCGTGGCGAGTTCCATGAGGGCGCGGGCCATGGCCACTTTCGGGTCGAGGTGAGCGCCGAAACCGTCGATCACCATCATGTCCTCGTGGAGCATGTCTCGCGAAAAGGCCGCGATCACCGGCACGCCGATTTCAGATGTGATGTCCTTGGCCACGACGTGGATCTCGGCCTGAATGAATTTATCGACAATGTCGAGCAAAAACCTGTTTTCGGGAATATCTTCTATGTGAAGCGCGTCTCCGTCGAGGAAATTGTACTTCGCGATGCTCCAGGCGTCGCGCTCGATGACCTCCGTCATGGCGTGAAAGACCGCTTCCTCCATTGTATTTCCGGCGGCCAGGCCGTTTGTGTGAGTGTTGAGGACCGAAATTTCATCCAGGTGATAGGGGTGAAAAACCTCGCAGGCGGGGACCAGTATTTCCTCATCCCGGGCAATGTCGTACCCCCATATCCAGTGGATGGGGCTATCCGGCGTATACTCGCTGTGAGGCGACAAGTGAAGATCGCGCGGATCGAGGACGTTGAATTTCTTCATAAGGCCTTTGAAGCTGTCCAGCAGAAGCCTTTCCCGATATTCGTCGCAGTATTCCGAGGAGTACCTCTCGATGGACTCTACCGTCAGGGAGACCTGGGCCTGGGTTTTCGACGTGCCTTTCCCCGTGTGGAAGGTCTTCGAATTGTCCGGCCGTATCCGATAGCAGGTATAGACGGGGATGCCGGTACGGTCGATGTGAGTCACCTCCCGATAGTCCTTCATGCCGAGGAGTTCTTTCATCCCCTCGACAAAGTGAAGCGTGGAGTCAGGCGGCCGGTGGCGGTGGGTTTCCAGGATGTAGGCCTTGGGGCAGGGTTTCAGTATAATCTTGGGCATCGGTTCCCTCGTTGAATTCGGGGACTCATTATCCTCAAAAGCATTGTGAAAGTCAATACATGCGGGGGTCGCGAATTGCCTCACAATAAATGTTACCGGAGGTGAAGATGCATAATGGTCGTTGACTCATAATTCATGTTACCGGGAGAGAGACTTTCTCCAGGAGCCATGACGATGAGTCCGCGAACCAAACGTG